>Ga0114922_10004484_pt1 | contig 12936 bp, 11 predicted proteins | sample AartaG_FD_100975 | JGI IMG/M metagenome (GOLD analysis project Ga0114922, IMG submission 100975) | Deep subsurface microbial communities from Aarhus Bay to uncover new lineages of life (NeLLi) - Aarhus_00045 metaG | ecosystem: Environmental > Aquatic > Marine > Oceanic > Sediment | place... | reverse complement strand
CAAGGCTACCCAGCACCAATGCCATGATGATCGCAGGGATAGAACTCATAATCAGCAGTTCGGCCGAGGCAGGCGCACGGAAGATCAATCCTTCGAGAACGGGTTGACGCCATTCTGGCGAGTAACCCCATTGACCAATGACCAGATTACGCATCCAATTTACATATTGAACGGTTATTGGTTTGTCTAAGCCGTAACGATCGATTACTTTCTGGACAATCGCCTCCCTTTGTTCGGCTGTAACAGTTGGCTTCATCGAGGGAATGTAGATCTCTGCCCTTTGCTCAGGTGGCATCTGAAGTAGAATCGCAAAGAGGATAAAGGTTACGAGGAGCACAATTACTGGCAAGATCATCAATCTGCGCAAGATGTATACCGCCATGTTTTTCTCCTTGGCTGGCCGAGTTGATATGCCGGAATCGCTATTATCAATACCGGGGAAAAATAGCGCTGGCTCAGGGTGTTTGGCCTGAGCAGCTTTCTACTACAATTGGCTCCTCGCCATTAAAAAAGCAGGTTAGCTCAAAACCTGAACTAAATTGAGCTTTCATCTCGATAGTGCCGCCACGCTGACTCGCTTTTGTAACTACATACTCCACATCAAAATTAGGGCTGAGCTCATTCAGGGAATGGATAGTGCTGGCTCGAATATTGGGGTCACAGATTTCGCACCACAAGGATTCGAGATCCTGTGACAAACCACTTTGGATCATCCGGGCCATCGTTTGCTGTAATGTATCCGTTAGATTGCCACATACTTGAAGAGCTGAACCGTATGTTTTGCACCGAACTGTCGGGCCGTTCTCGAAATCGATGTCAAAGAAAAACATTTCCATCGTCTCAGTCTCGTAATTAGCCAGATGAATCTGAAATTCACCATCAGGCCATTCCCAACCACTTTCAACCTCAACGACCTTTTTCCCATGCCTCCAAGTTATTAAAGGCGTCCTACTTTCCCCGGATTGGATATCAAGGATCTTGTTGTTCGCAGCCTGCAAACCCTCTTCCATGCTGCTGTGTAAATAATCATTCGTAACAATCCCAAATAAAATCGTGAGGGGTAAGCAAAAAAGAAGGACTGTAAATGAACGGGTTGAAAAGCCCTCACTTGAAGAACTCACATCCCAGGCTCTGGGTATGAGTATGCGCTCCAACAATCCTGCGAAGGTGCCAATTCCTAAACCCCAAAAACCAATAAAAAACAGTCGTGCCTCAAGAGCCTCACCGATAACTATATCAAGATTAATTCCTGCAATATATGCTCCAATACCTTTCGAATACCAGACGATCCAAGGGGTAGCGAATCCGGCAAGAGCCCCCCAGAGCATAGACCAGAAAATGGATCGGAAGAATCCGCTGAAGACCCGTGTGAAAGCCCAAAACAACCCACATAACACCAATCCAACTAGGATCTCAGCCCAATCGACGACCGCAGAATGACGAAGCAAAAAAAATGCGTGGGGTCCCCACACAGTTAAAGCATAGCTAACCCCAAATATCAATCCAAACCAAAAACCTCCCCGCCTTAATAACCCGCCACGATTCACCTCAGGAAGGATGGTATGTCTTACGTCATGACCTCTATATGTTTCAGTCAACTTTATCTCCTGACGCCCTACTTAATCGCATACAAGCACTGACCCGTTCATATTAACCTTACTCAGGAAAGGTTAGTTATGTTCATTCCTGGGTTCGTTCAATTGTATAGTCGAGGTTAATGATAGGAAATAACTGAGGGATGGGGAAGGCTAATCTCTCCTTAGATCAACAAGAAACAGTGCGAGTTACGCTGTTTTGTGCGCGGATGAAGGTTGTTTTAGCTGCACCCGAATGGTTGTGTTCATCTTTCAACAATGTAAATTCTTCGTTCGAAAACTCTTCTCCGCATTACGACGATGAGATCTCAGATGGGTGTAACGTTATCGCGGCCGGATCGAATACTTCTTGGATTTATCAATGTAACCGATTCTCGATTGACGATATTCATCAGAATTAGCTATCCAGATCATTAAGGATGGTTTGTACAGTTTCTGCAGTAGATTCATTCAAACCTAGCGCTAATGCCCTCTCGAGATCTTCTTTGGCAAGCTCGACTTCACCATTCGCAGCGTGCGCTACACCCCGGCTAACAAAGATCTGCCCATCCTGAGGATTCAGTTCAGCAGCGATGCTATAATTCTCAATTGCTTGTTCAACTTCGCCGATCTTATCGTAGGCATCTCCGCGCACCATGTATGCCCCAACAAGAGAGCTATCGAGAACAAGAGCAAGGTCTGCATCGCTGATTGCATTCTCATATTCACCGATATAAAAATATGCAATTGCGCGATTTAAGAGCGCCTCGACAAAGATCGGGTTTAATTCGAGCACCCTGCTGTAATCTGCTATCGCATCGTTGAAAGCACCATTATAAAAAAAGGCGAGCCCGCGATTGAAGTAAATTTCAGCGAAATCAGGATCCAGATCAATTGCCCTGTCATAATCAACCAAGCCTAGATCAAGATCCCCCATCAAAAAATAAACTAATCCTCGATCTAAGTATGCCCAGATAAACTCTGGCTCCAATTCGATTACCTTCGAAAACTCTACAATCGCCAGCGGTAGCTGTCCTTGCTGCCGATAGCCTAGACCCTGCTCATAATGCTGGCGCGCCTCATCTGAAATCAGTTCACCTGAGGAGGTTGTACCAGGAGCTTGTGAGTAGGGTGCGGTTGGAACTACTTGCGTTTCTTCCGGGGCAGTCCCACAGGCTGTTACTAGGATCGCGAATAAGAGAAGCACTACAACTTGCATGTTTTTATTCTTCATGATTATGGTCCTTTTCATCCCGGGATCTAATATCAATAACATCGTTCACCTTAGAAGTCAGTATTCTATCTTACCTCGATAGCGAATGAGCCCCCGTAGCATTCCATTTCGATACAATCGTCCGAGAACCGTTATAGAAACATGGTACCCAGATTCGGGCTTCTGGATACCATGCCATGAACCAGAACAACTGTTACGATAAAGTATAGCCCTGCAGTAAATCAGGCTCCCTTCGCACCGCGCATACGTGGATCCAAGATATCCCTGAAGGCATCACCCACCAGGTTCCAGGCAAGTACAAAGAGTGTGATGGCTAGACCGGGGAAGACAATAATATACCAATACGTCGCTAACAGCGGGATCCAATTGCGAGCAAAGGAGATGATCTGTCCCCAGTCAGCGTAGCCCCATTGGACACCGACTCCCAGGAAACTGAGCGCGGCGAATGCAAGTACGTACGTCCCAATGTCCATGGATGCCACAACCATGGTTGGAAAGATTGCGTTGGGCAAGATGTGTCTTGTAATGATTCGTAAATCGCTTGAACCTATCACCCGAGCTGCATCCACATACTCGCGCTGCTTGACCGTAAGAACATCACCGCGAATTAAGCGAGCATATGTGGTCCAACCAAATGCGACTAGCGCCACAATCGGCGTCCAGATTCCTTTGCCCAGCTTGGGTTGAAGAACTGCCGACATGGTGATAGCCGCTAGCAGGAAGGGGAAGGCCTGGAAGATCTCAACGATGCGCATTAAGACTTCATCGAGCGCACCCCCGTAATAGGCGGAAATCGTTCCCAGCAGTAATCCGATCACGAGTGTTGCACCTGTGCAGATGAGGCCTACTCTGAAAGCTGTGCGGGTACCCCATACAATCCCGTAAAAGATGTCGTACTGACCCTCCGTTGTCCCCATTATTGCTTCTGCGCTGGGTGGTTGCGGCTCAGAAAAGTATCCCAGGCGGGGGATATCATAGGGGTCTCGCGCCCGTTCCGGCGGAGGGGCAATGATGGGGGCGAATAGGGCTACAATGATAAATAGTGTAATCAGGATCAAGCCTGAAAGTGAGAGTGGATTAGAGAGTAGTTGTTTAAATATTTTACGTCCCGTCATGTCGTCAGCCTCACTCGTGGGTCGATAATTGCGTATGCAATATCCACCGCCAGATTCCCGGCGATTAAAATCATACTGTTAAACATGGCTAAGCCAAGCAGCGTGACAATATCCAAGTTCAAAGCTGCATCTGCATATAGTAAGCCTATGCCATGCAGGTTGTAGATCGTTTCGGTGATAACGACACCACTTAATAGACCAACAAACATCAAGCCGCCAATAGTCGCAACCGGGATGAGTGCGTTTTGGCGTGCGTGTTTGTTAATTACCAACTTTTCAGGTAAACCCTTGGAACGTGCCGTTGTAACGTAATCTTGTCGTAACGATTCTAGCATGGATGACCGCATCACCCGCAGCACTAAAGCCCAGTTCAGATACGAAAGCCCGATCACCGGGAGGACAAGGTGCTTGATCGCGTCAACAAAGATGTCCGTGCGTCCATTAAGCAACGCGTCAATTGTGAACATGTGCGTGTACTGGGTATATCCACTGCTTGGGCTGTAGACAATCGCCTTCGCCCAAAAGGAAAGCCGCTCAGGAGGGAACCAGCCAAGTAATGAATAGAAGATCAACAGCATCACCAAACCAAACACGAAAGTAGGCAGAGAGTAACCCACAATTGAAAAGGCTCTCAGCACCTGGTCGATGGCTTTATTATGGTGAAGTGCGGATTGCACACCCAACCAGATCCCGATGCTCAGCATGGGTATTACGCTGAACAACGCCAGTTCCGCAGAGGGGGGAAAACGCTGACCGATTGCCTCGATTACCGTCATCTGGGCTGTATGCGACCAACCCAAATCTCCTCGCAAGACACCCCCTCTGATCTCTCCAGTATCTTCATCTTTTTGGCCTACCAGCCAGCGCCAATATTGAATATGCATCGGGTCGTCTAATCCGTATTTGGTAATAACCCTTTCAACAGCATTCGCTGTGTGAGGTATGTCGCTGACATATAAGGCTACCCTCTCAACCGGACTCAGCAGCATCAGTAAGCTAAAGATCAGAATACTCACACCAAAAACAATGATCGGCATGATAAGAATTCTGCGGATGATATACCTTGTCATATTCACCTTCCATACAGGTATGTTTCAAAAAAAGATTTAGAATTAATTGCATGAACTTAGGCCAGGGCTCTGGTATTGAGCCCTGGCCCACTAAACTTCGTTACGAGATTCTAGCCTTAATTGGCCATATCGATGGCGTAATCCTCCACCGTCTCATAACCGAAGAATGCATCCCAGAACATCCACTGAGGACCTGCTGCTCGGTCTTGCAGTAGACCTCGCCAGATGGCATAGGCTGCATCGTGAGCATCAAGATCGCCACCTTCGTGGAACTTGACGCCGTCACGGATATGGAAGGTATAGGTCAAACCATCGTCTGAGATCTCCCATGTATCCGCCAATTGCCCGACGAATTCCTCATAGCTTCCCTTCTTCAGGTGAACCAGAGGATCGTAGAAACGCCATACCCAGCAGGAGCTGGAGGTGTCGTACATGTAGGCGGGATCGAGGGTCTCAGGATCACCAATCGAAGCCTCGATATAGGTCTTCGGGTGCGGTGATGCATCGCTCTCGGTGTAGCCATAGACGAAGGGGCATGGGAAAGCCGGGTTGTAGAACCAACCCTCCATCCACAGCGGCTCCCAGCGTCGGCCGGTCGCCTGCGGACCCCAGATAGCGGTCTGCAGTTCGGTCGCCTTGCGCTGGATCGCCTTGTAGGCTTCGTGCTGTGCTACCGGATCACTCAGGCTCTTGGCCTCAGCAATCATCCTGTCGAACTCAGCCTGCTCGGCTTCGGGGAGACCGAGCGCGGAGCCATAGGCACCAGCGGCGCTCAGGTATGGCTGCACCCAGTTGTGCGGGTGATGGTAATCCTCGAGCCAGCCGATGCGGTAGATGGGGATGTAGCCAGCACGGTACACCTTCAGATAGGCTGGCCACGGCAGGGCTAGAATATCGATGTTGAAGTTCTCGTTGATAGCTTCGATATTTGCCTTGAGCAGCTCAGCCGCGACTCGGCGCTGATCGTTGCCCGTGTTGTAAGCCAGCATCATGTAGAAGCCAACCGACCATACATCGTCATCATCCTCGCCAGCGGGGACACCATCATGGTCTATGTCTGCAGCCTTGAAGTATGCCTCGCATGCCTCGGGGTCATACACCGGGGTCGGAGGATCGTTGGCGTCATAACCAGTCATGCCGGCGATGATCGGACCGTTGCGCATTACGGCTTCGCCCTTCTCGACGTCGCGCAGGAAGGTTTCATAGTCGAAGCAGGAAGCGAAGGCTTTGCGGATGTTCACGTCAGCCATGAAATCGGGGGGAACACCACCACCATCCAGGGCTGCACTGCCGATGAAGGTGGATTCTTCGGGGACGTTCATCGAGAAGAAAAAGTCAATCCCGATTACACCCGGAAGATCCTTGTACAGTCGTAGTTGATTGCCAGGTCCTGCTACACATTCGCCTGTGACGTAATCACATTCCTCGGCGACGAGTGGCTCGACCTGCTCGAGGTACTGCTTCGGTATGTAAGCGATGTCAACATCGCCAGCCTGCAGCATAGCGAAGCGGGTACCCCATTCATCTACAGTCTGTTCGACGACACGGTCATACCATGCCACGCCGCTGGGGCCACCTTCCCACATGGGGTCGGTGCGCCAGTAGCCGTCCCAGCGTACACCGGAGAGTTCCTGCCCCGGATTCCAATAATCGAGGCGGAAGGGGCCAGTACCATTCTCAGCGTTGAAAATGGGGCTGTCTTCGGCGGCAGGATCATGATAGGCTACCCAAGATGTACAATCGCCATCCCAGTCACCCTGCTCGGCCATCCACTCCTGATCGAGTGGGGAAGCCCATCCGTTCGACAACAGCTGCATTGTCGGGCCGAATGGAGCAGCAAGATGAAGGGTCAACGTTCGGGCTGCATCGTCGAATTCAACGGCCGATTTAACATCCTCACAAACCTGCACAAGGACATCATCGGGTACATCGGCGAAATCCGTGAGCGCACCCGGTTCCACGGGCTCTGGTGCAGGGGTAGCCGTGACTACAATGACCTCACCCGGTTGCTCGACAATCACAGTTTCCACCGCTCCACCGCAAGCGGTGAGCACAAGTGCTAACCCTGCGAGTAGACCTATGAGAACTAGTGATTTCTTTGTTATAGCCATTATCTTCTCCTCTTTTTCTTCATAAAAAACCATGTTTAGTCTCACTTGAATTCCCTTCTTGTCATGACTCTGCAAGGCAGATTCATGCCCTGTTTATCAATAGCACCACCTCCTTTTCCCTCGTAATCCGTCTGATGGATTCATCAACTTGCTAAACGGTTACTCTCCAAATCTCAAACAAGATGACAAGCAACGTGATGATCTAAACCAATTTGCCTAAGTTCTGGCTCCTCCTGAGAACAAATGTCTACAGCGATGGGACAACGATTATGGAAGTTGCAACCCGAGGGAGGATCGGCTGGACTGGGCACATCCCCGGTCAGAATAATGCGGCTGCGTTTTTCTTCAACAACCGGGTCTGGGATGGGCACAGCTGACATCAAGGCTTGTGTATAGGGATGCAAGGGATTATTAAATAGTGTATCGACTTGAGCTATTTCGACGAATTTGCCCAGATACATCACAACCACCCGGTTGGAGATATGACGAACCATACTCAAGTCGTGGGCGATGAACAAATATGTCAGATCGAAAACATCCTGCAGTTCTTCAAGCAGATTAACCACCTGGGCTTGAATGGATACGTCCAGCGCTGAGATGGGCTCGTCACAGATAATCAGCTGCGGACTTAATGCCAGTGCCCGTGCGATCCCAATACGCTGTCGCTGGCCACCAGAAAACTCGTGAGGGAAGCGATCAGTATAATGTGGGTTTAAACCGACAAGATCCAACAATTTAGCTACTTGCTCTTTCCGCTCACTATCACGCATAGACGTATGAACAATGAGCGGTTCACCTATAATTTCCCCAATTGACATGCGCGGGTTTAAGGATGCATAAGGATCCTGGAAGATCATCTGCATATGTGGGCGAAGGCTGCGAAAGGCACTGTTTGATAACGATGAAATTTCAACGTCATTAAAATATACTTGACCGTCGGTCGCTGGATAGAGGCGTAGGATGGTTCTGCCAGTCGTGGATTTGCCGCAACCGGATTCTCCTACCAACCCCAGCGTTTCGCCCTGTTTAATTTCGAACGATACACCATCTACTGCTTTGATAGCACCGATCTTGCGCTGAACAATAATTCCACGTGTGATGGGAAAATGTTTTTTTAGATTCACAACACGGAGAAGCGTTTCATTATTACCCGAGTTTGTCATTTGCTCCATTCCTGTAATGATATCGCTACCGACTAAATGTCAACCCAGCACGCAATCTCATGTTGACCATTGATATCCCGTAACGTTGGATTCTTTTCTTTGCAGATATCCTTAACAAAAAGACATCGGGGTGCAAACGGACAGCCAATAATTTCTTCGACCATATCCGGGGGTACGCCTTCGATGCCCGTGAGCTTGGAGTGTTTGCCGTCTAATCTGGGTAGAGATCCCAAGAGTCCAACGGTATATGGATGGCGTGGATTGGCATACAATTCCTTGACTTGTGCCGCCTCAACAACATATCCGGCATAGAACACGACCACCCTTTGGACAATTCGGGCTACAACCCCAAGATCATGGGTGATCCAAATGACCGCCATTCCCAGTTGATCTTGCAGCCGATTGACCAAGTCAACGATCTGAGCCTGAATGGTTACATCCAGCGCAGTCGTGGGTTCGTCGGCGATCAAAATCTGAGGGTTGCAGGACAGAGCCATTGCGATCATGGCTCTCTGGCGCATGCCGCCCGAAAACTGATGAGGGTAATCGGCGATACGATCGCGAGGATTTGGGAGCCCAACGAGCTCCAAGAGTTCAACTGTTCGATCGGTAGCCTGATCTTTCGTCATCCCTAGATGCTCGATCATCGGCTCAGCGATCTGCGCGCCAATGGTCATCACCGGGTTGAGTGATGTCATTGGCTCTTGGAAAATCATGGAAATGCGGAAACCACGTACATGGCGAAGTTCATCCATTGGTAAACTTAACAAATCTCTTCCATCGAAGATGGCTTCACCTCGTTCAATCTTGCCGGGTGGTTGAGGTATCAGGCGTAGTATTGAGAGCATGGAGACACTTTTTCCGCATCCACTCTCACCTACGATGCCGATTGTTTCAGATTCATCTAGTTGGAAAGAAATTCCGTTTAATGCGTGTACTGTACCGTCTGGAGTATAAAACTTAGTGACAAGGTCATTAACTTTTAAGATCGTTGGCATTACTGTGATGTCTCCCGGGAGGATACTTGTTCCCAATCCTAGTGGATGGTGGGATTCTGTTGCTGCATGATTATACAGGATTAGAGTCTCAAGTCAATCTAATTAACTTTGACACCTAAAAATATTCCCATTATTTTTAGATCATCACCGAAAAGTTAGTCGTATCCATTATTGTGCCCATAATTTCTCGCCCCGAAATGCCCTTGTTATGCGTGAGTTATGCCTTGGCTACTAAAAAACTTGCTTGATCGATCCAATGGACTAGTGCAAACTAACTCGGGGTGATTACTCCAATGCTGGAAAAGAAAGAATATTTGGCAGTGTTATCGAAAAGCCTTACCGATGAAAGAGATTTATCATGGAAAACATTTGGATTCCTTGTTTGGAAGCTCGAATTTGGCATTGGAAATCCGAATATCAGATAATTATCGATCCGTTTAAATATGATCCGGATAAATACAAGGATCACACGTAGATGTTGATATCGCGAAGAATGCTTGCTTGCTGCTAGCGTAAGCAGCTCCGCCCTCCTATAAGGAGGTGGAGATTGACCCGCTAGCCAGTTCTTCAAATTGGTACGTATGAAAAAATTCCAAGGATCAAAAGAAGACCTATTAGTTGAAGTCATAGAGCGCCTCGAATAGTGCGTCACGGTGCAAGCCCAGTTTTTTCTTCAATGTTTGACGGCTGTAATGTAAACGCGATTTAACCGTACCGACCGGGATCTCCAGGATCGCAGAAATCTCTTTTAAAGAGAGATCGTTGATGTAATATAGAACGACAACCATTCGCTGTTGGATAGGAAGTGCGAGGATCGCCTGCCGGACCCATCGCCAACTTTCATCCCGCTCGGCGATATTGTGCGGGGAAGGTGGACGACGCTCCGTGATGATGCGCTCAGCCATCTCATTGATATATCGCATCCAGCGACTTTTTCGTTTGATCCATGTATACGAGAGATTGACTGTCATCCGATACAACCAGGGTTGCAGCGGACGCGAGGGATCGATGCGCTCCGCGAAACGGTGAAGACGCAGGAAAACCTCTTGAAGCAGGTCGGCAGCCATATCAGGATCACAGGTAATGGCCAGCGCTGTTCGATAGACGAGATGACGGTGGCGGTCATACATATCGCCCAGAGCGTTTAATTCCCCGGCCTGTAATTCGAGAATCAAATCCCGGTCGAGCTTATCCTTCACGAATCTTTTTCCCATTATCCTGTTTAAATACTCTCAATACATCCCGAAGGTTCAATTGGGTTCATTGGGGTTCATTGGGGTTCTATACATCCCGAGCCCTCATGGACATCCTGCTCCCGTATCGAAGTTCTCCAGCCCAAATAATACACTAAAAGAGAGCGAATCTACCTCAATCCCACAAATTTCTTCTTTGTACGCCACAAAGCGCGGTGCCTGATAGAGCGGAATGCCTGGTAGAGCTTGGGCGAAGATATCCTGCGTATCCAGCAATGCCCGTAAATATTCCTCGTCATCTACCCGCCCCAGAAGAACCCTCTCACAAGCCTGGTTGTATGCAAGATCATTAAAGCCGGTCGCGTTGACCCCAAACGGGCTCTTCTCCGTCGGAAGTTCCCGCTCGGCAAACATCTCGCATAATGGTGTGATCCACTCCGGCCAGGACCATAGGACGGCGTCAAAACCCCGCCCGAATACAGGACCATCAGGATATGGCGCGGTCAAGGATGAGAAGTCCATGGTTTCCACCTGCACCTCGACACCGCAAGCTGCTAGGTCAGTCTGGATGATCGAGGCGGTCTGCTCATTCATGTCGCCCTCAGCCGTCAGCAATGTGAATGAGAAATCCGTTCCGAAAGCTACTCCGGGAACACCATTCGCAATCCTGGGTATTGCCTCATCATCCGCTTCGATCCAACCCACCTCTGAGAGCAATGCCCTACCCGCGTCCGGATCGTAGATAGGCAAACCTGGGCCATCCTGTTCAACGGGATTGCCCGGTGCAAGATAGCTGTCCGGTAAAGCCCCAAATCCCAGGAGCACATCCGTGAGCAGCGCCTCGCGGTCGAGGCAGTGTGCAAGCGCCTCCCGCGTACGCGGCTCTTCGAAGAACGCTTCGCCTCGACGGCCAATGGGGGCAATATTGAAGTCCAGCCGCGTGATTTCAGGCGCAGGTGCCCAGACGACCTTAAATCTCCCCTCCTCTACATACTGCTTCAACGTGGCCGCTGCTGAGACCCCCAGGAGTGATTCGTCCACCAAGTCGCACTCACCGGTCAGCAATTGCTGTATCGCCGCTCTACTATCACTTTGTAGAAAACGAAACAGCAAACGATCGAAGTTAGGCAATCCTTCACCGGCGTGGAAGTAATACGGATTCTTTACCAGCAGGAGTTGCTCGCCAGATCGCCATTCCTCGATACGATAAGGTCCCCACCCGATCGGGTTTCGCGTGGTAAGTTCGGTATTCTGGAGATCATCCAGTGCAATATCACCAAGCAGGTGCTGCGGCAGGGGTTTCCAAAACAGCGTCGCATACTCAGGATCGAAATATCCGGGGATACCTGTCCAGCGAACGGTCATTTCATCAACAACCTCATACGCCGCTGTCCGGTCAACGAGGTATTTCGTCGTTGGAATGGTTTGATCGCTATCGAGTTCAAAGGAGAAGCGCGAGTCGGAGGCGGTGAGCGGTTCTCCATCAGACCAGGTCAAATCAGGTAAAAGCTCAAATTCTACGACCAGCCGCTCCATCTGCACTTCGCCGCCTGCATAACTCTCGATACAATCGGACCCAGTGCATCCAAATGGCACGTAGGGGTTTCCAAGACGCAGGTTCGCAGGCTGCAACATTTCAGGGTTGAGATAAACCTCATACTCGGCGATTGTGACTTCTTCCAGTCGCACTCCTCCAGTGTCAAAGCTGGGAAGATCACGTAGAATCACTGGAAATGCCCGATAATTCACAATATCGATCGGCCCATCGTAGATCGCTTCGAGCACAGCCCGCGCCTCTGCACCTGCCTCTCCATAAAGATAGGCATCACTGTAAATAAACAGGGATTCAGGTTCACGATCAAGGCATACGACGAGCGTCTTCAGCGGTGGCGGCAGCGGAGTTGGGTCAATCGCCACCGGCGTTTCACTCACCGTAGACGCTGGCGGCAAGGGGATGTCGACGGATGCAGGAGCACGACAGCCCGCGAGTAAACCTGCAATAGAGAATACGAAGCTCCAGAGAATTAACCGCGGCCCCCATAAACTCACCTTTCCATAGCTTTCCCCCAATGCTCTCATTTCAAATCCTCCTCTTCAGCTCGTATTAATTCATCCAGTATGTCTCTCTCTTCATCCGTCAAGCGGGTTTGGTCAAGAAGCTCAGGTCGTCTTTGAAAGGTACGGAGCAGAGATTGTTCTTTGCGCCAGCGCGCAATGCGAGCGTGGTCGCCGGAGCGCAGAACTTCAGGCACTTCCCAACCGCGGAATATATGCGGTCTGGTGTAATGTGGGTGCTCGAGCAAACTGTTGGTATGAGAATCCTTCTCTGTCGCCTCGGAATCCCCCAGGACACCAGGCAGCAAGCGGCTTACCGAGTCGATTAGAACCATCGCCGGCAATTCACCACCAGACAGGACGTAATCCCCGATGGAGATCTCATCTGTCGCTAAATGCTCCCGTATGCGTTCATCGACGCCT
>Ga0114922_10004483_pt1 | contig 12937 bp, 8 predicted proteins | sample AartaG_FD_100975 | JGI IMG/M metagenome (GOLD analysis project Ga0114922, IMG submission 100975) | Deep subsurface microbial communities from Aarhus Bay to uncover new lineages of life (NeLLi) - Aarhus_00045 metaG | ecosystem: Environmental > Aquatic > Marine > Oceanic > Sediment | place: Aarhus... | reverse complement strand
TCACAAGGGACTGAAGGAGCTTGAAGCCGGGTCATCGGGAGGCGAGGTGTTGCCGCCGGGGCGCGTTCGCAGGCCCGGCGGCGGACGCAAGCGAGCCAGAGACAAACAACCGGGATTGGCCAACGCGCTGCCCCGCCACCAGGATGTAGTGCTGTTCCCAGCTCGACCAATCCAGGCCATCGAGAATCTCCGCGAAAAGTCGAACCGAATGATTCTGCGGGATGCGCTCCCCCAGCGTCTCGGGGAATAGAAGAATCTGATCCCGGGGCAGTGGGGTTTGGTTCCATCCACTCATGCCAGCCGCCTCCATACAACCGCGCCTATCGAACCGCTGCCAAGTGCAGCTCCTCAGCCTGCAATTGATAACGAAACCCGTTCCAATTAAATCGACAGGCCCCGCAGTCTCGTGACTGCCCGCCGGAGGCCCGAACGCTGTCAATTTGGCAGGGTTGGCCTCTGGTTGCACAATTGTAACTCCTTATTCTAGAATAGGTTACGGCAGAGCCCCCATCGCGGTACGCCGCGTGCAGGAGGGTTGGCAGGAGGATTCCGAAGATCCGCCGGGAGGTCAACCAATGAGCATGAACAACTTCACCATTCGAGCCACCGAAGCCCTGCAAAGGGCCCAGCGCATCGCGTCCGAAGCCGGCCATCCAACCGTCGGGCCGCTGCACCTGCTTTCCGCACTGCTCAACGAGGAGGCCGGCGGCATCATTGTCCCGCTACTGCAAAGAATAGGCGCTGCCCTGGACCGCGTTCGCCAGATCACAGGCAGCGAGCTCGACCGGCTGCCCAAAACGAGCGGCGGTCAACTCGCCGCCGATCCCGCCCTGGAGCAAGTGCTGAACAAAGCCCGCTCCGAAGCGGACGGCATGAAGGACCAGTACGTCTCGACCGAGCACCTGCTGCTGGCCCTGGCCGAGGTCGCCTCGGACGCCAGGGAGATTCTCTCGGTCAACGCCGTGACCCGCGACGCGATTCTGTCGGCGTTGAAGGAGGTCCGCGGCGGGCAGTCGGTGTCCACCGAGAATCCGGAGGACACGTACCAGGCCCTGGAACGCTACGGGCAGGACCTGGTCGCCCTGGCCCGCCAGGGCAAGATCGACCCGGTCATCGGCCGGGACGAGGAAATCCGCCGCTGCATGCAGGTGCTGGCCCGGCGGACCAAGAACAACCCGGTGCTGATCGGTGAGCCCGGTGTGGGCAAGACCGCCATCGTCGAGGGCCTGGCCCTGCGCATCGTCAACCGCGACGTGCCCGACGTGCTCAAGGACAAGCGCCTGGTCGCCCTGGACATGGGCGCCCTGGTGGCCGGCGCCAAATACCGCGGCGAGTTCGAGGAACGCCTCAAAGCGGTCATCCGCGAGGTCACCGAGAGCGACGGTCAAGTTGTCCTCTTCATCGACGAGCTGCACACCGTGGTCGGGGCCGGCAGGGCCGAAGGAGCCGTGGACGCCGGCAACCTGCTGAAACCCGCCCTGGCCCGCGGTACGCTCCGCTGCATCGGAGCCACCACGCTCGACGAATACCGCAAACACGTCGAGAAGGACAAAGCCCTGGAACGCCGCTTCCAGACCATCTACGTCTCCGAGCCGAGCGTCGAGGACACCATCGCCATCCTCCGCGGCCTGAAACCGCGCTACGACGCCCACCACGGTGTGCGCATTCAGGATGCCGCCCTGGTGACCGCCGCCAGCCTGTCCCACCGCTACATCGCCGACCGCTTCCTGCCGGACAAAGCCATCGACCTGATCGACGAGGCCGCCGCGGCCCTGCGGATCGAGAACGACTCGCTGCCGGCTGAGCTGGACGAGATCCGCCGCCACCAGATGCAGCTCGAGATCGAACGCGAAGCCCTGAAACTCGAAAAGGACGCCGGGTCCAAGGATCAGCTTGACCGGGTTGAGAAGCAGTTGGCCGAGCTCAAAGAGAAGAACGCTGCCTTAACGACCAAGTGGCAGAACGAGATCCGCGTGTTGCGCGAGCTCAAAGCCAGCAAAGAGGCCATCGACGCCAAGCAGGTCGAGCTCGATTCCGCCGCCCGGGCCGGCGACCTGGAACGGGCCGCCCGCATCCGCTACGGCGAGATCGTCGAGCTGCAGAAGCAGCAGAAGGAGCTGGAAGCCAAGCTGGCTGACCTGCAATCCGCCGGCAACGGCCTGGTCCACGAAGAGGTCACGCCCGAGCGCGTGGCTGAGGTGGTCAGCCGCTGGACCGGCATCCCGGTGGCCCGCATGCTCGAATCCGAGAAGCAGAAGCTCCTGCGGATGGAGGAGGCCATCGCCAAGCGCGTCGTCGGCCAGGAAGAAGCGGTCCGAGCCGTCAGCGACGCCGTGCGCCGCAGCCGGGCCGGCCTGGGCGATGCCCGCCGGCCGCTGGGCTCCTTCATGTTCCTGGGGCCCACCGGCGTGGGCAAGACCGAGCTGTGCAAGGCCCTGGCCGAGTTCCTCTTCGACACCGAGGACGCCGTAGTCCGCATCGACATGAGCGAGTTCATGGAGCAGCACTCCGTGGCCCGGCTCATCGGCGCCCCGCCGGGTTACGTCGGCTACGAGGAGGGCGGGCGGCTCACCGAAGCCGTCCACCGCCGGCCGTATTCCGTCGTGCTCTTCGACGAGATCGAGAAGGCCCACCGCGACGTCTTTAACGTGTTACTCCAGGTCCTCGACGACGGCCGCCTGACCGACGGCCACGGCCGGGTCGTCGATTTCAAGAACACCATCATCGTCATGACCTCCAACATCGGCAGCGAGCAGATCGCCAACGTAGCGGCCGATGCCGGTGTAGCGGCCGACCTCCGAGTCGGCCGTCCCGAAGATGTAGCGGCCGGCGTCCCCGCCGGCCGTTCCGAGCCCGGAGCGCAAGCGACGGGTCAAGACACGGATCACGTTCTGGATCTGGAAATCGAGATAAAGATCAAGGAGCTGCTCAAGCAGCACTTCCGACCCGAGTTCCTCAACCGCATCGACGAGACCATCATCTTCCACCGCCTGGAGCGCAGCCACCTGCGTAAGATCGCCTGCATCCAGTTAGACCTCCTGGCCGAGCGCCTGGCCGACCGCAAGTTGAAGCTCGAAGTAAGCAACGCCGCCCTGGACAAGGTAGCCAGCGAGGGCCACGACCCGGCCTACGGCGCCAGACCGCTAAAACGCCTCATCCAGCAATACATCGAAAACCCCCTGGCCAAACGCATCCTCGACGGCCAGTTCAACGAAGGCGATACTATCTACTTAGATGTGGAGGGGGATAGGTTCCAGTTTGCAGAGGCTGAGCCGATGACAACGCCCTAAGCCTAAGCAGGACGGTGAGGTTTCATGGACGAGGCCTTCATTCGACACTTCGCGCGGCACTTCGTCAGCATCTGGTGCCTCCGTCAGCGCTTGGATGCGAGGGGCAAGCCCCACGGGCAACCCGAGAGCTTCCACATTTCAGCGTTTGTCCTGTCAGTACGGGACGAATGGCTGCTCATCACTGCCGGGCATATCATCCGAAAGATTGACGAGGACCTTCAGAAGAAGAGACGCCGGATTGTGCAGAGCTACCTAATCGACGACTGGGGACCCAAGGCCGACCATCGCGACGCCATCCCGTTCGAGTTCGAGAGCGTCCCGCGCGGTCGGTTTGGGGACGAGCATGACTTCGACTACGGGTTCTTCTACTTGAACTCTAACCACCGGGCGCTGCTCCAACAGAACGGGATACAACCCGTCGCGGAGAACGCCTGGCGAAACCCACCACCTGATCCGGACCGCCACTACATTCTCGGAATCCCTGACGAGTTCGTTCGAAACGAGTGCTTGAGCACACTGGAGGGGCCCGTCGTGTCCTCCCGGCCGGCAATCACTTTCCACCAAGTTGACCGGGTAGCGGAGCGCCCACCCGGCATGCCTGAAAAGGCGGCCCCGCGCGTGTATGGGCACATCGCCCTTCCACCGTCGGGCGACAAGGGGGAACCTCCGCCGTCATCAATCATAGGTATGAGCGGTGGCCCTATCTTTGGCCTAAAGGAACTGGCACCGGGGCGAGTTGCCTATTGGGTTGTCGGTGTGCAGAGTTCATGGCACAAGCTGTCAAAGACGATCGCGTGGTGTCCACTGGAACCACTCGCAAGGCACATAGACGACCAGTTCGGGCGCATTGAAAAACAAGTGATCGACCCTGATGACAGGTGACACGCAGTTGGCGCGTCTGTGCGAGCGCGTAGCGTGCTTTCACGCGGCGAAGCCGCAGGTCAGCATGCGGCGTCTGTCTAGCGCAGAGCACATGCTCACCCGTCCCGGCCTCGCCGCGCCGTGAAAGCACGGTAGGGCAGGCGGTTGTCCCGACTCGTCGGGACGTTCGCCTGCCTCTACCATGGGTTAGGCGATGAATAGTGAAGGCAGGTGAGCCCCCAGTCCGCCGGGGAACCACCTGCCCTACCGGGCTGCCGCGCCTGGAACATCGGCTGTCATTCCAACTCATCCGTGTCAGAGTCGTCCTCGTCGTCCTTGTCCTTTTCCTTCTTCTGCTTTTCGCAGTCGGCTTGGATGCGCTTGAAAACCTCCTGGCCGTAGCGCTCGGAGACCCGGGCCAGCTTGTAGCGACGCACGTCGAGCGCGCGGTGCCCCCGTTTTTGAGGCACCAGGGCTATCCGAGACCGCGCAGGCTGAAGCCTGCGGCTCGCTAAGGGAGGTTCTAGCGCTGTCATACTAAGCTGCACCAGAACGTCTTCCACCAGCTCAGCCACCGACCGCGTGTCGCGCGCCAGTCGCGTAAAGCCCGGCGCCAAGGGGCCGCGATCGCATGCCGACAGCTCCGCCCGCCCTCCGTGGCAAAGCCAGTTCTCCATCCAGCCCAGTTGATTCAACAGATGACTCAGTTGCTTCGAGATACGGTTCCCGGCGCTGCCGAGCCGTGGATCCCAAGCCGGGAGCACCACGCCCCGCGCTTCGCGGAGGGCCTCGCGGGGCTTGGCCAGGACAAGTTCCTCTTGCTCCGGCGTGGCGGAGGACAACAGCAGATCCACGACGCCTTGCAGTTCCGCGCTGTTGAGCGATTCACGCCGAGCGGTGCGATCTGGCCGTAACGCCGCAGAGAACACGCCATCGCCTGCTCTGCTTCAGGAACCTTCAGGCGGTACCGGCTATACCGCTCGCCGATCTGCTCCAGCCGAAGCGGTCGAACCTCGTCAGATGACCATAGGCGCATGGCAGCCTCACCTTCGAGAACCACGCTTCCTCCCCCCACTTCAGGGGATGTCGATTCAGTTGGTTTGCGCCCTCACGAAACGGCTGTCAAGAATGAACACCATAGTATTGACCATCGATCGTGCCGTTTGCGGCGCTCGATTTCGATTAAATCGACATCCCCTGTAGTGGTAAGGCCAACCCGCGTTATCCAGGCCGCACAGAGCGCAGAGTACTGTTCAGGAAGGAATAAGGGCCGGTCCCGTGCACTGATCCCGCGGGCTCAGCGGAACGCGGCCCGGTGGGCGACCTCCTGGAGATAGCGGTGCAGGCTCTCGTAGGGGGCGGGCCGCTGAGAGGCTTCCAGCGAGCGCTTCAAGCACTCCAGGGCCCGGTCGGTCTGGCGGCGCTTCTCGTAGGCCCGGGCTCGCTGCTCCCAGGCCTCGGCTTCCATGCGGTTGTTGCTGTGACGCCGGGCCAGCTCGATCCGGCGGTCGATACAGGCCAGGGCGGCATCCAGGTTGTCCTGCTGCAGGTGCATCTCAGCCATGTGTTCGTGGACCAGGGCCAGCCCGTTCCAGAAGTCCGTTTTTTGGAGCGTGGCAAGGGCCGCCTCGAAGCGCCGCCCGGCCTCGGCATAGTCGCCCAGCAGGCAGGCGCAGCGCCCCTGGTTCATCTGCGAGACGCCGACGAGGACGCGATCCCCGACCTCCTCGGCCAGGGCCAAGGCCCGCTGGTAATAATCCCGGGCCTCGGCGTAGCGCTCCTGTTTGAGCAGCACGCTGCCCATTCCGTTGTACGGCCAGATCAGTGAAACCAGATCGGCGCAACGCTGGCTGTTCTCGATGGCTGCGGCGAAGGCGACCTCGGCGTCCTCGAAACGGTTGAGCCGCATGAGAACGTATCCCAGGTTGCCGTGGTGTTTGGCGGCATCGCTGCTGAGATTGAACTCGGCGCTGAGGCCCCTGGCATTATCGAGGAACTCATAGGCCAGCGGATACTCGCCCTTGTAGTAGTACATGACGCCGAGGTTGGCCAGTGCTTCGGCCAGGCGCGGGCCATCATCCGTTTCGCGGGCCGTCTGTTCCTGCCGCTGGTGGTACTCGACCGCCCGGTCGTACTCGCCCAGGCGTGCCCAGCAGGCGCCGATGAACCCCAGGGGCTCCACGTAATCGGGATCGAAGGCCAGGGCCCGCTCGGCGAGCTCGATGGCCTTGCGGTAGTCGCCGTCGGCGAAGGCCCGGCGGCCCCGCATGTACATTTCGTGGGCCTCGGTGCTGGCCGTGCCGCCCCGGGCTCGCTCCGGACGCATACCGTGCCCCACCAGTTCGAGCACCTTCTCGGCAACCCGGTCCTCCAGATCGAACAGTTCGGTCACCGTGCCAGAGAGAGTCCCCAGCGGGGCCGGTTCCTCGGAGGAGCCCGAGAGGCTGTGCATGGTGATTCGCAGAGCGTCCCCGCTGCGCTGGAAGCTGCCGACGATGACCGAATGGGCCCCGACGAGGCGGCCGGCCTCGATGATCTGCGCCGAATCCGCCGTTGAACCGTCCCCGGTCTCACCGGAGGCGCCTTCGCGCCGCAGGATCTTGAGCATGCTCTGACGGTCGGCCACGTGCACGCCCTCGAGTTCCATCAGCCGGTTGGTCAGGTACTCGGCGACGGCTTCGCCGATCCAGTCGTCAGACTCGCATCCGGAGAGGTTGCGGAAGGTGGCGACCACGATCCCGTGGGGCTGAAGGGTGCGGTGAGGAGTCGTCGCACTCGCCGGAGCGGCGGGGCCCCGAAGCGGAGCGGTATGGCCGTCTTCGGTCTGCAGGGCCTCGACCAACGCCGCAGCCGAGGCGAAGCGGTCCTCCAGCCGCTTGGCCAGGCAGCGCTCGATCAGCTTGCGGAACCAGGACGGGACGACTCTGGTGCACTCGCCGGTCCAGGCCAGGGGCTGCCGCCGGTGTTTCTCGGCCAGCGCCAGAACACCGTTGCCCTCGAACGGCGGTCGGCCGCAAACCAGATGATAGAGCGTAGCCCCCAGGGCGTAGATGTCGGCCCGGGTATCCACTTCCGCGTCGGCCTCAAACTGCTCGGGGGGCATGTAGTAAGGCGTGCCCAGCAACTGCCCGGCCCGGGTGACGGCCAACGATCGCGGAGCGTTGCGGATCTTGACCAAACCCAGGTCCATGATCTTGACCAGTCCGTCGGCGCGGAGCATCAGGTTGCCGGGCTTGACGTCGCGGTGGACGAGTTCGACCTGGTGTACGGCGGCCAGGCCCAGTGCAGTCTGCCGGCCGATGTCAACGACCTGGGCCCAGTCAAGGACGTCGATCTCGTGCAGCATCTCGCGGAAGTTGAGGCCCTCCACGTACTCCATCACGAAATACCACGTGCCCTCCACGCAGTCGCAGTCCAGAACCCGGGCGACGTTGCCATGGTTGACCCGCACGCCGGCGCGGGCCTCGGTCTGCAGCCGGGCGACGGCGACGTCGGCCCATTCATCTTCGTCCATGCCAACGATCTTGATCACGCAGGGCTGGTCCAGATGGCGGTGGCGGGCCAGGAGAATCTTGCCCTGGACGCCCGAGGCCAACACCCGCAGGACCTGGTAGCGGTCCGACTTGATCGGGGCCCAGGACTCGGTCACGGTCCGGGCCGCTTCGTCCTCCGCCTGACACCGTGTCTCCTCCGCCTCCGGGCGGAGCGCGGGGTACACGAAGCGGCAGTCCAGACAGCGAACCACCGAGGTGGTCACCGCCGGATGGCGCCGCTGGCAGTGCGGGCAGGTCCAGGCTGAGCTTTCCATGAGCCGGAGCCCTCAAGAAGCCCGGGCGTTCATATTAGGAGAGACGCACGCGCTCTCCCGCTGGGCGCTGGGCGCCCCCCTATTCTACTCAAACTGACCGATTCTGTCGGACGAAACATCCGTAATCCCATTGAGCCACGAGCTTTAGCTCGCGCGGAGCAGCGAGCAGAAATCACTCCCCCGACCCGTGTGAAGCACCGCGCGAACTGAAGTTCGCGGCTCGCAACGGCGAGAATCGGTCAGCTTGAGTATTCTACATCGGCACGGGCTTTGGCTTCTCGTGACCGATTTCAGGGGGCCCTGGGGCCCGGGCGGCCCGGGGCCCGCAGAGGTCAATGGCCGGGAACCAGGATTGCCTCACCCCGCCAGCGGTGGTAAGCGCCAAAGGCGAAGAACACCGCCGCCATCAGCAGATACCCGATGGCGATCCCGAAACCGTGAAACGCCAAGCCCTGACCGGCTGGGGGCGGGTCGTTGAACACAAAGTAGAAGGTGGCGTCGTTACCGCTGAGTTGATAGGCGTGCATCAGACCCACGAAGGTCAGGACCGCGCCGAGCAGCGACCAGACTCCGGCGTGGAAGAACTTCCGATCGATCAGATAGGCGCTGATCGCGGCCAGGATCATACAGACGAAGATGTACCCGGAGGAAAGCAGGTTCATTCCGTGGATCAGGAAGCCGTTGGCTTCGGTGTTCAACCCGGCCTGAGGATGAGCCAGGCTCAACATGTCCTCCATGGTGTTGGCGGGACCGGCCGGGACCAGCGGCGCGACTTGCCCGGGAGGCGCATCGGGCAGGGGCTGCATCTGGGCCTGGTTGAACGCGCCGGCACAGACCGTGGCACCCCAGGCCGCGATGGCCGGGAATAGTCCGATCGCAACCGCCGGGGCGTGCTCGTGCGGCGTGGCCTGATAGGCCTGGGCGGTGATCACGATCCCGATCCACAGCACGATGGCGATGCCGGCTTCGATGGGGATGACCTTGCTGACCAGGGCGACCGTCCCGGTCAAAACCAGGACGGTGATGGCCAGGCCGTTAAGGGAGGAGTAGCCGGCCCGGGCACCGAGACTTTTCCAACCCGGATGCCCGATGTAAATCGTCGTGGGGAAGCAACTGCCGAACGTGGCCGCCGCGATAGTGCCGATCCCGTTGACCGCCAGCGAAGGTCCGGTCGCAAATCGGTCGCCGCCGGCCTCGGCCGACTCGATGTTCTGCAATGAGCCGATGACGTTAAACAACCCCATCGGAACGATCACCGACAGGTAACCGAGCAGCTCCTGGGGGTGCTCGCGGATGACCTCGAACAGCGCCCCGCCGCAGAAGATCGGCCAGTGCAGCCCGCGCTGGGACCAGGCCTCACCGACGGCGACAGCCGTCATCGGATGTCCCAGCCAGTCGCCTGGCAAAACCCAGGCGATGACCGTGCCGGCCGCCACGGCCAACAATCCGCCGGGCAACCCCAGCGGGAAACGGATGTTCGAGAAGTAGGTGATCAGGATAATGCCCATCGGCAGCATGGCGACGATCGGGTTCTGGTAAATCTGCAAGGCGAAGGTCATCGAAATGAAACCGATGGCGATGCCGGCCAGGGTGGAAAGCAACGCGGCCCTTGGCGTATGCCTGCGAATCTTCTCGGCCACCAACGACCCGAAGAACTCGATGAGCCCGCTACCGAGGCAGGCGACCAGGCCCATCTGCCAGGCGAGTTCCGCGCTTCCGTACTTGCGGTAAACCGGGGCTATGACGAAGAAGACGTAGACCAGCAGCGAGGGCGTGTTGATGCCGTAGGGCAGGGCACAGACATCGCTGCGCCCCTGGCGAGCGGCCAGGCGATGGGCCTGCCAGGCGTAGAACAGGTTGCCGATCAGCAGCGAGACAGCCGCCCCGGGCAGAATGCGTTTGAAGATCAGATCGGCGTTGTCCCCGGACATCCCGCAAAGTCCGCTGCACAAGGTCACGATGAGCAGCAACTGCACCAGGTTGTCGATGAACAGACCGAAGAAACCGTCCAGGTCACGTTTGACGAAGAGCGGGTACTGTGCAGACATCGGGTGTCCCCAATCACCGCGACGGCGTGTCCCCTTGGCCTTCTCGGCGCACTATGCCTTCGCGGGCGCTCCCAGTCGAGACCGCTCCAACCGGTTGACCACAATCGCGCCGACGCTGTCGCCGAGCACGTTGGTCGAGGTGCGGAACATATCCAGGAACGCATCAACGGCGAAGATCAAGGGGATGTAATGAATGGGCAGGTGCACGGCCGCGGCGACCAACACCATGGTGACCAGGCCGGCGTCCGGCACGGCCGCGGCGCCGACCGAAGCGAACACGGCCGTTACGAAGATCAACAGCGTAGTCATGGCCGTCATGGTGATCGAGACGTCGTCAAGCCCACCGTAGATCTGGATCAGGAAGATCACCGCCACCCCCTCGTACAGGGCCGTGCCGTCCATGTTCATCGTCGCCCCCAGCGGCAGCGAGAAGTTCGCCACCTTGGGCGAAACGTTCAGCTTCTCGGTCACGTTGGCGATGGTCACCGGCAGCGTTGCGGCGCTGGACCGGGTGGTGAAGGCGATCATGTAGGCCTCACGAATACCCCGCAACAACCGGAGCGCCCCGACCCCGCCGACGGTTGCCGCGATCGCGATCAGCACGGCCACGTGGACGGCGATCCCGCCGATCACCGTGCCGCAGTACCAGCCGAGGGTCTGGAAAATCTCCGGCCCGTTGCGGGCGACCAGCCCGGCCATTATGCAGCCGATGGCAAACGGGGAAACGGACATCAGCCAGTGGGTGACCCGCATGATGACCGCGTTGAGACCCCGGAAGAAGGACACCACGTTACCGGCCGGTTTCCCCACCACCATGCAGGCCAGCCCCAGCAGCAGGGAGAAGAAGATAATCCCCAGCGAATTCGGCGGGGAGGCTGACAGCGCCCGAAACGGGTTCATCAACAGCGGCTTGATGATGTCGTCCTTGAAGATGTCGCCGGCGGTGCGTTCTCCAGCGGTGGCCAGCCTGCTCATACGGGCAGCCTGATGGATGCCGCCCTGTACCGCCCCCTCCTGTGCCGCCAGCCAGACCAGGTATTGGGGTTCCGGTCGGTCTTCGGCGGACAGGGCCGGTTCTCCGGTCGTCTCCTGGTAGGTCTGTCGCCGCTCTTCGAGTTCGGCCACCCGGCGGTCGCGCACCTCCGCGGCTGCGGATTTCTTGCCCGGCTGAACGGTGAGAACGAACACCAGACCGATGGTGACCGCGATCGTGGTCGTGCAGACGTAATAAGCCAGCGTCTTCCACCCGATCGCCCCGAGTTCCTTCATGTCCGGAAGGCTGGTCACGCCCGAGACGATGCTGGCCAGAATCAGCGGGGCGATGATCATCTTCAGCGCCCCCATGAAGACCGTCGGGCCGAACAGATCGAGCCACCACAGCGCCTCGCGGCAGATCGCCTGCGAGGTCTCGCCGGGGCGTTTCTCGAGCGCCCACAGTCCGACGCCGACGATCACTCCGCCGACCATCCCGATGAAGATCAGATTGTGCAGCTTGATTCGCATGGGACCGCGCCCTTAACGATGAATGGGGAACAAACGAAAGCACCGCGCCAAGTGCCATCGTAGAAGCACATGGGGGGGGCGACAAGGGTCAAATGCGTTTTGCGTGCGCGCCTGCCGGGGACTTGGCGGTGGGGCGACCGATGGGCCAGGTCATTGCTTGGCCCGGCGGCCGGCAGGTGCATCGGCCGTCTTGCCCTGACCCGGCCTGCCCAGCGCCTCGACGTCCGCCGCGTGGTCCTCTTCGAAGAAGCGTAGGGCCAGGTCGGAACGGACGGCCCGGAAAGACCCCCGCAGTGCCGTGCCATCGGCGCACTCCAGTTCCAGCCGACCGGTGCGCCGCTCGGCGCCGCCGGTGACGGAAACGGAGCCCTGCCGGACTCGGCTCAGGCCGGCCCGATGCCCCGTACGTTGAATGAGAAAGCCGGCCAGATCACCCCGGCCGTCGTCGGTCCGCTCCGTGCAGAACTCGCCGCCCCCCGGCGGGAGCCTCAGGTAAAGCACGAAGCGCTCGCCTCCGGTACGGGCTCCGGGCAGCGGCCAGGCCAGCAGCAAACGGTCCCAGGGAACGTCCTCGGTGGCGAACCGGGCCCGGTCACTCTCGAGTCGGAGCACGCGCTGCCCCCCGCCAGGGCGCGGTTGGGCGAGCTTCAGGCGCGCAAACGGGCCGCAGCCGTTGCCCAAGACAGTCGTCAGCAACAGGCCCAGCGTCAAGCTTGCAAACAGCGACGGCTTGGGGATCACTCCGCAGACCAACCTGTGCATGGCGCCCGGCATTATAGTTGACCGCAGGCTCATCGCGAGCTTGAGAGGGGTCAATCCATCGGCGGTCGGCTCCGCCCGCGTCGGTGGTCGCTGCCTGAGGGCATCATCCGGCCCGGGCGGTCGAATCAGCAGGCACCGGCTCGGGGCGCAGCAGTCGCGGCGGATACCGCACCCAGCACAGGCACAGTCCCCTGGCCGGCATGGTCGGTCCGGCCGCCTGGCGATTCCGGCCGGCCAAAACCCGCGCCACCCGGTCCGGCTCCCAGTGCCCCCGGCCCACCTCCACCAACGTGCCCACCATGTTTCGCACCTGGTTGTACAAAAACCCCTTGCCCTCCACGCTGATCTGGATCTCGTCGAAACAGCGTTCCACTTCGCAGCGCAACACGGTCCGGACGGTGGTCTCCCGCTCGGCGCCTTTTGAGGCCATAGCCGCGAAGTCCATCGTCCCTACAAAGTGACCGGCGGCCGCCCGCATCCGCTCTACGTCGAGCGGCTGCCAGAAGTGGTACGTTTGCCGTTGGGCCAATCGGGTCACCGGCCGGTGGGAGGCATTGTGAATCCGATACCGATACAGCTTGCTTATGACGCTGTGCGTGCTGTGGAACTCCAACGACACATCGCAGGCGTCCAGTAAGCAGAGGTCCTTAGGCAAGCGCGATCCG
>Ga0114922_10004482_pt1 | contig 12937 bp, 12 predicted proteins | sample AartaG_FD_100975 | JGI IMG/M metagenome (GOLD analysis project Ga0114922, IMG submission 100975) | Deep subsurface microbial communities from Aarhus Bay to uncover new lineages of life (NeLLi) - Aarhus_00045 metaG | ecosystem: Environmental > Aquatic > Marine > Oceanic > Sediment | place... | reverse complement strand
TTAATGAATATAGTAGATGTACTCTTATATGGCCAACTTTTATTCTTCTGGTAGAAATTATTATTGACCCTTAATAAAGTAATAAAAGAATTTATATTTATGTTCTAGGGTTGTGATCGCAACCTATAATAATGTATAAGGACTTATATAAATATAAAGTGAATCAATTTGAAAGAATAAACTTATAATGAAAATTATACGATTGCAAATCCCGGGTAATTTTCTTGAGCATATTGGGTTTGCTGATTTGTTTCAAGAATTGGATTTTGTAGAAATATTAAATGCATTTCAATATGATCAGAAGCATTTTTTTGCTTTACAAAAAATTAGATTTAAACATGAAGTACTTGGGGAAATTGATAAATATATACGAAAATATTTTCAACCACAAGCATTTCAACTTTTAGCTCAATCTGGTAAAGAGATAATATGCATTATGAATCAAAGTAAATCATCGGGATTTTTTCCTATATTTGATTCAGGACCTTGGGCTCTCTTATTCCCAATCCACATCTCTCAACAGGTATTATTAATAAATATTATTTCTCAAAATGAATATATTGATAAATTATTTAAAATAATTTCATCATTTACAAAAAACTATAAAATCATAGGGATGACAGATGTAGATAAATTAGATAAATTTGATAACACACTCTGGAGATCTGCAATGCCATTTCCAGAATTTACAAAACGTCAGAAAGATATAGCCAATTATGCGGCTAAAAAGGGTTATTTTCAATCACCAAAAAAAATTAGTGCATCTAAAATAGCAGAATATTTTGGAATTTCAGTTTCCGCTGTTAACAAGCTTTTAAAGAAAGCAGAAAATACAGCAATGGAGTTTTTCTTTGGAAAATATAATTAAGATTAATTTAAAATTTAAAAGATCCTTTTACAATAAAGATAAATCTAACAGAGATTGGTTGATGAGTCGTTCAATTCTAATTGCTTTTCTTTTTTTTCCTTTTGGAGCCTCCTCCTCCTAATCCTGAGAGATCAAAATCCGAACCACCGCAAGCAATACCGATTCCTACAAGAACAAGTACTATAGCAGCAATAACAGCGGCTATGATTAAAGAAAGGAGTAATATCCCTTCTATTCTATAAAAAATTAACATCCAAGGCTTTTTTTCATTTTTCTGCACAACCTTAGAGCCGTAAAACATGGTTGTAAGTGCTACAATTGGTATGTATGCTAAAGAAAGTGAAATGGTTAATAGAAAATTATGTATATCAAAAATTAAAATAAAAACAATTTCTACTAAGGCTGTACCAATTAAGAATAGGACAATATGAGCCCATATATATCCTTTCCCAAAATAATTATCTCTTAATATTAATCCAATAAAACAAATGATTAATAAGGCTCCAACAGAAAGGCTCACAAACATATGAACTTGAAGTAAAAATTCTGTCATCATTATTATAGGGAGACTAAGAATACCTGCGATAAAACTAAACAAAAAGAAGATAAGTAGAGCTATATACGTTTTATTATTTTTAGACATAAAATATAGTGAAGTAAATAAAAGTGCTTCAATTATGATCATACTAATGTAAAAAGCTAAAAATATCTCATTAAATTCAATTTCTATAAAGATTGAACTAAATATTATTTCACTAATTAACCAAATTATTGAACCTGCTAATATTGTTGGTAAAACTCTTAGTAAAAAGAGGTTGCGTTGCGTAGAACTAAGAGCATATTTTATCTTTTTTTTAGAGGGGCTAATTTCATCTTTAGTTGTCTCACTTCTTTTCAAAACATCTTTGGGAATAGAGCTACCACATTTGACGCAAAATTTAGTATCTTCTTCTAAAGGACTTCCACAATTCGTACAGAATCTTACCATCTTGGATTCATCAAAAAATAATAGAATTTAACTCATATCTATAAAAAAAAATAAAATTAATAAATGTTAAGATTTATTTTTTTATTTCTGTTCTCTTAGGGATTAACTCCGGTTTCATTAGTACAATAAGTGAAAGAGGGATTACCCAGATCAATATTGAGAAAAGTAGCATCCATTCCAAAAATGGAGTACTATCTATTAAATTCAAAATAGCAACAATTAATGGCCCAAATATTCCATAGATTCCCAAAATTTTTGGTATTTTCGTATCGTATAAAATAATTAACCAGCCCATAAAGAAAGCTCCAAAAGTAAAACCACCAAAAGCGAGATATGACATAAGACCGTGTGGTCCCATTCCTAAAACTGATAAGAAATCATAATCACGATCCGCACTAAAGATTCCTACCCCAATATAGCCAAAATTCCCAATAATACTAAAGAAGAATGCAAAACTGCTTAATCGAAAACGCAATCGAGAATAATGCTCTCCTCTCATTTTAGTTCTCTTCGGCAATGGAGCAAGTAATTTCTCCATATAGTATGTAAGTGGAATAGTCATAGAACCTGCTACAATACATGCTATATCATATAAGATTGGAGCGGGAGTGTCATTAATTGAACCAAGATCGGAAATCCAGTTCTCCCAAATAGTATATCCATCTGGATCAAGTAGTGCTGCTACGATAACCCCAATTATGAGTAATAGTATATATCCGAACATAACACCCATTGCACAGATTTTCACAACATTAAAATTTGTTGCGAATTTGTACATTTTTGCCCTAACTTTATTTATTGATTCGCGTACTGTCATTTTAATGTTCATTTTCGATTTTTATTAATCATATTCAATTTAAGCCAATATAAATATGATTATATTTTAGATATTTTTTTTCAGTAAAAAAAAGCGTTTTATAAAAAAAAGAGATTTAATTTTTTTTATATTGGTCTTAATTCTGGTTTCCGCATTATCATAAATACAAGTGGTATTATCCACAGAAGAATCGAGAATAATAATATCCATTCCCATAATGCTTCCATCGTAAAGAGGAAAGCGAATAGCATACTAGGAGGTCCTATTATCCCATAAATTCCAAATAATTTTGGTATATTAGTATCATAAAGTACAATTATCCATCCAATGAAGAAGGCTCCAAACGCAAATCCTGTGAATGAGAAAAAGGAGAATACATCATGATAACTAGCGAAATCTAATAATGGATAATTCCGATCTTCGCTAAAAATCCCCACAAAAATATAACCAATGTTTCCCATTAAGCTAAAGAAAAATGCATTACTCCCTAGTCTAAATCTCAAACGAGAGAAATGTTGCTCTCTTAAATTTTTCCTTTTTGGTAATGGTGCAAATAGATTTTCAATATAAAATGTTAATGGGATGGTCAGGATTCCTGCAAATACACATGCGATATCAAATAAGATTGGTACAGGAGTATAATTACTTCCTCCTAAGTCTGAAATCATACGTGTCCAAATCGTATATCCATAAGGACCCCATATTGCTGCGATTACTACCGCAATTAAAAGGAGAGAAAGATAAACTGATATAACAAAAAGAGAAATTTTCTTAACAAATTTGTAATTTGTTACTACATTGTAAAACTTAGCTCTAGCCTTATTAATTGATTGACGTACTGTCATAGTAGTGTTTATTATCTATTTTTATTAAAATATATTTGATAAAAGGTTATTAAAAATCTCAGAAGGTTATAAAAAATTTCCCTTTCAGTATGAGATAAATTTAGAATATAGTAGCGATCCGTAATTTTCTTCTTAAGGGCTTATCAATTTCGATTATTTTTACTAGTCTTGGTATGTCATTACTAGCGTTATGTTTGGATCTAGTAATATTTTTATAATTAGTGATCAATAATTGATAATTAATCAGAAAATTAGTTTTATTTTAAAAAAGCATGTTTTAAGTAATAGGTTATGCTAAAAGTAAAAATTCAGCCTCGTGAAATATATCAGAGAAGTGAAGAGTTTGGATTAGAAAATTCAGCTAATATGCTAACTGAAATTATCGAAAAAGAAAAAGATAATAATAAACGAAGAGAAGCAATTAAATATTTAGGATTAGTCAGTAGTAATTCAATAAAATTAAAGAATGAGTGTTTTGAAACATTTGAGAATCTATTAATTTCTGACGATATAATTGAGATTAAGTGTGAAGCAGCAAAAGCATTAGGGAGGATAAAACATCAAAAAGCGTTGAAGCCATTAAAATGGGTATTGGAACAAGGACTTACTGATTATAATATCAAAAACTCAGTTTTAAAAGCCATAAGAAAAACGAGATTTGAAGATCCTGAAATAAAACTATTTATTAATGAATTAGATAATAGCTATAATTCAATTAAGGAATATGTATCAATTCAATTATTAAGTTTAAGTCCAGAAAGACTCATCAATTTGCTATTAGATTCATTAAAAAATAAGAAGTTTTCTAATAATCATAAAGTTGAATTGATAAAATTAATTGGATATGAAATTTCGAGTATAAACGTTTCTTTCGAAGATGTAAGCTTTATTAAAATAAAATATCCAGAAATTTTATCTGATTTAATACAAAATAAAGATGTTTTATTAGAAGTCCTTACCCAAATTTTAAAAGAAGAAGATTCCAGTTTAATTGATTCAGCGATTTCAATTTTAAAATTATTAGAAAAGGAAGTTAAGAAAGACCTTCTTAAATTATTGCTACGTGATGATTTTATTGTTAAGAAAAATGCCGTTGTATTATGCGGGAGATTAAAACTTAAAGATGCTGTAGATTTATTGATTTCTAATTTAGATAATATTTATAATGAAGTAAGTATAGCGGCAATTGAAGCTTTAGGTGAAATTGGAGATTTGTCCGCAATACCAGAGCTTATTGACATCCTAGATATCGAAGATATAAGTTTCGAGTATACCGATTTAGATATGAAGCTCTATATTTTAGATGCGATAAAAAAGGTTTATATAAGTAATAAAAAGGCTTCCTTTGATTACTTATATTCATCTTTAGCTAAAGATAATAATACAATTAAAGAAAGCATTGCCTTTATTTTAGGTGAGATAGGTAACGAAGAATCTATAGGGCCATTAATAGATTTATTAAAAATAAGGAATTTAGATGTAAAAAAAAATACTATAATAGCTTTGGGAAAAATCGGGAGTATCGAAGCTTTAGAAGATTTATTTAAAATCCTGCAAGATGAAAAATCTTACTGGTTAATTAAAAAAGTTGCTACTGATGCTATATATAATATCTTTCAAAGAAATTGGTATAGAGTAAAAGATAGTGAGCAAGATATAACTAGAATATTAAATAAAAATATTGCAATTCTTGCAGATTTCTTACGAACAAAAGAAAGTGAAAACTATAAAGTAAAACTTAGTTTAATCAAACTATTAGAAAATTTTGGTGGAGAGCCAGCTCTTAATGCATTAATCAAAAGGGTTAATGATTTCCACAGAGTTGTGCGAATTTATGCGTCAAATGCGATTAAGAAAATTGAGGAAAGACTAGAGTTAGAGAATTCTTAGAATCATTAATATTCTAATTTATTTTATTCTTGAAAATAAAGCTTAAAATATTGATTTGACTCTTTAATGCATTATGAAATTCAAGAATATTAGTTTTTTTTTAATATTTATAATCTCAATTTTCCATTTTATCCATATTGTCAGAGCAGATGGGGTTTTAATATTTCCAGCGGGATATGTTTTACTATCTTTATATTTTATACCATTGTTATATCTCTTTACTGTTGCAATAGAATTTGCTGTTTTTTATATAGCATTAGGAAATGAAAGACCTGAGACAAAAGATCTTTTTAAGACAATTGCGCTCATGAATTTATTAACAAATCCCCTAGCACAGATTTTTGGTGTTTTATTTATGATACTTTTTCCTAATTATTTATTTTATTTCATATTATTAATCGAAGTGTTTGTGATTTTATTAGAGTCAATATTTTTAGCGAAAAAGATTCTCGAAGACAAGTTTTATTCCTCCAAGTTATCATCATTATCTAAAATTTTTGGAGTTGTGTTTGTTGCAAATTTAGCTTCAATGTTTGTGCCTTTCATACCAGCTACGGCGTTCTATATGTTTCGTTCTGTATGTTTTTGATCCTAAAAAAAATTACCTAATTAGAGCTAGTTTGATCGTATTAATTCCCATTGCAATTGGTTTTTATTACTTTTCTTCTTTAGCAAAAAAAGAGGAAATAATAGCTGGAAAAGGTATCTATCTAAAAACATTAATATTAACTAGTGTAATATTAGCACATCTTATTACATATCCATTAATAAGACCAGAATATCATGGCTATTTCTTTATACCATTTATGTCATTAATAATGATATCAATAAAACAAGTATATTATATCTATTTCTTTTTACCTCTAATACCATTGTTCTATCTCCTTACTGTGGCCATAGAATTTGTAGTTTATTATATAGTTCTTAAAAGAAGAAAATTTGATACTAAAGATCTTTTCGAGACAATTGCATTTATAAATTTATTAACAAGCCCCCTAGCGGTTTTCTTAAATGTTTCATTTCCAAATTATTTATTTTATTTCATAATTTTAATTTTATTAGAGTCAATATTTTTAGTTGATAAGATTAATAAAACTCTTGATGAAGAGTCTTTAGCGACTTTATTGTCTAAAGTTAAACTTGTAAGCATTGTATGCGTTGCAAACATGGTCTCAATGTTGGTAGGAATCATCCCACTTATTGTAATTTACATCTTCTAATAACAAGGGCATAGAAATAACTAAATTCTTCAATTTTAAGTTATAATTTCAACATTTAATCTATTTAATACTCAATATGTTTTACTTATTTTTCAAAAAGAGCTAGTTTATTTTTCCTTAATTTAATAATATTTTTTTTACAAAGCCTATTTTACTTAATTGAACTTTCAAATATTTAATAATCAATTTAGTGTTTCAATAAAATATCATGACTGAAGATAAATCAGATAAATCCGAAACTCCATATGAATACTCTTTTGAATATATTCAAAAGAAGCTAGAGGGGAAGAAAGACAGTTTTGGGATGCTGATGAAAGAGATCGTACGAACTGGAATCTGTACTGAGTGTGGTACATGTGCTGCGGTCTGTCCTGTATTAGAATGGGATGATCTAGTAGGACAACCGAAACTTATCGGAAAATGTAATGGATGTGGGATTTGCTATAATCAATGTCCAAGAACGATTACGGATCCTTATCAACTTATGGGAGATTTTAGAACAGGTTACGTTGCAAACACAAACATTCCAGAAGTAATTGGAGGGCAAGATGGTGGAACAGTGACTAGTATTTTGTGCTACTTATTTGATGAGCATTTAATCGATGCTGCTATAGTAACAATGAAGGATGCAAATAACCCTTGGCATCCAGTTGCTCAAATAATTACGAGTAAAGATGATGCCATCAAGTCTTCAGGATCTATTTATAGTCACTCTCAAACAGTTGAGGCTCTTATGGATGCGGTTAGACAAGATTTTAGGTCGATTGCATTTGTTGGAACTCCATGTAACATTGATGCTGTTGCTAAGATGTTCGACAGCCCAACTGGGATGTTGAAATATTTTATGCGGTGCCATGTTCTTAAAATTGGGTTATTTTGTATGGATTCATTTGCTCCTGAGGCTATTTATCCGTTCTTTGAGAAAGAAGGAATAGATTTATCAAAAGTAATAAAAATGGATATTAATAAGGGGAAATTCCACTTATATTATGATCCACAAGGAGAACCAATTAAATCATACACTATTAAGCAATTGGACAAGTTTAAATCTTCGAGTTGCAATTTTTGTATAGATTTAACAGCGGAACATGCCGATATAAGCATTGGCAGTGTTGGCTCTGGAGCAAATAAAAATACAGTGTTTTCTAGAACTGGTATAGGTACTGAAATCATGGAAGACGCCGCTGAAAAGGGATATATTAAAATTGAACCTTTTAATGCAATTAATTTGAATGCTGTGTTATTTTTGGCAAAACTCAAAAAAGTATCTCAATACACTATACAAAAGAGGAAAGTCTTTATCGTAAGAGATTCTGAAGAAAAAGAAAAACCGAGGATAGAAACTAAACCCGAGACAGAGCAAGTGGCTGTAAAACCTACTCTTGGTGCTAGAAAATTCTTAAGTGTTAAAAAAGATTTAAATGAAGATGATAAAATACTGAACATTTCATTAACAAATACAATAGGATATGTCTTAGAGGATATGAAAATTAGAATAGTCGCTCTCGAAGAGCTGTTTGAAAAAAGACCTTGGATAACAACCGTTAAAGAGATATTTCCATTTGAAACTATTGAAATTGGATATCCCCTGGATATACCCGATGGCGAACATATTAAGACAAATGTATTAGTCGAAGCTTCAACTGAAGCGTTTGGGAAAATATTTTCCAGAACACTAAAAATAGCACCAAAAGAATAAAAATCTAAGTTAAATTTTATTAAAAAAGTTAAATGAAATAAATTATTATAAAAAATATTAAAAATCGAAAAGTAAAAAGGTGAATTTGTACGAAAATCTCATTAGTAGGACTTTCCGGCTGTGGAAAGACATCAGTTTATTCTGTTGCTTTTGCTGCTAAAAGACCAGAAGATACTAAAGGTTTAGCTCCGACAATTCTCTATGAAACGAGAAGACATCCATTCTTAGGATTGCAAGTTGGAATATTTGACTTCGGAGGACAAGAAGAGTTCCGTAAAGAATATATGGAAAAACCTGAAATCTTTCGTGGAACAGATATCCTTATTCCCATAATAGATTTACATGATCCAAAGGCATATCAAGAAGCAAAAGACTATTTTATAGATCTATTAGATTTATATCGTAAGAATAATGAAAAACCCAAAATATTCTTATTTCTCCACAAATTTGATACTACAGATTATCAGAAGGAACTTCTTGATACAAACGTTAAAAATGCAAAGGACCTATTCCTAGATATCTTTAAAGATTATGATTTTGACTATATGCTTACAAGTATTTATGAGGAAGACAAATTAGCCAAAGTTTTCAGAGATATTTTGATTTCAGAATATGCTGAATTAAAGGCTCACGTAGAAAAAGCAGAAAAACAACTTGATGAGATCAAAGCTAAGGTAATTATTGCTGACATTTCGGGGAATGTCATAGTCCATAATGTTCAAGGCGTTAGTAGTGGTTTAACTTTACGAGGAGACTTAAGAGATTTTATTAATGCTTGTAATACAGTCCGAGAAAATATTTTTATGGCAGATTCCAGTAAATTTTGGGGCCGAGATGGCGATGGGAAAGAAATTGAACTTCATATCTTTAAATATATCATTTCTGTCCTTGTAATGAAATCAGGAGAACTTGACAGAGAGTCCCAAGACAAATTTAACATGCTGTTAAACGATATGAAGCTTTTTGCTGATTTAATTATATCTGCTCATACAGATTAAATAATAAATTTAAATTATTTTTACATTTATCTATTTTTTTAAATGGTACTTAAAGGATAATAAGCTCTTCATATCTTGATTATTAAAATATTCATCAAACTGTAAGGCAGTTAATTTTAGAATCTATAAATTCATTTAAAGATTCTCAATTTGGAGTAAAATGTAAATTAATTACTCTCTTTCGAATTTTTTATGGAAATTATCAAATTTAGGATCAAAACCTATTACTTTCTTTGCTTTCTTTACTTTAAATTCCTTATGAACTAAATTATGTATAAAAGTAATTAACATAAGAATAGCCAAAACCCATAATATCATAGCAAAATAAGAAAAGTATAATTTACTCATATTAGTACCAATAACCACATTCCCAATATAGAATAAAACTAAACCTACTAGTATAAAAATAGTCATTAGAATTGTGCTTATAATTAAGCTTATATATCTCGCTTTCATAAGTTAGCAGAATTATTTTTATGTATTTAATTTTTTCATTGATTAATATAAATTGTCATGTTATTAAGAATGATCTTATAAAATTCTTCAAAATGATAATTTCAAGCTCTATTGAAAAAAATCCCCTAGTCCATTAATTAATGATGGTAGAATTATTTTTATAAGAAATAATTTTTTTTTACATTAAAGCATTAATTGGATGAGTTTAAAATGGTTAATCGCTGTAGATGGGCAGGAAATGATGATCAAATGATTTCTTATCACGATCTTGAATGGGGTACACCTATTCACGATGATCAACTTCTTTTTGAATTTTTGATATTAGAAGGAGCTCAAGCAGGTTTAAGCTGGAGTACAATTCTTAAAAAACGTGAGAATTATCGGATTGCATTCGACAATTTTGATTACAATATAATTACGAAATATTCTGAGCAGAAAGTTGGAGAATTAATGGAGAACGAAGGCATAATAAGAAATAGGCGTAAAATAGAAGCAACTATTACAAATGCTAAAGCTTTTCTAAACGTTCAAAAAGAATTCGGTTCATTTGATAAATACATATGGAAATTTGTTAATAATAAAACAATTGATAATAAATTTAAAGAGCTCTCAGAACTTCCATCTAAGACTGAGCAATCAGAACAGATGAGTAAAGATTTGAAGAAGAGAGGCTTTAAATTTATAGGCCCTACAATTTGCTATGCTTTTATGCAAGCAGTCGGGATGGTGAATGATCATGTGATAGACTGTTTTAGATACGCTGAAATTAATAAAAGCATTAGCAAATAATAATTTTTTAGTAGCTTTTGGGTTAATTAAGTTGAAGAATTTAATTTTAACTTAATTATATTTAAATTCTGATGAAAAATTTTAAACAAGAGTTTATTGATAATTTAATAATAATCTTTTTATTCTTTTGCGAGAGATTGTAAGATGAATAATGAGGTGCGAAGAATGCCTTCATCAAGAAAATTTGTACATGTGCTTCTTCACGGATAAAAATAAAGAAGTTTATTTATGTGTGAGATGTCTTGGTAAAACCTTATTAAAGGACCCTCCACCACCAATATATAATATGAGCAAGCTTGCTTATACCTGGAAAAAGACTGACTAATAATCTTAAAGTAATGGCATTAAATCAGATAAAGATCCTTTAAACGTAGGCTCTGGTATTTCAGGGCTAAATTCTTTATTTTTATCTGTTATTAAAAAAGTTATTATACCACATCTTCCTGCTATAATATCCTTATCTTCATCGCCTACCATCAAGCAAGCATCTGCGGGATATCCAATTTTATCTAAAATTTGATCATAGTAAAGTAGATGAGTTAAGGATTTGGTAGCATGGCTATTTTCTATTGTTGTTATCAAACGGTATGGAAAATCAGCTACGCCTGCCCATTCTAGTCTTTGTTCAATGGCGGTTGCCGGAAGAAGAGGAGTTGTAGCAATAATAACATCATATCCTTTATCAAAAGCTTGTTGAACCACAGCCTTAGCTTCGGGCTTTCTTCGAGTATACTGTCTTAGTTTTGAAAAATCTTGCTCATAGAATTTATCGAAAAACGGTTTAATATCTTCCTTGGTATGTCCCTCTAATGGAAAAAATAGATCAGCAAATACATCTTCGTTTGTTTTTCTGCTATTATTTTCTTCTATTGCTTTAGAGGTTTTTAAAATTTTAGAAATAAATTTCTTCGGTGGTATTATATGAGCTACGCTTTGGGCTAATAAATTTAAATACTGTGATATAAATTTATCCAAATCAACATCTAATAAAGTCCCATCTAAATCAAAGAATATGGCTTTAATTTTGCCATCAAGCTTATCATTCATTGCTCTAAGTTACTATGATTTTTCTTATTATCTTTATTATTGAAAGTGATTAATTATATTTACTTTTTAGCTTCTTAATTTCAACAAAAAAGTCGACAATCTTGAACAAAAAAACAAATACCAAAAAAAGAGATTAACTATTTACATATTTCTTATTTAATAATAAAAAGTTTTTATAAAATTCTATCTTTTTATACAATTAATATAACAATCATCATTATATTTGTTGGATTTGGTAAAGTTAGAGTTAAGTGACTTAAGTGGTGGCGCAGTTTACATTGGAGAGAAACTTAATGTACGTACTAAATTCAATTTTGAGGAAGACACGGATATTTTTTGGAGTGGAATAAGATTAATAACAAATCCTCCATGCCTTAAGGAGCTCCAAGTTTCAAAAGAAGAAATTTTTTCAAAAGGTCATTTTGAACCTGGAGAATACATTCGTGAGAAATCTCTTCTTATTAAGGGTAATGTTGTTCCAACAATAAAGAATAGAAATCTTAATTATTCTTTAAAACTTATCTTAAGACAACCAAATCCAATTAATCCAGAAGACGATTTAGTTATTAACAAAACTCATGATATTGAGATAAAAGCAAGAAATGCTGGTCTTCACACGAAAGCCCCAAAACCAATATCATTTTCAATTTCAGGATTAAATATTCTTTTAACTAAAGACATTTTTAAACCTGGAGAAACCATAAAAATTAGTTATTCATCAGAAGAAGTTAAACAAATTGAGATAAGATTACTCCAAAATTCAAATCTAGTTTGCTATTGCGAATCCTATGGTCAAAATTGTCGTAAGGTTGAAGAATTACCCCCTGCTATAGCTGGTGACGTTCGAACCCAGAATTTTGAAAAAGATTTTGTCCTTTTAAAAGTCCCAGAAGTAGCTGAACCAAGTCATAATTATCTTTGGTCACCTTCTGAGAAACAGGAGTTCGGTCTCAGATATGGTGCGTATACTAAATGGAGCTTACTAATTATTGGAAAAAAAAAGCCAGAGTATGGATTAGAGCCAATTAGACTTGAAGTTCCAATAACAATTTCTACAGTTCCTATTTCTGAAAAAAAAGTTGGAGTTGATCTATTCTCCGAAGGTCAAGCTGGTGCATCATCTGTATTCGATGGAGTTTCAAGATTTCAAAAAACCTATAAAGTTGTCTCAATCGATTCTGATATCGATAAGTATATATTAAGGATTAAGAATATCTCGAAGGAAGATCTTAAAGGAGTTTCTGTAAAAGTCTTCGGGCTTCAAGAGGGCCTCTTTGAGACAGCTCCAAACTTAACAGGATTTAATATCTGGAAAAAAAG
>Ga0114922_10004481_pt1 | contig 12938 bp, 4 predicted proteins | sample AartaG_FD_100975 | JGI IMG/M metagenome (GOLD analysis project Ga0114922, IMG submission 100975) | Deep subsurface microbial communities from Aarhus Bay to uncover new lineages of life (NeLLi) - Aarhus_00045 metaG | ecosystem: Environmental > Aquatic > Marine > Oceanic > Sediment | place: Aarhus... | reverse complement strand
GATCTCTCGCAGTCGAGATATTTGAATGTCCTCCCTGAGGACAGACTTTTTCACATTCTTAAAATTCTTAAACTTTTAGATGCCGAATATTATGACACAAAGGATCTTTCCAGATTTGCGGAGTATGCGCAGGTCGATAATGTTGTCTTTGGAAGTATTGTAAAGGCAGGGAAAAAACTCCGAATAAATTCCACCTTAAGAAGAATATCCTCGGGTGAAAATATTGCTTTAGATAGCGTAGATGGCACAAGCGAAGCAGAGATTTTTTCCCTTGTGGATGAGATCTCAAAGAGAGTCAAGGCGGAACTGGTAGTACCGCCTGACATGATTGTCGGTGAAATTGACAAAGAGATGCAAAGCATCACGACTAGCTCCATCGAGGCCTTTAGATACTATATCGAAGGAAGACAGCTCTACCGTAGAGGACAAGCCTTGAAGAGTGCTTCCATTTTTGAGAAAGCCATAGATATCGATCCTGAATTTGCCATGGCCTACCAAATGCTGGCCAGCTGTTATAGTAAACTTCCCGGTTATGAAGATAAGGCGAAAAGCTTTAGGGAGAGAGCATTCGAACTGCGTCATCATGTTTCGGAGAGAGAACGCCTCGTGATTCAAGCTAAATATTATTTTGCCTATCAAGGAGAAACCGCCTGGGATGAGGCCATCAAAACCTATAAGGAACTTCTACGGATCTATCCAGACGATTATATCGCAATAGTTAATCTGGGTTCGATTTATCGCCGTATCGAGGATTGGAATAAGTCTATTGAAACACTCCAAAAAATTATCCATATATACTATTTCAGTTCTCATTTTGCCCTTCTCAGACGTGCGTTTTGTGCCCGTGGAGACTATGAGGATGCTCTAAAACTTGCCAAGAGCATACCGGTTGATCTGTATCCCTATCAATATCCGTACCAACTCACCCTGGATTTGTTTCTTCATGGCAAACTAGATCTTGCCCTTCATGAGGCTGAAAAAATATTGGATCGCAGTGATAATTTTTATCCCGTATTAAGATTGAAAGGGGATATCTATCTCATTAAAGAGGATTGGATTCGGGCGGAAGAATGTTTTAAAAACTGCCTGGATCCAAGAGAACTGGATAATGTAAAACTGAGGGACCATATTTTAGCTTTGACCAGGCTCGCAAGCTTAAATCTTTCTTCGGGAAAATCTGATGAATCGATAGGCTATATCAAACAGGGAATCGAAAAAGTATCTGGTCTTGGAGAGCGGGGTTGGTTGAGTTATTTTCATATGAAGCTGGCCTACATATATTACAAAAAAGGGGACATCAAAAAGGCTGCAGAAGAATGCCAGAACGCTTTAGACAGCGCCATTGAAAACGCAAGCGTAAGAGGAAGGATCGTTGCCCTTCACATGAAAGGACTCATCGCTCTTGAAATGAACAATCGGATTGAAGCCCAAGTCATTGCAGATGAAATCAAAAAAGTGGTTGATAACTGGATGAATCCTAAACTGATGAGATACTACTATCATCTTAGGGGACACATCGACTTAGAGGAGAACAATATCGAGGATGCCATCGTAGATTTTGAAAAAGCGATCTCGTTTTTGCCTTTTCAATATGATCCTTACGGAAATGATAATCATGCTGTCTACTATGATTCGCTAGCATTCGCCTTCTTTAAAGCCAAAGACTACGAAAATGCCCGAAAGTGGTATGAAAAAATTTTAGATCTAACCTCGGGCAGGATCTATTACGGCGATATTTATGCCAAAAGCTTTTTCATGTTGGGAAAGATCTACGAGCAAAAAAGTTGGACAGGTAAAGCCATAGAGAATTATGAGAAGTTCCTTGATCTGTGGAAAGAGGCTGACCTGGGAATCCCTGAAGTTGAGGATGCAAAACTGCGTCTGATCACACTCCAGAATTAAAATTATCAATTCAATTCCCCATTTTAATCCCTGTGACACAAGCAGATGTTTTAGCGCAGACTAATCCCAGGGAAAGACATCCGTAAACGGCCATATGCAGCCATATAAGGTCATATCCGGTCATCTTTTCAGCCGCTATTGCTAACCCTCTTATTTTTTCTTATTGATTTAATGATGGAGAAATGTAATCAGACATCCTGTCTGAATTAGAAAATAAATAAGGAATATCTACTCTTACAAAAAAGAAGGAGGATTTAATGAAAAAACTTGGAAAATTTAAGGTATTTGTTTTGTTGATTTTCTTGACGGTGATATTGGTTTTTGTCAGAATCAATTTGCTCGAAGCCAAGAAACCACCCAAGTGGGATTGGAAAATTGGAATCCCGAATGAGCTTTTGGCCCAAACTGGAGGCTGCAATCTTTATGGCAATCCCCATGGTAATCAGACGCCTGAGAGTCCTGGTTATGTCACTTATGAAAACAGTGATTTCGTTGAGTTGGAATTTTGGACGTCTGAAGATAGGGACACTGGCGAATTTCATTCTGTTTTCTCATTGAAGATTGAAAACACTGAGAAAGACCTATCTGAAGCCCCCGGGTATTATTCTGTCGGCTTCCGGGATGTTTGGTTTAGCGGATGTAAATCCTATTGTTTTCTTGGCGGAGATGGACCTTGCAAGTGTTGGGTCCTTCCAAATTACCCAGATCCATCTGGAGTTGACTGTTGTGTACCTGATTGTGATGGAATTGGGAGTGGCGGATATTGGTACATGCAACAGTATATGCAAGATTCTGCGCATCCAAGGGATGAATATGATCATTTTGGTCTGAGGTTTTGGGTCAATACGGATATCGAGGCTCTAGGAGTAGGCGACACTTGGATCGGAGAAGGTTATATGTGGTGGCTTCATCTCTGGAATACCGGCGACACACTCCTGGAAGGCAATGAAGATTATCACAACGTCATTTGTGACTATACGATACCCTTAGAAGGAGTTCGGGTTGATCGAACGAGCGCCAACGAATGGATAATAACCGTAGACCAATGTGGCCCATATGTTGATGGAGGAGACTGTCCAGGCAGTTTGCATGGTCATTCCGGCAGATACATCGTTTTTTGGGAGTCTTATTATCAGGGCATTGAAAAACAGAAAGGGAAATCCGGGAAGACATATATCGATTCTGAACGTCGCTGGGCTTTAGGCGGAGCAACAAAGTTTAAGTTTCAAACCAAGTGGACTCGGTTTTAAACAGGAAAAAGCAGATTTTGAAGTAAAGAATTATTCTTGACCTGCACAACAAAGTGTCCCACTTATTGATAGAGTTAAAATTTGATTCTTTTCCTATTTATTGGTAGTCTTTTGCTAGGCAGTCTAGGGGGAAAAGTGGTTATTCATTGCCCCAAATGCGATTTTGAGAATCCCGTCGAATTTTTTCTTCAGATCAAAGGATGTTAAAATGCATCATCTCAAAAGAATAACACTATTGGTTTTTGTTCTTTTCATTTTCAGTTCTTCTTGGCTTTTTTCAAGGGTAGTAACCAGAACAGAAGTTGAAACGGTTGCTTCTAATTGGGTCAAATTAGAAAACAACCTAAATCACTTGAGATTAAGCAAACATGTTATTCATATTTCAACAATCAGAGAATTGATATATAGAAATGTGCTGATCGGATATGTAGTGGATTTAGAACCAACGGGATTCATTCTGGTGCCTGCGGTTTCAGAACTATCCCCGGTTAAATTTATTTCCTTTTCCGGTGCCTATGATGGGATCGAAAAACATCCATTCATAGAAACGCTGAAAGATCGTTTGTATTTGACGGTTAAGAATTTGGGGTATGTTGGGGGACAAGTCCAAAAAACATCCGATCTTAGCACAGCCACAGTGGATACCTACCAGAAAGAGAAAAATAAAGGAGCATGGGAAAAATTACTCTCAGAAGAGTTTCTCTCCGAGATCTATTTATCTACTTCTTCCCTCAATTCCATAAGCCCGATGCTGAAATCGAAATGGAGTTATAAATACCCCTATGATGCCTGTTGTCCGGAAATCGATGGGTTTCGTTGTTCACCGGGATGTGGAGCGATATCCCAGGCCCAGGTCATGTATTACTGGAAATATCCAAAGGAGGGACAGGGTGTGTATTCGTATTACTGGGGGAATGGCGATAGATATTTGAGTACGGATTTTGACCATGAATACTATTGGGACAGGATGTTCAATGAGTACTCAGGAACCGAAAGTCGAGAACGAATAGACGCTGTGGCAAGCGTGATAGCTGATGTGGGGATCTCTATGAGGATGTCTTATGGATTAAGTGGATCTTTCTCCGCTCCAAACCGCAACAATTCCCTCGTTACTTTTTTTAAATATAGTGCAGACAAGAGGCTTATTTTTCGGAGTGATTACTCATCATGGACCGACTGGTTTAATGTCTTTAGAGAGCAAATGGATTGTGGCTGGCCGGTTCTTTTATCGACATGCAAAAAAGGAGAAGGCTGTCACTCGGTCGTTGTCGATGGGTATCGGACAGAAACTGGCGTTAACCAGGTTCATGTCAATATGGGATGGGGAGGGTTTGCGGATAATTATTATGCGATCGATGATATCTACGGGTATGGCGGTGTTGATGGAGATGTCGCAGTGATCAATATTCATCCGCCCGATTGTACAAATACAGGAGATATTTCAGGTAAAGTAACCGATGAAATTGGAAATGCCCTTAAAGATGTTCAGGTCAAGTTTTACGACCCGGATGAAAACCATGTGAAAAGTGCCTGGACAGATAATGCCGGGAAATTTGTTGCAGATTGCCTGAATGAGGGCTCGTATAAGATATTTTTAGATGCTGAGGAAACAGGAAATTATTTGTCTGAATGGTACAGCGATAAGGACTCGTTCGATACGGCAGATTCGGTTTCAGTTACTGTTGGGAGCTCAACCCCAAATATCGATGCTGTAATTACTGAAGCTGGAGGGATCGAAGGAAAGGTTACGGATAGTTCTGGAAAAGGGATTCCAGACGTCGGCGTCATGGTCTATTCCGCCACAGGGAGTTATGTTTCTAGGTGGGATACTGATACGAATGGGAATTATGGAATTAAACACTTGGAGAAGGGCGAATATAAATTATGTTTTTACCCTCCATATGCGCCAGGGGACCATGCAATAGAGTGGTATAACGACAAGGATTCGTTGGAGGCGGCAGATTCAATCTCGGTCAAAAAAGGAAAGATGACATCTGGAATCGATGTAGTTCTAGGAAAAGGCGGAAATATCGCAGGTCAACTTAAAAATAGTGCTGGAGAAGGGATAGATGATAGTGTCTGGATTTATGTTTATACCCCTTCAGGAGGTTATGTCACAGACTGGTGGATCGACATATTTGGGGATTATGAAGTAATAGGATTAAAGAGAGGAGACTACAAGATATTTTTCGATGCGTCTGATACTGAAGGAAATTACGTCTCAGAGTGGTATGACGACAAGGATACACTGGAGGACGCGGATTTAGTTTCAGTGACAGAAGGAGAAGCCACAAAAGGGATCGATGCTGTCTTACTCAACATAGCTCCGATTTATGCCCCGTTAAATTTTAGCGGCAAGAAGGTAGAAAATCGGTCACTCCTGCAGACGGAATACATTAATGTCCTTACCTGGCAGAACAATCCGGAGAATAAAAACATAGTGAAATACCGTATTTATCAGATAGAAGGGGAAAGTCAGACTTTACTAGAAGAGTTTGACGCCCAGACATTTGACAAGACTTACGAGTATTGGCACCGTAGAGTCGAGAAGGATAAGGTATACTCGTACGTTCTTGTTGCTGTGAATGTTGATGGCAGAGAAGGAGATCAGGCGGTTACCGCGGTTCGGTAAAATGGTCTGATCGAAACTCAAATCGACAACAGGTACCAAATCAAGTTAACCTTTGTCTTAAAAAATTTTGTGAAATAATCAACTTCAAGGCAATTATTTTTGACTTAAAACCTGGTTCTCTTTGTGCATCTCTTGTATTCAGGATACTTTTATAAATCCTCCTTTGGATCTATATTTAAAACTTTTTCTTTACACATTAATTTTATATAATAATGTTTAAAGTAGTATTTCAGGGGTTGATTCCATGGATGACAAAAACATCCTCCAGTCCTGGAAAGAGATTGCCTCTTATCTAGGACGGGCTGAGGGGACATGTCGGCGCTGGGAAAAAGAATTCAACCTCCCTGTTTACCGGATGGATGGCTCTCCCCGGGCGAGTGTTTTTGCCTACAAAGAGGAACTGGACCGTTGGCTGGACGAGCTACTCCACGAGAAAGAGATTGCCTCTCAGAAATCATTAGTTCGTTCCCAAAAAAATCGCATCATTACTCTAAGCCTCTCAATCGTTGTTGTCGCCATCCTGGCAGTGGCTGCGTGGAAAATCCTATCCTCGAAAAGAGGTGTGTTTTCACTGGCAGACAAGCCTTCCCTGGCGGTTCTCTACTTCAGAAATAACACTGGAGATGACAGCCTCGATTATTTGAAGAAGGGGATTTGTGACCTTTTGATCAGCGATCTTTCGCAGCCGAAATATTTGTATGTCCTCCCTGAGGACAGGATTTTTCTCAGTCTTCGAAGTCTTAAACTTTTGGATGCCCCGTATTATGACACAAAGGATCTCGATCGATTCGCGGAGTCTACTCAAGTCGATAATGTTGTTTTTGGGAATATTGTTAAACCAGAGAAAAAGCTCCGCATAAATGTCACCTTAAGAAAAATATCCAAGGGTGAAAATATTGCTATAGAGAGCGTCGATTGCACGAGCGAAAAAGAAATTTTTTCCCTTGTGGATGAAATCTCGAAAAAGATCCAAGCACAGCTCGTCGTGCCACCTGGCGTTATAACCCGAGGCAGCGATCTTGAGATGGAAAGTGTCACGTCTGGCTCCATAGAGGCCCTTAGATACTATATTGAAGGAAGACAACTTTTTCGTAAAGGGCAAGGTGCGAAGAGTGCTTCCTCTCTCGAGAATGCCGTGAATATAGATCCTGAGTTTGCCATGGCCTACCAAATGTTGGCGAGGTGTTATTTGGGTCTTCCCGGTCATAATGAACGAGCGACCGAATGCATGAAGAAGGCGTTTGAATTGAGTCATCGTCTTCCGGAGAGAGAACGCCTCCAGATTCAAGCTCACTATTACACGTTTCTAGGAGACGCAACCTGGAATAAGGCTATCGAAGCCTTGCAAGGACTTCTGCGAATCTATCCGGACGATTATTATGCTGTCATGTACCTGTGCGGGCGTTATCGCTCGATCGAAGATTGGGACAAAATGATTGAACTTCTCCCCAGAATTACACATCAATACTATCACGGTTCCCCTTTTGCCCTTCTCAGGCGTGCATTGTGTGCACGCGGGGATTATGCGGACGCTCTAAAATCCGCCCAAAGTCTCCCGGCCGATTTATTCCCCTTTCAATATTCCTACCAGCTCGCCCTTGATTCATTTTTTCATGGCAGATTTGACTTTGCCCTTCATGAGACTGAACAATTGCTGTCCCGCAGTGAGGATTATTATCCCTTCCTAAGACTGAAAGGCGATATCTATCTGTTAAAAGATGATTGGATTCGGGCAGAGGAATCTTATAAAAATTGCCTCGACTCACGTGAGATGGATATTTATAGTATGAGGAATCGTATTTATGTACTCACAAGGTTGTCGAATTTAAATCTAGCTGCGGGAAAATTTGAGAAAGGGATAAGTTATATCAAACAGGGAATTAGGGAAGCCTCAGATCTCGGTGAGCGGGCTTGGTTGGATTATTTACATTTGTTTTTATCCTCCTTCTATTTCTGCATAGGAAATATCAAAGGGGCTTCGGAAGAATGCCAGAAAGTATTAGACAGCACGCTTGAAAATCCATCGGTGAGAAGAAAGATGTCTGTCTTATACGTGAAAGGTCGTATTGCTTTAAAAATGAACAATCGGAGTGAATCCCAAATCAAAGCCGATGAATTAAAAAAAGCAGTTGATAATTGGCTGAATCCCAAACTAATGAGATGGTATTATCATCTTATGGGGCATATCTGCTTGGAGGAAAACAGAACCACGGATGCCATCGCTTATTTTGAAAAAGCGATTTCGCTATTACCTTACCAGTATAACCCTGAAGGCGATGAACATGCCCCCTACTATGATTCGCTTGCTTTAGCTTTTTTCAAAGCTAAAGATTATGACAATTCTCGGAAGTGGTATAAAAAAATTTTAGATCTGACCTCGGGCAGGATCGCTCACGGCGAGATTTATGCCAAAAGTTTTTTCATGCTGGGAATGATCTACGAACAGAAAGGCTGGAAAGGGAAAGCCATCGAGAGTTACGGGAAGTTCCTTGACCTTTGGAAAGACGCCGATCGGGGTATCCCTGAGATTGAAGATGCCAGACTGCGTTTGATGGCCCTCGCAGACTGACCTCTTATTCGAAACCTTTATAGAGTTCCCAATGGCGTGCTGTGTGAGAGTGTCACTTCTATATTCCATTTGTTTCAAACAGTCTCGATAGCAAAAGTGTATTAACGGTTATCCTATCGATTTAAATCCCTCTTATAATCCCATGGAAGCGGCTATATGCGTCCATTAACGCTCATATTCAGTCATATCTCAAGCGAGCATTGACAGATATCCAAGGCCTCATCTATCTAAAGAGTAAAGGCAAAATGTCGGAAGCCACACTTTAGAAAGGGAGGTGATTCCTCACTTCAACTATTAAAAGCAACATAACAAAAGCAAAATCAATAGGAGGATCAAAATGAAAAAAAATAAATCCTTTGCCTTAACTCGGCAGTGGATGACAAAAAAGAAAGCATTAAGCCGGTTACCTTCGTTATTTATTATTTCGGCCTTTTTTTGTGCGTCATTGGTCTATGCGGATGCTGATCCAGTGACAAAGTTAGAATATGTCTTCTCAGAGCCAAAGCTTGAAAGAATTAACCAGTATTATTCGATCGAGATGCCAAATACCGTAAAGCTTTATGATGATATTGGGATGCCGCTTCTGCCTGTCAAAACAGCAAAAATCCTTATTCCCCAAGGACACGATGTGAAAACAATCAATATAGTCCCTGGAAAGAGAATAACTCTTGAGGGAAAATTTATGATTGAATATGCCAAGCCGCAGATACCGCTGGGTTCCGAAGAAACAGTTGAAACACAGCCAAATAATCAGGTGTATAGTTCCAGCAGTCCTTTTCCGGGGGAATTGTATTCCGTTGTTTCCACCCAATCTCTGAGTGGATATAAGATACTTGTCCTCAACCTTTTTCCTGTGGAATACATCCCGGCATCGGGGAAGGTATCATACTATGAGAGGATGAAGGTTATGGTGGTCAATGTTCCTTCCGGGCCACTTCTTACCCGAAGAGCCAAGTGCAGGAAGTTGGCCCAAGATAACGCGAGAGTGCAAAGGCTTGTGGATAATCCATCTATGGTGACGACCTATACGTCAGAAGTATCTTTGATGGGAGGCCTCTATGAATATGTGATAATTACAAACAATGAGATGACAGGGGCATTCCAAATTCTGGCGAATTGGAAAGCTTCCAAGGGGCTTACCACGTACATCGAAACTATTGAAAACATAGAAACCACGTATTCGGGCATCGATCTCCAGGAAAAAATACGAAATTTTGTCGATTATGCTTATCATAATTGGGGGACTGTTTTTGTTCTGCTTGGCGGAGATGCTGATGACCCTGATGGTCTTCCCATTCCTTACCGTGGAGTCTATGGCAAGGTTGTTAGAAGCACCAAGACGTATATCGACGAAAATATCCCATGTGACATGTATTATGCTGCGCTCGATGGAAACTGGGACAAAGACGGAGACGGCATTTACGGAGAAGGGACCAGGAGAGGACATACAGGAGGCACAGGAAAAAAAGGTGAGGAAGCAGATTTCTGGGCCGAAGTCTATATCGGTAGAATCCCTGCTGATAATGCGGCTGAAGCCTACAACCAGATAAACAAGATAATAGCATATGAGATCTCACTTCCTACGAAAAGTGCTCTCCTGGTCGGCCAGAAGCTAGATGATTATCCAACTTGGGGAGGGGACTATAAGGATGAAGTTTATACGTATTTTCCCACAGACTGGACGGCCACAACGCTTTATGAGAAAGACGGAACTTACAGCCAAGGGAAACTCATCAATGAAATGAACAGCGGGAATCATCACATAGTCAACTATGTTAGCCATTCAAACTACTGTACGGATATGGGCTTGACTAACGACCAAATCGGCGGATTATCAAACATGTCCTATTTCTTCGCCCATTCCCAGGGATGTACAGCGTGTGGATTTGATTGGTCAGAGGATGACTGTGCTGGCGAACACTTCACAGTGGAAAACGGTAATGGAGGTGCATTTGCTTATACCGGTAACTCAAGATATGGCTTCCACGCGTATGGATCAACTGATGGTTCATCACAGCAGTATGACAAGGAGTTTTTCGACGCCGTATTCAATGAATCGATCAAGAATATCGGAGAAGCTCTCCAGGATTCAAAAGAGGATCTGCATGGAAGTGTAGGAGCGATAGGATCGATGCGGTGGTGCTACTTTGGGATCAATCTTTTAGGGGACCCTCAGACACCCATATATACTGAACCAGACAACATCCCACCAGCAGATGTTACCAATTTAGCGGCAAGCAATCCAACATCTACCTCAATTGACTTGACCTGGACTGCACCCGGAGACAATGGTGATACTGGTACGGCTTCCCAGTATGATATCCGCTATTCGACTTCAGCGATCATAGCTGAAACTGATTGGGAAGCCGCTGCGCAATGTACTGATGAACCTTCTCCATCATCTGCCGGAACAACCGAAAGCTTTACTGTCACTGGTTTGTCTCCTGCCACAACTTATTGGTTTGCGTTGAAGACAGCAGACGAAGCACCTAACTGGTCTGGACTCTCCAACAGTCCAAGTGGAACAACAAAGGAAGCTATTCCTCAAACAATGCATGTATCGGCTATTGATATATCATTGAAAGTTGCTGGTCCTAATGTGAATGCCATAGCCACCGTGGCTATTGTTGATGCTGAAGGTACGCCTGTTTCAGGAGCAACTGTATATGGCCGATGGAGCGGAGCGACTTCTGATACAGATTCTGGAGCGACAGATAGCAGCGGACAGATGACCTTTAAATCCGACATGCTGAGAAATCCACCTTCAGGGATTACGTTTATCTTCACTATAACCGATGTTGTCAAAGACGGCTGGACATATGACTCGAGTGCCAATGTTGAGACAAGTGACTCTATCATTTTTGGGGACGATTCTCTTTTATATTGAATAATCTAGGGGGGGCGGCTCTCTTTTTTTATTTAAGTGGCAAAACGAGGTGTCCCACTTGCCGATAGAATGAAAATTTGATTCGCCTTTCATTTATGTGTAAACTTTTATTAAAGCCATCTAGGGGGAAAAGGTTATGAATAATTTTTTGTGTCTGTTTGAGAGACCTGTCGGATTCTTGTGTCAGGCCAACAGGTGTTAACATGCATCATCTCAAACGAATAACACTATTGGTTTTAATACTTTTCATTTTCAGCTCTTCCTGGCTCTTTTCTCGGATTGTCACAAGAACGGACGTTGAAAAGGCTATCACCCATTGGATCGAATTGGAAAATAGCCTCACTCACCTCAGATTGAACAAGTCTGCGATTCAAATTTCAGCAATCAGAGAATTGATGTACCGGAATACTCTGGTCGGTTATATAGTGGATCTAGAGCCTTCTGGATTCATTCTGGTGCCTGCGGTTTCAGAGCTCTCTCCGGTAAAATTTATTTCTTTCTCCGGCGATTATGATGGAAATGAAAAACATCCATTTATAGAAACACTGAAATATCGTTTATATTTTACGGTCACTAATTTAGGTTATTTTAGAGGAGAGATCCTAAGAACATCTGATCTGGTCCCCAGCAAAATGGATACCAACCAGAAAGAGAAAAATGAAGCAGCATGGGAAAAATTACTCCGAGAAGACTTTTTGCCTGTTCCCTATCTATACGCAGTTTACACGAATTCAGTTAATCCTATGCTGACTTCAAGATGGAGTCAGAAATACCCTTACAATGCGAGTTGTCCTGAACTTGGCGGAAATCCTTGTGTAACAGGATGTATAGCGACCGCTCAAGCCCAGGTTATGTATTACTGGAAATATCCAGCAACTGGGCAGGGCGTGAATTCTTACTACTGGTCGATTGGCGAAAAATACTTGAGTGCGGATTTTAACCATGAATACTCCTGGGACAGGATGTTTGATAGTTACACAGGTTCTGAGAGCCAAGAACAGATAGACGCTGTTGCCAGGTTGATGTTCGATGTGGGACTTGCCAGAAATATGAATTATGGTTTATCCGGCTCTTTTACGGCTCCAAACCGCAACAATTCCTTAGTGACCTTCTTCAAGTATTCTCAAGACCTTAGATATGTTAATTGGGCACATTATTCATCATGGGCTGATTGGTTCAATGTCTTCAAGGATCAAATGGAGCACGGTTGGCCAGTTTTGTTAGCTATATTAGGTCAAGTATCAGGAAATTCTCATTTTGTTGTTCTTGACGGTTATCGGATTGAAGGTGGCATTAATCAGGTTCATGTCAATATGGGCTGGGGAGGATTGGCGGACAATTATTATTCGATTGATGACATATACGGTATGGGCAATTGTGAAAGAGATAGCGCCTTGATCAATATCTATCCCCCCGACTGTACAAAAACAGGAGATATTTCAGGTAAAGTTACAGATAAGATTGGGACGGGCCTTAAAGATGTTCATGTAAAAATTTACGACCAGGATGAAAACCATGTGAAAAGCACATGGGCAGACGACACGGGGAATTTTGTGGCCAGCTGCATGAATGAAGGAACCTATAAGATATTTTTCGACGCTGTCCAGGCGGGATATTATGTGTCTGAGTGGTATAACGATAGGGCCTCGTTTAATACCGCAGATTCGGTTTCCGTTACAGTTGGAGGTTCAACCACAG
>Ga0114922_10004480_pt1 | contig 12939 bp, 12 predicted proteins | sample AartaG_FD_100975 | JGI IMG/M metagenome (GOLD analysis project Ga0114922, IMG submission 100975) | Deep subsurface microbial communities from Aarhus Bay to uncover new lineages of life (NeLLi) - Aarhus_00045 metaG | ecosystem: Environmental > Aquatic > Marine > Oceanic > Sediment | place... | reverse complement strand
GGCCAACTACAAAACGTTGCTCGCCATCGTTGAAGAAATGACGCTTCTGAATATGAGACTGCTAAAGGGAAACGCCCGCCTCTGATCGCCGACTTAGGCTGGGAGAACTTCTGACTGTCGAGTACTTAAAGGAACGTCGATTATGTTGAATCGAGCACAATCTGGCGGAGTGACGATCGGGCTGGTACTGGTCGGCGTTATCGCCCTCGCTTCATCGCCAGTGCGGGCGGTTCTGAATCCCGGCGACACGCTGTACAACCCTGATGTCACTTATCCCGGCACCCCCCTCTTCGTGGAGGGATTGCCGTCCTGGTATGATGGGTTCAACAACGCGGAGTTCCACCTGAACTCGAACGTGACCGGTGACTACACAGGTACGGTTGACAATGCGGTCTTCTACCTCAACGGGAGCGACCCGTTGGAAGGCCTCGGGTTTGCCTATCAGGTTCACCTGATCACCATTCCCGGGGAAGCCATCACTTTGGAGGAGATTGATTTCTCCAACCCGGGCGAGGTCTGGAAGAACGTGCGAATAGGGAACGTCGGGGCTGACGGCAGCGGCGACAGCACCGAGGCGATCGGAGGCGACTACACGTGGGACGATGGTGCCCCCCTGCACATCTCACGCGAGGGGGTCCGGGTGGCGATGGTCACCTCGGACTCAATTTCTTCGCCGCGAGATTTCCCCAGGGGGATAACGGCACCTATATCCAAGGAGTTGGGAGTCACCTCACGGCCATCTTCTGGTACGAGGCGCCGGATATCAGGAGTTGGATGTTGGGAGAGATTCACCTGCAAAACAGCGGCAGTGGTGATGCCCCGGTGGTCATGATCCCCGCGCCCGGGGCCGTCCTGCTCGGTGTGATGGGCCTGGGCCTGGTCGGGTGGGTCAGGCGGCGGTTGTCGTAACCGCGGTCATAACTTCGGTGAGTAGACGTAGAGAATGGTCTGTCGGGTCAACACCCGACAGACCATTCTCACAGAGTTCTCAAAGGTACGGCGAAAAGAGCTTGACGACGCCGTCGCGCAGTCGTCGCCATTTGGGGCGGGCGTCAACATCGTCCAGAGTCACCCTCCGAGCATCTTCGACAAGGCTGTCCAGCCACGCGGCCAGTCGTAGGCGAGGATTTTGACGAAGAGGAACTTGATGCCGAAGAAGTGCTGCTGGAACGTGCCCTTGGCGACGGTGCGAACCTCACGCAGGTGCATGAGGTAGTCGCGCAGTTGGCGCTCGGTGATCCGATCGGGCGGAGAGGCGGAAATGTCCGGCCAGTTGCCGCACGACCCTGACGTAGGCCTGCTGCGTACCATGCGACAGGCCAGAGTTGCATGTCCGCGATCATGCGTTTTCGAAGTTCGGTCATCGTGATATCCTCCGATTAGCCGAATCAGATCAAAACTCCGGCCCAACGGCCGGAAAACCCGAGGATACCACGCTGCTCACGATCCCAAATTCAGGCCCGCACCACCCCAGCAACCGCTGGGCGCCCACCCCTGCGGCGAAACCGCTTCGTCCAATTGGATCTACGTCGGAGAAACGCAAGGACGGGGCAAGCTCGATCGCAGACGCCGCCACCCATTACCCGTCAAACACGTCTACCTCTACTCCCTCCACAAACGCTTCCTCCAGAAGCTCCACGCCGCTGCGGAACCATAGATGACACGGGCTTACTGAACACTTACGCCTTCAAAGCCGTTGAGGAGTCGTAAGCGCGGCTTCTGGTGGGTTCGATTCCCATCCGCTCCCGTGCTGCCATGCGGTGTCATCGAATACCTGGAAGAATAAAAACCGCAACGTTGCATAAATCTCGTCGGAATTGTTCATGCCGCCCGGCGTAGGCGGTCGAGCATGCCGAGCAGTTGCGCTTTCACCATGCCGGTTCCACTTATGGTCAGCTTATGGTCAGCGTGAGCTTGCCGCTTGGGTGTGTCAAACACCCGGCACGCTTGTGGGTGATGATCACCTTGAACTCTATCCCGGCCAGGAACGGCTGAAGGAGCACCAGCCCGGCGAAGGATATGAGTTGCTGCTGTTCGAATTTGATATTGGGAACCGTATGGGCTTTGCGTTCGATGCTCTTTCTGCTATGCTTCATGGCGATGAACCTCTGGGTGTCGCTGTGTGTCTTTGACCATATACACATCATACCTAGTACAGTGTTTTGCAAATCCTGCGACTATGACCACAAACAGAGCCGCAGGCTTTAGCCTGCGCGATTCTTGAGGTGGAAGCGGGTTTTCCATCCGCGAAATCGCGCAGGCTAAAGCCTGCGGCTCAGGTAGTCGCGAAACTCGACTCTCTCGTAAGAAGCCAAAATCGCCTCAGAAAACGCGCCTGGTGCTATCGCCAGAGGGGGTGATTTCGCCGAAAACGTGGTTTCTACGAGAGAATCAACATTTGACGATATCTCAGCTACACGGGACGAGAGAATGTGCGTATGGAAATCGATCCGCCTGAGTGGTAAGATTTGAAAACCACCGAAGATGGCCGAGAAGGGATTCTCGGCCCAGCAAGGACTATGCGCGGAAGGATCAATCATGAACGCGGCCATGATGTTCATCATCATTCTGCTGACGACCATTTACGCGGCACAGACAAGATCGATTGTCAATTCGCAGCGTTCGGTCGGCAGTGAGAATATCGAGGACCTCGCCATGCATCAGTCACCCGCTCTGCCCGCAGGTCAAAACCGCCACTATCCCGGCAACCGCCCGCCGCTAACGCCGAGCCCGCTGATCAAGCTTCCGATCGGGGCCATCACGCCCGAGGGCTGGCTTCAAACGCAGCTTGTGCTCATGAAGGACGGCTTCGTAGGTCATCTGGACGAGCTCAGCCGGTTCGTCCGCTACGACAGCGGATGGATGAACAACTCTTCGAGCGGGTGGGAGGAGTTACCCTACTGGCTCAAGGGGTTCGGCGATCTGGGATATGTGTTGGACGACCCCGAGATCATCGCCAAAGCCAAACGCTGGATCGACGCAGCCGTTGAAAGCCAGCAGATAGACGGCTACTTCGGCCCGGCTGATAACAAGGTCAACCGCGACGCCTGGCCCAACATGATCATGCTTTGCGCCTTGCGGTCTCGCTACGAGGCCACAGGCGACGAGCGCATGATCCCCATGATCACGCGATACATGCGTTATCTCTATGAATTGCCGCCCGGCGATTTGCTGCCGTACTACTGGGGCGAGGGGAAATACCGTAAGGAGTGGTGGCAGAGCGTCCGGGCCGGCGATCTGCTGGAGAGCATCTACTGGCTCTACAATCGCACGGGTGATCGGTGGCTGCTGGAACTGTCCGCCCGCGTGTATGAAAAGGCGGCCCGCTGGCAGGACGGTGTGGTAAGCCACCACGGCGTCAACATCTGCCAGGGATTTCGCTGCCCGGCGGTCTGGTCGCAGCAGTCTGGCGACGGTGCCGACCGGGCCGCTAGCGAGGTGATATACGCACAGATCATCGACGAATACGGCCAGGTGCCGGGCGGGATGTTCGGAGCGGACGAGAATTGCCGGGGCGGGTACGTCGGTCCGAGGCAGGCGGCGGAGACCTGCTCGATGGTCGAGATGATGCACTCACAGCAGACATTGTTGAAGATCAGCGGCGACGCCGTCCACGCCGGTCGCTGCGAGGATGTCGCGTTGAACTCGCTGCCCGCCTCGATGACTGCTGATCTGAAAGGTCTGCACTACCTGACCGCGCCCAACATGGTGCAGCTCGATCGCCACAACAAAGCGCCCGGCATTCAAAACGGCGGAACCATGCTCTCCTATGACCCGTGGCGGTATCGCTGCTGCCAGCACAACGTCGCCCAGGGCTGGCCCTATTATGCGGAGCACCTGTGGCTGGCGACGGCCGGCGACGGGCTGGCGGCTGTGTTCTACGCTCCCTGCCATGTGACGGCCAAGGTCGGCGACGGCGTCGCGGTGACGATCCGGGAGGATACCGACTACCCGTTCGACGAGTCGGTCAGATTCGAGCTGGCGGCGCAGAGGACGGTGGAATTCCCGCTGTCGCTACGCATACCCGGCTGGTGCGAGGGTGCGACGATCAGCATTAACGGCAGGCTGCTGGAACACGAGATCACCCCGGGCGGGTTCGCCACCATCACACGGACCTGGTCAAACGGCGACAAGGTCTTACTGACGCTGCCGATGGCGGTTTGTCTCCGGGCCTGGGAGAAGAACCCAGGATCTGTCTGTGTCTACCGTGGCCCGCTGGCTTATTCGCTCAAGATCGGCGAGCGCTGGTCTGTTTGCGGCGGGACGGATCGCTGGCCCGCGTATGAGGTCCATCCGACGACGCCGTGGAACTACGCCCTGGTACTGGACGATCAGGAGAGCAAAGATCATCTTTGCTGTACGACCGCGTCATTCACCGTGATTCGCCGCATGACGGCCAGCGCATTGCCCGAACCCCAGCCGCTGCCGGATCAACCGTTCGACGTGGAAGCCGTCCCGGTGACGATCTGGGCCAAGGGCAAACGCATCCCCGCTTGGCAACTCGACCACCTGGGCCTGATCGGAGAGCTCCAACCCTGCCCCGCCCGTGTGGACGACGCTCCCCCCGAGGACATCACGCTGATCCCCATGGGCTGCGCCCGCCTGCGCGTCTCAGTCTTTCCCGTGGCGTCTAGCAGTCCTGCCGCCCACGACTGGATCGTCCCGGATCCGGAATGAGCAAGCATCAAAGAATAGGATCCTCCCCATTTCCATCCCCAATGCGATCGCGTCATCGTGGTCCGCTAACCTATAGCCGGTGAGCATGTCAGTCCGCGGCCGGGTCGAGTGGAACATAAGGAATAACACCCAATTCCCGTATTCGAGACGTGTGGGTCGGCACAACCCTGTTGAACCGGCGGACGCAAACCGGTATGCTCAACAGACTGTGCGTTGCTAAGATACGGCGCGAGCAGGCTCGCCGCGTTCAGTCGGTGCATTTGTCTCGTATCCCGGAATACGATGAGGAATATGGTAGGCAGAGTTCGTCTCACGACAGTCATGCTGCCAGCCGTGGTTCTTGTGGCCGGGTCGACGGCAATGGGACAGGGGGACGTGCTGGTATGGTCCACCGGCGGCGACTGTCGTGGCACGCAAGGAGTGGCCGACTATCTGATGGCGACCGGCCACTTCGACAGCGTGACCGCGATCGACCGGGACAAGGCGTTCACTCTTGACGATCTGCTCCAGTACGACGGCGTGCTGTTTTTTTCAGCCTACAGCCGCAATCAGAACCCTGTCGCGATCGGCAACGTGCTTGCGGACTACGCGGAGGCCGGCCGGTGTGTCGTGCTTGCCGTCTTCTGTTGGGCCAACCAGGGCGCCAACACGTTGGGAGGACGAATCATCAGCGACGGGTTGAGCCCGTTCGTGCTTGAAGGTCTATCATTGTATCGTAGCGTGACCATGGCCGGCAACGACGGCTCGATCTTCTTTGAGAACGTCGAGACACTCTCCGGGTTTTTTCACGATGACGTCCGGTTAACCGCCAATGCCATTGAGCACGGAACCTGGACCGACCACGAACCCATCGTTGCCAGCAAGCGCAACGTCATCGGCGTGAACCTTTTTCCGAATGATTCCTGGGGGCTCATCGGGGGCGACTACGACGACCTCTTCGCCAACGCTTTCCGTGGTTGCAGCGGTGGCGGCTGCGGCGAGATGGCGAAGCTCAGAGTCAAGTGCAAGGGCCAGGGCATCAAGGTCACTGGCACACTGAGAAAGGCCAATCCGAACACGCATGTCACCTTCCGCCTGGATGGTGGGCAGGCCCGGCCGGCGATCACCAACGGGAAGGGTAGGGCCATGACAAAGTGGATGGGGCAGCAGCGCGGCGGACACACCGTAAGCGTCTGTCAGCTCGAAGGAGGTTGCTGACAATACAGCGCAAAGTGCGCTTCATTGGCGGTCGGCAACCCAACGGACGCTTGCGAAAAGACGGGTTTCACCGACTGAATCGTTGATCTTGCGCTGTAGTGTAAAGAGCCCCCGGTCCGAAACTGTGGCACGGGCACCCTGCTTTCGGAATCCACGGCATCAGCGGATGTGACACCAATGAGGGTCATGGTCACCGGCGGCTCGGGATTTGTCGGAAGCTACGTGGTCAAGGAACTGTTGAGGCACGGCCACACACCGGTGTGCCTGGTGCGCCAGGCGCGCAGACTTCTGGACAAGGTCCCCCTGACGGACCAATCACGCATCCAGACCGTGCCAGGGACGCTCGCCAGGCCCGATGCCGTCCGGCGGGCAGTCGAGGGCACGGACGCGGTGATCCACCTGGTCGGCATCATCAACGAAACACCGCGCCATTCGTTTCGGCGCGTTCATATCGACGGCACCCGGGTCGTGGTGGACGCCGCCAAGGCCGCCGGTGTCAGGCGATTCGTCCACATGTCCGCATTGGGCGCGCGGCCCGACGCGGTTAGTAGGTATCATCTCACCAAGTATGAAGCCGAGCAGGTCGTGCGGGCCGGCGGGCTCGACTGGACGGTCTTTCGGCCTAGCGTCATCCACGGCCCGGAAAGCGAGTTCATGCAGCTCGTCAAGGTATTGGCGCGGCCCAAGCTGCGATACGGACCGATCCCGGCCATGCCGTACTTCGGCCGCGGCGAAGGCAAATTACAGCCAGTGTCCGTGCGCGACGTGGCTCACTGCATGGCGGCCTCAATCCACATGCCGGAGACGATCGGCCAAACCTACTCCATGGGCGGGCCTGAAGTATACGATTGGAAGCAGCTTTACGCCCTCTGCTCCCAGGCCATCAGCGGCAAGACCAGGCGACAGGTCTCCGTGCCGGTCCCCCTGGCCAAGCTTGTTGCCGTGACCGTCATGAAGACCCCACTGGTGCCGAAGCTATTGAAGTTCAACCTCAGCCAAATCCAGATGTCTCAGGAAGACAGCGTCTGCGACACCACGCCCATCGAAGACACCTTCAACATCGAACTGGGGGGCTTCAAAGATGCGGTGATCTCGTACGCGGACCGGATTCCCTGACGACTACGCCGCCGTCACCGCATCGAGCAAGGTACGAACAGGGTCCGCTTGGCCATAGAAGAACGGATGCAGCCACGGTGCAACGGTCAGGAATCCAAAAATGACGCCCGCAGACAAATTGTATCCGATGGACCCGCGCGGATGACCCCAGGGCGTAAGCACACGCGTCCACCCCGCCGGCTCCCGAGGCTGCCCGTTGACGGCAAGAACATGGGTGTGCCGAAGACGTCGAACAACCGTGAACATCGGAAACACGCTCATCAACCACAAGGCCGTGGGGATGTGTCCGACATAGGCTGCAAAAAGGAAAACAACGCAGCGTTCGCCGCGCTGCCAGGTACCGACCCCGCAATCGTTGACCACGTTCTCGGCTCGCGCCTTGACGTAGCTGATCAGATACGCATTGGCCAGCGCCAAAAGACTCAGACAGACATACGTGACGTTGCCCGTCCATGCGAAATGAACGGCGCAAGCCATAAAGACCGCCGAATCACTCAACCGATCCAGCGTGGAATCGAGGACCGCACCGAAGCCGGACTCCAATCGGCCCAGGCGAGCCACGGCTCCGTCCAGCACGTCCATCGCGCAGGCTACGGTCAGGACGATCGCGCCTGTCAAAGGCCTCCAGCTCGCCGGGCTCGTCGTCCGCTCCGCTTCCCAAGGCGTCACGTCGCCGGCACCAAGCGCGAACCACAAACCGGCGACGCAGGTCAGCACGGACCCGCTGACCGTGAGCATGTTGGGACCTACGCCGATCGCGATCAGTCCCGCTGCCACGGCATCGCGCAGACGGGCCGCCGCCGTCCCGATCAGCCCGCTCGCTCCGCGCCACCCGTGAGAGTCTCGCTGACAGAGAGACTCGTTCGGCTCGACCGGGTTTCCATCTTCGGCCACGACACGGCTTTCTGATTTCCCAAATGTGATTTGTCCTCAAGGCAACAACAGCGGGCACCCCAACAAAACACGTGTGGCACGGGTTTTCAACCCGTGTCATCCACCGGTTGGAAACCGGCGCCACAGCCGTTCTGGAAACCGGCGCCACAGGTATTGTCAGAGTCTTTTAGTCCACAGCAGCGGACTGGCCCGCGATCCATCGTTCCAGAAGCGCCCGGGCCTCGGAATCGCGCATCTGACGCGGCGGGCTTTTCATGGCGAAGCTGGAGATGGCGTGCAGCGGGCCGCCCAGACCCCGATCCAACCCGAGCTTGGCGCACCGGATCGCGTCGATCGCAACCCCCGCGCTGTTGGGCGAGTCCTCGACGCTAAGCCGCATCTCCAGATTCATCGGGACATCGCCAAAACCCCGCCACTCCAACCGGATAAAGCAGACCTTGTTGTCGTTTTGCCAGGGCACGTAGTCCGAAGGCCCGATGTGGATGTTCCCCGGCTCCAACGGCGTGTCCAACTGCGATTGGACGGATTGGGTCTTTGAAATCTTCTTCGACTTCAAACGCGACTTGTCCAGCATGTTCAGGAAGTCCGTCTTTCCGCCCGTGTTGAGCTGGTAGGTCCGGTCGAGCTTCACCCCGCGATCGCCCAAAAGGCGAGCCAACACCCGATGCGTGATCGTGGCCCCCACCTGGCTCTTGATGTCGTCGCCCACGACCGGCAGGTTCCGCTCGGCAAATTGGCCGGCCCATTCGGGATTGGAGGCGATGAACACCGGCACGCAGTTGACCATGGCTACGCCGGCCTCGAGACACCCACGAGCGTAGTGCCGGACGGCATCTTCCGAGCCGACCGGCAGGTAGCAGACGAGGACATCAGCCCCAGCATCCCGCAACACGCGGGCTACATCAACCGGCTCCTCATCTGCGACGCAAAACACCTGATCGTCGGGATGATTCTGCATGTGCTCGGCCACGCCGTCCAGCACCGGTCCCATCTGGACGGTTACCCCGTAGGAGGGGAGCTCTCGCTGGAACACGGTGGTGCAATTGGGCGGCGCGAACACAGCCTCCTGCAGTGGCCGACCCACCTTGCGACGGTCAATGTCGAATGCAGCCGTGACCATAATGTCGCTGAGGCGATACCCGCCCATGTCCGGGTGCAGCAGACCGGCCGCGTCGACGGAATCCCGTGTCTGGTAGTACTCGAGGCCTTGCAGCAAAGAACTGGCGCAGTTGCCGACACCTGCGATGGCTAGTCTGATCTTGCTCATATCACACCTCGCAAGTCTGGATGATGACATTGACCGGCGGTGTTGTCCAGGCCCGATGGGCCACGGCTCGGTGGGCCGCGACCGGGGATTGCACCTGACGTTTTGCCTTCAACGCGGCCGACACGGCCATGCCACACGTCCGGACACCGCCCGCTTATCTCCTGCGTCAAATCATACGCGCCAGGCCCTCACGCGAAAGGCACCCCTGCGGGCACCCCCTTGCTGCCGGATTTCGGCTCTCGCGGCCGGCATATACTCATACTCCGCAGCCGTGTGCCGTGTGGACGCCCGGCGCCTGTTTGATCACCACGTCGGCCTGGCACGGCCCATCCCGGCACGCCGGGATAGACCTCAAGACCGTATCTGAAACATGCCGAAGCTCTGTTTGACCGTGCCTCACAACCGCAGATGACCTCCCCGTGGACCACGACCCGGCGATCCCAAACCGGCCATTGTGCCAAGTTCGCGCCCTCAATCGCGGGCCTTGCGCAAGAAACCACCCCGGCAGGCGCGTAACCCGCCGGGGTGGGATCAGAGATTTAGGCTCTTGGTGGCGTGGTCAAAGTCGGTTCGACGTTACTTGGAGCAGGAATCGCAATCCCCCCCGAATTCCGCCTCCGCGTTCAACCTGACGTCAATCTCGGGTTGCGTCACGGACTCGCCAATATCGATTGACTTGAACTCCAGACTCCCCGTAGTGCAGAAGTAGCTGTACCCGATAACCTGAAGAGCCGCGCCGGAGCCCTCGTCTCCACGTCCCGACTTCAAGAAGACGTCTCCCTCTGCCGCGACGCACCCGGTATGGTTGACATTTTCTCCGATCTGGAACTTGCCACCAACATCATCGCCGGTAACATCGACGGCTTTCCACGTCCCCTTACCGGTGACCGTGGCCTGCACCAGCAGCACGCCGGCGTCCTCAACGATCCAGAACCCGCAGCAGCCACTGTCCTTGTCGTCGTCCTTGAGTTTAAGGGGGTCTCCACTCGAAGCCGATTCGCCGGCGACCACGTACGCGTTGTTGAACAGTTCCACGTGGATCTCCCCGCGCCCGGTGACCACCAGCGAGTCCACGTCATCCGGGGGGCTTCCCTCGTTGCATTCAACCGTACTCTCGACGGTGAGTTCATCGCCGGCCTCCCCGTTGTCCTCGATCTTCGAAGCCTTGCCTAAGAGCTTGATCACACCGCCACTGCCTTGGATGGTGTGATCCCCCGAGATTTTCACCACCGCGTTGTAGCAAGTCGGTTGGCCGATCTCGAACACCCCGTTTACAATCGAGATCTGCTCGTCCCCGTCCCCGAGCGTCAGCTCGGAGTTGCTCTTCATCCTCAGCATGTTGTCGGTGGCGATGGTGATCCTCTGCGCCGCGGCCGCGTAATCCTGCTTTATCTTGCACCAGTTGCCGTTGTTGATAATCGCGTGGTCGTTGGCCGTGGGCTCCTCATTGCCTACCCAGTTTTCGCGCACATCCCACCTTCCTCCGGGGTCCCCCCGCCAAACGATGTCGTCAGCGGTCACGGGGGATACCGCGATCCCAAAGGTCATTGTCAGCACCAAACCAATTACTACACAAATTCTCATCACTAATTCTCCAAACTCCAAGGGCGATCCCCTTGGGTTAGTTTCGTTCGTTCAAGGTCCATCGGGATAAATCCCGATCCAAATTCTTTCCCGAGCCGCATGCTTTAGCTTGCGCGAAGTTACATATAAAACCACGTTTCACATCGTGACATCGCGCGGGCTAAAGCCACGCGGCTCGGAGTCAATTCCCCGTAAACGCATTCTGAAACAGGGCAAAATCGCCCAGGTCCACGTCACCGTCATAATCAATGTCCAGGAAACGGCAATCGCAAAGACGATCAACACGTCCCGCACCCGTCATGCAATCTGCGAAAACGTCGCAATCGTCGAGGTCAATGTCCCCGTCGAACTCCGAATCACCAGTACGAGTACGACGCAGCAGAAGGGCTCCCCACTCGCGCCCGGGGGGCCCCAGGGCCCATTCCCAGGCCGCCTCCCCCCAGTCGTTGATGTCCCCGGCCGCATGGAACGCGTCCGGATCATCAGCCAAGCGGTAAAACCGTGGCTCACCGTCGGAAACGCGATACACCCAGGGCTGCATCACTCGAATGTCCTCGTGCCACCGCCAGAAGTACAGATCGCCCAGAATATTCAAACTTGATTTGCGACCCCAATCCGTTAGGAGTCTCGTGGTGCCATCCTCCCAGAGCACAATCCCAGGATTTCGGGTCCACGCGACCTGCCCCAGGTTGTTCACTGTCGGCGACTGGGGCTGGGTGGTGTCGTTGGGGAGCACTTCGGTTACGCCATTGCGATGGAGCCGGACGTCACCTACCCACGGACTAACGCAGTTATCGCTGTGACCCCACACGACCCACCCGTCATCGTTGAGGTCGGGGCCTTGATCGTTGAAGTCATCCTTGGGGGTGATGCGGGTGATGTTCACCCCGTCCCACACGACCAGGTCCTGGGCAAGCGGGCACTCGCTCCGCCGAAATCGCGACCAGGCGACGTGTCCGATATTGTTGATCGCCCCACCGGACAATCCGTAGGGGCGGTCGTCCAGAATGGTTTCCTCGCCGTCCTGATAGTAAATCACCCTGTCGTCATCGGGCGAGCGCATCGTCCTGTTCCAGACGAGGGTTCCGGCATCGTTGATCCGCGTGACACGATCGCGTACCTCATTGTCCGTGATCCGCCGGGTATGACCGTTGTCGTACAGGAAGATTTCCCTGCTGCTGGACTCCGGCGCCAACTGCTTGGGGAAGACGATCTGACCGCAGTTGTTAATCGCAGGACTTCCGGAATCGTATCTCGACCTGGCGATCTCGACGATCTCGAAGCCTTCTGGGATTTCCACTTGGGCGACAACGACGGTGCAGCAAATCGCTGCTGTGACTATCAAAGCCAGGGTGTATCGCATGACGACTCTCCGAAATTGCAAATCAGACGGTGACGCGACCGGAGCAAAAACTTGAGCCGTGTCACATCATTATGGAGTCTCTATTCCCCCGGGCAGGGATCGGTTCCTTCGGCCACAAGCCCCGCCTTCTCCGTGAGTTTCACCCAGGCCAAGGTGATGCTGATCGAGTCGCAGGTCACGACCGTGGTGTTTGAAGTATCCGTCGTGAATATCGTCGGGAACTCGCTACGCCCGGAGATCTGCAAGTCGTCGATCGTCTCGTCCTGGTCCAGGGTAATGGTCACCACCTCATCGATGACGCCGTTGTCATTGGTCGTGTGGGGGTAGCAGTAAGGGCTCGCGTAGCAAAAACCCCCCTCGTGGTCCCACTTGGCCTCGTCGTTGTAGTTCCCCGTCCCGTCCCGCGTGAACGTGATGCCCAACGCCAGGCAGGCCGTGAAACAGAGCAGCACGGTTGCGGTTCTCATGGTCTTCGAGTCTATCATATCCATCATCGTTTTGTCCTCCGATAACCGGGCAATCCGGCGTCTTTTGTCGGCGCATGGCCACCGCCCGGCTATAATCCAAATGGTCTGGAGCCTGGTCCAAAACCAGTGTGGGACCGGCTTCCCAGCCGGTCAATGACAGGTTGAGAACCTGTACCACAGTTTTGTACTACTAATGTTCGATTTCTTCGCACCCCGCGCAAATTTCCGTGCCGCATGTTCGCAACCCACGTGCGGGGCTTGGGTTGCGGGCGAAGCCCGCGCTGTGATCAGCTCTTACTCTGCGCCGCCGGCCGTCCCGTGATGTCTATCCACCGGGACGGTTGGGCGGCGCTCGTCCTTTACGTTTCTACGTC
>Ga0114922_10004479_pt1 | contig 12941 bp, 14 predicted proteins | sample AartaG_FD_100975 | JGI IMG/M metagenome (GOLD analysis project Ga0114922, IMG submission 100975) | Deep subsurface microbial communities from Aarhus Bay to uncover new lineages of life (NeLLi) - Aarhus_00045 metaG | ecosystem: Environmental > Aquatic > Marine > Oceanic > Sediment | place... | reverse complement strand
GTTACATATAATTTCGGCCAGAGAGGACTGAAAATATTAACGTTCGGCTAAGATTTTAGAATATAGTCGCGCGCAGTTGTTGTGTTGTGCGCATACCGAAAGAAAAACATGACAGTGCCATTGCGGTCAGACACCTTTTTTCCCAAAAGAGTTTATCTCAACCACGAAATTTACAATTCGAGTTATTTCAACCTTTTCTTTTTTACCGTTTTTGTACTGTGAAACCCAAACGGGGTTCTGGGTTTTTCTTCGGAACTGCTACGCAGTTTTCTTTTTTACTGGACCCCGGATCAAGTCCGGGGTGACAAAAAAGGTCAAGTCCGGGGTGACAAAAAAGGTCAAGTCCGGGTTGACAAAAAAGGTCAAGTTCAGGATGACAGGGAGACGCTTGCTGCGCAAAACGCTCGAAAGCATCGCTATACCCTGCTCGGTGAAAACATAGGGATTATGACCGCCTAATACCTTTCGAGAAGGTATCACATTTTGTGATAGCAAGGATCGCTCAACTGGAATTATTGATGTTGTCTTTTTCGCCACTGTTCGCCTCTCTCGGCAGGTACAAAACCGTTTTTCTCTCCTAAAATTTGCCTTTCCATCGACTGCGCTCAGGACAAGCCCTTAGCCCTGTCAACCCGATATCGTAATCGAGTTTTTTGGCTTTACTATAAGCCTAAATCCTTGATTTTATCCCGCACCATGGGATATGGTGCGGTGCTCACCTCGATACAGGCAATAATACCTCGTATATTATACTCCGTCAAGACAATTTCTGAGAAAAATATTACGGCCTGAAGGGCCTTTATTTTGGCTGATAAGGAAATAACCCCGTCCACCATCCTTCGTTATCCGGCTTCGTACAGAACTTCCGGCTACGCTGTGTGAGCTTCCGGCTTCATCGTGCGACTACGCCGTGACAGGTCGCCGCGACAGGCACTACTGAGGGCAGGCAGGTGCCGGGTCTAAACAGGAAGGATTCCCGGACCCTTCGCCTCGGCTGCGCGTACTGTTTAGTGGTTAGATTGTCCGCATGGACAAAAGAATTTGCCCATCCTACCCGGCTGTCCTGAACTGTTCGGTTTTCATATCCGATAAACGCTTCGTACTCACATATCGCTTCGTCTTCCCCCACTTAGTGCCGGGAACGTGTCGAAGTCTCGCCGCTGATAACATCAAAGCTGAGCTGCCGTCAGGGAAATTGGCCAGATAAAAAGGGTTTTGTTGGCTGGATATGCCGGCTAAATGGCTTCAGGAGGCGAGAAAACTAAAAAATTTTCTGATTTTTCAAAAAAAACTTGAAAAAAAGGGTTGACGGGGCGATAAATATATTTTACGATTTATAAAACGTAAAATACATTTTGGCCGATCCAGGTGGGCCGGCTAAGGATGCCGAGTTGGGTGTCCGGAGTGGTGTGTTGCTCGATAGAGGCGGGCTGATGTGGGATGACGAAGGAAATAGTCCGGGCCTTTGATGTATAGTTTTGAGTATTCTCGAAATGGAAAAGATAGCCAAGTTTACAATCCCGGTAAAGCTGTATCGAATTGGAGAGGTTGTGCGTTTCACGCCCTTTTCAAGGCAGACCATTCATAACTACACTACGATGGGCTTGATCCACGAGGCCGGCTGGACCGATGGCGGGCATCGCCTGTACGACGAATCCGTTTTCCAAAGGCTGGCAAAGATTATGGAACTCAGAAAGGGCAAAACATTAGCCGAGATTAAGAAGGAATTGACAGAGAATCAAGGTATGGGCGGCAGATAAATGCCGCATCTGCTGTTTCTAAAGAGACGACTTGTGACTGGTACCTTAAGTTGAATATCAATATATCGACAATAATAACTGATAACATTGCCGAACTTCTGGTCAAGATACTTGAGTTCACCGAACGCAGGCATGAAATTCTGACGCATAACATCGAGGCCGTCGCAACGCCGGGCTTTGTGCCCACCGACCTGGACGCGGCCGAGTTCGCCGACCTGATAACCGAAGCGGTATCAGAGCACATTAGAAGCAAGCGTCTGTTGCTGCGTGACAGTGAGAACGTCAAGTTCGGTCCGGGGGGCAGTTTTGAAACTATACCCATAGTCGATGACTATGCCAAATGGCTCTTTGAAAATGATACGGAAAAATACCTGAAACTTCAGATTGACAAACTTTCTGAGAACTTAATCAACAAAAGGACCGCCGCCGAGCTGCTTGACAGCAAGCAGTGATAAGGTGTGGTCAATTGATTTATTTAAAAATTTAATCTGAAAAATGTTTTTTCGGCCTGTTTGTTTGAGGCAGTGGTCCTGTTGGTCGAAAAATTTTGATTTTATCGGTCGCTGGTTTTCAGTTGTTACGAACAGTCCAAGCAGGACAAGATTTTGCATGTTTTTGCGTGATGGCTTTTTTAAGGCGGCGCAATTCAATAGCCGATAACAATATTTTTGCGGTTCAATGCCGAACCAGGCAAATGGACTGAAAATTCAAGACAGGTCATCTTATAGGACCTGAGAGGCGCCAATTAGTATCCGACTGATTTACACGGAGGTTAAGGATATGAAGACAGCCCAGCTAAAGGACATCGGTCGAGTCTGGAAAGGATTCTTCCGAACCAGGGACCAGCACCACCGCAACCTCATCATGGAGCATTACCTCCCGCTCGTCAAATACACCGCCGACCGAATATATGCAAAGCTCCCGGACAAGGTTGAGCTTGACGACCTCGTCAGTGCGGGTATATTCGGGCTGATGGACGCCATAGACGCGTTTGACCCGGAAAGGGGTGTCAAGTTTGAGACCTATTGCACACCCAGAATTCGAGGTGCCATCCTTGACGAACTGCGAAGTATGGACTGGGTTCCACGTCTCGTTCGCGCACGTGCACACCAGCTTGAAAATGCCCTTCAGACGCTTGAGGCCTATCTGGGACGACTACCTACCGAAAATGAAATTGCCGACGAGTTGAACCTGGACATGAACGAGTTTCGGAGACTTCAGCGCGACGCCAATGCCGTCGGTCTTGTTTCCCTAAGCAATAAGTTCGCCGAATCCGAGAGCGAGAAGGACATTCGCGAAATAGATATTATCGAGGACCAGAAAAGCGAGAATCCTTTGGTTGAAGCCCAAAAGAGGGACCTTAAAGGGCTTCTGACCAAGGGCCTGACACGTGCGGAACGGCTTATCATCGTCTTGTATTATTATGAAGAGATGACGATGAAGGAAATCGGCGCCACGCTCGATCTGTCCGAATCGCGCGTCTCACAGATGCACTCGTCAATTATCGCACGTCTCAAGGCGCAGATGAACACCCGCAAAAAAGAATTTGCAATCACTTGACTTGCCCCCCTATAGCGGGTATAAAAGTGAATAAATGGCACAGCTACGCCGGCATCGTATTTCGTCGTGCTAAACTGACTCAATGCGAGGTAAAAATTATGGAAGAGAAAAAAGGATTTTGGAGTTGCCTGTTTGACCTGTCATTCACTGAGTTTATCACCACCCGGGTAATAAAGATTTTGTACATGCTCGGCATCGGAATTGCGGCCATCGTAGGGCTTATGCTGGTTGTAACGGCCTTTACCAAGGGCTTTGCGGCGGGGCTGTTGCATGTGATTGCGGCACCAATTGTGTTCATACTTATAGTTATCGTCCTGCGGATATACATGGAGCTGGTGCTCACTCTTTTCAGGATCGAGGCAAATACCCAGAAGCAAGCCCCCGCTGCCCAGGCCCCCGCCCCGGCGCCGCCGCAGGAACCTGAAACCACCGAGTAGCAATCTGAAAATACGCTCCCAACCTGTCCGGAGAGCATGCTAAAGTGGTGGAACCGGCCGCCACGCTCCCTTTGCGGGCGGCGGTGACCGGGTGTCAAACCATATTTATCAGGTCCAACATGGCACGTCATTTTCTTGATTTTCTCGACCTTTGCGGGTATACTCTCACTCTGAGTTTTGTCTTTGGAAGGCGCGTAAGATGCAATTCACAAAGATGCATGGTTTAAGCAATGACTATGCTTACGTCAACTGCTTCAAGGAGCGGGTTGATGATCCTGCATCTCTGGCAGTGAGACTAAGTAACCGGCATACCGGTATCGGTGCAGACGGCTTGATTTTGATAGGTCCGGCCGACCTTGCCGGCGCCAGAATGCGGATATTCAACGCAGACGGTTCGGAAGCCGAAATGTGTGGCAACGGCATTCGCTGTATGGCCAAATATGTCTATGAGCATCATCTGGCGGCAGGGGGGGAGGAGTTTTCCATCCCCGGGCAGGAAACCTTTGAAACTTCTATGCAAATTGAAACGGTCAGAGGTGTCCTCACACTCGGTCTTGAGATTGACGACAATGACAAAGTCCGCAGGGTCTGTGTCAATATGGGCCGGCCCATCCTAAAGGCAGACCAGATACCGGTAGCGCTCGAGGCTGAAAGGGTTGTCGATGAGGCAATTGAAGTTGCCGGCAAAGAACTTATTATGACTTGCGTGTCTATGGGAAACCCTCATGCCGTGTTTTTCTGTGATGATTTGAATGAGATTGAACTTGGCAGGATCGGGCCTTTGGTCGAACATCATGAGATTTTCCCGAGTCGCATCAACGCCCATTTTGTTAAGGTTCAGGCCCCTGCTGAATTTACGATGCGGACCTGGGAGCGCGGCAGCGGAATAACTATGGCTTGCGGAACCGGTGCCTGTGCCTGTGTCGTGGCGGGCGTACTTACAGGCAGGTGCGAGCGCAAAGTCTTAGCTCATCTTCCCGGCGGAGACCTCGACCTTAACTGGTGCCAGCAGGATGACTGCGTATATATGACAGGCCCGGCCGTCGAAGTCTTCACCGGCAATTGGCCCGATTAGGGATTTACGGTCACAATTCGGCAAGTACTTTTTTCGCAAGTGCCTCACCGTTTGCGAGGGCTTTAGCAAGCCAGATTCGCGCAAGCCGAGCGTTTTTCCTGACACCTTCACCGTCGCGATAACAAAGACCAAGGCAATACTGAGCGTATTTATCATTTTGCTTTGCGCTCACTCGATACCAATTTACGGCTTCTTTGAAGTTGTTCCTTACTCCGTGACCGTCATGGTAGCAGATGCCAATATAGCCCTGAGCTTCAGCATCGCCGGCAAGTGCGGCTCGCTTGAACCACTTGAATGCTAATTTGGGGTTTTCCGGTTCGCCCAGCCCCCACCAATATGAATAACCTATCCAGAATTGGGCCCGGATATGACCTTTTGCCGCTGCTTTATGGAACCAGGCTAACGACCTCTTAAAGCTCTTTTTTACAACATCACCATACCGATAGCACAAACCCAGGTTGAAATATGCGGTTGCACTGCCTTGTTTGGCGGCCTTGCGATACCACTTCACCGCTTCTTTGCGATTTTTCCTTACTCCTTCTCCGTAGAAGTAACAGTAGCCCAAAGATACCTGGCTCTCGGGGTCGCCCCCTTCAGCGGCTTTGCGATACCACTTAACTGCGGTCCTTCGGTTAGCTTTGACACCCAGACCGTATTCGTACATCTCACCGAGGTAGGCCTTCGCATCAACATCATCTCTTTCAGTTGCTTTTGTGAACCACTTCAAAGCGCTTTTGTAGTTTCTTTTAACTCCAACTCCATGGAAATACATGAAGCCCAAAGAATACTGTGCATCACGATTGCCACCTTGTGCAGAAGGCTTAAACCACGACATGGCGATTCTGAAATCTCTTCTTACGCCATCGCCAAAGTAATACGCATCTCCGATATTATACTGAGCGTGGTTGTTGCCCTGTTTTGCGGCTTTTCGCCACCATTTCAGAGCTTTGCGTCGGTCCTTCTTTAGGCCTTCGCCCGAGGAGTATAAGCAACCTATAGCGCACTGTGCGGTCGTATGCCCCTGTAGCGCTGCTTTCAAAAAATAAGAGGCTGCTTTTTTGGGGCTGCGTCGGATCCCATCCCCATCATAGGATATGTTGCCCAGGTTATATTGAGCTTCGGCATCGCCGGTGTCGGCACGGACCCTTAATTGTTCTATTCTGGTTTTTCTTTTGGCCATTCTTTCGGTCTTTTAGCTAATGTTGAATATCGAATCGTCAATGACTTGGCCACAGTAGATACAAGCCGGGTGCCGGGGCGAGACGGTATGGCCGCAGTTCGGGCACTTCACGGATTTTCGCTGGTGCTTGCCGTCCAGGACGCCGTCGCGCATATCCACCTCGTAAAGCTTGTCGTGCAGGTCTTTTTCCGTCAGGCCGTGCTTATCGCGAATCAACTCCCAGAGCGCCTCGTTAATCATCATACTCTTGGCGAGATTCGCTTCAAGCACTCTTACGTGTCGCTCTACCGACCTGGCCTTGCTTTTAGCCCTTGCCGCATCGCCGGCAGCGGCCGTAGAAGCAACCTGGGTCGCGCCGTAAGCCATACCCACCATTCCAAACGTCCCTAACATGATATTATCCTCCCAATATGTTTATTTCTGATTCTGTTTAGTTTCTTGAGCTTCTTCATTTCCACCGAAATCTTCACAAAGCTCGAGTGTCTTCTTAACCTGCCACCTGACAAAATGCGGCGCCCCACATAGAAGATAAATTCCGATGGGAATAAGAATCATCAACCCCAAAAGCTCGCGTGTTATCATGTCCAGGTACTGTTGCTGATAAACAGTATTAACACCCATAGCTGCTATATATCGTCCTGAGGCATATACAGCGTGTGTGAAGAAACGGTAGATACACAGCAATCCAACTGCAACTGAAACAAGTCGGTATGCCACGGGAAGCCAATCTATCTGTGATGTAGAGGCCGATAAATCTGAGGTACCCACAAGTTTGTCCGCCCACTTATCACGTTTGTAAATAAGAAAATAAAAAACCGCCACTAAATAAACAGCCATAACAAGCAACGCTAATGAAACCATTCCGAGCGAGTTAAGAGAAGGTTCTCGGGTCGCCATCCACACAACATAGATCATGTTGCGGCATGGATTGATGGCTATGTATATGGCCAATCCTGCGAACATGATTTTTGCAAGGGAGTGCATTTTATTCATTTTCGTGTCTTTCTGAATAATCGTTTGGTTTTTGGTTTTCATGCAGCCGTTGAAGGGTGATGCTGTGCTTTAGTTGCCAATGAATTAAATGGTGGGCACCGCAGAGCAGGTAGATTATCAATACGAGTTTTAGCGAATCATATATGAAGGTCAATTGTTTACTTGAAGACAAGTCAATTGAACTAAGAATACTTTTGTAGGCGATTGCATTGGTAAGCCACAGTCGAACATTCTGGGGCGAGAGCCTAAATGCAACGTTAAGTATGCCTGGAATCGAAGAGGTCAACAGCACAAGTCCTAAAAAACCGAAACCAATGCGGAGTGATATTATTATCCATAAGGCTTGTGTTTTGGAGTCCAGTTGGTCACCCGGGCCAGGGATTTTTTGAGCAAGGAAATCATTTTTGAAGATAAAAAAAAATGCGATAACTGTTACGAAAACTGTAATTCCAGCAAGGCTGATTGCGCCTGCCAATGCAGAGGAATCGGAGCCGGTAAATGCGGATTTGGTTATGGTCTCCGATAGAGTCGCAACAATGTAAAGTCCCAAGCAGGCAAGTACTGCTTTTGCGATTATCTGCATTTTTGTCATTTGTGTGTCTCTCAAAAAAATCCTACATATTATAAACGTATTTATTACTATGTACAGAAAATAGTTCTTGACTTCGGAGTAGGGCCGTGTATAATTTCAGTTGAGTCATTTGTTGGGGACTGTTGCCTGTTAGTCTTAAGGTCTCTAATGCTCTGTTGAAATCAATGAGATGTCATTCTGAGTCCCGGCGCGCCGGGAATAAATCGGGGTTCAGAATGACAATTTTCAAATGTTTTCAACAGAGCATTAGATGCTCTTAGACCAATCTCAAAGGGATGTGAGAATATGACGGCTGTCATATCAAAACCGGATAGCGCCGAGAAATTACAGATACTCAGTGCCGATGCGCAGTATGACCTGGCCTGTGCGTGCAGCACGAGTAAGGATGAACATCGCCAAAGAGGCGCCGGTGGCAAATGGATTTACCCGGTAACGCTGCCCAACGGCGGAAAAAGCACCCTTTTTAAGACCCTTATCTCGAATGAGTGCGGTAATGACTGTGCATACTGCCCGCTCCGCGCCGACACCAAGGTTTGCAGGTGCAGCCTCGGGCCCGAGGAAACCGCTAAGATATTCTTAGATTATTACAATCGCGGCAAGGTAGCAGGATTGTTTTTAAGCTCCGGCGTTTGCCGCTCTGCTGATGCAACGATGGACGCACTGAATACAACCGCCAAAATCCTGCGCCAAAAACACAAATTCAAAGGCTACATTCACCTCAAAATTATCCCCGGCGCAAGTTGTGCCGCCGTTGAAGAGGCCGTCTCCCTCGCAACCATGGTATCCATGAATATTGAGACACCCGGCGCCGCTCACTTGGCGAAGCTCTCGAAAAAGAAAGACTTCATCAAAGACATTATCGAGCCTGTCAAGTTAATCAGTTCTCTTACCAGCAGGGGGGCGCGGTATGAGCGTGTCAGGCAGACCACGCAGTTTATAGTTGGGGCGGCCGACGAGAAAGACGCCGAAATAGTTAAGTACATGGCCGCCCTCTACGACCGCCTCAACATGCACAGGGTGTACTTTAGCGCCTATCAAAGGGGTCTGGGTAACGAGTCTTTCCCGGCTGAGAAAGCACCCCTGAATCCCCAGTCTGCTTTTACCCGCGAGCACAGGCTTTACCAGGTTGACTTTCTCCTTCGAAAGTACGGCTTCTGTGAGTCGGATATTATCTTCGAAGGCTCCGGCGACCTTTCTTTGTCCACCGACCCGAAAGAACTGTGGGCGCGCAATCATCCCGAAATATTTCCCGTAGATGTAAACCGTGCATCGAGGTTTTCACTGTTACGTGTGCCCGGCCTCGGACCTGTAACCGTCAGTCGGATACTGAAACGGCGCAAACAGGCCCGAATCCGGCGAATAGACGACATTGGTAAGGCGGGTGTGCGATTACAAAAGGCCGCCGCCTACCTGGCTTTTTGATTTGTTTAATCACAGACGTGCACAACTGTCCCGCCTCTCGGCCACTTTATCGCACCATACGTTTGCCTATCCTATTGCCGAAAAGCGTATCGGTTTCTCGCAGTTATTTTGGCACATTGAACCTGAAAGTAGTTCCCTCTCCGACGGTGCTTTGGGCCCAGATGCGTCCGCCTTGCATCTCTACCAATTTTTTTGCTAATGTCAGTCCCAATCCGACACCGGCTGAACCTGCTGAGGCCGGGGCTTCGTACTTTGCAAAGCAATCAAACACTCTCAGCAGGTTTTCGCTCTCGATACCCGGCCCGTCGTCCTTGACGATCACTGTAATCTCATCGCCCGACTTCTCGGCACTCACCTCGATTTTCCCGCCTTTGTCTGTGAACTTTATCGCGTTATCCAGCAACTGCCTCAGAATATTCTGCAACTTACCCCTGTCCACACAGGCGGTCAGCTCACCATCTGCGGCGGTTTTCAATTTGATATTTTTGGCCTTTGTACGTGGTGTCATCGAGGCCGCAACTTCCCTTATTACCTCGCCGAGGTTCACCTGATTGCACACAAGTTCCACCTTGCCCGTCTCGATTTCCGAAAGTTCGATAAAGTCATCGATAACCTGCGCAAGCCTGCCGACACTGTCATCCGCTATGTGGAAGCTTGCCTGAAGCTTCTTGTCAATCTTGCCTTTACCCCCCGCTGTCAGATTTGAAATCGTATTTTTGAAAATGCAAAGCGCCGTTCTTAGTTCATGTGAAACGTTCGAGACAAATGCCGTTTGCAGCCGGTCTTTTTCCCTCAGTTCCTCGTTGGCCTTTGTCAGTTCTTTTTCCGCTTCCACCTGCGCGGTAACGTCCTCGGTTATGACGATAGCTCCACCCGGGAAGGGCGAGATCGTTGTGGACAAGATTTTATCCACATACCTTTGTTCGCTAAATACCCCCATTTCGCCCGTCCGGATACATTCGGTCAGCTCCGAATACATATCGATGTCGTATCTGCCCGCGTAATCTTTGAACATAACGTCCCCGGCGGCAGGCAGACGGTCGCCGGACTCGCGTTTTGCCTTATTGAATGTGATTATCCTACCTTGCTCGTCAACGACTATTGTCTGCGATGGATTATACTCGAACAATGCCTTGTTGAACTGCTCGGCGTTCTTGTCATCGGTAACGTCTTCGGTTATTACGATAGCTCCGCCCGGAAATGGAGCTATCGTTGTGCACAGTACCTTATCAACATATCTTTGTTCGCTGAACACCCTCATTTCACCCGTTCGGATACACTCGGCCAGTTCCGAATGCATATCTATGTCGTATTTGCCGGCGTAATCCCTGAACATAATATCGCCGTCATTCGGCAGTCGGTCGTCCGATTCGCGTTTCGCCTTATTGTATGTGATTATCCTGCCTTCATTATCCACAACAATTGTTTGAGAGGGGTTGTACTCAAACAGGGCCTCATGCAGCTGCTGGCGTGTTTGAAGAACCTCTGCCGACCGGCTGTTTATAAGACCTTCTGTATCCATAGACCAATCTCCTTGATTCGTTTATATTTAAAGACAGAATTTCTATACGCTGAGACAGAACTTTTTCGGTATTTTCGTAGCCGAACTTTACATAAATTCCAGGATTTGCCCACCCTCCGTCGCACGAGTTAGGCTTTGCGAAGGATGAAACTACGAAGGATGAATCGGCCCAAAGGCTGCCACCCTTGTGTTAAAATTGCTCTAAGAAGCGCAGGTCGTTTTCATAGAATAGTCTGATGTCGCCGATGCCGTATTTGAGCATGGCTAATCGCTCGATGCCGAAGCCCCATGCCCAGCCGGTGTACTTTTCGTTGTCTATCCCCACCGCATCGAACACATTCGGGTCAACCATCCCACAGCCGGCCGCCTCCATCCACTCCTCGTTGCCCTTCTTATCCACCCACAACAGGTCAACCTCGCAGCTCGGCTCGGTAAACGGGAAAAAGCTCGGCCGAAACCGCCACTTCATCTGAGGCCCGTAGAACGCATGGATAAACTGGTCGATGGTCGTCTTGAGGTCCACCATCGTAACATCTTCGTCCACCACAAGCGCCTCGAGCTGGTGGAACATAAACATGTGAGTGGCATCAACAGTATCGGGCCGATAAACACGCCCCGGCGCAACAACGCGAATCGGCGGCTTGCTCTTTTCCATAACACGAATCTGAATCGTGGAGGTTTGGCTCCGCAGAAGGGTCGAATCATCGATATAGAAATTATCTATCGGGTCCCGCGCCGGGTGCTCGGGTGGTATGTTAAGTGCGATAAAATTATGCCATTCGTCCTCCACCTCCGGACCGTATGCTATGTTGAAACCCATTCTGCCGAAGATTTCGAGCAGTTCGCTGAATGTTTGCGTGATGATGTGACTCTTGCCCACTCTGAACGGCTCGCCGGGCAGTGTAACATCTATCAACGGCTCGGCCTTTGCTCCGCTCTTGCCCAGCTCTTCCTTGAGTTGCTCGAATGCGGCTGTAACCTTCTTTTTGATATTGTTGGCAAGTTGTCCCCCCTCACGTCTCTGCTCGGTCGCCAGCTTACCTATCCTGCTGAGCATCTGTGTGACCTGGCCCTTTCGGCCGAGCCACTTTATCCGAAATTCATCCAACTGGTCGGGGCTTGTTACCTCCTTCAAGGCTTCAAGTGCCTCAGTGCCGATTTTTTCGAATTTCTCAAGCATACAAACCTCGCCTGAACGTGCTCGGTGCCCTGTTTGTCTCAACTACCAACCACGAAATACGAACTACATGAACTGTTTTGCTTGTTGCACAATGGCATCAAAACCCGCAGGGTCTGCAATCGCAATTTCGCTCATCATCTTGCGGTTCAAACCAATCTTTGCCTTTTTGCATCCATTTATGAACCGGCTGTATTTGATATCGCGCTGGCTGCAAGCGGCACTGAGGCGAATAATCCAGAGCCCGCGAAAATCCCGTTTTTTGAGCTTCCGCCCTATCCGTGCATTAACCGCCGCCCGCACCACCGCTATTTTCGCAGAGCGGTACAGATGGCCCGATGCGCCCCGGTAACCTTTCACTGCTCGCAGGATTCGTTTCTTTGCCTGGTGCCGCGCCGCGCCTTTTCTCACTCTTGGCATATCAGCTTTCCTTTCGTAGAAATGTAAAGTTCAGCTTGCTGCGGCAGCCGATTGAAGCCGAGAAGCAAGCTCTCTTATGCCACTACTTACCGAGCATACCTTTTGCAGTTTTTGCCGACAAGCCCGTCACAATCGACGAACTGCCGATACGCCGTCGGCGCTTCGCATTCTTACCGCTCATGAGGTGGCTTCCGCAGCAGCGCTGCCGCCTCACCTTGCCGCTGCCTGTAACCTTCACTCGTTTACTCAAACCCTTGTGTGTCTTCTGTTTTGGCACTTAACTTATTCCTAAAAAAGAACTTAAGATAAACCTTCTACCCTTCTTCCAAATACGAAACGCTAACTATAACCCAACCGGGCAGGCTGGTCAACCACAAAATCCCGCTAAAAAACGCCCAAGGTGCTCTTCACGTTTGTAGGTACTATTTTGAGCAGGATTGACCGTTGCCCCGAAATGTATTTAGCCCCGCCCGGCTGGCGGGGTTTCCCTCCCGACACCTCACCTTCATACCGTCTGGGGCTGCTTATTCGGCGTCACCACCATCGTCATACGCCGTCCCATCCGTTTGGCACCACGCTCCAGCTTAGCTACGTCTTCCAACGTTGCTAAAATCTCTTCCATTATCTCAAAGCCATGGTCAACGTGAATCATTTCACGTCCCCTGAACAGCATCGTAAACTGAACCTTATGACCCTTCTCAAGAAACTTTCGGGCATGATTTATCTTGATTTCTCTGTCGTGGTTGTCAATCTTGGGACGGAGGCGAATCTCTTTCAAAACTGTTATGCACTGCTTCTTTTGG
>Ga0114922_10004478_pt1 | contig 12941 bp, 10 predicted proteins | sample AartaG_FD_100975 | JGI IMG/M metagenome (GOLD analysis project Ga0114922, IMG submission 100975) | Deep subsurface microbial communities from Aarhus Bay to uncover new lineages of life (NeLLi) - Aarhus_00045 metaG | ecosystem: Environmental > Aquatic > Marine > Oceanic > Sediment | place... | reverse complement strand
TGGTAGACTCGATGAGAAATATGGACCTTGAATGGTTAAACCAATTCTTTGGATGTGTTTTACTCGATGAGGCCCACCACGTTCCAGCAGTAACATTCCAGTCTGTCATTAGACACTTTGCAGCTTACCACATCTACGGTCTAACTGCCACCGATTACAGAAATGATGGACTTGACCCGATAATGTTTGCCATTCTTGGAAGTGTTAAATCCAACGTTCATTACGACGATCTGGTAGAAGCTGGCGCAATAATGAGACCGACCGTCAAAGTTATTAATACGAACTACAAGCTTGGCATTCCGATAAATGTGAAGAATATTTACCAGTATTTACTAAAATACATAATTGACGACAACGACAGAAACACACTTATAGCTAATATAGCAATCAGAGAAGCAAAGAAAGGCGAGGTCGTTCTCGTTGTAAGTAACCGCAAGAAGCATTGCAGAACTCTACACGAAATGATTAGTAAGGACTGGCAGAAGACTGGCCTAGCGATAGGTGATGTTAAAAGAAAAGACGTCGATGCAGCTATCGAAGCTATGGAAACTGGCGATTTGACGGTTCTTGTGTGTACATATGAGATGTTAGGAGAAGGTTTTGATTTGGACAAAATGAGCCGTCTCCTTTTTGCAACACCTTTCAGAGCCAGAAGTCGTGCGGAACAAGGCATCGGAAGAATTCAGAGAATAGCTCAAGGTAAGAAGGATGCTGTAGTTTATGAGTTTTATGACTGGAATATAGGCTACTGTGAAAGCCTTCTTTCGAGCCGCGTAGAAGTTTACAAAAGTTTGGGCGTGGAGATTGTTAATGAAGCTTAATATAAGAGTATCTAGAGGAATGATGTCGCCCAAAGCGCCATTCGGTCAGATAGAGCAGTACGTCATAAGAATTCCTGACCATCTAAGAAAAGCGTTAGATCTGAAAGTTGGTGAAGCGCTTTATTTGAGAACAGTAGACGACGAAAACTTAGTACTGACTGTCTACCCTGCATTAGGAAAAGATGAATGGTACGACAGCGAAAGTGCGTTCGTTGTTAAAAGGGTATTTGATAGAGTAAATCTTGAAAACAAGAAGAAGACCGAAAGCAATCTGAAACTTATTGAAGGCGGTGTTAGCCTAGGGTGTGATCCAGAATTTTTAATTGTAGATAGAAACATTGGGAAAGCATTTCCAGCAAACTCTATAATAGGCGGCGGCCCGAGTGCGAAGATAGGTTCAGATCACGGTTTGGTAGAAATAAGACCTGACCCAGCAATGGATGAACATAAACTGGTGGAAAACATGCGCCTACTACTTATAGGAGCAAGAGCTAAGCTTGATTCTTTATTAGAAGGTGCAGCACTCAGAGGAAATAAGTCTTGGTATGCTGGAAAAGACTTGGCATTTGAAGGTCGATCATCTATACTAAGTTATAAGGACAAGCTTTGGTTTTGTGGTTTCCATCTTCACTTCGGACTACATCCAAATCTGCGGATAGGAAAAAATAATACAAACTACATAGCAGTCAGAGCTTTTTTAGCATCAACAATAATGGCTCTGGACTACTTTGTAGCTGTTCCAGCCATAATCCCAGAGGACAACAACGACAGTATTAGGAGAACTACTGGTGAATATGGTCAGCCGGGTGATTTTAAACACAACAAGTTCTTTACTTTAGAGTATCGCGTTCCTGGCGGACACCACATGAGAAGTCCAATGTTGTCCAGAGGCTTAATTGCCATCGGCGCGCTAGTGGTAGAAGACATTATGACTAAGGCGCAGGAAATAACTAAAGGATTCACACGGTTAAGTAGGCTGTCGAGTTATGCTAAAATGAGAGAGTTATACCCACAACTCCCTGATTACAAAGTACTTAAACTAGCATTGACAGCTAAAGATGTAAATATTGCTAAAGATTTGTACCAAGGACTTGTACCTCAACTGGAACATATGGTAAAGTACGAGGAGCGTAAGGAAGCAATAGCTCCTTTTGTAGAGTACATCTCCAGCGGAAACTATAACATTTCTGCAAACATTGAGGATAATTGGAGTGAGTTATGAAAAGACGTGATCATTGGAACTTCATCAAAGATCCGACCAAGCCCGTACTAACTAGCGACGACGATGTTATTTACTGGAAGATGATTATCGAAAGGATCGCAAAGGCCGGATTTGAATTCGAGTTCAATCTGAACTACAGAAAGAATATGTGTAAAGGCACAGAGTACTCTTCAAGCTGTGACTGTCTGAATTCAGATCAAGGCTGTGCTTTAGTGTGTATACACAAAGAAAAGTGCGAAAATACTAAAGCTAAAGACATCTGTGTAAATGCTAACTCGCCAATATGTACGCAAGAGTGTGATGAGTGCGAGTCTTTTCTTCTGCAATGTCCTGAATTAAGTTGTATAGATTTCGCATCCAAATGTGTAGTGTGTGAAGATTTCAAAGTGGACTGCGACTCTTGCGGCAAGAAATACGATCCTATATACGACGTAACACACTCAAGGCACAATATAGCCCAAGTACTAAACCCAACTAATAACTGGGGCGTTCATGGTGAAGAAGGAATAGCAGAAGTCACAACTGATGGAAGTCTTGAAGGTGGAGAAGGCCAAGAGAAAGGAGTCGAGATAACTACAGTTGGAAAGAGAATCGACTTTCGAAACTATTATGAAATGATCAAGAAGATTACGGATGTGGCCTTCGCGAATGGTGCTTATGTTAACGAACGTTGCAGCATCCATGTCCACCTCCTTCTTGACTATTATAAAAAGTTCCACAAGAAAGACAAAGACCGCGGCATCAATACAAGCGAGTTAGAAAAACCGGTTCCTCAAATAGTTATGGCAAACTTTTGGCAGCTAGTTAGAAAGTACCAAAACGCTCTGACTTGGATGGGAATGGGACTAGCAGACCCGAAGCACTATACGAGGTGGGAGAAGTTCAGGATTAGCATTCTTGAATTCAGTCCACTATTTAAAACGATGACTAACTTGAAACAAGAGGTAATGATTCACTGCGAAAACGTAGGTAAGCCCGACTACGCTTTCTTGAATTTAGACAACATGAGATTTGGCAATGACAATGATGTACGGACATTCCATGTTGAGTTCAGACATATGGACATGATTCCAAGTCCATCAATAGTAGCAGCCAGTGCCATCCTGTATTTTGGTATGCTTATGAAAGCCGTTGAGCTAAGTCGATGGGGTCTTCTAGAAATAGGAGATGCGGACGGCCTAAAGGAAGCCAAGAAACTCAAAGACTACATTTTAAATCATTGTCCTCCTGGTTGGGACCACGACAGCAGACTTGGCAAAACACACCAAGTAAAGAAACATGCTAATACCTACCGCGAACAAGCAGTGGAATTAGTCGGCTTGGTGAAGCATACTTTGACGAAGTTTGGCCCCCAGCCATACGAGATACTTCGCAAACTTGCGGAGACTCCAGTATGCTTTCTAAGAGAGAAGGGTATGGAGTGGTCTGAAATCGAAGAAGAATTCTTCGTACCATTCAGAGAGGAAGATGAGCTTGACCACTGTGTTATGAGATTGATCGACACAAATTCTATAGGAGATTGTGCTAATGTTGACCAATGGGTCGATGAAGCGTTCGATTTCCTAAAAGAAAGGTCTATCGAAAAGCTACCATTCACCAAAAAGAAGTTCAAACGCATTGTAAAAGGTGGCATTAGAAATTGGAGCCTTCAATGGGCGGACACCATAGGATCGGTGACTAGGAGCTAAACATGAGCGAAGTATTTGGTATTGCCTGTGCGGAATCAATGTCACATACAAGACACGAAAAGGTGTTTGAGGAGCAAACTAGGATTTTCAATACCCTCCTCCTTCAGTCTGAAAACAACGGAAAAGACTCGTCAGGTGTATTCTTCATTGATAGAGATAAAGACAAGTCAAAAAGTGCGCTATTTAAAATGGACTTGCCTTCAAGTAAACTTATGAAACGGAACGAGTACACCGAGCTTGTGCAGAGATTCTTTGGAAAAGGTCTTCGAATTGCCATAGGCCACTGCAGAAAAGCTAGTGCAACGGCTAAAACTAGTAACAAAAATAACAACCACCCGATTGCAACCAGAGCTATTGTCGGCGCCCATGTCGGTAATATTACGAACTACAGGAAGCTTTGGGGAGACCATGGCGGCGACATCCAAAAAGGTGGTAGATCTACGTGGCAGATTGGAGATGTAGATAGTGAGATAATCTTCTATATGATTGGTAAACAACTGCGAACCTCCAGCACTACTACATTCGAAGGTTCGATAGTCGAAGCATCGAAAGAACTGGAAGGAACATATGCTTGCGCGGCTGTAGACTTATGGCGCCCAGGCTATGTCATGCTGTTTACCAACCAAAAGAAAATATTTTACTATTATTCACCATCTTTGAACCAGGTAATTTTTTCAACGGATTTTAGCATTCTGAGAGGTGCGTTGGAGTCTGCTGGATTCACCGTCCTGGACAACTACGAGAACTCTGTACCGCCCCATAGCGGTTTACGCATTAATGCAGACAGTGCAAAGCTGAGGCCGTTCTTACTTGCCAGTGAGAAGACTACAGAAAAAGTGGCAGGAAAGATTATACAAGGTAGGTTTGGACAGGCGGAAGCAGGATAGGAGAAAGATATGTGCGGAATTGTGGCAGCCGCAAGGCTGAATACAGAAGTAAGCCAGATCGAAGCTGAAGTTCAAGAAGAAATTATGCGGTTTTGGCATACTGAATTAATGATGCTAACCGAAGAGAGAGGTAAAGACGCTGCTGGCAGTGCATTACTGTGGGAAGATGGCAGCCTTCTTGGGATCAAGCACGGAACCTCAGTATCAAATCTGATCTGCGATTGGGATCCAGACGATAGGAAGAAGAGCTATCTCGCTTTCATGAGAGTGTGGCGAAAATACAATGCGGCACCAGTATCTGTTGCGATAGGTCACTGCAGAAAGCTGTCAATCGGGTCGGCGTGGAATAACGATAATAACCATCCTCACTACATTGGCCAGAAGATAGTACTAATTCATAATGGTACGCTGAAGAATCACCATAAGCTCAAGAAAGCATTCGACATGAAGTGTAAGGGCGATACTGATTCTGAAGTAATAGCTAATTTAGTGTATGCCATGAACCATACAAAGCCGAAGAAGAAAGACAAAGGCGTCTTTACAATGGATCAGGCAGAATGGATAGTTAACAAATTGGAAGGGACGTTTGCCTGTATAGCTATGAATGCAGACAACCCGTATCAATTTATGGCATTTCGCGACAACAGGCCGTTTGAAATGGCGTTTTCAAAGACGGCTGGTCTTTTGTTCGTTGCTAGTGAAGCGAAATTCTTTACATCAGTGCTCGCAAGATACGAAAGATTCAGGCGTTACTATGGAATGGATCAGTGGCCAGATCTCGATCTGAAAAAGCAAGCTATGCCAGATGATACTGCCTGGATCGTTGATCTGAAAACTACTGTCGATGAGGATACCAAAATTTCGGACCTGATCGAAAGTAAATCTATGCCTAGATCCGCTCAAAGAGAGACAGAATACAAAACTGAGACAAAAACATATGGCACTGTTTACACAAGTGGTGCACATAACAGCAAACCTGCGCCAGCAACAACGCCAGCAACAACGCCAGCAACTACTAAAACTCAGACAGAAAAGGATAAAGATGACAAGTCTGAGACACGTGAGATTGGTGGGAAAGAGCGCGAAATAAGTGCAACACACAAAAGCGGCTATATCTGGCATCCTGAAGAACGTGTCTATGTTAAGCAAACGTTTAGTGACATAGATGATGATAAACTAGCTGAAGTGCCAAACGAAAGATTTGACCACGCGGCGGATGAGAAGACAGTTGGGTCTCAGACTTCGCTTGAAGATTTGGCTACAACAGTAAAGGAAGACAAAGAAAAGAAAGCTGCGAGTGTTGAAAGCGTACCGTCTTCAGAAATAGTCGACGAAGAAAAGACGCCGAAGACTGTTGAAGAAGCGACCAAAGAGTACGTGAAACTCAAAGGACACTACAACAATCTAAACGAAGTCGGAAAAGACATAGAGGAAAATATCGACTATGGTAGTACAGGCTCTGTTGTATTAAGGAACAAAAATGTGGAAAGCAGACTCGAATTCCGCTCAATTGCTAGTAGGATTCGCAATACAGTTAGTAAAAGAGCATTCGAAGCTGGTTGGAGAGCATGTGAAGAAGCTTCCGGATTTACTGCATCGTCAATGAGAAATACAGTTGATAGCCTTTCTGCAGCTGTTGCCAAAGAAAATAACAAGAAAAAAGAAGCTGAAAGTAAGAAAAAGAAGGCTGAGGAAAGAATAGTTCATTTAAAAGCTTATGCTGCCTTCACAACAGCTTTACTCGACTATCTCAGTGACGAACGCGAAATAGATCAAGAAGCAATCAGTAATGCCATTGAAATGACGACTTCACTGAATCACAAGATTACAGATAAAGCGATATCAGAAATCTTTACGGAAAGAGAAGCTGTTATGGTGAGCCTTGATAAAGTTCTAGACAGCATCGCTTTTGCCGCAGGCGGCGAAGAAAGTGTAACCGCTAAAGACTAATAGCCGACACGATCAGGAGAAAATATGAAAGAAAAAATTGTACTGGTCGCATCTGCGCAAATGGGTAGGGGTAAAGAACATGGTATTGTTCGCATTCCAAAAAGAGTTAGGACTCGCTTGAAGCCTGGTGCAAAAACGCTAGAGCTTTATTGCGAGTCAAGCTCTGCGAACAGAGATAAATACAGTAAAGCTTTGGAAATTCGGCAGGCTTATAAGTCGGATCTCCAACGCGCTACTAAGCTCCAAAAAGAAGGTGACATTACAACAGCAGACAGAAATCGGTTAGCTTTTGTTAGTCGTTCTACGTATAATGCTATAATCGGAAAAACTACGGGAGTTGGTGCAGCTACGGCATACATAGCTGATACTGTTGGTGACATCCTCATAGGAACTGACCCTGAATTTGCGCTGGTGAATTCTAGTGGCCACTTATGCCATGCTGTTAATGCCTTTGGTCATAAATACTTACAAGCGGCATTAGGAGCAGATGATTACGGCCTCCAGGTTGAGTTAAGACCTGAGCCAGCTACCGACCACAAAGTCCTAGTCGAAACAATGAGAACGATTCTTGAGAACGATCCAAAGATCGAAAAGATAAAGGACTATAAATGGTTGGTTACTAGCTACAAGAGTTTTGGCTTTGGCGGTCATATACACATCGGAAATACTCGTCTCTTAGAGGCGAAGAAACTAAGCTATGCATACTATGTTATAGCTACAAGAATTCTCGACGAACTGGTGGCAATACCACATAGCAGAGTCGAAGGGAAAGGAGGCGTCGAGAGAAGACATAACACAAGATTTGGTCATTGTGGCGACTTTCGCAACGATTTGAAACCTCAAAGATTGGAGTGGCGGACAATTGGTGCGGACTGGATTGCTCATCCTGACCTAGCTAAAGCAGTGTTTGGAACGGTAAAAGCAATAGTCGAAGACTTATGTAATAGAATAGTAAAGAACGGCTATTCTATCGACTATTTAATTCCACCCGAGTACAGAAAGGGATGGTTTGCAGGATACACTAGCAAGAATTGTATGGCACGTGTACATTTCAGAAATGATCTAAACAAATACGCTGCCTCAAATCAAAACATCTACTGGCCGACAAATGAAGTAAATTGGCAAGCTTTTCCAGCTGTAGACGACCTTGGCCTCTCAAACTCAAGTAAAGTTATCGAGAGTGCATTGTACGAAGGAAAAGTTATGCCTACTGCGGTCAAAGAGTTTGGTAAATGTCTGAGAAAATTGACTACCTACGATAAGTACAAATCAGACATAGAGCTGTTTATCAAAACATGCAGTAGAAGTAAGACCGATCTTGAAAAGAAACTCCGTAGGGACATGAGAGAGACTTGGCTTAACGGCAAGGCAATGTTCAAAACATAAAAAGGAGAAACACCATGCCAACGAACAAAAAGATCTATCTTTACCACAGTGGTGCAACTGATGTAACAGGCCCGAAGCTGGCTGAAGCTCTAAACATCGACAGTGGAAAAGAGTTTCCCAAGGAAAAGGACATCGTAATCGGTTGGGGTTGTAAACTCAAGAAAGACTACAAATTCCCCGACATCAAAGCGATGTTGAACCATCCAAACAAAATCCGTATCAACAGGGACAAATTCAGTGCTATGGTTGTGTTAACAAAAGCGACTGTCCCAGTGGCCCCTTATCAGAAAGTCGACAAAACGGCTGCGTTTATCAAGAAGCATGGCTTTCCGGTTATTGGCAGGCGGAACTATCACCAAGGTGGGAAACACTTCTGGCTCATAATGAACCAAGAAGACCTCAAGGCCGCCATTACTGATGGTGCTCAATACATCCAGAAGTACATCAATATTAAGGATGAGTACCGCGCACATGTGGCGTTTGGTAATGTTCTTTATGTTGCCAAGAAAGTAACGCAAAACGACCCATCCAAAGCGTGGAAGAAACAGCGCATTGAGAAGATCGAACAGAAATTCGGCATTGAGTTCAATAAATTGCCCGAAGAGCAGAAGAAACTTCTTGGTGATGCGATTGATCTTCTATCAAAAGAGCACACAACATCTGACCGGATTATAAGATCCAACAAGAGGGGTTGGAAGTTCAAGGGAGTGGCTCCAACCAACGTCCCAGGCAACATTAAGACGGTCGCTCTCGCTGCAGTTAAAGCGTTAGGTTTGGACTTCGGTGCTGTTGACTTGGTTTTGGATCTGGAAAACAGTCCGTACATCTTGGAAGTCAATTCAGCTCCGGGGTTGGAAGGCACAGCTTTTGAAAAGTGGACGGAAGCACTCAAAGGTAAGCTGGCCGACATGACCAAGCCCAAAGCTAAACCGAAGCCAAAGAAGGCTGTTCAGGCTGTGGAAACAGAGGAAACACCCGTCGGTGCCAAAGCAAGTGAAGTGGTTGAAGGTACAGACAAAAAGGCTCTTAAAGACGAGATCCTGAACGACGTTCTCGCAGCACTTGGCAAAGGCAAAGTTGAAGCCAAAGGCCCTAACCACCAGAAGCTATTGGATATCGTCCAAGACTTGGAAGAGGACGGCGCAGAAGGTATGTTAGGACTTCTGGAAAAGCTTAAGGAGGCAGGAATCTAATGGGAGTTTTGATCCCCTCAACATCACAAAGAGAGCTGGCGGCGCAAGTCGCCGCTCTCTTAAATGCACACAATCGACTATACTATAGAGTCACTACAAATAGAGTTCTTAATGGTAAAGTTGATTATTTACTGGAACTTGTAGGGGATATGGTAGTCGGTTGTATTGGTATTCGTCTTGAAAAGCGGAGTAACTCTGTTGAAATTTGCCATCTCTGCGTTCATGAAATAGCCAGAAAGCTAGGTATGGCTGGACGACTTATCCAGCGCGCCATTGAAATATCTCCTAAGAATAGGATATGGTGCCACATACGCGAAGAAAACACACCGAGTATCAAAGCCTTTACTTCTAAAGGATTCCAGTTACAAAGAGAGAAGTTCAAACATGATGGAAGCTGGATGAGAAGACTCAGATTGGAGCGCAATCATGGGAAAAGCAACACAGCAGGCAAGTGAGAAAGAACACCCTGCACGATACGTCTTAGTGACTATACAACAACCTTTCAAAGATGCATGTGTAAAACGTACAGGGTTATTGGTAGGATTCGGTGGTAGGGAAAAGACTATGATTGGGCTGGAAATCGACAAAACATTAAACTTTCATGAGAGTGATATCTATGCTATCACAAAAGTGGAATGGAACTTCGGTAAAAAGCATAGAATGAAGTTCTTCGAGCCGACAGAAAATCATCCACAGTTGGATAACCATATGAAAGAAAAAGCATTCGAACTGGTAAAACGCCTATTCGGGAATATTACGACGAGACTTGGTCTAGAACCAAACCAGTATTTCAATGCAGATAAGCTTTACTCTAATCCGCCGAAGCATACTGCTGAAGAAATCGTAGAACCAGTGATTACTAGAGTGGTAAGAGGCACTACAAGCCCGACTGTTGCAAAATCAGCCGAGTCTACTTTTCCTCACAACAACAGAAAGACTACGTACTCACCACAGCAGCCAGAGACGACAAGCTATGTAACAAAGCCCACTAAGAAAAAGGGACCGACAATGTTCCGAAGAACAAGCACGGATAGAGTGAAGCTGAGGGTTGCAGCTATAAGTGCTAGATTAGATGAACTGCGGGCGCCACCAGCGCAGGAGCCAGACGAAAGTAATACCAAGGGGTCACAGAAAGAATCTGTGGCCCCGAACAAAGAACAGACACACATCGACGAAATTGTTCGACATTCTCTTGAAAATATGGAAGATGGTTTTGTAGGCTCCGTTACATTTTGTACTGGCTGTAAGAATCTAGATGATTGTATCAGAGATGTCGATAAAGTGTACTACTGTTCTTATAAGGTGGCTGTAAAAAGCTAAACTTTTCAAGGCTTCTGTACTATAATATAAGCAGAGGTGATAAAATATGTCAAAAGTTGTAGTTGTTGGAAATCAGATCACATTAACACAAATTACAGTAGCAGCCGCCTCTGCTATAAAGAGGAATTGCGCACTACCACACACTTTGTTAGCTGGAGCCGCTGGTTGCGGTAAAACTACTACTGCGAATTGGGTCTCTCAACTGCTTACTGCTAAGCTTATCATGTTGTCAGCAGAAAGCTTGAAGAGTTTTAAGGATGTTAAAAACCTGGCACAGCAGTTAGATTACACCGGCTATTCTGCAGACGGTACAAAATCCGGCAAAACAAACTCAGCAATTGTTTTTCTGGATGAGATTCATAATCTACCACTGAAGGGACAGGAATATCTTGGTATTGCAATGGAAGAGTTTATACTTCCTGTCCAACTACAAGGTGAAGAGTTTGTACAATGGTTGCCAGAGTTTACTCTTATTGGAGCAACAACCAATGATGGTAAGCTGTCGAAACCTTTCAGAGACAGATTTAAGCTCCGGTTTGTCTACACAACCTATCCTTTAACAGAGGCTAGACAGATAGTTGAGTACCACGCTGGTCGTATTGGTGTAGATCTTGTTCCAGAAGCCGTAGAAGAAATTGCCAAAAGAGGAAGAGGAGTACCAAGAATCCTGGTAAGCTATCTTGAACGTGTGCGAGACTTTACAGTAGCCAGTGGTAGAACACATGTAACCAAGGATGATGCGCTTGTCACTTTTAAGATGATGAACGTCAACGACGACGGTCTTACAGGTGCAGACGTTGCTCTCCTTATCGCACTGTTTAAAACTAATTCTCCTGTAGGATTGGAGAATCTGTCGATTATGTTGAACGAATCTCCTGGTACTATTAAGGGGACATTAGAGCCTTTCTTGATTCAGAAAGGTTTGATAGTCCGCGGCGGGCGCGGAAGAATTATAACAAACGAAGGAATTGATTATCTCGCAGACCGCGAGTACATCGACAATATGGCCGCAATGAAGGTCAGAATGGAGAGAATGTAATGCCATTTCGAGACAAAGAGATAAGAGATAAAGATACCGGTGAAGTTGTCGAAATAGTTAAAGAACAGTTCCCCAAGCATTACTTAAGTAATGAGAGTGAGGAACATGCGTTGTTCATGCGCAAACGATACAAGAGATATATTACCTATCTTTCGTATCAATTTTCTAGAAACAGTGGTGTCGATCATAACGACTTGATTGACGAAGCTTACATAGGATTAGCAAGGGCTGTGAGAGATTTCAGGACTAATGCTGGAAAGGTAACAAACAGAAACCCGAGGTTTCACAGACTTGCTGTTGTCCTTATCAGAGAAGCGCTAACCGACGCAGTTTATGCGTTGGACTCTCCAGTAAGTATTCCATTTGCTTTGAGAGAAACACACTACTATCTTACACGAATTGTGAACATTCTCAACGATATAATAGAGTTAGAGAACGACATCGAAGAGGAAGTCACTGCTGTGTATGAAGTCGACCTGGTTAAGCTTGGCGTGCCAGAAGTATATGCCAAGAAGATCAGCTATTTCAAAGATCGGATAGAAAACAGAGCCAGGAATGCTGATACAACCTATGAAAAGATGGTAGACAGAGCAAAGAAGATTCCGAGACGGATGTTTGTCGATAGTTTCCATACAACTGAATTCGAAGAAGCGATGGTTGAAATCGACGACGAAAGGCTAGACAGAGTTGAAGCGATCGGCCGGATCAGTAAGGTCTTGGACGATCGTGAATACGAAATGCTTATGGACTATGAGTTGGATGGTCTTACTGTTGAGATGTTGAAGGATAAATACGACGTTTCCATAGGTCGTGTTAGTCAAATTCTTAACAGAGCAAGAAAGAAAGTCCGAAAGAACGAAGACTATATCATGACTGGATCAAACTACTAGAAGGGGGCAAACGCTCCCTTCCCCGAAAGGGGGTAAGACATGACGGCGTTAGAAGCTTTAAAGAAATTAGCAAAAGATCACGGCTTCGAAGTCTACCTGACAGGTGGCTACGTACGTGACCTTGTTAGAAAAAGAGCGCCTAAAGATGTCGATGTTCTAGTTCGCGGGATAGACTTTAAACATCTTACTGATGTTCTCAATCAGTATGGTATCCCAAGAGAAGTTGGAAATACCTTTGGTGTGTTACTATTCAAATCCTTTGATGGCTCTTCTGTGCAAATTTCACTGCCAAGAAGAGCTAGAAGAGTAGACAAGCAAACCGTAGTTCTCGATGTTGACCCAAAAGGATCTTTATTAGAAGATTCAAGGCATAGAGACTTCGCGATGAACGCAATGTTTTTGCCCGTTGGCGGCAAAAGAAAGGACATAATCGACTACCACGGCGGTAAAGCGGACATAAGAAATCGAAAGATCAGAGCTGTAGGTAGTGCAAGACAACGGATCTTAGAAGATCCTGTGAGAATGTTGCGTGCATTTAGCCTATC
>Ga0114922_10004477_pt1 | contig 12941 bp, 12 predicted proteins | sample AartaG_FD_100975 | JGI IMG/M metagenome (GOLD analysis project Ga0114922, IMG submission 100975) | Deep subsurface microbial communities from Aarhus Bay to uncover new lineages of life (NeLLi) - Aarhus_00045 metaG | ecosystem: Environmental > Aquatic > Marine > Oceanic > Sediment | place... | reverse complement strand
CGACCGCCCTGCGGTTCGCCTTGCCGTTTGCCGTTGTCGTAGCTGTCGTTGGCTGTCGTTCGCCGTCATTCGCTGCCGTTTGCCGTTCCCCATTCCCCATTGCCGATTGCCCATTGCGTGCCGTTCGCTGTCGTGTGCCTTGGCGTGGCGTGCCCGAAGTGTTAGAATGAGGGCCGACGTCTGCGTCGCGCAGTGGCGCGTAGCGGCCAGCGCAGCGTCCCCGGACGCTGGGTCTGCTGAGCAAGGTGATGTAGATGCCGCATGTAATGGATCGGATTCGCTCTCGTGTGCAGGGCCTGAAGATGCGCATCGCCTTGCCCGAGGGCGACGAGGAACGGACGCTCCGCGCCGCCCGGATGGCAGTGTCTGCCGACCTGGGCCAGATCGTGCTCGTGGGGGCGGAAGAGAAGATCAGGCAGGTCGCCGATGACCTGAGCATATCGCTGGCGAACATGGAGATCGTGGACCCGGGGAACGAGGAGGTCAGGCAGCGTTGCGCGGAGCTGTACTACGACCGGCGGCAGCACAAGGGGGTAAGCGAGGACGAGGCCTACCGGCAGGTGCTGGACCCGGTGTACTGCGGGTCGCTGCTGCTAAGCCTTGGCGAGGTTGACTGCCTGGTCACCGGCGCGGTCGCCTCGACGGCGAAGGTGCTGCGCGCTCTGCTGCGGTGTGTGGGCTGCGCACCGGGCGTTAGCACCGTCTCAGGCTGCTTCATCGTTGACACGGACCTGCGCGACGTGGGGACGGATGGGACCATGATCTACGCCGACGCCGGAGTCGTCCCGCAGCCCACTCCGTACCAGCTTGCCGACATCGCCATCACCTCCGCCGAGAGCGCTCGCCTGTACCTGGAGGCCGAGCCCCGGGTAGCGCTGCTCTCCTTTTCCACCCGGGGCAGCGCCTCACATCCGGACGTCAACAAGGTCGTGCAAGCGACGCGCCTGGCGCAGGAGCGGCGGCCCGATCTCATCATTGACGGCGAGCTGCAGCTCGACGCTGCGATCGTTCCCGCCGTCGCCGAGCGCAAGTGCCCGGACAGCCCGGTCGAGGGAAGGGCGAATGTGCTGATCTTCCCCGATCTGGATGCGGGCAACATCGGTTACAAGGTCACCCAGTGGATCGGGGGCGCACGCGCTTACGGCCCCCTGGTGCAGGGCCTGGCCCGGCCGGGGATGGACCTCTCGCGCGCCGCTGCTCCCGACGACATCACGAACGTCATCGCTGTGGCCGCGCTGCGCGCTGCCGTGGCGTGCGGCGTACTGGAGGCGGGCGCACCCGCTGAGGGCTCAGATGAAGCCTGAGACGATCCGCGTCAGGCAGAGAGGCTTTGAGCTGCTGCGCAGTCCGGCGCTGAACAAGGGCAGCGCCTTCACGCTCGAAGAGCGCCGGGCCCTTGGCCTGAACGGGCTCCTGCCGCCGTACATCTCCACCCTCGAGCAGCAGATCGTGCGCGTGATCGAGAACGTCCGCGCCCGGGCCAACCCACTTGACAGATACATCTACCTCCGCTCGCTCCAGGACCGCAATCAGACGCTCTTCCATGCGGCGGTCATCGAGCACCTGGAGGAGCTGGCGCCGATCATCTACACCCCCACCGTGGGGGAGGCGGTGCGGCGCTTCAGCCACATCTTTCGCACCTCGCGCGGGCTGTACCTCACGCCCGAGAACATCGGCTCGATTGACGAGATGCTCACCGGTGCGCCCGAGGGCGAGGTTGCCGTGATCGTGTGCACGGACAGCGAGGGCATCCTGGGCATCGGCGACCAAGGCGTCGGGGGCATCGGGATACCCATCGGCAAGCTCGCGCTGTATGTCGCGGTCGGCGGCTTCCATCCCAGCAACTGCCTGCCCATCTGCCTGGACGTGGGCACCGACAACGAGGAGCTGCTCAGCGATCCGCTGTACCTGGGCATGCGGCGGCGCCGCCTGGGCGACGAGGAATACGCCGAGTTCATCGAGGCGTTCGTGCAGGGCGTGCGGCGCAACTGCCCCCGGGCCGTGCTGCAGTGGGAGGACTTCAGCCGCGACCGGGCCTTCGACAACCTGGAGCGCTACCGAGACCTGCTGCCCTCGTTCAACGACGACATCCAGGGCACCGCGGCCGTGGTGCATGCGGGCCTGCTGGGTGCGCTGAAGCTGGCCGGGCGCCCGCTTGCCGAGGAGACCATCTGCGTGCTCGGGGCGGGCGCGGCGGGCGTGGGAGTTGCCAACGGGCTGATCGCGGCGCTGGTCGCCGAGGGTCTCAGCGCGGAGGAGGCCAACGCCGCGGTCTACGTGATGGACACGAAGGGTCTGATCGTGAGCGACCGACCGCATCTGCCGGCGTACAAGCGCCGGATCGCCACCGAGCCGGAGGTCGTGCGAGCCTGGGACGCGAGCCCCGAGCAGACGAGCCTGCGAGAGGTCATCGAGAACGCGCGCCCCGGCGTGCTGATAGCACTGTCCGGCCAGCCGGGGGCCATCCCGCGGGAGATCGTCGCGGAGATGGGCTCGTACTGCGAGCGGCCCATCATCTTCCCGCTCAGCAACCCGTCAGGCCGGGTGGACGCGCATCCGCACGACATCGTACGCTGGAGTGAGGGGCGGGCGATCGTGGCGGTTGGCAGCCCCTTTGAGCCGATGGAGTACGAGCGCTGCACTCACCGCTTCTCGCAGGTCAACAACTTCTACGTCTTTCCGGGCATCGGGGCCGGCGCACATCTGTCCGGCGCGCGCCGCATAGCTGATGCTATCTTCGTGGCGGCTGCTGATGCGGTGCATCGCGCGCTGGACGATGAGGACCTCGCGCAGGGCCTGGTCCTTCCGCCTGCCGCGGAGCTGCGGCCGGTGGCCGCTCAGGTAGCTGCCGCGGTCATGCGCGCGGCTTACCAGGAGCACGAGCACACGCTCGAGCTGCCCGCTGACCCCGAGGCGCACGCAAGCGCCTGGCAGTACGTGCCGCGCTACTACCGCTACCAACCCGCGTAGGTGCACCAACCGATGGGGCCGCCCGGTCCCAGATGGGAGATGGCAGACAATGATAATGCGACTTGTCAGCTTCCGGATGGACGCCGATTCACGCGTTCGCACGGGCGCACTTGTTGAGGAGCAGGTGATTGACCTGGGAGCGGCCGCGCAGGCTTCCGGAGACGAGGGCTGTGAGGCGGGCTGCTGGGACGACCTGGCGGCACTCCTGGCCTGCGATGAGTGCCTGGCCGCCGCGCGGCGCGTGGTGGAGGGTGGCCCTCAGGGCATATCCGCCGGCGAGGTGGAGGTCCTCGCGCCCATCCCTCGCCCGCCGAAGGTCTTCTGCCTGGCGACCAACTTCATGTCGCATTTGCAGGAGGGCATCTCGCGCAAGCTCCAGGATGGCAAGCAGGCGCGCGAGCTGGATACCCCGCGCGTGTTTATGAAGCCCTCCTCGAACACGATCATCGGCTCGGGCGTTCCGGTCAGGCTGAGCAAGATCAGTCAGTGGGTGGACTACGAGGCGGAGATGGCCGTCATCATCGGCGAGCCCGCCAAGGAAGTGTCGGTCGAGCAGGCCGGCGCGCACGTCTCGGGCGTGACCGTCTTCAACGACATCTCCGAGCGCGAGCTGAGCATCTGGGAGCGCACCGAGGAGCGCGACTGGGACAAGTTCTTCGACTGGCTCAACGGCAAGTGGCAGGACGGCTTCGCGCCGATGGGCCCGTGCGCGGTGCCCATCTCGGACATCGGCGACCCCGATGACCTCGACCTCACGCTGCGCCTGAACGGGGAGATGAAGCAGGAGGCCAACACGCGGGAGATGATTTTCAACGTGGCCGAGATCGTCTCGTACCTCTCGCACATCTGCACGCTGGAGACGGGCGACGTCATCGCCTGCGGCACGCCGGCGGGTGTGGGCAAGAACCAGGGCATCAAGCTTCAGGACGGGGACTTGCTGGAGGTAGAGATCCCACCCATCGGCGTCCTGAGTACGCCGGTGGGAACGGCGGGCAATGGCCAATAGGCAATGGGCAAGGGGGAAACGCCGAACGGCGGGCCATGGGCGATTGCCAGCGACGAGCTGCGAGCATTCCCCCTCAAGCCCAGCGCAGGGCTTGCCCTGCGGGCCGGAGCGCGAGCGCTCCGCTGGGTAGAGGTCAGCGGTCGCCGCTCGCAGCTACTCCTGCGCTTTGCCCGTCATCGGCACGAAGATGACGTCCGCCAGCTCGGTCTCCTCGAGCTGGCCGCCCTTCTTCTCCATCAGATACAGCTTCTGCACCCAGCCCTCCTCGGCGACCGGGATCACCATCAGCCCGCCCTCCTTGAGCTGGTCCGCGAGCGGCTGGGGCACCTCCTTGGGCGCGCAGGTGACCATGACCGAATCGAAGGGCGCGTGCTCGGGCCAGCCCAGGTAGCCGTCGCCGTACTTGACGCTCACATTCGCGTACCCGAGCTGCTCCAGGCGCTCTTTGGCGCTGGTCGCCAGCGGCTCCACGATCTCGATGCTGAAGACGTGGTTGACCAGCTTGGCCAGCACCGCCGCCTGGTAGCCTGACCCGGTCCCGATCTCCAGGACCTTGTCCGTCGGCTTGGGAGCGAGCGCCTCGGTCATCATCCCCACGATGCTGGGGGCCGAGATGGTCTGCTGGTAGCCGATAGGCAGCGGATGGTCCTCGTAGGCCATCGGCCGCTGGCTCTCCGGGACGTACAGGTGCCGCTTGACCGCCTTCATCGCCGCGATGACGCGAGCATCGGAGATGATCTCGTTCGCCACCAGCCTGTCCACCATGGCCTCACGCTGCGCGGTGTAGTCATCCTGCGCGCGCACGCAGTGCAGAGCCAGGAACGTCACGCCTGCTATCGCTACGACTGCAACCGCCAAAGCACTCCTGCTAACTCGCATTTCCGTCACTCCCTCCACCTCTCGGAATGGGCAAGAGGGAAGCAGCAGTAGCGCCGGGCAATGCAGAATCGGCGCTGCTGTGGACCCATTGCCCATTGCCTATTGCCTATTCCCCGTCGTTGGTAGACTTCTCCGTGCACGTGGAAGTTCCTGCACCTTTTCGCGGAGGTGGGCCTCCGGGGCCGGCGTCATCTCTGGGCGTACAAGAAAAAGCGCGGCCGGTAGGCTTCCGGCCGCGCTAGGAATGCTGCTCTGGTTGGCTCCCTGTGCGGCCTAGAAGCCGCTGTCGTACTGGCGGTACCAGAAATGGGAGTTGAAGTTATACTTCTTCCAGTCGCAGGCCTTGGCGTGGCCATCAGCAAAACACACGTTGGCCATGTTGTTGTGCCAGGGATAGATGCCATAAGTCTTGCCGGAGGGGTTGTCGTAAGGGGTAACACTACTGTTGTAGATGTACCATGACCTGCCTGTGTCCGCGATGAGTATCTTCTGCGCCGGGCACTTGATCTCGGCCTCCTTCAGGAACGTGCTGTCGGTGGTGCTCCCCGGTATCGGAGGCGCCAACCCAACGAGGCGCCGATTGGGGGCATAGCGACGGGCGGGGTCGGTGCTCGGACAGTACCAGATTTGGTCGTTCTTGACGTACGGGTCGAGCACCTGGTAGGCGTAGTACGCGTAGGGGCCCCGTTGCATTGCGCACATCGGGTACTTCTCGTCGTAGTCCCCGATGTACATCTGATAGACAAGTCCCAACTCCTTCAGATTGCTGAGACAAGACGTCTGGCGGGCCTTCTCCCGGGCGCGTGCGAAGACCGGGAAGAGGATCGCCGCCAGGATCGCAATGATCGCGATCACCACCAACAACTCGATCAAAGTGAAACCCTTGCGCATTTCTATCCCTCCATAGCATTGATGCTTGCTAATGGGGGCTTCGCCGTGTCCTGCAAGACTCCTGCATGCGTGGATGCTATTTTCGGGGTCGCTTTGCGGGGCCTGGGGGCAGGCCCCGCCACGATACGGCACGCACCGGGTGCTACCGATCGCCAGCATGTGGGCAGCCGTCCCGAAACGGTTGGCAGGCATAGCAGATGTTTGGGCACAAGGGTCGCCCAGCCACGAGCTACGAGTGTGGAGCTGCGCTCGAGTTGCGAGCAACGAGCTCCCAGCCTTCCCCCTTCGCTCCTTCCCCCTTCGCCAAGGCTTCGGGCGACAAGTCGGAGCCATGGGGGACAAGCCAGCCTCTGGCGTTCGTCGTTCCCCATTCCCGATCCCCCATAACCCGTTCCCTGTCGTTGTTCGAGTTAGCCGGCGGGCTGGAAGTTCCTGCACCTTTTCGCGGAGGTGGGCCTCCGGGGCCGGCGTCATCTCTGGGCGTACAAGAAAAAGCGCGGCCGGTAGGCTTCCGGCCGCGCGGAGGATGCTGCTCTGGTTGGCTGCCTGTGCGGCCTAGAACCCGCTCGTGTACTGCCGGTACCAGTAGTGGCTGTTGCGGTTGAACTTCAGGGGCTTCACTGCCTTGGCGTGACCGTCGCACCAAAGCACGTTCGCCATGCAGTTGTGCCAGCCATAGACCCCGTAGGTGTTCACGGTGCCGCACTCCTGGTCCGTGCCGTCGTTGTAGAGGTACCAGGCCCGGCGCCGGTCCGCGATCGCGATCTTCTGAGCAGGCATCATGATCTCGCCCAGCTTGCACATGGCGTTGTCGTTACTGTGGTCCGAGGAATAGCCGAACATGCGCCGGTTGTATCCGTAGCCCGGGTTGCCATCCCAACTGGGACAGATCAATATCTGTTGGTTCTTCAGATAGGGCTCGATCGCCTGGTACCATTACAAGCCGGAGGTGTCCGTGTGCCGCCCATAAGGGAAGCACTCGTCATAGTCCTGGACGTACATCATCAAGCCGAGGCCCAACTCCTTCACGTTGCTGAGGCAAGACGTCTGGCGGGCCTTCTCCCGGGCGCGTGCGAAGACCGGGAACAGGATCGCCGCCAAGATCGCAATGATCGCGATCACCACTAGTAACTCGATCAAGGTAAATCCCTTTCGCATTTGTGACCCTCCTTAGTATTGATACTTACTGCTCGCTGCTTCGCCGTCTCCTGCGAGATACCTGCCTCCGTGGTAAGATTCTTTTTGGGCGTCGCTTTGCGGGGCGTGGGGGCAAGCCCCGCCACGACACGGCACACACCGCGTGCTGCCGATTGCCAACACGTGGGCACCTGTCCTACTATGGACGCCCTCGCTCGGCACAGCCGTTGGCGGTTCGCCGTTGCCCGCGAGGGAGGATTCCTATATACTGGGGTAGAAGAGGGATATTGAGCATTGCTGGGGCGCTGACCTGAGCAGGAAGAGCTATGTACGACGTTGCTGCCGAGAGAGACCAGCGCGGGATCACCATCCAGCGCGTGGGTGTGCGGGACATCCACCTGCCGGTGATGATTCGTGAGAAGGGCGGGGGCCACGCGCGCGTGGTCGGGGTCTTTGACGCCTCGGTGGAACTGCCGCACCACGAGCGCGGGACGCACATGAGCCGGTTCGTGCAACTGTTGTCCCGCTGGTCGAAGCGCACGGTGGCGCTGCCGGAGATGGAGCGGATGGTGGGGGAGATCCGGGGCGAGTTCGACGCGCAGGCGGTGCGGCTCCGCCTTGGCTTCACCTATTTCCTGCAGAAGCGCTCCCCGGTCAGCGGGGAGCTATGCCAGCTTGACTACGAGTGCAGCTTTCGCGCCACCTACGACGACGGTGCGTATGACTTCCTGCTTGGGGTGGATGTGCCCATTATCACCCTGTGTCCGTGCTCGAAGGAGATCGCTGAGCGCGGCGCTCACAGCCAGCGGGCGGCGATCCGCGTTCGACTCCGAACCCGGGACGGGAAGATCGTGTGGCTGGAGGACCTGATCCCCCTGTTGGAGAAGCAGGGCAGCGCGCAAGTCTACCCGATCCTGAAGCGCGAGGACGAGAAGCTCGTCACCGAGCAGGCCTACGACAATCCGAAGTTCGTCGAGGACGTGGTGCGCGACAGCGTGGTGGCCTTGCGGCAGCTTCCGCAGGTCGCCTGGTTCTCGGTGGAATGTGAGAGCTTCGAGTCCATCCACAATCACAGCGCATACGCATACGCGGAAAGTGGAACGGCAGTCGCGAGTAGCGAGTAGCGAGTGGCGAGTGAAAACGGCAGGAACGACAGTGACGAGTGGCGAGTTGCGAGTAACGGCGAACACCACGACGATCGCATATGCGAGCCGCGGGCCCTAAGTCGCAATTCGCTACCGGAGGATGCCGTGCAATGACCGAGGTCATCATCATCACGCTGCTTGTCAGCGCGGGGGTCTATGTGTGGAGGGTGGCTCGCAGAGGGTGGCGCACGCTCAAGGGGCAGGAGCACCCGCCGGCTGACGAGAAGCCTCTGCCGATAGTCCGGCTGGGCGGATACCTCCGGGGTGTCCTGGCTCAAGTCGGCGACCGGCTACGCTCGCGCGGCGCAGGCAAAGGGCTGGAGGCAGAAGAAGAGTAGCGAGTTGCGAGTTGCGAGCTATGACGCACGACTCATGACCAACCCCGGGCGAGGTTCTGTCGTTGCCGTTACTCGCCAATATCCTCGCTCGTCGCTCAATGAAGGAGCCTTTCTGTGTGGGTTCAAGTGACGATAGTCGTCGTCCTGGTGGTCGTGGGCGTCCTGCTGGTGCGCGTCGGCTCTCGCGCGTGGCGGAGTTTGATGGACGCTGCGGGTGACGGCGTGGACGAGCAGTCGCTCCACGACGCCCACCTGGAGGTGATTGAGCCCGAGGGGCGGGTCGGTCCGGATGGGCTGGTGGTGCTCTTCGGCCATCAGTTCGTCGAGAGAGCCTCCAGCAGCCGGATGGTCAGCCCGCGCCTGCGCTGCTACGCGCCCATCACCGATGACGAGCTTGACGCCCAGCACTGGGCCCAGCAGGTGCTGTACGCGACCTTGACCGGCCTCTACGAGGCCGGCTGCATTGAGCTGCGGGTGGTCGAGCGCACCGCCACGCTTATGCCGCCCTACCCGCAGAAGAGCTGGGAGCTGCAGCTTGCGCAGGTCGGTCCGATGCCCGAGTCGCCCATCAGCGACGTGCTGGCCGTGGGCTTCGATCTGCTGCGGCGGCGCCAGCGCGCCGGCGCTGAGAGCGACGATCCCGAGGCGCGCGGATGGGTCAGCCTGGATCAGGTTGTTGAGCAGAGCCTGAAGACGATGCGCCAGGAGATCAGCTTCTGGCAGCGCTCCGGCGTCTTCGGCGACATCCGCCAGTACGTGGAGGCGGCGCTGATCGCTCAGGGCTATCTGATAGAGCCGGCACGGCCCACCTGGCTTGACCGTCTGCGACACAAGCGCCCCTACCCCCACGAGGAGGGGGTGGCGGGCCTGGAGAGCGATGCCCGAGACCTCGCCGCCAGCTTGAAGGCCTTCCAGCAGAAGCACGGAGCCGGTCTGCTGGAGGGTGAGAGTGAGACTGAGGCTCTCAGGCAGGTGGACCCGTCGCTGCTCAGCCCGACCGAGGCGCTCGAGGACCTGCCGCTGGACGAGGTGCTGCGCATCAGCATCCACGAGACGTTGGTCTCGCTGCGTCAGCTTGAGCCCAGCGGTGACGCTGGGGTCTGAAACGGCGGGCAAAGGGCAAAGGGGAACGGCAACGTCGGGCAAAGGGGAAAGGGGAAAACGGCCGCGAGCATGAAGCTGGCGGTGCGGTGGCCCCATTGCCCATTCCCCTTTGCCCATTGCCAGAGGTGGAGGGGCGAGGAGGAAACGATGGAACGCAGAGAGCTTGTCGAGTGGATCGTGATCATCGCCATCATCGTCGCCTGGTGGCCGCGCATCTTCCTGGGGTTCGATGCGCTCTGGTACTATGCCCTGATCTTTTACGTGAGCCCCGTGGTGCTGATTCTCATCTTCGTGGGGCGCTACCGGAAGATGCAGGAGGGGCTGGAGTACAGCCAGAAGGTGATGGACGAGCGGCACCGGGCCAGCGGGGCCAACGTGCTTGGGTATCCGCCCGTGCCCACGGGAGAGCGGCAGCAGCCCCCGGAAGAGACGGCTGACGAGAACGGCGACGAGGCGTAGGCGATTGCATGCCCGCCCTGCTGGTACGGGGGAAATGAAGACGCTTGGATATCGAGCAGTTCCTTGAGCATGTGACCTCCGACGAGAACTACCGCGGGCAGATCGTCCACGACGAGCCCATCCCCGCGCGACCGGCCGCCTACGCCGACCTCTCCCAGCCGCCGCCCGAGCCTCTCCGCGCCCTCCTCGAGGCCGATGGCATCGAGCAGCTCTACACCCACCAGGTTGAGGCCATCGAGGCCATCCGCCGCGGCGAGCACGTGGTCATCGTCACCGGCACCGCCTCCGGCAAGACCGTGTGTTACAATGTTCCGGCGCTGGAGGCGCTGCTGGGCAACCCGGGCCTGCGCGCCCTGTATATGTTCCCGACCAAGGCCCTCGCGCAGGACCAGCTCCGCACGCTGAATGCGTACCGGGAAGGCGCGCCGGAACTCAGCCTCGTTGCCGGCACCTATGATGGCGACACGCCCCGCAATCAGCGCCGCACCTTGCGCGATGAAGCGAACGTCATCCTGACCAACCCGGACATGCTCCACACGGGGATCCTTCCCAACCACGCCCGCTGGGGGCACTTCTTCGAGCAGCTTCGCTACGTGGTCGTGGACGAGATGCACAGCTACCGGGGCATCTTCGGCAGCCACGTGGGGAACGTGCTGCGGCGCCTGCGGCGCGTCTGCGAGCACTACGACGCGGCCCCGCAGTTCATCTGCTGCTCGGCGACCATCGGGAACCCGGGCGAGTTCGCGACCGACCTGCTGGGCGTGCCGGTGAGCGTGGTGGACAACGACGGCTCGCCCACCGGCGCCAAGAGATTCGTCCTCTGGAACCCGCCCCTGGACGAGTCGGCGATGGAGCGGCGCAGCCCGAACGTCGAGGCGCAGCGGATGATGACTGAGCTGATCACCAGCGGCGTGCAGACCATCACCTTCGCCCGAGCGCGCGTGACCGCCGAGATACTCTACCGCTACGTGCGGGAGAGCCTGCGGCGCGTCTCGCCGGCCCTGGCGGAGGCGGTGAGCCCCTATCGCGGCGGCTACCTGCCCGAGGAGCGGCGCGCCATCGAGAAGCGCCTGTTCGACGGCGAGCTGATGGGCGTCACCACCACCAACGCCCTGGAGCTGGGCATTGACATCGGCAGCCTGGACGCGGCGATCATGGTCGGCTACCCCGGCACGGTCGCGAGCACCTGGCAGCAGGCGGGACGCGCGGGCAGGGGCGAGGAGCAATCGCTGGCCGTGCTCGTCGGCCGCGACACAGCGATTGACCAATACCTGATGCACCATCCCGACTACCTGTTCGGCCGCTCTCACGAGAACGCGGTGATTGATGCCGGTAACCCGTACATCGTAGCCGCGCACCTGCGCTGCGCCGCGCAGGAGCTGCCGCTCGCAACGCCCGATCACAAGCTGTTCGGCGAGCATACCGGCGCCATCGCCGAGGTGCTGGGCAGCGAGGGTGAGCTGAACGAGGTGAAGGGCCGGTGGTACTGGCGCGGGCACTCCTATCCCGCCGGCGATTTCGGCCTGCGCAACGCTGATGAGAGCAACTACCTCATCCAGGATGTCGGCCGCGGCAACCAGGTCATCGGCGAGATAGACGAGTGGGGCGCCTTCACCCTCCTGCACACCGAGGCCATCTACCTGCACGGGGGCGAGACCTACTTCGTCGAGAACCTCGACCTGGAGCAGCGTGTCGCCTACGTCCGCCAGGGCGAGTTCGACTACTACACGGTCTCGATTGACCGCACCACCTTGCGCGTGCTCGAGGACGAGCACGATGTGCGCTTGCAGAAGACCTGGCGTGTGAGCCAGGTGGGCCTGGACCCGGTCGAGGTCACCAACCTGGTGTATATGTTCCGCAAGATCAAGTTCTACTTGATGGACAGCATCGGCTTCGGGGCGCTCGACCTGCCGCCTCACCTGCTGGAGACGCAGGCGTTCTGGATAGCGCCTCCGCTGGAAACGCTCAAGCGGGTGCGCGAGTGCGGCCGGGTGCCCTTCGAGGGCATGCTGGGCGTCGCCAACGCGGTGACGGGCGTGATGCCGCTGCGCATAATGTGCGAGCCGGCGGATGTGGGCAGCGTGGTGGACTCGGCGAACTTCGGCCGGCCGACCATCTTCGTCTACGACCGCTATCCTGAGGGCATCGGCTTCGCGCAGAAGCTCTACGAGATCGTGGAGGATGTGTTCGCGGACGCGCTGGCGCTCATTGAGGAGTGTCCCTGCGAGGGCGGCTGCCCCTCGTGCGTGGGTGCGCCGCTGCCGCACTTCGAGCCGCAGAGCGGCGACATCGAGACGCGTGGGCGCATACCTGACCGCGAGGCCGCGCTGATCATCCTGCACAGCGTGCTGGAGAGGGAGCCCTACGAGCCGAGGCCGCTGTCTGAGGAGATGGCGGAGCGCAATCGCAAGATACTGGCCGAGGCCGGGCCGGTGGCGCGGCCCGAAGCAGGCCCGCCGCCTCCGCCCGAGCCGGCGGAGCCGATGCCCAGGCGAGAGCTGCCGCCTCGGGTCGAGCAGGGGATTCGCCAGCGCGTGCGCCGCCGCGCCGAGGACCGCGAGCGCCGCGACAGCCGAGGCCGGCAGCGCTAGCTGCGCGGCACCGTCGCCCTGCCGCTGGAGGGGCCGAATGGGGTGCCGGCCCGAAGGGCCGGCGGGGCCCCATCCGGCCCGCTGGAATGCGACCTAGACGGGACGGATGCTTCGCTTCGCTCGCATTCGGCCCCTCGATGGGACGTCCAACACGTACCGCATGCCGTGCGGGGCAGAGGAGAGTGAGTACCATGGCCGCCCGCCTGTTGCTGTGCGCCGTGTGCGCTGCTGCCTTCACCCCGCCCGCTCTCGGAGGGGTCACCATGCGCGCGCCGATGATCTATCACATCAGCTACAGCGACGAGTACTTCACCAAGCCCGGCTACAATGAGCAGTTCCGCGAGGGGCCGCCGGACCTGGTGCACATCGGCAAGGCCGTGCCCATCACGCATAACTGGGGCGCGGTGCCGCTGCTCCGGGG
>Ga0114922_10004476_pt1 | contig 12944 bp, 15 predicted proteins | sample AartaG_FD_100975 | JGI IMG/M metagenome (GOLD analysis project Ga0114922, IMG submission 100975) | Deep subsurface microbial communities from Aarhus Bay to uncover new lineages of life (NeLLi) - Aarhus_00045 metaG | ecosystem: Environmental > Aquatic > Marine > Oceanic > Sediment | place... | reverse complement strand
CCGTCATGGCTTATCCGGTAATTCTGGCAGTAGACGCATCTGACCGGGCAGAAAGCGAAGAAGATCGTTCCCGAACCGAGAGTTGCGGAGATGGGAGGTTCTTCGCCGTGGTGCGGGCACGCAGCGGCAACCACAAGCTCCTCGCCGGCCCCGCACACGCCTGTTTCGCCTGAACTCCGGTTGGCGCCACACCGGCGCGGGCAAAGGGTGCATTCCGCCAGGGATGTCTGAAGCACCTCTGCTCTGCGGGCAAGTTCACCGGACTCGAATAACGAAACGTAGCCCGGCTCGGTGTTATCGGAAGGTCGCATGCGCTCTCACACGATGACGTCGTAACTCATCTCAACACCGTCGGCAAGCGAAGCCCCCGCCATCAGCACAGAGTTGCTAATCTGCACATTTGATCCGATGCGCGCCCCTTCCCCAAGGTATACATAGGGACCGACGACACAGTCTGCGCCGACCGCCGAATCATCCTCGTACACCACAGGCTCGATTATCTCCGTCCCGGGGCCGATCTGCAAAGGATTGTCGCTGTGGGCTGTCTCGCCGTTATCCATGAAGTATTGGGTCATGAGCACGATATCCCGCGGGCAGGTGATATCCATCCGCCAATCGGTTTTAACACCCTCGAACCGCAACCCATCGTCCATCATCATCTGGAACGCATCCGGCAGCTCATACTCTCCTCGTACCGACGGCGCCACGCGGTCGAGGTACTCGAAGATAACTCTGCCAAAGACATAGAGCTGTATGCACGCCATATTCGATGGGGCTTCTCCTGGGGCCGGCTTCTCGACTATTCGGACGATCCGCGACCCGTCCAATTCGACCGAAGAAGTTCGTGCGATCTGCTCGGGCGTGGACGGCTTCAAGGTCAGTGTGGCATCATTCCCGTTCTCTCTGTGGACGTCCAGCAGGTGACGAATATGTTCGGTCGCAAACAGGCTGTCGCACGCGGTCACGACGAGGTTGTCGGACTCGATCTCCGCCCGGCAGATCTTCAGAGCGTGGGCCGTCCCAAGCCGTCTGTCCTGGAACACCACCCGCGTGTAGCTAGAATCGTTGAGTTCATTGCCAATGAACTCGGTCAGGCTCTCATCGTCGGGACTCGCCACGATAGTGAACTTGCGGAGTCCCGCTGCCGCCAGCGCCTGGATCACGCGCTCTATTAGCGCACGCCCGAGTATGGGCGTCATGGCTTTCGATACCGTATCGCTAATAGGTCGCAGGCGTTTGCCGCGTCCTGCGGCCAAAACGACACAATCAATCAGGGCGGAGTCAAGTTCTGCCATCTCTCAATCGGCGCGCCGGCAGCGTCGCTAGCTGGTCTCGACGCGCAACCCCCCGCGCACGATACGGCATTTTCTCACGCTGCTGTTGGCAAGCCCGCGTTCCCTGGCCGCCCGTTTCAGGACGCTGATCATCTCGGCCTCCCCGCCCGGCTCCGTCAACGCGAATACGGAACCACCACCGCCTGCACCGGTCAGCTTGGCGGCCAGAGCCCCTTTGGACAGGGCCGTTCGTATGATGAAGTTGTTCTCGGCGCCTGCACCTTCAGTGAATCCACAGTACCTCATCATTCTGTCCGCAAGACGGTGGTTCTCGTTCATCAACGTGCCGAAGGTTACCCAATCGGCCTCGAGCAGCGCCTGTTTGCCGCGCCACGCCGTATCACCTATCTTCTCCATTATGTTGACCAAGGGGGGTTTTCTCCCGCCGTGCCTTACGTAACTTCTATACTCCTTGAGATAGCGGGCCCGCATGGGGCCGTGGACATCGCCGGAATCGTGCTCGATGCCCGTAGTGAATATCACAAGCGGGAGTTCGTTGACAAACGAGCCCAGTTTCTCGTAGGTGGCGTAAGGTTCAGCTTTAAACTCCTTCTGGAACAGCTTGCCTCGATAGTCGATGTACGCTATGTCGCCGAAAATCGGGACATATCTGTCGGCATACCCGCACGTTATGCCCAGCTCATTCGCCTCCGCTCTTTGGGTCATCTCCGCCAGAAAGTAGTCGTTATGGACGAAGGGGTCGAGCCGGTAGAACGCTCGCAGGCTTCCCAACGTCACGAGGATTAAAGACGACGAGCCCCCAAGCCCGCTCTGTCGAGGCACATCGGTCCATGTGGCGATCTTCACTTTGCGCCGGCCAAGTTTCTCCTTGAACTCCTCGCTGTACTTGGCAAGGATGTTTATCGCCGCCTTGATAAGATCGAACTTGCCGTCATAGCGCAGTCTGCCCATGTATTGTACCGACTGGACAGCAGTGAATCCCGCGCCTCCTTTTGTACGTTGCAGGACTTCGAGGGTCAGCTTGGGTGCCGGAGTCAAGAACGCGCCCGCCAAGGGTCTCACCGCAGCCGAAATGGTTTGGTGTTCTCCTTCGTTGGCGTCCGACGGGTTGCCAAGTATGTTTATGCGACACGGTATGGTGGATTTTACTCTCATTGCTCCCTTTCTATCGAGTCCCACGCGACACATGCCCGGACGGGAGTGCGCCGGTGAAGTATCTCGGCTCAGATACCGAAGAACCCCAGCACCCGCCTTAGCACCGAAGGCGATTCTTCGTCAGCGAACCTTTCTATGTCCTGATCCGCATCAACCCACTTGCCGTCTGTTTCGACAGCGGTTTCGAAGGTTTCGAAATAGGTGTGTTTCAAGGTCCATCGGCCATTGGAGTAGACGTACTTGAGCCGCTCCTCGCCAATGTCTCTCACAAAACGCTCATCCTCAGCACACGCCGCGCGCGACGTGTTATACCGTGTCTTGAATCTGGCCTTTCTCAAGATGACCATGGCCTCGATGGGCGTGAAAGTCGAGTCGAGCTCCGACAGGTTTACTCTATATTCACCCGACTTGGTGAGGTATTGGTCGTATTCCTTGTAGTAGTATGGCCGTGCGAAGCGTATCTCGCGGGCGAGTTCGCCCTGGTGTTCGTCGGCGTATTGTATTCGCACATCCACAATGTCGCGCAACATGCGCTCTGCTCGTTCCCTGGCTCTTTGTGGGTCCTCTGGAGCACGGGCCTCTTTTTCTACCGTCCGGAGCGGCCTGCTGCCAGCGCATCCCGCTCCAAGTGTCAGTACACACGAAAGAGCAACGACGAGCGCAGGAAGTAACGGGCCTCGGGGAAAGCAACGAGCCGCCGTCCGGAGCATGTCGGTCAGTTGCGACCTCACAAAAACATTGTCCTTCATACTGTTCTCTCTCACTGTGTAAAAACGACCATGCCGCCCGGGACCCAACCCGCGTGAAAACCTTCCCCGCCCTCCGACACGACCCGGTACCATGTCCGAGGACCCCTCCCGCTCTGCTCAAGCACCAGAACCCGATGACCGCTCGCCACCTTCGAGAGGATAGTGGCGTTAGCCGCAAACCCGCCGGGTTTGTCCCAGACATACACCTCCGCAATGTCTGTCTGTCCCGGCCGCACGCCGCTGAGCATAGCCTTTCTCGAGATTGATACCGCCTCGTCGGTCCTCATTGTTTCGTGCTCCATTTGCTGGAACTCCGCGATAACCTTCCTGTTTGCGGCTATCAGATCCTGCAACTTGGTCGCCAGTTCGGACACTCTCGTTTCCAGCTCGTCGATCTGGCGTTCCTTCTCTGCTATTGCAGCTTCGAGCTCACTCGCAGCTTCTGTTCCGCCGTCCCGGAGGTCGCCGGTGCGCCCAGACTGCCCGCCTGAAAGCTCAGGCGACTCCTTGTTGCGTTGCATTTTGCGGTCAATAGACTTGATCTCGTCGCACCCGCCAGCGAGCACGAGACACACCGCAAATCCTACAACTGGAATGGCAGACGATATCTTCATAGTGTCAACTTGGGACACGGGCATGTGTTGCAGAAACGACAGCGTCTACTCGTCAATAATCTCCAGACCCTGTTTTGTCAGCATTCTGCCGGTGGCGCCCTGTCTCTGAACGGTTGCGACAACAGTTCTGCCGCGCTTATCGTCCCTCATCTTCACCCGGCCGGCCGGTTCGTCGATCTCCAGCACGGTAAACCCCAGCTGTCCAAGCTGCTCGCCCTCGGAGGCAAACTCCAGGGGGCCGCCCCGCCGTCTGAAGGTTGCGCGAAGCCCTTTCGTTGGTGATCGGCTAATATCGTTGAGCACGATAGAGTATCTCGGGGCATCCTCCTCGCAAATACGCAACAACGTGCTCAACTGCTCGTCACCCGGGTCAACCTGGAGGATCATCTTACAGAACCGTGCACATCCTGCGAAATCCTGCTCATCATACCTGCGTTGTCCCTCGGCGAGCGCGGACACGCGGATTCGCAAGAGCACGTCTTTGCTCGTATGGCTGTCCGGCATGACAGCGACTGCTTGGTGGGCCGCCTGTATCGCAGTCACATAGTCGCCCTTTTCGAGGGCCGCCTCGGCTTCTCCAAGGATACGACGCACTTCCTGAGCCTCCACACCGTCCCTGACCCTGCTCTGGAATCGCAGCAACGCTCTCACCGAGAACACAGACACCACCACCAGCCCGGCCACCACGACGCACAGGATGAACTTGTCCGCGCCGGGTAACACCAGCTTGGGTCGTTTCCGTTTCTTGGTTTGTTCCGTTTCAGCCTGGTGGTGTTTGAGCTCCTCGTACGCCTGGACAAATCGACCACTATAGTGCACCTGGCTCTCGGGCATACCTCCCAGATCGCTTTCCGTAAGGTGGCGTTCCTGGTGGTGCAGGGGGACGCCAATCATCTCGCCGCAGAACCGGCACTTGGCCGCCAGGTACGGCACTACCTGTCGACAAAACGGGCACAGTTTTGTTTCGTCCCTATCGCTCACGTCGGGGCCTCATCACGCTCTGAGGGATACAACACCGAAGGCGTAGAGCACACCGGCACTTCTTCCCGGAGGTAATCATAGTCGGCACAAGCACTCCTCTGCCAGGACCATTCAAAACGAGTCCCTAAACAATGTCGGCAATACCCATCCGTAGGACACCGGCGTTTCGTGATACGTGTACACCTGGTACCACTCCTGGTCGCCCACCCGGTCACTGCGGTACAACCTCACCGGGAAACCGCTTTTCACCGTCACAACCGGCTTCGAGCCGGCCAGCGGGCCGCCTGCTCGGTTCCAGATGATGATAGTTGGTTCGTAGAGTTCGCCGTCTCTTATGCCTGTCAGAATCCCCGGCCGCTCGGACATCGTAGGCCGAAGCCCACCGACATCCTGGCCGCGCTTTCTCATTAGCCTGTATAGAAGATCCTCGTTATCCTTGAGCCGCTCAGCGACCTTCGCTTCGAGTTGCGCAACCTTCTGGGTGAGTTCCTCGATCCGCTGGTCTAACTGCTCGAGGCGAGACTGTGCCGTACGTGTTTTCCATCTATTCGGCCCGAAGGTTGGCACCGAACCGGGCTTACCCCTCGCCTGTGCGCCGGCAACGTACGCCCACGTCAAGACAGCCACCGTCAACACAGCGCATGCAGCCCACAATAGTCGGCGAGTTCCTGGTGTGTTCCCGGGGTTTCTGTCCACCATCACCTCCCGCCAGCCTCGGACTCCCTGTGATTCCCGACGACGCGTCTCTCTACCTTTGTCCAAATCACTCCACCCCAATTGTACCCCTTTTTCCGTGAGGTGTAAAGTGGTCTATTACTTCCGGACCTCGCTTTGGGACGTCTGTCCGACTTCTCCAGGCGGCGGACAAGCGGGACATGCAAACCGGTTCAAGGACTACTCCGCATCGCCCTCGACCGGTACTGCAACGTTCCCTGCCGCAATGGTTACGTTGGTCGCTATGTTACTGAACGGGTAGAGTTCCACCTTGCCCGTGGATGTCCACACAACGACGAAACCGTCGTATACCCCGAGAGCGGCATTATCGTACGTAATTGGCGCGTCAGCATTGGGCACCGTGATGGCGATGTCGCCCCTGAAATTGAGGGTGGCCAATTCGCTGTAGAGAAAACCGGGTTCCCGTTGTTCCTGAGCCGATGTGTCTCTCAACGGTTGAATGATCGACATCGTCACCGCAAGTGCAAAGCAGCCCACGCCAACAGCCAAGACCGACAATTTCCTGTGCGCCGTCATCTTTTTGTCCTTCCCTTCCGTACCGTCATTCGGTCCACGCGACACAACACGGAGCACTCCCTTGTCTTCGCTTGGTGGGACAACTGCCCTGCGATTACTTGAACGCGGCCTGATAAAGCCTGAGTATGCTCCGTTCGCTCCACTCGCGGGCGGAACCCATCGAGACCATGTCCGCCAGCGCCGCTTGGCTGAGCGATTCCAAACGCTTCTTCTCTACACCCAGCGCCTCGAGGTTCAGAGGGAGCTTCACCCTTCTGATCAACCGCTCGATCGTCTCGATGGTGCTGGCAGCCCCCTCTCGCGCGGTCATCTCTTCGGTGGGGACGCCCATAACACTGCCTATCTCGGCAATACGTTTCGGACATTTGGGGGCGTGGAGCCTCACCACGTGAGGCAGCATCACCGCCATCGCCACGCCGCTGGGGATACCGCACTGCGCTGAAAGAGTGTTGGCAAGCGAATGTATGAGCCCTACGCCTTTCTGGGTCAGCGCCATGCCGCTCATCATGGCTGCCATCGACATCTCTTTGCGCGCCTCCTTGTGGCGACCGTTCTTGACCGCTGTTTTCAGGTTGGCCGCAACGAGGCGAACGGAGGTGAGCGCAAAACCGTCTGCAAGCGGGTTGTCGCCCCCGTTCAGACAGATCTCCACAGAGTGGGCGAGCGCCTCCATCCCCGTTGCAGCGGTGAAGATTGGCGACAGCGAGAATGTCATGCCCGGATCTACCAAGGCAACGGTTGGGATGAGGTAGTTGCTTGCCACGGCTATCTTGACGTTGCGTGTCGTGTCTGTTACAAAGAGAAAAGCAGAGACTTCGCTGCCTGTCCCGGCCGTCGTGGGTATGCAAATAAGCCTCGGCATTATAGGGGTGCTTTTCGCCCTAGAGCGCAGTGCGAGGTTATAATCCCTGATGTCTCCGCCGTGTGTCGCCAGCAGCCGAACCGCCTTTGCGGTATCCATTACACTGCCGCCGCCCATGGCAATAGTGACCTGGCACCGTTTCCTGCGATATATGTCGTAAGCCTCGCTGACGACGTTGTCGGTAGGCCCCGGAGGATGGATCTTGTCGAAGACCGTGACCTGAACGCCCGCAGACCGCACAGCGCGGGCGACCCTGTCGGTTAGGCCAGCCCGGGTAACTCCTTGATCAGCCAAGAGCAGTGCCGCGCGTATTCGAAAATCCGAAACACAGTCCGCAACGCCTTTCGCAGCCCCGAACCCGAACTGCACTCTCGTCGGAAAGGCGTATGTTCTCACTGTACTGGTGGTCATCATCGCCTCCAATCCAGTGCGATAACAACCTGCAACTTCACGGTATCCGAAACCCTGCAACTACTCATATCAGAGTCTCTCCGCCAGTTCGCGTGCGTCTTCACAGGGGTGGTGGACGCGTTACGTTAAGAATGGCCTTCTTGACGTAACCCCAGCCTGACCTATGGCTTACAACGTGCGGTAACTCTACCCGCCGCTCTGCTCGACTGCTTGGGAGCCTCTGTCGGTCGACAAGCCATGACCGCCCCATTGTTAGGTTATATTATATCATAATTCGCGGATTTTGTGGTGATATTTCTTAAGTTACACGGGGACAATTGCTTAAGAATAGGGTGGGAAGGTTACGGCGTTTCTTGTTCAGCCAGTTTTTCACTCACGCCTTTGACGTCGGGGTCGAGCACGAGGGCTTTCTTCCACTCGACCATGGCCTTCTCGACATCCCCAAGCTGAAAGTAAGTATCGCCAATGTGGTCTCTTACGACCGCATCATCCTGGTCGAGATTGAATAGTGCGTCACGCAGATATCTCAATGCGTCCTCAAATCGTCCCTGTTTGTAGTAAACCCATCCGAGGCTATCGAGGTAGAATCCGTTTTCAGGGTCATTCGCAAGTGCCCTCTTGATGAGTTTCTCGGCTTCGTCGAGTCTCATGTTCTGTTCGGCCCACAAGTACCCGAGATAATTGCAGGTTGTCGGGTCGTTCGGGTCAAGCTCCAATGCCCGTTCAAGCTGTTGGGCCGCATCCTCGTAGCGTTCCATCTCCTCATACAACGCGCCGAGTGAAAAATAAGCCAGCTTGTTGTCGGGCTCAACGACTACCGCCTTTTTGTACAATTTCGCTGCGGTATCATATTCACCTGCGATCTCCAGACACTTACCGTGAATGTTGTGGATGGGAGCACCTGTTAGGCCTTCACGTTCGGCCTCTTCGAAAAGAGCGGCAAGTTTTCTGCTGATCTCTTCTTTGCCGAAAAATGCGAGTCTGTCCACCAGGTCGTCCAGCGCTTGGTCGTCGAGTACATATGTGTGGATGTTGTCAATTGCCCCGGAGGTATCTTCGATGTTTTGGTCACCACTGCGAGAGTCAGCAATGCGTTCACTTCGTATTTCACCGAGCCTGTCTAAGCCAGTCTGGGTTTCTCCCTTGGCGACGAGGCACAACCCGAGAATCGCCACATCTACGGCACTATCGGATCCCTGGGCCAACAGCCTTCCTGCAACGGCCTCTGCTTCGTCAAGACGATCTGAGAGCACGTACAGAAAGGCCAAGTCGCGGTTACCGGCTTGCCCCTTTCCGGGCAGGCCGGCCAGTTTCTTGAATTGTGTCTCCGCTTCGTCCCATCTGAGGAGCCGCGCGTAGACTGCGCCAAGCGCCCGCCGCACCGATGCGTCACCTGGCCGCCCGGTCACAACCCGTTCAAAATGCTCGGCGGACTTCTCGAACTCCTCTTTCTCTTGATAGATGATCCCGAGCGCGAACCACGCGTCAAGGTAATCAGGAACCTTTTCGATGGATCTCTCCAGCGCCTCCCGCGCCTCATCGAGACGGTCAATCCGCAGGTAAGCCACGCCGAGCTGATGATGCAGCAATGGGTTCTCCGGTCGCAACTCGACAAGCTTCTCGTATATCTTTATGGATTCAACGAGATCGTTGGCGCTCTCGAGAGTTTTGACGAGTTCGAGTCGGGCTGCAACACTGTCGGGGGCAACCTCTATGGCTCTCCGGAAGGCCTTCATTGCTCCATCAGTATCGCCCATTTTCAACGAAAGCTGTCCGATCACCATCAAAGAGGGGAACGCGTCCGGGACCAGTTCGACAGCGTGTCGATATGCATCAAGCGCACCCTCGAAATCTCCCGTCCGGATAGACAGCTCGCCCAACATCACATATGGTCTGAAAGCATCCGGATCGAGTTCCGTCACGTTCCTGAAAGCGTCACGAGCCCGTGCTCGGGCGCAAGCCATCAGCAGTTCTATCACAGGCGACGGTTTAACCTTGTTGTTCCTAACAAGGAGACGCCTTTGGATAGCCGCCAGACGTTGCTCCGCACGCATATTGAGCACACCGTCACAGTAGTGAGCATATGCCTTCGCCTGGTCGCTAACGACGGGCTCGAATCCTGCCTCTGGATTGGCCCTTGCGGTAAGTCGTGCGCATCCTGCCACCGTCGCGAGACACACTGCCAGGGCCACGTGCTGAATGCCGGCACGAAAAACGCGTGTCGAGGGTAACCGGCAGACTGACCGACCCCCTCCGAATCTTCCACAACGATACCACGATTTCACTTCAGGCTTCGTCCTGTTCAAACGGGGGACCTTGCGACGGGCCGTGACGATCGACGCTTGTGGCTTCTCAAGAAGCTTCGTCGATGAATCTCGCACAATCCGAACCGTGCAATCGCTTTTATATGTTCGCGCGTGCCGTAGCCTTTGTGTTTTGCAAAGCCGTATTGAGGATGCAGGGTGTGCCAGTTGCGCATCATCTCGTCGCGGGTTACCTTTGCGACGACAGATGCAGCCGCGACACACAAACACTTGCGGTCCGCGTCGATAATTGATTTCTGGTACACGTCGAGACCGGGCACGTCAAACCCGTCAATGATAGCGCCATCGGGACGGGTATCAAGATCGCCAAGTGCGAGCCGCATTACACGGAAGTTTGCTGACTGGATGCCGTCTCTATCGATCTCCGCCGCATCCACCACACCTACGCCGACATCTATCGCCTGCTCGTAGATCTGAGGAAACAGGTTCAGCCGTTTCTTCTCCGAGAGAACCTTCGAGTCGTCCAGACCGCTTATCCAGGTTTCCGGGCTCAGGATGACAGCTGCCGCGACAATCGGTCCCGCCAACGGTCCACGACCCGCCTCGTCCACGCCAGCCACAAGCCGGTAACCCTTCGCGTTTAGGCCCCTCTCGACACGTTTCATGGCCTCAATACGAGCCTTCTCTCGGTCAAGAGCAAGCTGTCTTGCCTTGAGTTGTTTGCAAAGCGCTTGCGCACCCTGTCTCTCGTCCGAGGCGAGCAGGTTGATGAAATCCTCAGGATATGGGCGGCCACATGTTCGGGCTTGTTCGCGCAGTTCGGCTATGGTTGGCCGTTTGCGCCGGGTATCATCCATAACATCCCGGACCCGTTGGATCATGTACGTCTCTTTGTCTTGACTTTGGCGGCCTTGCCCACTCGTTTGCGCAGATAATTCAGATTGGCCCGGCCCACCTTGCTTTCGGCGACGACCTCAACCTTGGCGACCTTCGGCGAACTGACTGGGAAGATCCGTTCGACTCCCTCGCCAAAAGCAACCCTTCGTACCGTAACCATTTCGTTCGGCCCGCTTCCCTTGCGGCGAGTCACCGTGCCTTCGAAAATCTGGATGCGTTCGCGCGTGCCTTCGACAACCTTCAGGTGAACACGCACGGTGTCTCCGGGTTTGAATTCCGGGATCTTCTCTTTGGTGTGTTGTGCCTCGATTTCTTTGAGCAGTTCCATCTCCATTCCCTTCGGTTATGCCGGGGTTTACCCCTCAGCGGCTATCTCCGCCAACAGATCCTTTTGCAGCTCGTCGGTTCTCGCTCTCTTGAGCAGACCGGGTCTTTTCTCCATCGTCCTCCGGAGCGATTCCTTGAGCCGCCATCTCTTTATGAGTTCATGATTGCCCGAAACCAGTATGTCCGGGACTCTCATGCCGCGAAACTCCCGGGGCCGTGTGTACTGAGGGTACCCGAGCAGCCCACCGTAAAACGAGTCCGTTTTCACGGATTCCTCGTCGCCCACAACACCGGGGATCAGCCTGCTCACGCTTTCAATAAGCACGAGCGCGGGCAGTTCCCCCCCGCTCAACACATAGTCTCCGATGGATATCTCGTCGGTTATGAGCCCACTGCGCACTCGCTCGTCAACTTCCTCGTAGCGCCCGCAGATGACGACCATATCCTCGAACGTTGACAACTCCTTCACGACATCATGAGTTAACAGACGGCCTTGCGGCGACATGAGAATGATCTTCTCGAGCGAGTTGACATCGCGAAGGCTCTCGACCGCGAGATATATGGGTTCGGCCTTGAGCACCATTCCCGGCCCGCCGCCGTACGGTTCATCGTCCGCTGTTCTGTGTTTGTCGTATGCGGAATCCCTGATATCCACCAGGGAGACGGTCAACAGCCCACGCTCCCGGGCCTTCTTCAAGAGGCTACATCCAAGCGGACCGTGAAACAACTCCGGAAACAGTGTCAGAACATCAATTCGCATTGTTCGCCCGCACTATGGCTTCTTTCGCGACGGTTATGCTACCGCTTACCATGTCAATATCCACTATGGCAGCTTCGACCGCAGCAACGAGCGCCTCCGCACCGTCACGGCACTCGATCTGGTATATGTCATGCGCCTTTGTCTCCAGAACGTCCGTGACTGTTCCGATAGGGTCACCGCACTCGTCCCTGACCTGCAAACCGATGAGATCGGAAACGAAATACTGGCCCTGTTCAAGTTCCATTCGTTCCTCTTCGGCTACCACGATCTCGCCGCCCTTAAGCTTGGCCAGCGTTTCGTTTTCGACGGTCTCCGGAACCGTCACGACCGCGTTGGCACCTGCAACCGCGGCATGCTCGACCGGGAGCACCATCTCTTCGCGGGTGCCGCGCGGGCGAATCCGCAGCGCCGTCATTCCCAGGAACCGTTCCGGCTGGCGGGAAGACGGTCGGATCCGCACTTTCCGGGCGACGAAGTTCACCGACCGGACTGTTCCGATCAGCACGTCGCTGGAAGCACACCCTTCCCCGCACGAGATAGTCTCTGCTTGATTCTTCCCGGTCACGACGCTAAGGCCTCTATTCTGCCCATTTATTCCACAATCTCCAGAACCGCCCGGGTATTGGCTTTTGTCGCGGCCGCGCTTAGCAGCGTTCTCATCGCTTTGGCAGTCCTGCCGTTCTTGCCGATTACCTTCCCCATGTCATCCCGGTGGACGCGCAACTCCAGAACGCGCACCTTCTCACCTTCAACCAGCCTTACGTCGACTTCGTCCGGATTGTCCACCAGGAACCGGGCAACATACTCTATGAGTTCCCTCATTGCAATAACCTCCGATTAGCATTCGGTCGCAACAGCTCGTCTCGAGCCAACCTTCAACGGGCCCGAGATCGCCGAGCAGGCGCAAAGGCGTTGGTTTCCCGTATCACGGTTTTGCCGCGTGCTTGCTCAGAATGCCTTTCTGCGACAACAGGTCTTTCACGGTCTTTGACGGCACGGCACCGCGACGCAACCATTCAAGCGCTCGCTCCTCGTCGATCTTCACGTTGGCGGGTGCCGACAACGGCTGGTAGATACCCAGTTGCTCGATACACTTGCCGTCTCTCGGTTTGCGCGAATCGACAACAACAACTCTGTAGTAGGGCGCGTTCTTCCGTCCCACTCGTTTCAGCCTAATGCTTACTGCCATTCCTTTCCTCCTTTGCAGCGAGTACGCGGTCAGCGCATCATCTGCGCCATCTGCTTCATCTTGCCGGGTTTAGCCAGCCCTTTCATCATCTTCTTGACCTGTCCAAACTGTTTGATGAGCCGGTTGACCTCCTGGACGGACGTACCGCTTCCGCTGGCTATCCTGCGTCTACGACTTCCGTTAATGATG
>Ga0114922_10004475_pt1 | contig 12944 bp, 6 predicted proteins | sample AartaG_FD_100975 | JGI IMG/M metagenome (GOLD analysis project Ga0114922, IMG submission 100975) | Deep subsurface microbial communities from Aarhus Bay to uncover new lineages of life (NeLLi) - Aarhus_00045 metaG | ecosystem: Environmental > Aquatic > Marine > Oceanic > Sediment | place: Aarhus... | reverse complement strand
GTCGACGGCCGGGAGCACGCCGGGCGCCGGACCCCAGGGGACCGGCGTCAGTGAGCTTCCGCCGGACGGCGCTCCCGAGGGGGCGCTGCCCGTGCAGGATCTCGACCGGGCCATGGAGGAACTAGCCAGGCTGTTGGACGAGGACCGCGTGCCGCCGCGCGTGTTGGCTGAGTTGGGTATGGACCGGCAGGAGTTGCGCCGGTTCGTAGACCGGTACGAAGAGACGCGGGCCGAGCGGGAGTCGCCGAGCACGGGGCCGCAAGTGCCTCCGCCGGCTCAGGAGGGCCGCGTCATCGAAGCGTCCGGGCCTGCAGCGCAAGACATGGCCGTGCGGGATGCGTTGCCGGGCGAGCCGGAGCGGGACTCCCTTCGCAGCCGGTTCGAAGGGGCGTCCGATCGTCTCTCGCTGCGTTACCGCGAGGTCGTAAACCGCTACTACGAGGCGCTTTCCGAGGAACAATGAGAAAGCCACTGCGGCTGCGCCGTTACTTGGTCCACTTCAGCAGCCACAACATCCCGCAGGTCTTCACGGACGTTCTGGTGGTGGGCAGCGGCATCGCCGGTGCGAGCGCTGTTCTGGCGCTTCCCGAAGGGGTCTCCGTGCTCGTCGTGACGAAGGGAGAGCTTCGCGAGGGGAGCACCACCGAGGCCCAGGGGGGCGTGGCCGCCGCCGTCGGCCAGGGCGACAGCGCCCGGGCGCACCTCGAAGATACTCTGGAGGTCGGCAGCGGGATCTGCAGCGAGGAGACCGTCCGCGTCGTGACGGATGAAGGCCCTCAGCGTATCGAGGAACTCGTTCGCATGGGGGTGCCGTTCGACCGCGAGGACTCGGGCTTCGCGCTGACTCGCGAGGGAGGGCACCGCAACGCGCGCGTCATCCACGCACACGGCGATGCAACGGGCCTGGCGATAGCTCAGACCATGACCCAACGTCTGCGTGAGCGCGACAGAGCCCGCGTCTTCGAGAACACCTTCGTCCTGGACTTGCTGACGCTGGACGGCGTCTGCCACGGGGCCCTCGTATGGAGCCAAGCGCACGGCCTGATGATGGTCCGGGCCAAGCAAACGATCCTGGCCACCGGCGGCTGCGGCCGCATCTACCGTGAGACGACGAATCCTTCGGTGGTGACAGGCGATGGCATTGCGATGGCGTTCCGGGCCGGCGCCTCCCTGGAGGACATGGAATTTGTGCAATTCCATCCCACCACGTTGTACGTGGCCGGCGCATCGCGCGCCCTCATCAGCGAGACCGTCCGCGGCGAAGGCGGCGTGCTGAGGAACCGCGAGGGGGAGCGCTTCATGCCCCGCTACCACCGGGACGGCGATCTGGCGCCCCGGGACGTGGTCAGCCGCAGCATCATCCAGGAGATGAAGCGCACCCAGCACACCAACGTCTACCTGGACGTGCGTGACATGTCCGCCGAGTACCTGGAGGGCCGGTTCCCCACCATCACAGGCCTGTGCCGGCGGTTCGGGCTCGACGTGCCGTCTGACCTGATCCCGGTGCGACCTGCCGCCCACTACATGGTCGGTGGCGTGAGGACCGACCTCCATGGGCGCACCGATATCGCGAACCTTCTGGCATGCGGGGAGGTGGCCTGCACGGGTTTGCACGGGGCCAACCGCCTGGGGAGCAATTCCCTCCTGGAGGGCCTGGTCTTCGGCCATCGATGCGCGCTCACGGCGATGGAAGGCCTGGAGCGCATGGCCGAACCCCTTTCCGTGCACGCCCTGCAGGGCCTGCCTCAGGAGCCAGCCTACGGCAGCCTGAACCTGACGGACGTTCAGAACTCGCTGCAAAGCCTTATGTGGCGTGACGTTGGCGTGTGGCGCAGCGGTGAACAGCTCGACGAGGCGCTGGAAATGATCACCTTCTGGTGCCGCTACGTGATGGACAAGGAGTTCGAAGCCGTGGAGGGCTGGCAGCTTCAGAACATGCTCACCGTGTCGCGGCTGGTGGTCATGTTCGCCCGCCAACGTCAGGAATCGCGCGGCGTCCACTACCGCACGGACTTTCCCGACACCTCCCCCGACTGGCAGCGCCACATCGTCATATCCAACACGGGCGAAGAGTGGCTCTGACCCGCCCGGCTCCCCGGACGGGGCCAGGTCCGTCCTCGCAGTGCCCGCAAGACTCAGTCTCCGTCCCGGTCCAGGAGTGCGTCCGCCGCCAGGACGCAGAAGATGTAAGTGGCCGCCCCGGGCATCACGTACTCCGACTGCTGCCAGAGGAAGGGGAAGCCCTCCTTCAGCTCGGGGAAGTCGGGCCGGATCAGGGCCGTGCCCGACGCCACGCCGCCGGGGATGTAGCTCCAGTCCGCCCGGTTGATCCCGAACGCGACGGTCAGGGACCGAACGCCCACCCCGGAGACGAACGACGTGTTGCCGCCCGGGTGGCAGCCCAGCACGTAATTGAGGACCGATAGCACCGTCTCCGCGCCGAACAAGTCCGGGCGCGTCTTCGTCAGGAAATATTGCGCGACGGCGAACTGCTGGATGTCCCAGCCGATGCCCCAGATGTGCGGATGAAAGGGCACGCCGAACGGATTGCCGGACAGCTCCCCGGCCAGGCTGTCGCGGTGGGCGGCCAGCGCCTTGCGGACCTTCTCGGCGAAGGCATCGTCGCCTACCTGCGGCAGGGCGCGGGCCACGGTCCAGCCGACGTGCGCGATGTGCTCTTCTATCGCGGGCAGCAGTTCAACCAGCCTGTCGCGATACCGTGGCTCGCCCGTGGTGATCAGCAGTTCTGCGGCGGCGCTCACCTCCTGAGCTTCGCGGCCCCGAGGGACGTATGCGCTCCGGTGGCTCACGGGGGGATGGCTCTGCTCGTAATCCCATGCTTTGACGGCCGTCTCCAGGCACTCCTGCGCCAGGTCGTCCTCGTAGCCCCGCAGCACGCGGCTGGCCGCTGCCAGCGCCGTCACCACCTTGTATTCGAGCGCCGTATCCCGGTTGGTGAACGCCCATCGGTCGTCCATCTGGCCGGATCGGTCGCCCGTTCGTTCGTCGGGGGCGAGGGAGGGATCGTAGACCAGGTTGTCCGTCATTGTGGATATCTCACCCCGCTGGTGGTATCGCCGCCGGTCCCCGGCGATGATGCCGCAGAAGCTGTGTCCGACCGCCCGGTAGCCGCCCAGCAGGCACTGTGCGCCCCAGGCCACCTGCTGCACGATGTCCGGGATGCCGTCGGGCTCGCGCAGCAGGACCAGGTGCTCGTCGGCGCGCACGGTCGTCTGGTCCGCCTCCGCCCCGAACTCCTCTCGGGCCAGGGCGAGCATGAAGGTGGTGGTCGCCTGCGATCCGGCTGCAAGGTCGGTGTCACCTGCGTCGTGCCAGCCGCCCACGTTCAGGTGGGGGATGTGTTCGTGAGGCTGATACGGCGTGTCCGTGGTGGGGCCCTGCCGGTAGCTGTCGAAGTGCTCCGTCGGGGCCGGCGCCTGGAGCGCGTCGTCCAGGTGGCACGCGCCGTGCCAGACGTGCCCCCGGTCCCAGGCCGCGACATGGCACATCTGCACGGGGAAGAAGATCTCCAGCGTCGGCTGCCACACCCCCTCGCGGTAGACCTGGCGGTCTATGCGGAAGGGGCCGGCCGACTGATCGGCGTACTGCACGAAGTAGACGCCCGGCTCTTGCACGTCGGTGAAGTCGAAGATGCCGTACTCGTAGCGCAGGAACCTGCCCCAGCCTTCGACGCTCGCGGTATGGGCCTCGACGAGACCCCCGTCGGCGTCCACGCGCATCAGCGCCGCCTCGGCCGGCCCGTCCCACAGCGGATCGAGCTCGACGATGGCGCGTTTGACCTGGTCCGGGTGATAGCCGACCTGGGAGATGCAGATGGCGGGCGGGCGACGCCAGCCCTCGATCCGGTGCGGCGTGACGAGCCACTCCACTGCGGCTTCCGTGGCGCCGGCAGGGACCGGCGCGACGACCTGGAACCAGCCCCCCTGCCCCTCGTTCCGCCCGTCCTGGAGTTCCAGTTCTCCCTCGACCTGCTCGATGACCATCCGCCGCCCGGGATCCTCCGGGGCAATGATCAGCTTCGGACCGACGGCCAGGGGAGCCAGCCTGCTTCGGCCCTCGGGGCCGGGGACCGTGGCCAAACTCGGCTCCCTGGGGAATACGCCGCACGTCCCGCCCAGGTGGAACGTCTTGCCCCAGTAGCAGGGCGGGTGCAGCGCCATCCGGAACGAGGCGTTCGAGACGCGCTCCGGATCGAGCGGCTCGGCCAGATCGAGCACGACGCGAACCGAGTCTCCATCGGCGCGCAGACGAACGCGGTAGTGCAGGTCCAGATCCGGGTAGCTCAGGTCCACGGCGGCCTCGCCGGCCTCCGGGTCCGCCCGCCGCCCACCGACTTCGGAGTAGCCGCCCCAACGCCCGGACGCGTCGGTCACCCGCATGTCACCGCAGACGGCCACCCGCTCGCCGTGCTGGATGATCTCCACCCCCGACTGGTATCCGGAAGGATAGAAGTCGTGGAAGACCAGCACCGAGGCGCCGGGCGCCTCGAAGTATTCCTGCTCGTTCAGCGTCCAGCATGTCTGGGACATCGTCTCCCTCCTCATTCAAGCGGTCAAGGGGCTGCCCGGACGCGACGTCGGCGGCCGCAAGGAACGGGTGAGCTTACCAGCCGTGCGGCGTGCGTGAAGCGACGGCAGGGCGCGCTCCCGACGAGGCCGACTTGTCCGTCATCGAGACGGCGGGCGGGAGAAGTCCTTCGCGCCGCGTGCGCGCAGCAGCTCGAAGACTGCGTGGCCACGGCGTTCGAGCGCAAGTGCCAGAGGCGTCTGCCCCCGGGCACCTGGGGCGTTGATGTCGGCGCCGGCATCAAGAAGGACCTCGATGACGCCTTTACGGCCCGCCTGCACGGCGGCATGGAGGGGCGTCATGCGGGCTCGGTCTCGGGCGTCCATGTCCGCTCCCCGGGCCAGCAGCAACCGGACCATGTCCTGGTGCCCGGCGACCGCCGCGTGGTGCAGCGCAGTCATGCCCTTCTGGTCCCGTGCTTCGATTTCGGCGCCCCTTTGCAGGAGGATCTCTGCGATCGCGGCCCGGCTCATTCTCGCCGCCCAATGGAGGGGCGTTCGCCGCAGCCGCGAGACCACGTGGATGGAATCCGGCTCGTCGGCAATTGCTTGCACGGCCTGCGCGTCGCCTGCGAAGACGGCCGTGTGCAGGTCATGCCGGGCTCCCCGTTCCAACAAGAACCGGGACAGCAGGCCGTGGTTCCACTGGGCTGCTATGTGCAGGGGGCTGAGGCCTTCGGCGTTCAGCGGGTTCACGTCGGCCCCCGCAGCCAGCAGCAGCTCGGCGATCTCGACACTTCCGTCGCGCGCGGCCCGGTGCAGAGGGGTGCTGCCGTCTTCCGTCCTCGCTTGCGGATCGGCGCCGGATGCCAGCAGTAGCTCGACTGTCGGCAGTGCTCCCGATTGTGCGGCAGCGTGCAACGCAGTCATGCCGTCTTCAGCGCGTGCGTGGACATTCGCGCCGGCCTGCAGCAGGAGCTCTGCTTTCTCCGGTTGCTGGTCGCCCGCAGCCCTCATTAGAGGCGTCTCACCGAACTTGTTACGCCCATCGACGCGCGCCCCGCGGGAGAGCAGCAGGCGGACCACGTCTGCCTTGCCGGAGGCCGCAGCGGACAACAGCGGCGTGCTTTCAGCGGGCCGCGGGTCGGCCTCTGCGCCATCTGCCAGCATGGCCTCGAGCGTCTCCGTCGAGGCGTGCCCGGCAGCCTTCCAGAACAGCGAGCGCCCCGGATCCGTCTGCCACTCGACCTGTGCCTCGTGTGCAAGCAGTGCCCTAAGTGCGCCCCAGTGACTCCGATCACCGGCTAACGCCAGAGGAGTCTTGCCGTTCTTCGCTCGGGCGTCGACGTTGGCGCCGCCCCGGATGAGTTCCTCGGTGCCTTCGGTGTGTCCAGAGCGTGCAGCGAAGTGCAGGGCGGTATAGCCGGTGTCGCTGGCTGCGTTGACTCTCGCGCCTTTGGCCAGCAGAAGGCGTACCAGCTCCAGACGGCCGTCCCCGGCGGCCACGTGCAGAGGCGTATAGCCGCCCCACATGGCGGCGTCGATGTTCGCGCCCCGGTTTAGCAGCACGCGCGCTGTCTCCACGTGGCCGGACAACGTCGCCGCGTGCAGTGGCGTCATTCGCCTGCGGTCAGGTGCGCTGGGGTCCGCCCCGAATCCCAGCAGGGCAAGTCCGGTGTCCGTGTGGCCGGCCCGGGCAGCGTAGTGCAGAGGAGTGGCTCCGAGGCCGTTTGCCCGGCGGACATCCGCGCCTCGCGAGACGAGGAGCCGGACCAGCCCGATGTCTCCCTGACCCGCTGCCGCGTGCAGGGCCGTGGACCCCGATACTCCCTCTGCATCTATGTCGGCCCCCATGTCAAGCAGGAACTGCACCATACCTGCGTGGCTGCCCTTGGCCGCGCCGATCAGGGGCGAAGGCACGCCCGGCGCCATGGGATTGACCCCCGCCCCCGCGCCCAGGAGCAGTTCCACGGCCTCTCCATGACCGCGCCACGCGGCGAAATACAGGGCCATGGACGCCGACCGCTGTTCCTCCCGGAGATCCAGACCCAGGTTGAGCAGGGCTTCGATTACCTCCCCGTGGCCTTCGCCGGCCGCCGCCGCTAGCAGCAGGCCTCCTTCGGCAGCCAGCAAGCCGGGCTCCTGCTCCACCAGGGCTCGGAGCCTGGCCGCGTTGCCCCCGCGCACGGCTTCGAAGGCCCGGTCCCGAACCGAGGCTGTTTCGACGGCCGTGTCTTGTTTCTCGCCTGCCACGACCGGACCCGTGCACGCCGGTCCCAGGACCGCCGCCAGCGCGACGAAGACGGTCAGAGCAGAGCGCTGTCCCACGCGCCGGCCCAGGCACCAGCGCTGACCTACCGTGCGTCCACCCGTGGCAAGCAAAGTCAGGAATCTGTTGTCGCCGGCCCCCAAAGCGACCTCTCTGCTGCAGGATGAAATGACTCAAGTCTACCACGCGGGCGGTGCATCACGCGACGGGAAAGGACGTGCCCCCGCGCCTGCGCGGTCCTCTTGCCCTCAGCGCTCTTCACGAGCGCGCTGCCCCCGGCGGAAGGTGCCGGATCCTGCATACGTGGCTGGACTGCGCCAGTCGGGCCGCCACCACAATTGCGCGCCCGCGTCCGTCGGCCCGTCGAAGTCGTCCACGGCAATGTTGAGCCGGAGGGCCTCCCACTCCCGTCCTTGCTTCTCGTTCAGATAGCGCACGGGAACGGCGATCTCCGTGACGTGGCCCCCCGGAGTCTTGATGCAGACGGCCTCCACGCCCGGCGGCATCTGCTCGCGCCCGTAGTAGATCATGCGGTCCGGCGTCTCGCCGGGGCTGAGGGCGATCAGCAGGACGTCCTCGAGCTCGCCGCCGCCGCGCCCCGCCGAGCGCTGCGGCTCGGGACGCGCGTCTATGCGCACTTCGAGGCCGTCCTGCCGCCACGGCTGCTTGTCGGCATCGAGGAAGGACCTGTCGTCCCGCGTCTCCACGGCCACGTAGAGGTGCTCCTCATCGTGCTCCACGGCGAACCGGAACGAGCAGTCCTGCGGGCCGTGCCACGTGTCCGGGCTCAGCAGTATCTGGCGAGGCGCACTGCAGGCGAAGGGCAGCTTGTCCCACTCCCCCAGGTCTCCGTCCACTCTGAGGGGCGCCCTCCTCCGGGGACAAGCGGATGCCACGGCCAGGCCGACGGCGGACGATCCAACCAGCCGGGCAGGCTTTCGGCCGGGGACGTCGTACGTGGCCTCCCAGTCCATCGTCACGCTGGGCGCTTCGGTTGCCTCAAGCGGCGTCGAAGCTTCAACCGCCAGTTCGCGCACCTCGGCTGATTCGGGGGGCACCGTCACTTCGAGGGCTCCCGGGCTGACACGCAACGCTCCTTCCGAGCGGAACGTCACCGTTGCCTTCATGGGCCAGGAGGCGCGGTTGCTCAGGCGAATCTGCGCCGTTGCGCTTCGGAACAGGCCGGGCTCGGCAAAGATGGGGCTGACGGTGATTGCTTCTCCGCTGCGAAAGGGCGCCCACAGGCCGATCATCTCCTCGGTCAGGACGTCCTCGTCCAGGATGCCGTCCAGGGCCAGGTTGGCGATGCGCGGGCCGTCGTCCATCATGGTCACCCACACCAGGTGGTCGAACTGGCCGTACTCCGGCCCTCCCAGCGCGCTGCTGCCGCCCGTGGTCGCCAGCGTCAGGTAAGTGCGCCCCTGCCGCGTGTACTTGGTGTATTGGTGGATGTGGCCGGTGAACACGGTGTGCGGCCGGTCGGCCAGCAGCTCCTCCACGCGGAGCCACGCGTCCGGCACGGGATCGTCGCTCCAGAACGGCTTGTGGAGGAAGACAAAGGTCCAGCGCACGTCGGGATGGCGCCGCAGCGCCTGGCCGAACCAGTCGACCTGCTCCGGGCTGATGCGATGGGGCGTGCCGTCCTCGCTGTTGAGGCAGAGGAACAGCACGTCGCGATACACGAAGTCGTAGTAGGAGCGGCCGAAGCGCTCGCGCCATTTCTCCGCCATCACGGGATTGGCGATATCGTGGTTGCCGGGCAGGAAGAAGAAGGGCATCTCCAGCTCATGCACGAAGCCGACGAACTCGTCCCACTGCTGATCGAGTTCGGCCCCGTCTTCGCTGTAGCCCTCGATCAGGTCGCCGATGCACATGACGAACTCGGGCTGGAGCAGGTTGAGCTTGCGCACGGCCTCCGGGAAGACGCCGGGCCGGTGGCCGCCCGTTCGATCGCTGACGACGGCGAACTGAAACGCGTCGGGATCGCTGCGGAACTCCAGATGCGTCCACGGGTTGGCGTGCTCATCCTGGTCGGCGATGAAACACGTCTGTGCGGCAGCGCTCTGACAGCCCAGCACGGCAAACAAGACAATAACGAGGGCGCAACGGATGGTATGTTTCATGACCTGACCTTTGCCTGGAAGAGGACGAAACGGGCGTTCCCTGCAACCGCGACTCAGTTTGCGAGCGGAAGGATGGTAGCTCATAGGCTGCTTGCTGGCAAGCCCCGGGACCAGCTACCGCTACTGCGACTGCTCCGCCCCGTATCGGCGCAGCAGCTCAGCGATCCTCCTGTTGCCGCACTCGGTCCGAGGCGTCCTGGCGCGGTCGTCAAGGGCGTTGGGATCCGCGCCCGCCTCCAGCAGCAGCAGGGCGGCCTCTTCATTGAGCCCGTCTGCGGCCATGTGCAGCGGAGTCCGGCCGCCGCGGCCCTTGGCGTTCAAGTTGGCGCCGGCCTTCACCAGCACGGGGATGGCTTTGCTGCCTTCCCACCGGGCTGCGGCGTGAAGGGGCGTGTCGCCCACGCCATTCGTCGCGTCGACCTCGGAGCCTGCTTGCAACAGGGCCTGGACCGTGCCGGGGTCGCCGACCTCGGCCGCGTAGTGAAGGGGTGTCTTGCCCTCGGCGTCCGGCCAGCTCACCTGCGCGCCGTTGGCCAGCAGGATGCGCATGATCTCTGCATTTCCCTCCCACGCGGCGAAATGCATCGGCCGACGCCCGTTCTCGTCGCGCGCCTCCACGTCGGCTCCGCGCTTGACGACCAGTCGAACCACTTCCTTGCGGCCCCAGCTGGAGGCGGCGTGCAGTGGGGTCGTGCCATCGGGCAGGCGCGCGTTGACGTGAGCGCCCTTCTCGATCAGAAACTCGGCGATGTCTCCGTGCCCCCGCGCGGCGGCGATGAAGAGCGGAAAGACGCCGACACCCTCGAAGGCGTTCACGTCGGCACCTTCAGCCACGAGCAGCTTGACGGTGCTGTCGTGGCCCCACAATGCCGCCTGGTACAACGGCGTCACGCCGTTCTCGGACTCGGAGTTGATCACAGCCCCTTCGCGCAAGAGCAGCCGCACAATGTTGTCGCTTCCGTCCATGGCCGCTTGATGCAGAGGCGTGTAGCCATAAGAGTCCCTCACTCTCACGCTGGCGCCGCGCTCCAGCAGCAGTTCCGCGACTTCAGTCTGCCCGGCCATCGCCGCCCAATGCAGCGGGGTATGCCGCTCCTGGTCGCGCTCACTGTGGATGGTCGAATTCTCGCTGAGGAGACGTCGCACGATAGCGAGGCGGCCGAAACGAGCTGCGCTGAAGACGTCGTGTTGAGCGCCATGTGCCAGGAGCAATTCCTCGATCTCTTCGGAGGGGGCCAGGTGCATTGGCTTCAGCCCGTGATCGTCCCGGACATCGACGTCAGCCCCAGCCGAAAGGAGGAGCTTCGCGGTGCTTGCGTGGCCCTGCCGGCACGCGCCGTGGAGGGCCGTTTCGAGGCGAGGCGACCGGGCATTCACCTGCGCGCCCTTCTCCAGCAGCACCGAGACGACTCGGTCATGGCCATAAGCCGCGGCGGCGGACAAGGGAAGGCCTTCCCCCTCCACCGGCGCCCCATGTTCGATGAGCATTGCCGCGATCTCACTCCGCCCATGAATTGCTGCCGAAAGGAGCAGCCACAGTCCTTCCCGTCCCTCCGCGAGCCGTGGGTGTTGCTGGATAGCGGCCCGGACCCGTTCCGTTTCGCCCGCTTCGATGGCTTCTGCCACCTCGATGGACAGGTCGCCCATCGCTACCCGCGCCGGGGCGGCGACCAGGAGGAGGGCAAGACAGCACACTGCGAGTGTGAGCTTCGAAGCCGGCTGTTCCCTGACCATCCTCATCCCCCTTTGCCGAGCCAATACTATCGACGATCTTCACCGGCATTATACCCCGTTCGGGCCAAGTCGGCTGCACGGGCGGACGCCGGTGGCAGCCTTTCAGTTCTCCAGCAGACTCTACGCAGCGGGGCCCGCTCCTATTCGGGGGAGTCCCTGTCCTTTTTGACTTTTCATTGCGGCCGGGGTAACCTTGCTCGTTACGGAATCTGCGCTTCAGCCCACGCCTTTTCTTGCTCCAGGGGTAGCCATGCACAAGATAGCCGTCATGCCGGGAGACGGAACCGGACCGGAGGTCGTCAGGGAAGGCCTGAAGGTCCTCAAAGCCGTCGGCGAGATCGACGGGTTCGACTACGAAACAGTGGAATACGACTTCGGCGGCGACCGGTACCTGGCGACCGGCGAGGTGCTGCCCGACGCCGCCCTGGACGAACTGCGCGCCTGCGACGCCATCTACCTGGGCGCGGTCGGGCATCCCGACGTCGCGCCGGGCATACTCGAGAAGGGGCTCCTGCTGAGGCTCCGCTTCGAGCTGGAGCAGTACATCAACCTGCGCCCCGTCAAGCTCTACCCCGGCGTCGATTGCCCCCTGAGGGACAAGGGCCCGGCGGACATCGACTTCGTCGTGGTCCGGGAGAACAACGAGGGGCTCTACACCGGCGGCGGCGGATTCAGCTATAAGGGCACGCCGAACGAGGTGGCCATCCAGGAGATGGTGAACACGCGTTTCGGCGTCGAGCGATGCGTCCGCTACGCCTACGAGTATTGCCGCCGGCGGGACGACCAGAAGCGTCTCACCCTCTCCGCGAAGACGAACGTGCTCACCTTCGCGCACGACCTGTGGTGGCGCACCTTCCAGGAGGTCGGGGAGGAGTACCCCGACATCGAATGCGACTACGCACACGTTGACGCCACCTGCATGTGGATGGTCAAGAACCCCGAGTGGTTCGACACCATCGTGACCTGCAACATGTTCGGGGACATCATTACGGACCTGGGTGCGATGATCCAGGGCGGCATGGGCATCGCGGCCGGCGCCAACATCAACCCCGAGGGCGTCTCCATGTTCGAGCCGATCGGCGGCAGCGCACCGAAATACACGGGCAAGGACGTCATCAACCCGCTGGCCGCCATATGCGCGGTGGGCCTGATGCTGGAGCAGTTGGGCGAGGTCCGCTCCGCCGAGCGCGTGGAGAAGGCCGTGATGTGGGTGACCGCCAACAAGCTGAAGAGCATGGCGGCCGGCCGGATGGGCTACGGCACGCAGGAGGTAGGCGACCTGGTCGTGCAGGCGGCCCAGGAGGAGACCGTCGAAGCGTGAGCGTGCGCCTGCGCCCGCGCTTGGGGACGCGATTGCAAAGCACCGGTTTTGGGGTATAATCCGGCCGGCCCGGGGGGCGGAGAGTTCCGTTGCGTCCCGTGCAATTGCAGCTAGGAACCGAACGGGGGTGGCCTGAAACATGGCAGACCGGCTCGGCAGCGTGATCAGTATCCGCGACTTCGATCGGGATGAGATCCTCCGGGTGCTGTCGGTTGCGCGGCAGATGGAGGATGGCGACCACTACGGCCTGCTGGCCGGCAACGTGCTGGGCATGATGTTCCTGGAGCCCTCGACGCGGACGCGGCTCAGCTTCGCCTCAGCCATGTTACGGCTGGGCGGGCAGGTGCTGGACTTCGGCGACCCCGAGCATTCTTCGTTCAAGAAGGGCGAGTCGCTCAGCGACGCGATCCGCATCGTGGCCGGCTACTGCGACGTCATTGCGCTGCGGCATCCGTGGGAGGGCGCGGCGAGGCTGGCCTCCGAAATGTCCGGCCTGCCCGTCATCAACGGCGGCGACGGGGCGAACCAGCATCCGACCCAGACCTTCCTGGACCTCTACACCATTCAGAAGGTGCGGGGGCAGATAGACGGGCTGACGGTCGGCTTCGTGGGCGACTTGAAGTACGGCCGAACGGTCCATTCCCTGGCCACGGCGCTGAGCAGGTTCGAGTGTCGACAGGTCTTCGTCTCGCCGCCGGCGCTGGCCGTCCCTGCCGACCTTCTGGCGGAGCTCGATGTAGCGGGCGTACAGTACGAGCTGTCCGAGGACCTTCCCGCCCTGCTGCCTGCGCTCGACATCCTCTACTGCACGCGCATTCAGCAGGAACGCTTCGCGGACAGCATGGAGTACCAACGCGTGAAGGGGGCTTATCGGATCGGCCGTGCGCTGCTCGAGCGGTGCGGGGTGAAGGACGAGCTGCGCATCATGCATCCGCTGCCGCGCGTGGACGAGCTTTCCCCGGACGTGGACG
>Ga0114922_10004473_pt1 | contig 12949 bp, 9 predicted proteins | sample AartaG_FD_100975 | JGI IMG/M metagenome (GOLD analysis project Ga0114922, IMG submission 100975) | Deep subsurface microbial communities from Aarhus Bay to uncover new lineages of life (NeLLi) - Aarhus_00045 metaG | ecosystem: Environmental > Aquatic > Marine > Oceanic > Sediment | place: Aarhus... | reverse complement strand
TTTTCCATTTTGATAGGCAATGGTTTCCCCATCATCTTCGTATAATGTGAAACTGCTCGGCTTGCTGTCGGCATACACCCTGACGATCAATTCATCACGAGTGCTGCCGTCTATCCGCCTGCCCATGACATTCATTGTCTTATCATCAACGTACATCTGAGGGATGATGGCACCGGCACGAGCAAACAGCGGCAGTTTGAATGTACCGTCCAAGTATTCTGGAAATGGACCAAACCACTCGCCTGAACTTGAAAACCATTCGTTGGTATGGTAGTTAATCCAGTCACCTGTTGGCAGATAGACAGCACGCTCGGTCTCACCATGAGCGGCCACAACGGCGACCAGCAAATCACGGCCCAATAGTTTTTCGTGTCCCATCTCTCGCACATTGTGATCGCTCTGGTAATAGTAGACCAAGGGTGGAGCTACAGGTTCGCCGTATAGGTAGGCCCGATGGGCCAGCGAATACATGTAGGGAATCAGTTCATATCGCTGCCGCACGTTTTCGAGGTTACTTTGTAGGTGACCGACGCGGTCCGGGGCGGTCTCTCTGCAGTTACACAGGTTTTCGGTGTGTGGTCTGGCGGGGACGTCGAATGCCATCCCATTGGCAAACCACTGGGTATACATTTCGTCCAGGTCGCCCCCCAGTGCGCTCCGATAATGGCCACCGATGTCGGCCCCATAGTAATCCACACCGGACATTGACATGTGCATCTGGGCGTTCAGGTGTGTCGCCAAGCTACTCAGATTTGAGCCGATATCGGCTGACCACATGCTCACTCCATATCGCTGGCTACCAGACGTGCCGGAACGCGACAGAATGAAAGGCCGTTGGGCGCGCTCGTTGCGGACATAACCCTCATAGATACTTTGGCTCCATTTGAGATTGTAGAGGTTATGAATACTGGCGTGATTATGCAACTCTCTGTGGTCACCGGGAATGCCCCAGTACCAGGCCCCAGCGTTGTACGACTCAGGTTCCCCAAGGTCGGTCCAATGGCCAATGATTCCATCGTCAATCAAGGGTTCTCGTTTCCAATCGTGCCAGAATGCGCCGGCTGCGTCATTTGTCCAATCAATCATGCCTCCATTCCCCCACCACCGGTTAGGGCTTGCTAGAGAAGAAGAGTCTCCCACCCTTGCAGCGAAACTACTGATGTAGGTAGCCCCACAAGTTTCACAATCTCTTACCAAATAACCGTGATTTTCCAGCTCGGTATACTCAGACAGGTTCTTGCTGACGTAAGATTCCTCGATCAAAATGATCCCGATGCCTTCGCCATCTCTCAACCTCGCCATTCTGCCTTCTGGAGCGGGGAAGCAGTCCAGGTTCCAGGTCAGCGATCCCATTGGACTGTCGTCTGAGCCGGGGAAGATCCCACCAAACCACTGCAAATCCAGAACAAATCCATCAATGGGGAATTGGTTGGCGCGCAGTGTACTCAGCTTATCGTCCAATTCGGCCCAGTTGTCAAAACCGTATTCAGACACCCATAGGCCAAACATCTTTCTGGGAGGCACTGGAGGATGGCCTGACAATTCCATATAGTCTTTTCTCAGGTACTGCAAATCAGGTCCAGTCATGATATAGAAACGGAGCCAATCGCCCCACATTTCCACTTCCCACGGGGAGGGGCTGGTAAAATCCCAGGTTTGTTTGTATTGGTTGTCCACAAACATCGCATAGCTATCAGTGCCGCTTCCGGCAAAGTACACAATGGGGAATTGAGTGTTCCCGACGAAGCCGCCGTTCCAGCTTACAACAGCATTGCCAAATTCGGTGCCAGGAGAGCGGACCCGACCGACCCAATCACCATCGGAAGAGCCTGCGGTGATGAACTGTTGCCCCAAACCGTAGGCATGGGTAAAGCTCTCAGGGGTGATTGTGATTCCTTTCCAACTCTGATCCAGGTTCAGAGGACAAATTGTGGTTAATACCAGGTCAGGGTCTTTAGCCTTGTCCGTGATGGTAATACACAGACTGCTGATGTCAACCTGCACTTTGATGTCTGGCGTTTCTAGTATGCCGTTTCCGTCATTGGTAAAGCTACTTGGTCCAGAATAATCCGTTTTATGCACCATGGGGGTGGTGTAGATCGGTTCGCTGATGTCAGGGCTTGGTCCAAACGCTGATAGCTCGAAATGGACCAGGTCATCGTCCAAAAACTCTACGATCAAGTAGTTGCTGCCAGATTGGTATTGCACACGCTCTATTTCTGCCAGGGTGCTTTGGGGCCGCAATACTATCACCCCAACAATGATAGCGGCAACTGAGCTAAGAAATCGTTTACCGATCAGGCTTTTCATTCTTGAGACTTGACGTGCCATTTAATCCAGGTGTGTTTCATCAGTTGTAGAGCAATTTGGCACATTGCTCCTGGGACAGGTCAGCAACTTATCCTACAACCCATTATGAAATGCACCTATCATACGCACGATGTCGAGCTAGAGACAAAGCGGTCGGGGCAGTCGGCGCTGCGCAATCCTGGGGACAGTTCTGGGCACTCTCCGGCCCGTCGCACATCCCATCGCCGCAACGTCCCCCGGCAGGAGAGGGTTGGACCGGCAAGAGTGCAGGCGGCGAGGATTTCGGCGAACTCAGTCGAGTCGTCGGGTCGGGCGGCGGGGCAGTGGGAGTTGCTGGACCACAGGCCACAACGATCAGCCCAGCCAACAGAAGGGTCAACACCAAATGAGAGAAGAACTGTGTCTTCATTGTGTACCTCCTGTCAAATGCCAAAGATCCGTATGGCCGATGTTGTCTAGGGATTGGCTAACCTTTCGCTTGGCGACCAAACCATGCTTTCTGCCAAGCTGTCTGTGGTTTGTGCTCTCGACTTGCCTGCCCGCTCACCCCACGACCGCAGCCACGTTAATGCCGCCGTCCACCAGGAATACCGCGCCGGTGACGTAATCCGAAGCGGGGGAGGCCAGGTAGAGCGCCAGGTTTCGTTCTGAGCACTTGGCCCAAGTTCGCTACTTCAACAGGTCCACGAACTCATCCGCACTCAAACCTGCCTGCCGAATGATTGCCCTCAACGTACCTCGGTCGAGCGCCCTATGGTCAGGCACAACCACCTGAGCGAAAGGGGTATCCCGTCGCAAGATGATGTGGCTTCCCCTTTGACGCTTGAAGTGAAAGCCGGTCTTCTCGAGAGCTCGAACGCACTCTCTACCAGAGACTACTGGCAACTTGCTCATACTGCCACCGTGAGGAGTTCGAAGCTCTCTTCTGGAACCGGCAGACCATCCTCCTCAAGTGCGGCGATATATCCGTCAATCGCTTCACGAATGTTCTTGATGGCCTCTTCCTTGGTCTTGCCCTGGCTGATGCATCCGGGCAATGTTGGGCATTCGACTATCCAGTAGCCATCTTCTCCGGGATAGATGATCACTTGTCGCATTGTCTGACCTCCCATATCAGTCAAGTCACCGTTTCGTACGACGTTCTCCAAGAGATTGTGTCACCACCCTCCAGCGGGCGTCAAATATGTTGCTGTCTGACCTCTCATCCTATGCCCGCGGCCACGTTCATCCCTCCATCCACCACAAACACCGCGCCGGTGACATAGTCCGAGGCGGGGGAGGCCAGGTAGAGCGCCAGGCCGGCCACGTCCTCCGGCTCGCCAAAGCGGCCCAGGGGGAGGCTGTTCAAGATCGGCTCGGCGATCTGAGGCGTCTGCCACAACACCCGGCTGAAGCGGGTCTTGATCACCCCCGGCGCGATACCGTTGACCTGGATGTTGGCGTGGCCCAGCTCCATGGCCAGCACCTGCGTCAGCATGATCAGCGCCGCCTTGGAGACGCTGTACACCCCCATCCCGGGCGATGGCCGCAGCCCAGCGACGGAGGCGATGTTGATGATCTTGCCGCCGCCCTGCGCCTCCATGTGCGGCACGACCGCTTGGCACACCCGGAAGGCTCCCTTGGCGTTGGTGTCGAGAATCTTGTCCCACTGCCCTTCGTCGGCGGTGAGTAGCGGGCCAAAGTGTGGGTTGGTGCCCGCGTTGTTGACCGCCACGTCTACCCGGCCAAAGGCCTCCACCGTCTGCGCCACCAGCGACGTCACGTCGTCCGGCCGGCCCACGTGCGCCTGAATGGCCAGCGCCTCTCCACCGGCAGCTTCGATCTCGTCCGCTACGGCCTGCACGTTCTCCAGCCTGCGGCTGCTCACGACCACCTTCGCGCCGGCCCCGGCCAGCCGTAGCCCAATCGCCCGCCCGATGCCCCGCGACGCTCCGGTGATCACCGCCACCTTCCCCTCAAGCGAAAACTCTGTCATGCGCTCCCTCCTTCTCACCGATGTACTGATCTGCCGGCGTCACTCCATCCCCAGCGCCAGCATCTGCGAAATGATCACCCTCTGAATCTGGCTGGTGCCCTCCACAATCTGGAGGATCTTGGCGTCGCGCATCCATTTCTCCACGGGGTACTCGCGCATGTAGCCGTAGCCTCCCAGGATTTGGACGGCGTCGGTGGTGATCCGCATAGCCACGTCGGCGGCGTAGACCTTGGCCATACTGGCCTGGACGTTGCAGGGCAGCCCCTGGTCCGCTCTCCAGGCGGCCCGCCAGGTCAGGAGGCGGGCGGCGTCAATCTCCGTGGCCATATCGGCCAGCATGAAGCGGATCGCCTGCTTGGCGATGATGGGCTTGCCGAACTGAACCCGCTCCTGGGCGTATTGGAAGGCATACTCGCAGGCCGCCCGGGCCACCCCCACAGCGCAGGCCGCCACGACGGGCCGGGTGTGCTCGAAGGATTTCATGGCGAGGTAGAAACCCTCCCCCTCCTCGCCCACCCGGTTCTCGACCGGCACCCGAACATCCTCCAGGATGACGTCGCCGGTGTGGCAGGCTCGCATGCCCATCTTCTCCTCCTTCTTGCCCGCCGAGAGGCCCGGCGCGTCTCCCTCGACGATGAAGGCGGTGATGCCCTCGTGGCCTCGACTGGGGTCTACCGTGGCAAAGATGGCGTACAGGTCGGCGATGCCGCCGTGGGTGATGAATCGCTTCTGGCCATTGAGCACGTAGTGATCGCCCTGGCGCACGGCAGTAGTCCGGATCGAGGCTACGTCGGAGCCGGCCTCGGGCTCGGTGAGAGCGAAACCGCCCAGCCGGACTCTCTCCTCATCGCAGAACCAGGGGATGTAGCGGGCCTTCTGCTCGTCGGTGCCGATGATCGTGATGGGAACTGCCGCCAGCCCGGCGCCGACCAGGGCGGTGGCGATGCCCAGGCAGCCCCAGGCCAATTCCTCGACCACCAGACAGGCGGTTAGAATGTCGATCACGCCGCCGCCTCCATACTCCTCAGGATACTGGTAGGACGTCAGGCCAACCTTAGCCGCCTTCTGTATCACCGGCCATGGGGTCTCCTCACTATCGTCGTATTCGGCAGCCACCGGACGCATCTCCCGCTCGGCAAACCGGTGGGCCAGTTGGCGCATCTGTTTCTGCTCTTCGGTCAGTTGGAAGTCAATCATGGGTTCACTCTCCTGTGTTCCCAGCCGGGGATGATGCGGGTTGCCTCAGGAAAACCCGCTCACAATCCAGGAGCGGGCAGCCTTGTGCTACGACGTCTGTTGCCACACCGTCTCCCACCGCCTTGGGCTGCACGAAAACCGCGCGCCTTCCTGCTTTGACAGACATTGTAGCACACCAGTCCAGGTGGGGCAAATCAGTTCGATGCTGAATGGCCCTATAAAGGACACCGCCCGCCGCACCTTGACGGTGGGCGGGGCGGTCGTGTCGGCCCAGCGGCTGCCGACGACGGGGGGGACGGCCTTCTTGGTGCTGGAAGACAAGGGGGCTGGTCAACGTGGTGCTACGGCCACAGGTCTACCGGGCCAGCCGGAAGGTGCTGGGGGTGCCCTTCGTGTTGGTGGAGGTACAACTGCAGCGGCGATGGAAGGCCATCAGCGTACTGGCGCGTATGGGCCTCGGCCTGAAGCACCGGAGCCCGCAGCGCTTGTTTCACTTCACGCGATCTGCTCCGCGAGCACCTGTCCAAAGACCTCGACCGCCTGCTCTATCTGCTCGGCGTTGACCACCAACGGTGGGATCCAGCGGACAGTGTTATCCCACGGGCCGCAGGTAAGAAGCAGCAAATGCCGCTTCAGGCAGCCCTTCACCACAGCCTTCGCCAGGTCCGTAGCAGGGGTGCCATCGGGTCCGGTGAACTCGGCCCCGATCATCAACCCCAGCCCCCGCACCTCGCCGATAACGGGGATCTCAGCCTGAAGCGCCTGCAGCCGCTCCAACAGCCGCGCCCCCATCTGCTGCGCATTCTCCAGTAGATGCTCCTCCCGGATGACCTGGATGGTAGCCGTAGCGGCGGCGCAGGCAACGGCGTTGCCGCCGTAGGTGCCACCGTGGGAGCCGGGGATCCACCGCTCCATCAACTCCCGCCGGGCGGCGATCCCCGAGAGCGGCAGGCCCGAGGCCAGCCCCTTGGCTATCGCCATCACGTCCGGCACCACACCAAAGTGCTCCACGGCGAACCACCGCCCGGTGCGCCCAAAGCCAGACTGGATCTCGTCGGCGATGAGCAGGATGGAGTGCTCGTCGCAGATGCGGCGCAGGCCCTTCAGGAAACCCTGCGAAGGCACCACGTACCCGCCCTCCCCCAGCACCGGCTCCACCAGGATCGCCGCCGTCTCTGAAGGCGCAGTCTGGGTCTTTAAGAGCAACTCTAGCTCCCGCAGGCAGAAGGTTTCCGTCTCCTCCGGGCTCCAGCCGTACCGGTAGGCGTAGGGATAGGGAGCCACGAAGACCCCTGCCGGTAGGGGCTGGTAGCCAACCCGGTAGATGGTCTTGGAGGTGGTGAGGGCCATCGTCAGCGCGGTGCGGCCGTGGAAGCTGCCCTGGAAGACGATGACGTTGGACCGGCCGGTGGCGTGGCGGGCCAGCTTGACTGCCCCCTCCACCGCCTCCGCACCGCTGTTGGAGAAGAAGAAGCAGCCCAGCCCCTCCGGCACCACCGTCCGCAGTTCCTCCGCCAGTTCCAAAAGCGGCGGGTGGAAGATGATGTTGACCTGCCCGTGCAAGAGTTTCGCTGCTTGCTCTTGCACCGCCTGGACTACCTTCGGATGGCAGTGGCCGGTGTTGGTCACGCCGATGCCGCAGGTAAAGTCCAGGTAGCGGGTGCCATCCCGGTCGTAGATGTAGGCCCCCTCCGCCCGCTCAGCTACGATGGGGGTGTAGCGAGTCCAGACGGGGGAGATGAAGGATTCGGATGTAAGCGTCGGATTGTCCGTAGGTCCCTCCGTTCCTTGCCGCTTCCAGTGTCTCCTATGCGAAGACTGACTATTTCATCTTCGTCAGTAGTGCACCTGCAAGAACAAACTCACGCCGGTCCTGGCCAGGCAAGTAAGCCAATATGGGGATAACCAGGCGGCTATCCCCATACCTCCCTCCAGATTACTCGGCTGGTAACTCCTTGTAGCTCAAGGACACGTCCACACCTCGCCGCGCCTGGACCCACTTGGCGATGTAGTAGACCGCCAGCCCACTCAGAAAGATCACGACATTGAAGGCAATCATCGTGGGTGTCATACCCGACATGGGATCGCTCACGAAGGCCCAGGCCATGATCGCGCACGCGATCACGCTCAGCACCCCGATGATCGAGATGACCGGGATACCACCAACGCGCTGGTTAACTGTGGATGTCTCAAACACATCCGGCAGCCGATAGGGCAACAGAATGGCGGATATCGACACCATGGTGAAGCTGAGGATGTAGCCGAAGATACCCGCCAGCGTGGCGAAGTAGGGGGTAAACACGTAAACAGCCAGGGCAATGATGCTCATGATCCCCATGGTCGCCAACGCCGGTACAGGCGTATGCAACCTGGGGTGGACCTTCCGGAACCAGGCCGGGAAAAGGCCATCAATTGAGTAAGCCAGGATGTTGCGCGAGCCGTTCACGATTTGGCCAGGCAGCCAGGCGTAGCTCCAGAATATGAAGCCAAAGGTGATCAGGAAGGCCACGACGAGGTTGCCGCTCACGTAAGAGGCCAATTCGGTGTAGAGCGGAGTGGACGTCATACCCAGCTCTCCCGGGTCCACCCAACTGAGCGTCCCCAGGAACTCGAAGCCGACCGCATTGCCCACCAGGATCACCGTGATCAGCACCCCCAGGCCAACCACGATCAGCGTGGTCACCATGGACCGCAACTGTTGCCGGCGGGGATCTTTTACCTCACTGCCGATGTAGGCCGAAGACTGCATGAAGGCCAGGTTGAGGTAAATCCATGTCATCGCCAACATAGTGTTACGCAGCGAGAACGGCGCCATCTCGAACCCCGCCTCGCTCCCTGCCTTGAGAACGTAATCAGCCACGTCCGCCTTCCCTGCAAGGGGGCCGACGAAGCTGTTGAAAGCCGCCGCGACATCCGCCGGCGACTTTCCGATAAAGACCACCGCGCTGAGCACCGTGCTGATCATCGCGAGAATGATCAGCGTGTTCTGGATGCGGAAGAAGGACTTCATTCCTCGCGCGAAGATGAGGACCAGAGTAGCGATTAGCAAAGTGCCGAAGATGAACATCCCCACCGGGCTGGCGAACCAGTTGCCTACGTCGATCAGACCCAGGTTTCCAGTAAAGATGCCCATTGTGCGAAAGAACGGGGCCAGGCCATACAGAGCCAGGAAGGCCGATGGCACGCCCCCGTAGAAGAACCACCACATGGTGCAGTTGAAGTTAGACATCATACCCCACGCTGGCCCGATCACCCGGCTGACGTACACATAGTCGCCACCCGAGCGTGGCATAGCCGAAGCCAGATAGCCAAACACCAGCGCAAGAGGCAGGATCAAGAGCACGCAGATGATCGTGCTGAGGCTCATGTTGATACCAGGGTAAAACGCTGGGCCCAGCATGATCAAGAAGGCCAATAGCAGGCCGATACTGGTAAAGTTAATATTGTAAGCCAGCACGTCCCACACACCGGCCGTGCGGACAAGCCCGCTCGCCTTGCGGACAAAGACCTCGGGCTTTTCAACGGCTTCTTTTTCAGTGGACATTGGTCTTTTCCCTCCTTAATGAGTGTATGTGTAGATGCCCACGCCTCAACCCAAGCCTGCAAAGTCGAGGTTGGCACCCATGTTTCGTGTTTCAGATCTCCCAGGCCACCGCACGCACTGGAGCCCCATCCAATCCGGAAAGTAAGAGAGGCAAGAAAGAGAACCGATAAACTGTGCCCAACCTGAGTAGGGCCAGACGAGTCAGGTTCTCAACGATGAGGATGTCGTTCCCCAGCAGGGTCTCATGTGCGTGGATGGTTTCCTGAACTGTGGAGTCCACATTCAGCGCGTCAATCCCCACCAGGCCTGCGCCCGCGGCGACCAGTCCTTCTGTGGCCTCGGACGTCAGATAAGGATGACGCATGTAGTGCTCCGTCCCCCAGAATCGATCCCAATCTGTTCGGACGATTACACCACCTCCTTTCGGCAGAAGCGAGAGCGCATTTGCCAATAACTCGACTCCTATTGGCTGGTCGTCGTGCAAATCAAGTGCAGCCACGACCAATCCCGGAAGGACAAAGCGCTCCACCGGATACTGGTCAATGGTCTTACCTTCGGGGAAGAAGTGGGAAGCGGCATCCACGTGCGTGCCAGTATGGGTTCCCAGGTGGAGTTCCGAAACCCGCCAGGGCACACTGGCTGCATCGGCCGGTTTGATACGAGGTTGCGGGTCGCCCGGAAAAAAAGTCATCCCATTCTCGACACGATGGCTGAGATCGAAGAGTTTCGACATAATGTTCTTGCTCGCTGTGATCCGGATCTAACCTGAGGTCATCTGCGTGCTTTCAACTTTGTCTCCGGTCAGTGTGATGATTGTACCACGCAAGATCCCCTCGCCATACTCACTGCCTGGATTGATAGCGGTTGTTCGTCCAATCTTGATTACCCCGCGGGACTCGTGGATGTGGCCGTGCAGCGACAGCAGAGGCCGATGCCGTTCAATGGCCTCTCGCACGGCGCTGCTGCCTGCGCCAAACAGAACCGGTTCCCCGCCTGAGGTGATCACTGTAGGTGGGTCGGTTGACGTATCCAGTTCGGGGCAGGTGTCGAGTGTGCTGTCAATGGGCGGGGCATGCATGTTAAAAACCACTCGTGAAAAATCATCCACACCTTCAATCGCCTGCGCAATCCGCCGTGCCAATTCCCGCTCTTCGATTTCCCGGGGTGTATTCCAGGGCGTGGGATTGCTATAGCCCAGGCTGACCATCGTGTGGCCTTCCTCGTCCAGACTCACAACCTCCCCCTCGCACGGAACCACCCGGTCTTTGGATTCTCGCTGCAGAATCTCCAATACCTCCGGCGCGTCGTCGTTGCCACCGGTCACGTAGCATCGAATGTCAGTGCCGGCCAATCTGTCCTCGGCCAGGCGGACCCAGGATGCCAGCCGCTTACTGGCTTTCTCAAGATAGAGTCGGTGCACCCCGGCCGGGTCATCCAGAAGCTGTTGATATTCTGACATGCTGACGATGCAATCGTAAAAGCCCAGCTTGCCCAGCTTAGTCTCGAATTCTGTTAGCTCATCATCACCTTGGAGAGTGAAGGTATTGCCCTGAAGCGTTGCCCTATATGTCTTGTTGCCAAAGGCAATCACGGGTACCATAAGCTTGCCGGTGAGATCGCCGCCCAACACCAACACATCTACGCCATAGAACTTGCCGGCATTGATGAACTTGCGAAACGTGGGCTCTGAACCGTGAACGTCGGTAGCGAACAAAAGACGTACCCGTCTCGACTTGCTCTTCTTTGACCAAAGAGGCATCGGGATTGCTCCAATTTCTCAGGTCGAGATGGTCTCACATAACATCATCAACATCCTGATACCATTTCACCCTATCACCCACCTTGGACCGAAGCCTCCAGGCTAGCGTCTTGGGTTCCTCATTGATACGCACCAGCGCGGCGTCGATCTGGGAAGCTATCTTGACCTTGTCATCGACGCTAAGCTGGCCGTAGCCCTGGGCTAGTTGTGCAACCTTTCTCAGGTTCATTGCTGTAGTACGCCACAACCCCCAATCTTGGGCACAAAGTCGGCTGATCAACGATATATTTATCCTCTCATCGTCGTGATCAGCCAGCGGGTGCTCGAGCAAGACCATAATGGTGTCAATGATGTCTTTCTCGTTGATCCTGACGATCTGCATCTTCTCCAGCAACATCTCTGCGAGCGGAAGGGTAGGCGTATCTACATCCAGACGTCCCACCCACTTGATCTCATGGCAAAAATCCAGCTTGTCGAAGAAGATGTCAATGTGGAGATCATTTGTCGGGTGATGGAAGATCATGCGCTGGCCTGCAAAGTACAGGTTGACCTCGGGGTCTCCACGGTAACCAAGCGAGGCAAAGAAGGATTCCATACGCGATGCTTGCTCTCGATAGCCAGCGTAGTCGATGTCAGTATACGCTCGTCCGAGTTCCTTTTGTAGATAGCCATAGCGAGGGCAATGAACCTGAAATGCCAATGAGCCAAGCAAACGCAGGATTAGTCCCTGCTCTGCGGCAGCTTCCACGATACGCACTGCCTCTGCCTCAAACTGGCGCCGTCGTTCATCACTTTGCTGAGCCATTCCAACCAGCGTCACCGTCACTCCTTCTTTAGAGTCTCACGTTTCCAGCCTCTGCGCTTGTTCTTGTGATGGATTGGTCTCTATGTTGTCGGTTGATTCAGCTCATCCAGTCTGCCATGTAATGTTGGTAGATACCCAAGGTTCGCCGATATCCGTTGGGCACAACCGACCACCAGTTGAATGAGTTGCTCTCGACGTTCCGGGCTATAGCGGACATCCGGTGTGGTGACGGTGATTCCAGCTACCACGCGTCCACTGTGATCACGTACCGGCGCTCCGACGGCGTACACCCCAATCTCGAAATCCTCTTCATCTACTTCGTAACCCTGGGTGCGGATCTTCTTCAGGCGGCGGCGTAACTGGTCACAGTCAGTTATGGTGTTAGCGGTAAAAGGGGTTAATTCGATCTCTCGGATGATGCGCTCCCGCTCCTGACCAGGCAAGTAGGCCAACAGGGTTTTAGGGGAGGCGCCAATGTGTAGGGGAAGACGTTGACCGATAGGAGCCGCGACCTGGAGCCTATGGTGGCCTTGATAGCGGTCAATGCACACGGCACTGTGCTCGTACAACACCAGTAGGTGTGCCACATCACCTGTTTTCTGGGCTAACTCCATCAGGATCGGCTCGGCCACGTGGCGCAGGTTAAGCCGCTCGCGCACCTGCTCGCCGATCTCGAGGAATCTCAAGCCCAACTGGTAGCCCCGGGTTTGGGGATCAGCCTCGACGTAGCCTCGCCGTTCGAGGGTCTTGAGAACACGGAAGACACGACTACGATGGATGCCTAGTTGGCGGGAGAGCTGGCTGGGCCGTTGGGGCTCCCCTCCGGCAGCCAACAGGTACTCAATCACATCGAGCGTCACGTCCAGAATCTCGATCGTGTATCGGTCTTGACCGGGCATTGGGTGCTCTCCCACCGAGACGGGACAGGATCTCATTGTCTACAGAGCGCGGGTGATCTACGTGAGGAGCCAGTGTCACATGGAGAGACACGCGCTCGTGGTGTTCACCTGATAAAACAATGAATCACTGTGTAAATTATACCATGTTTTGCAGGCAGCGCCAATACCGGGTCACGTTGCCTGCGAGTGTTGGAGCGAGCGACGTGGGAGACGCGGGAGTACCTGGCGCTGGCCTGGTGGGACGTGACCGTGCGGCATCCGGCTCCCATCCTGGGCAAGCGGCTGTCGTTTGAGTTCACAGCGCCAGATCGATCGCGTCGTCCAGCGGGCTGCGCACGGCCAGGCCGCCCCGGTTGAGGAGTGGGTGTAGGCCAACGAGTACGTTGGTCATGGTGGTCTTGACGCTTTTGTGGCCGAGGAGTTCCTGGACAGTACGGATGTCGTAGCCATTCTCCAGCAA
>Ga0114922_10004472_pt1 | contig 12953 bp, 11 predicted proteins | sample AartaG_FD_100975 | JGI IMG/M metagenome (GOLD analysis project Ga0114922, IMG submission 100975) | Deep subsurface microbial communities from Aarhus Bay to uncover new lineages of life (NeLLi) - Aarhus_00045 metaG | ecosystem: Environmental > Aquatic > Marine > Oceanic > Sediment | place... | reverse complement strand
GCAGTTCGTGCTTTGGAAAAGGCAGGTTTTTGGGTTGCTCGCCAGGGTAAGCATATTGTTATGACAGACGGAAGCCGGATCATAACGATTCCTCGGCATAATCCAATTAACGCAATCACGATGGGAAACATTGTACGAGATGCGGGCTTGACCAATGATGATTTTCGTAAGCTATTGTAGTGGCTGATCTGACAGCAGAAAACGGATACATCAATACCCAAATATATAGTCACCGGTGTCAAATATTTAGACCTGTCGCTACACTTCAAATATTGTCTTAGAACGCCACAAAAATCGGTATTAAAGAACTTATGCAATTTCTGCACGAACGTCATTCATTACTCAATTTGATCCCAACTTCACTCATCAAGGAGTGTTTGTTCTTAAGAACAATATATTGCCTTGGTTTGATCTCATCCCCAAAAAAAAGTTATTTAACTTAGGAAACAACGTTATTCAATGGGGATGGTCGGGCGGCAGAGAGGATAGTGAAGGTTCTTTGTGGAAATATCAGATATATCAATGAGTAAAAAAACTATTCATCTAATCGCTGCCGCACGCCCAAATTTCATGAAGATTGCACCACTCTACCACGCGCTCAAAAAGGAGCCTTGGACAGAACCGGTAATCGTTCACACTGGCCAGCATTATGATCTTAATATGTCGAACGCCTTTTTCCAGGATTTGGGGCTTCCGGCGCCTCACATTCATCTTGATGTTGGAAGGGGCACGCACGCGGAGCAGACCGGCGGCGTGATGATAGCTTACGAAAAGGTTCTTATAGAAACCAAACCCGATCTGGTGGTTGTTGTAGGAGATGTAAATTCAACCGTTGCCTGTACCCTGGCAGCAATCAAATTGGGGATCAAAGTCGCCCATCTTGAGGCGGGGCTCCGTTCTTTTGACCGCACAATGCCGGAAGAGATCAACCGAATCGTTACCGATTCGATTGCCGATTGTCTGTGGACTCCTTCCCAGGATGCGGACGAGAATCTTATCCACGAAGGCATTGCCACTAAAAAGATTACCATGGTGGGAAACATTATGATTGATTCTCTGGTAATGATGACGCCGGCAATCCAGACGGAAACCATACAAAAAGACATGGGTCTTGCCGATAAAAACTATGGCGTGGTCACTCTCCACCGGCCGTCTAATGTGGACACTCCAGACGTTCTGTCCCGTCTTTGTCAAGCTTTTGTCAGGATATCGGGACAAAACACTCTTGTCTTTCCGGTTCATCCTCGCACCGCGAAAAATTTGCGTGAATTTGGGCTTTACGAGCTTCTCAATAATGCCCCTGGGATTCTCCTGTCAGAACCACTCGGATATAAGGCCTTTATGAGCTTGATCTTCGGCTGTAAATTCGTGATCACCGATTCCGGTGGGATTCAGGAAGAGGCGACATATCTAAAAATGCCCTGCTTAACCCTGCGGCCCAATACAGAGCGGCCGGTAACAATAACAGAAGGAACAAACAAACTGAGCACGCCGGAAAAAATAGAAACAGACCTGAAAGAGGTAATGGAAAAAGATTGCAAGGCTCCTCCTTTATTCTGGGACGGAAAGACGGCAGAAAGGGTTGTTGAATCAATAAGATGTTTTCTGTGCATATTTGTAGAAACATAATGGCTCGACTGGCCTTTGACAACATGCGTATTTTCATGCCTTGTAGTGCCCCTTGGGGCATAGGGATTTACACAAAAAAACTGGTGGTACCGGGGGTTGTCAATGAGCAGTCAGCCATTGCAAGTGTGTAAGGATTGGCTTGAGTCGCGGAATATTGGCTGGCTCAGTAAGGGCTCTATCGGGAGGCGGTTTGCATCTGGTTCCTTTTGGTCTTTCGCAGGTACGTTTGCCTCGAGAGTGCTTGGACTAATTACAGCGATTGTTGTTGCAAGACTTCTCGGCCAAAGGGGCTATGGAGAATTCGGAATTGTTATTAGCACATTGGGGATGTTCAGTACTTTTGGCAGTATTGGTTTAGGCATAACTGCGACGAGATATGTTTCCAGATTGCGACATACTGATCCAAAAGTAGCTGGGGAAACTGCTGGTTTTACAATTCTACTGGCAGTGATAAGCTATGCGAGTTGTTCTATAGCACTCTATGTCTTTTCACCCGTATTGGCAGCTAAAGCTCTGAATGCGCCTCATCTGACTCATGCGTTACGGCTCATAAGTGTTGTATTGTTCTTGGATGGAATCAATGGGGTTCAAATCGGAATACTGTCCGGATTTGAATCTTTCAAAGTCATTGCACGAGTAAATTTATGGCGTGGAATCATAAAGCTTCCACTGACGGTTGCAGCAACATGGTCTTTTGGTTTATTGGGAGCGACCGGTACCATGAGCGTCGTTGCATTGTTTGGTATATCTGTCAACTATTATGCTATTCGTCGGGTAACGGCAGAGGCAAACGTCCCTATCCGCTATGCCTATAACAGAGCGCAAGTCAAACTTCTTTGGGAATTTTCGTTGCCAGCGTTTTTGTACGGCGTGCTCAGTGTTCCGGTTATCTGGATAGTTAATGCAATACTTGTCAATCAGCCGAATGGTTACCTTGAAATGGGGTTACTGAATGCTGCGAATCAATGGCGTAATGTCGCCAATTTTATTCCAACAACTTTGAGCACAATGGGAATAGCTATTCAATCAAATTTGATCGGTAACGGAGAAACAAAGGACTTTCGTCAAGCTGTTTTCTACAATTTGCTAGTTCAGGTATTGGGTACTACTCTGATTGTAGTGCTGATCATAGTTTTCGCTCCATGGATAATGATGGCCTATGGCAAGAGTTTTATTTCTGGTTATCCAGTGTTGGTCCTGATGTCTATTGCATGGCTATTCATGTCTGTCAGTTCAGTCCTTTGGGATTTGATGGTTTCTTATGGTGTGGTATGGAAAGGGTTAGCATTCAATTTTATCAGTGGCATTGTACTCCTTCTTGCATCCTGGCAAATGGTAAATCTGGGAGCAAAAGGAATTGCAATCGCTTATATTTGCTACTATGCGGTGGCAGCATTATTGCAAATCGTATATTTTATGTGCAAACGTGATCTGGAGAAAAGGCAACTTTAGTATAAGTAGCTAAAATGTGGCCAAATAACTTTGGTATGTTGCGTATTGATTATGAATGGACGCTGTTAAAAAAATTCTCCAATTGAATATTTGTGGCAACGTTTGGCACTTATATGGAACTGAAATATTGTGGCATGTTTGCAAAGTCTCATGATAAGCCGAGAAACCAAATCCCAATCTGTTGAATCGAAAGGGATTTACTTACTCGAATCCCCCCCAGTGTGAGGGTGTGAATGAATAACACAACCAATAGCTAAATCTAATTGAACGAAGGAGGCTCAGACGAACATTCAAAGAATAAGGACCACAGTCGAATTTCACAAAAATAGGATTTCAGAATCGTGGAACCATCGAGGCAATGATGGTAAACACATTCAAGGCATTCTATGGGGATATTGGTGGTTTTTTCGAAACAAAATACTAAAAACGCCAATAGATGTGGAAGTATTTGGCTACAGAAAGTTTCGTTGTTGCCCGGATTCTGCACACGCACAATCCTACTATTTTAATGGCACCGAGTATGATAGCTGGGATCAAATGAAGTTCATTGAAGCCTACCTCAAGCCAGGTGATCATTTTATTGATGTAGGAGCAAACGTTGGGCTCTTTAGCCTTCTAGCTTCTTCTGTGATTGGAACGAAAGGAAAAATTATTGCAATAGAGCCTGTTCCACTTAGCGTCAAAAGACTAGAAGAAAATATTGGGTTGAATCAACTTGAGAACGTGAAAATAGAAAAAGTGGCAGTTTAAGACGAAGAAAACAAGATTATGATGACAGATGCAGATGTTGGAAGCCACATGGTTTACTCCATAAAAAACCAGGAAGTAGTTGAAGTTCAGTGTGTTACTTTGGATTCAATAATTCAACATGAAGACTCAGAGTTTGCAATCACAAAGATAGATGTAGAGGGAATGGAGTTAAAGGTTTTGAAAGGTAGCTTGACTGCAATCATTCAAGGAAAATTACCAGTCATCCTTTTTGAGACGAATGGTCTTAATAAGCGATACGGTATTTCAGAAGGCCAAATCTGTCAATTCCTTAGCCAAAATAACTATCTATTAGGAAACTATGATGCCGACAATAAAGTATTTACTATAGACAACAAGATAAAAGAAGATAACTATGCAATAAAAGGCGATCGCATCGATGAATTAGAGAAGAGAATAAAGGGAGTGAAAATTCGGGGTGTTTGATTGACAGATAAACAAAAACGGTGAAATACCGTAACCACAGAAAGAATACGATGCTAACTTTATTGCTTTAAAACTCGATGATCCAGTTTTTTTATCTTGCTTTTTTTAAAATGCCATTTATCAAGGCTTTTGAGCTTTGGCAGACTTCTTTGCCAATAGCATAGTAGCTATTGAGCTGCCCGTTATTTGGGATTTTCTGAAAGTCAAGCACTAAAAACTGGATCATCGAGTAAAAGGAGTTTAATATTGCACATTCTTCATTACAATCCTCACTGCGGTGGCCCAATGTACGAATGGCATTATGTTCATTATTGCGATGAACTTGCCAAAGCAGGGCATAAAATTACAGATTGTAATCCTGTGCAAGTTTTAGGCAGAATCGGCAGCGCAGAGGAATATTCAGAAATACTTGTTTCGACTGCAAAGCAAATGATTGGCAATAAACTTGGCCCACATTTGATGCTATCAAATGCTACGGACAAAACTTTACTGCCAGATGCAATTGATATCCTACGTAAATTGGGTATCGCATGCGTTAATTTTAGTGTCGATGATTTAACAGTTCCTTTTGATGTCCGCAAGATTGGCAGCCACTTTGATCTATGTTGGACGACGTATATAGGTGCTGAAGTGATGTTGAAAAAATATGGGTGCCGCGTTATTTACCTACCAATGGCCGCTAACCCATATTTCTTTAAAGCAGGCACTGACCATAGGGCACACATTCTATGCTTTGTTGGTTCACGTTATGGGGCACGGATAAATTACGTGTCGCAACTTGCAAGGGAAGAAATTCCACTGAAAGTACGTGGCGCAGGCTGGCTAACAAATCCTGCAAATGGTACTCATGAGCTCGGTAGTTTAAAGAGAGCAAGGATTATTGATAGTTTAAGACTTGCAAGCGAGTACATACGTTTTCCTGCAGGCAGAAAGATCTTAGCCGGGGCCCTTAAGAAGAGAACTTCCTTTGGAACTCACAGAGAAATACTGCAAAATTTATCTCAAGTTGACATCGCAGGTCCTCTTTCAACATTTGAAGAAATGGTCTCTATCTACTCAAGCTGTTCGGCAAGTTTGGGGGTGCTTGAAGCAGGGAGTACCTACACGTTAAACGATCCCTTGGTCTATTATCGACTTCGTGAATTTGAAGCACCCATGGCTGGATGCGCACATATTGTCAGACGTGTAAGTGAGCTTGAAGAAAGTTTTGATGAAAATAAAGAAATGATTTTCTATTCATCAATTGAAGAATGTATTGATAAGGCTCGTTTTTATTTAGCACCCGAAAGATATAATCTTTGCCATTCAATAGGGGAAAAGGCGAGAACACGAGCAACACGTGATCATACTTGGCTAAATCGTTTTGCTGTACTCACAAAAACACTAGGAATAAAGATGTGTTCCTCAAGGACTATATGAAATGTGGTGGAGGTAAAAAAACGATATGATGAATGTACTCATTCTTCCTTCTTTCTATACAAACCCTGAGTGGCCGGTCAGGGGTATTTTTTTCAAGGAACAGGCACTATCTATTCAGAAAATCGGAGTGGAAACCTGTGTTGCTTATGTTGAGCCACGTGGCCTGAGGACGTTAGAATGGCACAAAATTCCTGAAAACCATTTTCAGATAACTTTTTCTGAAGAAGATGGTTTGCCTACGATTCGCATGCGTGGGTGGAATCCATTGATGCAAACAGTCCCGGGCGCACTCATGTGGTCATTCCTGACGGAACGCTTAATCGATTGTTATGTAAAAAGATTTGGTATGCCCGATTTGATTCACGCACATAATTCTCTTTGGGCAGGTTATGCAGCCTCGAAAGTAAAGAAAAAGTATGATATCCCTTATGTTGTTACCGAGCATTCAACTGGTCTAGCCGCTAACGCAATTCCAATTTTGGCGAAAAGTTTTGTGCGGAAAACGTTTTCTGGTGCAAACGCTGTAGTTAGTGTCAGTCAGGGGTTAGCCAAGGCAATGAAGCTTTACTGTGGAGGGAAGAACGTAATTGTTGTGCCTAATGTTGTTCAGACTGACTATTTTTCGTTGTCGCCTGATCGATCTCAGCCCCCTCCTTTCATTTTTTTGGGAATTGCCCATCTTGTGGAGAGGAAAGGTTTTCATGTGTTGATCAAAGCCTTTGCGAAGAGATTTAAAAACAATCATAATCTTCGCCTGGAGATTGGAGGAGATGGCCCACAACGCGGTGAACTTGAAGTCTTATGTAAGACTCTTGGAATAGAGGATAATGTGAGGTTTTTGGGTGCGCTTTCACGAGAACAAGTGCGAGAGGCTATGTGGCGTGCGCATGTGTTTGTACTTCCCAGTTTTCTTGAAACATTCGGGGTTGTTCTTATCGAAGCTATGTCGACAGGGTTACCTGTAATTGCCACCCGTTGCGGAGGGCCAGAATACATTGTCAATCCAAAGGTTGGTGCGCTGATAGATCCAGGTGACGAAATTGGGCTGAGAGACGCAATGCAATGGATACTGGATAAGAGGCGCTTCCTATATAAGGACATTCGTGAGCATACCATAAGCCATTATGGTGAACTGGCAGTTGCTAGATCACTTGAAAATATTTATCAAGAAGTTCTTCAAAGCAATTGATTGTATGAAAGTGTCGTGAAGCGGATAGGTTGTTAGAAATTATCTGCTCGATCAAGAGCCAATGCTCATGTGCTAGGTGAACTGAAATTCGCTGATTTATTGAATGGTATCAATGATAAAAAATTATGCTAATAAATGTGAAGCAGTCATACGGAACAAGAATAAAAGACAAATAGTATTCTTCCTGATGGGAATGGTAGTTTTCTCATCTTTGTCTTCTGTTATTGCTCTAAATATATTGAATTTTCCAATTGCCTTACCTGAATTATTTTTTCTTCTGTTCTATGTTGGTTTTAGAAAAATAATTAGGTTCAAATTTTATCTCACTAAAAAGGCGTTGAATTTTCTTTTGGTTTGGGGATTTCTTATTCCTATCGGCATATATTTTAACGAAATGCGCTTTTATGGTATTTTATCAACAGCGCGTCCATATCTATATTTGATAATTTCATATCATCTATTTTCCAAAGTCAAAGAAGTCAACTATGAAAATGTATACTATGTCTGTCTAGGATCTCTTATCGGCTGGTTATTTGTTGCTGTATATTTTTTTGTGTATCAATTTTCCATATTTACAAATGAAGTATCTGGCGTGAACGGTAATATGATCGCAGTTGCTATCCTAATAGCATGTTCTGTTCTTCTAAAGCCAAAGACAACTTTGCCAATCTTATTGTTAGTTGTGGTTATATATTTCTCCTCTACTCTGAGAAGGCTATTGGTTGCTGCTGCTGTTTCTTTACTTGGGGCTCTTCTTTTTTACATAAGGACAAACAAAATAAAAGGCTTGGTTCTTTTAATTGTTCTTTTTTTTGCTGGTAGTTTCTTTATGGTAAACAAAGATATCGTTTTTAATTTTCTGCATGAAAAAGCCCCTTTAGTTCAATACCGAACTGTCACAAAAATTGAGCGTTTATTTTCTAATCCGGCGGAGTCAGAGGCTGTAAGGGCAAAAATTATTAGGGAGTTTTATGGCAATCTTGAAGATTATATTTTTCCCAGGGGCTTTGTATCAAAACAAATTAGTCGTGATCTAAGACTGGGTGAATATATAGATTTTCCTCTTAAGGAAATTACATATACTCTAGGCTTGTTTGGTACTTCCATTTTGCTTTTTATTATATTGTGGGAGTTATGTAAGGTATGTGTTCGTGAAATAACTAACCCTTCAATAGAACAAGAAATCATAATTATTACAACAATAGTGTGCTTCATTCTATTGTTTTTGGACGGTACATTTATAAGCCACGCTTATATTGCACCATTTACCGGCTTCGTATTAGGGCGATTGAATTATTTGTCGAGCAAAGTACGCGTTAAATGACCACTTACCTTAAAAAGTGGAGACTAGGGGCAAGGGGCAGCAATTGGCGAACAATCATCAGCTTAACCTGCGGTTTCTTGAACAACACAAGGCAGAGATGTTGCGGCTGAATATATTGCTGAAAGGGATATTTATTCGAAAGAGGAGAAGCCCATAAAAGATCTTCTGCGTTAGCAAGGGCAGTTGGTCATACCGTGGAGGTATCCCTGGCTATCAGCCCGCAGAACATTATTAATCGGAATTGCGCAAAAGTTTCCCATAACTAATAAATGAATAGGTGAATATCGCGAAAATTGTATATATAACAGAATTTTTTTCTGAAAAAATGGGATACTCGGAAAATTGTCTTCCAAAGGCCATGGCTTCATTAGGCCAAGAGGTGCATGTGGTTGCTTCAGAGCTTCAACCCTATGGGAACCTTTCTAACTATAATGAGACTTATGGTCGGTTTCTAGGCCCGCGTATACAACCATGTGGTTCCAAATTTGTGGACGGGTATATGCTTCATCGATTGCCGCACCGGTTGCATTTTGGGTATGTTTCTATTTGTGGCTTGGTATCAAAGATACGATTACTTAAATCGGATATCGTACAAACCATTAATTGTATTTCTACTAATACTTTGAAAATTGCAGTTGCCCAAGGATTATTCGGGTACAACATGTTTACAGAATGTCATCAACATATGTCCATTATTAAACCATATTTGCGTTATCAGACTCTTTTGCATCCGAAGAGATTATTATATTTCGTCACCAGAACCATTCCTGGTCGTTTCGTTAGCTTATTTACGAAAAAATGCTTTCCTATTGCACCGGATTGCGTTGAAGTTGCGCACAGATTTTATGGCGTACAAAAGAGAAAGATCAAAATTATGACGCTGGGCACCGATACAGATTTATTTTTTCCGGTTAGGGATAAGACAAGTATGGATCAGCGTATTAAATTACGTCGCGAGCTGAGATTTAGTAAATCAGAGATTGTTTGTATCTACACCGGTCGATTCTCGGAGGGGAAAAATCCTCTGCTTTTGGCAAAAGCAGTTTCGGAAATCAGGAATCAGGGTCTTCCATATCGTGCTATATTTATTGGCGATGGTTTTCAGAGAACTGAAATAGAGTTATTTGAAGGCAATGTAATTATCCCGTTCGTAGATTTTTGTGAGCTGCCAAAATATTACCGCGCGGCAGACATTGGCGTGTGGCCGAGGCAAGAGTCAATGGCCATGCTTGATGCTGCATCTTGTGGCATCCCAGTTGTAGCAAGTGATCATATGGGAGACCTTGATCGTGTTAGAGGAAACGGTGAAGTTTACAGCGAAGGAGAAGTTAGGGATCTTGTTCGTGTTCTTCGAAATCTTGATTCAAAGGATGTCAGGTGCAAATATGGTAAAAAAGGCAGGCAAAAGATGGTTGATAAATATAGCTGGGTTGAAATTGCCAAAGATAGGCTTATGGATTATCGTCAGGCATTGGAGAGGAGGACATGATGAGTAAGTTCCGAAAACAGAACTTTGAATTTTATTATACCTTCAATTGCATAAAATGAACATTCTTCATTTAATCCCTTCGGTTGGGCCAAGGTCTTTTGGGCCTGGTTATGTAGCTTTGAATCTAGCCAAAGAGCAGCAACGGTTAGGTTGTTCTGTACAGATTTGGTGCCTTGATACATCTATGGATATTCACTGGGCATCTGAAGTCAGTGATTTGCCTCGAAAAAATATTCGATCCTTTTCATATATAGGTCCGAGCTTTCTCAGATACTCTCCTGAAATGGAACGCTTTGCTGCAGGATCTACAGGGCAACAGTTCAATGTTATTCATCAGCATGGTATTTGGACGGGTATTTCACGTGTTACATATAAGCTGAGTAAAAAACATAATATATCTTCAGTTGTTGCTGCACACGGCTCTCTGGAATCCTGGGCGCTAAAACGATCAAAATGGAAAAAAAAAATTGTAAGCCATCTTTATGAATACCAGAATCTTAACAAAGCGGCATGTCTTCACGCTACAGCTGAAGCTGAAGTGACAGATTTTCGGAAATTTGGCCTTTTAAATCCAGCAGCAGTTATACCAAACGGTATTTCCGACAAATGGTTGAACAGTGTTGGAAATGCAGATAATTTCCGTAATCATTTCAAAATTAATCATAATAAAAGAATTTTGCTTTTCATGTCTCGGATAACGCCAAAGAAAGGCCTCTTTATGCTCCTCAATGCAATAAACATGATGATCAAAGATTTTAACGACTGGATACTAGTTATTGTAGGCCCTGATGAATTCGGGCACAAATCAGAAGTTGAGTCCCTTGTGGATAGACTAGGGTTAAAAGATAAAGTTATATTTATCAATCCCATTTTTAATCAACTTAAACGTGATGCATTCTCAGCGGCTGACCTGTTTATACTTCCGTCTTATAGTGAAGGTGCCCCTATGGTTATTCTTGATTCCCTTGCAACAGGGGTTCCTGTAATAACGACTAAAGCTTCACCATGGAAAGATCTATTGACCTATGGGTGTGGTTGGTGGGTTGATATAAGTGTCAACGGAATTTGTGAGGCTCTTAAACATTCAGTAAACTTGTCAAAGGAAAATCTTGAAGAAATGGGTAAACGGGGGAAAGAATTGGTTGCATCTAAATACACTTGGTCTAGACTGGCACAAATGACGATTGATCTTTATGCATGGATTCTCAGGCGAAGCGAGATGCCTGACTTTGTTTTTTTTGATTAATCTTTATAAGATTTTCTCAAATTAGAGATATATGAGGTTTTAAAAATTTAAATGAATATCTTAGTTCTTGGCGGCAATGGTTTTATAGGTTCCCATCTTGTAGATAAGCTTGTTGGGGAAGGGCATAATGTTCGGGTCTATGATAAGTATAAAGAGCTTTTTCGCAAGCCTGTTAAAGGAGTTGAATATTGTTTTGGAGATTTTGGGAATAGGGGCCTTATTGCAAATGCCGTTGTGAATATAGACATTGCATTTCACCTTATAAGCACAACTTTACCAAAAACGTCTAATGATGATCCAGTTTACGATGTACAATCTAATGTTATTGAATCATTATTTTTGTTTGAAAAATGTGTAGAGCACAGGGTCAAGAAGGTTGTTTTTATCTCCAGTGGCGGAACAATTTATGGAAAGCCAAAAACACTGCCAGTTAGAGAGGATGATTCAAAATTCCCTGTGTGTTCTTATGGTATTACTAAATTGATGATTGAGAAATATCTGTTTTTCTTTAATAAGTTATACGGGCTTTCCGGAATAATTGTCCGGCCTTCAAATGCTTATGGCCCCAGGCAAAATCCTGAAAGCGTTCAGGGCGTTATACCGGTTTTTTTAGACAAGGTAAAGGAAGATAAAGTAATCGAGATATGGGGCGATGGTGAAATTGTGAGGGATTTCATTTACATAAATGATTTGGTGGATGGAATTTACAAAGCAGCGTTACACAGCACATCATACACTATTTTCAATATTGGCAGTGGAGTTGGGCATTCTATCAATGAGATTTTAAGAATTATTCGTAAAATTATTGGACATGAAATTAAGTATAGTTATACAAAAAATAGACCATTTGATGTTCCAAAAATATATTTGGATATAAGTAAAGCAAAAAAAGAGATTTCGTGGGAACCTATCACATCTCTTGATGATGGAATTAAACAAACTTGGGAATTTATCAAATCGTTGTATATGTGAATATTTTTTGTGAAATTACTACAACGGAGGTGACTGAATGTTTAATAATAAAACATTACTTATTACCGGTGGCACTGGTTCTTTTGGCAACGCGGTAATTGAGAAATTTTTGAATATCGGCATAAGAGAAATCCGTATCTTCAGTCGAGATGAAAAGAAGCAGGAAGATATGCGCAATGCGTACTGCAACAATAAACTGAAGTTCTATATCGGTAATGTCAGGGATTATGACAGTATTTGCTCCGCTATGCATGGAGTTGATTATGTCTTTCATGCCGCGGCGTTAAAACAGGTGCCATCATGTGAATTCTTTCCGATGGAGGCGGTGAAGACAAATATCCTGGGCACGGAGAATGTCCTTAATGCGGCTATCTCGCAGAATGTCAGTAAGGTTATAGCCCTGAGCACAGATAAGGCGGTTTATCCGATTAATGCCATGGGGCTGTCAAAGGCGTTGATGGAAAAGGTGATGACCGCAAAGGCTCGGACAGTGGATGAAAACAAGATCGTGCTTTGCGGCACACGTTATGGAAATGTGATTGCTTCAAGGGGTTCTGTGATACCGCTGTTTGTGAAACAGATTAAAGAAGGGGCGCCTTTAACAGTTACAGATCCCAATATGACAAGGTTTATCATGTCACTTGAAAATGCAGTTGATCTGGTTTTGTATGCCTTTCAAAACGGGAATTCAGGTGATATATTTGTTCAAAAAGCCCCAGCTTGCAAGATTCGAGATCTAGCAGTTGCCGTTAAGGGATTATTTAGAGCAGAGAATGAGATAAAGGTAATTGGGACCAGGCATGGTGAAAAGCTGTTTGAAACCCTGTTAAACAGGGAGGAAATGGCCAGCGCCTTGGATTTGGGTGATTATTACAAAATCTCGATCGATACCAGAGACCTGAATTACAATAAATACTTCATTGAGGGTGAGGAGCAGATATCAGGCAAAGAAGATTATACCTCCAACAATACAAAAATATTGAATGTGGAAGAGATAAAAGAGGTTCTATTGAAGGTAGATTATATTCAGGAAGAACTT
>Ga0114922_10004471_pt1 | contig 12953 bp, 13 predicted proteins | sample AartaG_FD_100975 | JGI IMG/M metagenome (GOLD analysis project Ga0114922, IMG submission 100975) | Deep subsurface microbial communities from Aarhus Bay to uncover new lineages of life (NeLLi) - Aarhus_00045 metaG | ecosystem: Environmental > Aquatic > Marine > Oceanic > Sediment | place... | reverse complement strand
CTTAGATATGGACAAGATAATCGGAGAAATAAAACATGGCGCTGCAACGCCCTTAAACGGTTACTTGACGCCCCATCACTTTGGTTACAATCCGGAGACACCGGTTTATCCCTATGATCTGGAGAAAGCCCGAAGCCTTCTTGAAGAGGCAGGATATAGTGATGGATTGAAGCTGGTCTTCGACATCCCTTCTATCATGCCCAATGAAGCACCACGGCTAGCGCAAATGATGGCGGAACAATACAAACAAGTTGGAATATCTGTAGAGGTAATCGAGCATACAGACCGGGCAGCATACTCCGAGATGGTCAGGATTAAAAACATTAACGACGCATGCTGTTTTGATTCGAGTCCTCGAAGCACCTATCGCGTGCTGCGGGAGAAAATCCAGTCAACATTACTGGGACCTTGGTGGCAAGGATATGAAAACAAAGAGGTGAATGACCTGATTAAACGAGCGGAGGCCACATTCAATACTGCAGAAAGACAAAAAATCTATCGTCAAATATTCACAATTGTCCGGGACGATGCGCCATGGATATTCCTTTACAGGCCAACACGCTTCTGGGGTGTCAGATCGACCATGACGGAATGGAAGCTCAGATCGGATGGTTTGCTTATTTTCAACTAAGGATCATTTTGTATAATTTGGAGAGAGGTTTTAAATTTAAACCAAAAGGGAGGAAAACTTAGACAAATGAAAAACAAAAGCATGTTTGTTTTAACAGTGTTGATCTTTATTCTTATTTTTAGTTTACGCGGACAAGAAGAGCCGCAAAACTGGAAAGCTAAAACCCTTTGGGAGAGTAAAGAAAAGATCCAGAGAGTCATCGTCGCCGATATCGATCCCGAGCATGAAGGAGACGAAATCATTTCAGTTGCAGCAAATGGTGAAGTCGTCTATTCCTATTTGTCCTCAGGCAAGTGGGCAAACGATACTCTCTGGAATGACTCGGAATCTCTTACCGGAGCGGCTGCGGGTGAATTGGATGCCGCTCATCCGGGAAAAGAGATTATCGTCGGGGGCACGAGGGGTGTTGTGGAATTAATCCAGTTCGATACCAAAAAGCACGAAACTCTATTTGTCAAAGGAGGTTCGCTCCACGGACTATCTGTCGGGGAACTTAATGCAGCCTATCCCTCTCAGGAGGTTGTGGCTGTGGATGAGGATGGGCAGCTCTTTGTTCTTTTTAGAGATGGGGAATGGAAATCCAAACTTCTTCTCAAAGACACGGGCCGTTTGAGGGATACTGTCATTGGAGATTTCGATAGGACTCACCTGGGACTGGAAGCACTGGTAGTTGGTTCCTCTGCCAAAGTCATACAGGTATACGCAGAAAATGAAAATTGGAAGACCAAGATAATCAACCAAGCATCAGAGGGACTGGGGCGGATCGCAACGGGAGAAATTCTTAGAAATTTCCGGGGACCGGAGGTCGTAACAGTGGGTGATAAGGGAGGGGTATATTTATTGAAACAAGAGCAAGGCATCTGGAAATCTGAGGAAATATTCAGGGACAGCGAAGGACTGCGAGGAGCGGCCGTGGCAGATGTCCAGCCTAATCTGCCAGGAAATGAAGTGATTATCTACGGCTACTCAAAAAATGTAATAATGATTTATTTGAAGAACGATAAATGGACGGCAGAAACACTGTGGACTGATTCGGACCGTGCCCACAGCCTCGCATGTGGAAACTTTTCCCCTTCTAACGCCTGGAAAGAATGCGTAGTGGGCGGTTATTCAAAAAAAGTCACCGGAATATTCTACGAAAAATAATATCACTTGCCCTAAAAAACAGCCAGAGATTCTCCCTGCCATCGAAAAATTGAGGTATGGCCAATAAATCCATCTATTCAATTGACAATAAGATTTAAGCATGTATGATTGAACTTCTAATTCATGGAGGATTTAATAAAAATGGAGATGAAGCGATGAAAAAGTTTCTCGTATTGACCGTCGTTGTGTCTTTTTTGTTTTTCTCCCAATACTCTGATGCACAAACGGATCCCGTCATAAAGAAAATTATCGAAATAGGCAAAAAAGATAACAGAACAATGAAACACCTTGACGTTCTCACCAATCGTTTTGGTGGAAGGCCTATCGGTTCCGCGGCTTACGATAATGCCGCGGAGTGGGCCGGAAAGAAATTCAAGGAATGGGGAATGCAGGTCGAATACGATGAAGCTGGCACCCTGGCGGTTGGTTTCAATCGGGGCCCGTGGTTTGGAAAAATGACATCCCCAAGATCCATGCATTTACATTTTGCCACTCCCTCTTATTCGTCAGGAACTCGAGGTAAGCAGGTTGGACACGCGGTATAGGAGCCCCAAGATGATAAACAGTTCAAAAGCATGAAAAAAAAATTGAATGGGGCATGGGTTCTCCTTGAGCCCCCTGAATTGGATGAAGAAGAATTGGAAAAAAGAAAAAAAATGACTCCGGAAGAACGGAGAGAGCAGAGGGATTTGGAACGAAAAGAAACCAAAGCCAAACTGAAAAAATTAGAAAAAACCGGGATTCTGGGAGTCATCTCTTCAGCCAATGTTCCCATCACTGCGACCTATAACAGGGATGTGAAGGAATGGACATCATGGGATGATCTGCCCACGATATGTGATATCAAACTGGACGAGCATCAATTTGTGGAAATCAAACAAATGATTATTGAACGCCAGAGAGTGGAACTGGAATTTGACATCCGTAATTATTTTAAGATGGGACCGGTAAAATATCATAATGTTATCGGAATTATACCAGGCACCGAATTCCCTGACGAATATGTCATAATGGGTGGACACCTGGACTCTTTTGATGTTGCCACGGGAGCCGTCGATAATGGTTCCGGTATAACCCCGGCAATGGAAGCGGCGCGATTGATCATGGCCGCCGGTGGCAAACCCAAACGCACTATCCTGGTTTGCCTCTGGTCTGGAGAGGAATTTGGTATTCTCGGGGCTGGCCATTGGGTTGAAAAATTTAAGGACCGATTGCCCAAAATTTCCAATATGTTTAACAGGGATGGCGGGCCTACAGTGATTACCGGAATCTCGGTATCTGAGGCTATGTGGGATGATATGGAAAAAATTTGTCAGCCGCTAAATGATATCAACCCAGATTTCCCTTTTAAAATGGAAAAAAGAAAACCCCGAGAAAGATCAAAGCGTCCTGGAGGTACCGATTCTTCAGTCTTTTCCATGAATTGGGTGCCAACCATGGGCTTCAGAACGGCTGACCCTCTCGGTTATGACTTTAGTTACAGAGAAATCTGGCACACGGAAAATGACTATTACCAGAAAAGTATCCCTGAATACCAGGAACACACGTCCATCGTTACGGCAGTGGTGGTATACGGAGTTGCCAATCTTGACCATTTGTTGTCGAGAGAAGGGTACTTTCTCCCCGATAGCAAACCAGATCCCAAAAAGAAAAAGAAATAAATCGTTAGCTTTTTCTTGCACTTTAGAAGAGGAAAGCTTTATGCAATATGATGTCATCATAATTGGGTCAGGATTAGGTGGTTTAGCCGCGGGTGCAAAATTAGCGAAAGAAGGAAAAAAAGTACTTATGCTGGAACAGCATTACCAAGTTGGCGGATGTGCCACGCATTTCAAACGAAAGGGATATACTTTTGAAGTCAGTTTGCATGAATTACATAGGTGATTTCGCTAAAAGGAACTTTATCTTCGTGGATTATGGGCAAATCGATTCAAAGTTAGCTCCGGAGGGGAAGTCCGTCGGTTCGATTTGTACATCAGATTACTTGTCAGACTGGGAACAATTAAGCAAAGAGGACTATATATTAAAAAAGAAGGACGTAGCCGAAACCTTTATTCAAAGATTGAATGATGTGTACCCAAGAATCAAGGATGCCGTGGATTATTATGAAATTGGGACGGCCAAGACAATCCAACGGTACACATTGAATCCGGGAGGAAGTGTGTACGGATTTTCACAGATACCCAGTCAAGCTGGCAAAAACAGGTTGCCTCATGAGTCTTCGATAGAAAACCTCTACTTTGCTTCTGCTTGGACACAACCCGGTGGTGGTTTCGGAGCCGCACTCGGTAGCGGCTATATGGTTGCAAATAAGATTTTAAAAAAAGAAAAAAGTTAAACTGTCCCCTGCCCGGTAACTCTGTCAGGGCCTTTCGAGGATCAGTGCGCCGGCCATGCCGCCCGCAGCACATATACTCACCAAACCGAAACGAGCGTTGCGGCGGGCCATTTCGTTGTCCAATGTGGTCACACGGTCATCCATTCGCACAATCGATCGATGGCTTCCATGACGTTTCCACAATAGGTCTTGAGAAAGGTTTCATCCAAAGATTGGTCTACCGGGATAGATTTTAAAGCCGCTAGCGCTTCTTTCCCATTAAAATCCACGTACGCCAATCGGGCGGTCATCTCTTCCGGCTTTCGGCCGAAATCGTTCCCGGGCAGGATCGCAACTCCGGTATCGTCCAACAGCTTGCGGCACATATCCATGCTGGTGTGGATGCCTCGAGCGTCCAGATTCTCTTTAAAAGGGGAGAAATCAGGAAAGAGGTAGAAACCTCCTTGAGGAGCAGCTACTTTTGTGCCACAGTCCTTCAGCTTCCTGGTTATTTGATTGCCTAAAGCCTTGAGAATTCGACGGGACTTCTGTAAATAATCATCAATCTCCGGTCCTTCCTGAAAGGCCCGGATCGCTGCGTACTGGATAGGTGCACTTGTCGATGTGAAAGTCTCGGTACCCACTGCAGCCATGGCTTGGAGAAGCCAACGTAGTTTTTTCGGGAAAACAAAAACACCCAGCCTCCAGCCGCCGGCACCGCACCACTTGCTTAAGCCGCCGCTGAAGATCGTTCCCTCAGGATAAAATGGCACGATGGAATGATGTTCTCCGTCGTGGTGGATCTTTCCGTAGATTTCATCTGAAAGCAGCATAACTCGATTCTTATCTGCCACTTCGGCCAACTCTTCAAGTTGGATTTTGGACATGGAAGTTCCGGTGGGATTGAGGGGATAATTAAGGATCAATAGTCGGGGGCGGCTTGGATCGATGTGGCAGAGCCTCTCCAACTCCTCAGGCAATAAATGCCAGTTGTTCTCGAAGGAGGTGGGAATAAAGAAAATTTTCCGGCCGATGATCCTGGCCTGGGGAGCATAGGAGACCCAGCTGGGCGCAGGGATGGTCAGATCTCCGTCATAGGTTAGCTGCAGTAGGAACATCAGTTCCTTGGAGCCGGGGCCGATCAGAACATCATCCGGTTCGGCCTCGATGCCGAAGGTCCGGCAGTGATGCTCGGCCACTGCCTCCTGCAGCTCTCTGAGGCCTTTGACAGGCAGATAATCCTTTTGATGCGCATTCTCTTGTAGGGCCTGGACCACTGGATCGGGGACTGGAAACGGCGCCTGGCCCAATCCCAGCTTAAAGATTTTGACCCCTTTTTGTCTAAGCTCATTGGACAGGTCGTTGATGGCGACTGTCGCCGAAGGTTTGATTCCGGCAACGTTGGGATTTAAGTGAATTTCGAGTTTGTGTCCTTTATGTTCTTTCAAGTTTTTTCTCCTTAATGGGTCAGGTATACCTCATCTTATTTTCTAGTAATTGTATCAAAATTATAAAGTTTTTTGAATTTTATGCAAAAAAACTTCGATCTCGTAGTTGGGTTTAGACTAGCGGTTTCAAGTCGTCCAAAATCCATGGCATCAATTCGGCCACGGTGGGGTGCGTGAGAACGGCCTTGCGAAACAACTTGTATGACTGATTTGTATACATGAACGGCGTAAACATATTGACAACCTCGTCGCCGCCCACGCCAAGAACGGCAGCACCCAGAAACGTCTCGGTATCCGCATCCACCAGGATTTTAACCAATCCTTCGGTCTCATCCTTTTCTCTGGCGCGTGCGATCTGGTTCATGGGCCGGGTGGCCATTAGCACGTCACGGCCGCTCGCCCGCGCTTCCCTCTCAGTCATACCCACCCGTCCTAACGGCGGGTCAATAAACAGGGCATATGTTGGGATTCGTTCGGACAAGAGGCGATCTCCGCTTCCACTGAAATAATCCCAAAATATCTCGCCATCGTTGACTGAAGTGTGGGTGAAAGCGCCTTCGCCATTGATGTCGCCAACAGCAAAGATGTGCGGCACATTCGTCTGCATTACATCATTGACAAGAATATAGCCACGTTCATTGACCTCGACGCCAGCTGCTTCCAGATTTAGTCGGTCACTGTTGGGAATCCGGCCCACGGCTAATAACAGATGGGTTCCCCGCAGCCGTTGGGCTTCGCCGTCCTTTTCGAAAAAAACATCGATTCGTTGAGGAGCCTCTTGTGCCAAACGTTTCAGGCCTGCATTGAGATGAATCGTAATTCCTTCACCTTCGAGGATTTTTTTGGCAGAAGTAGCGATATCAACATCCTCACGAAACATGATCTGTGAGGAACCTTCCAGAATGGTAACTTCGCTCCCCAGGCGACGAAATGCCTGGGCAAATTCCAGACCGATATAGCTGCCGCCTGCAATAACAAGGTGCTGGGGTAATTCTGGCACGTCAAGCAAACGGGCGTTGTCCAGCCAATCAATGTCATCGATGCCATCGATCGGTGCTTTACGAGGGCTCCCACCAGCATTGATGACTATCGTTTCTCCTTCGATCAGTTCATCTCCGACACGCACCGTATGCGGCCCTTCAAAGGCAGCAAATCCTGCATAAACAGTCACATTCTCCATGCCGCGCAACCATTTTTCCATTCCATTTCTGAGGTCATTTCGCATCCTATTTTGGCGTTCCATCACTTTAGCGAAATCAACACCGATCTCGCCCGTGATGATCCCAAAATCAGCGCCGCGACGAACCATGTGTGCCACCCGGGCGCTGGCGACAATCGTTTTGGTGGGAGTACAACCGTAGTTGACACAACTGCCGCCAAAACGACCGCCTTCGGCGATCGCCACTGTTTTTCCAGCTTGCACCAGCCGCGGCACGACCGTGCCTGTCGCCTGACCCGTTCCGATCCAAATCACATCATATTTTTTCATTTTTATATTCCATGCCATACCACTTAATTTGTTTCACGATGGAAGCCAATCCGTTCGCCCGGCTAGGCGAGAGATGGGAGTTTAGTCCTACCTTCTCGATGAAATACAAGTCAGCATTAACGATATCTGCTGGTGTCTGATCGTTAAGAACCCGTAGCAACAATGCGACCAATCCCTTGGTGATCAAAGCATCACTATCTGCAAAAAAACATAATTTTCCGTCCTTCATTTCGGCACTGATCCACACTTTGGCCTGACAACCTTTTATGGCATTATCTTCGGTCTTTAAATCAGCCGCAAGTGGATTTAATTCTTTTCCTAGATCGATGAGGTATTCATACTTATCTAGCCAGTCATCCAATTCGGAAAATTCTTCGATTATCTTGTCCTGGATCACATTTATTGTCATCATGAATACACTATTTCCCCAACATCTTTTGGGCTTTTTGCAGGCCTTTGCTTAGCTGGTCTATTTCTTCTTTTGTGTTATAAATCGCAAAGCTGGCCCGAATTGTAGCACTTATTCCATAGTGTTGCATCACAGGTTCGGCACAGTGTGTTCCGGTGCGCACGGCAACTCCCAATTTGTCCAATATCGAGCCAGCATCATAGGGATGGATATTCTCGAGGTTAAATGATATTACCCCACATCTTTCGGGAGCAAGACCGTACATTATGAGTCCACCAATGGTACTCAACTTTTCTATGGCGTAAAGCATTAGATCATTTTCATAAATTGGGATGGCATCCATGCCTATGTTCGAAATATATTCAATCGCTGTTCCCAAGCTTACGGCGGCCACATAATTGCTCGTCCCTGCTTCAAATTTGAACGGCAGATCAGCATAAGTTGTCTTCTCAAAACTCACTGAATTTACCATGCCTCCTCCAAACTGATAGGGGGGCATCTTTTCTAGCCATTTTTCTTTTCCGTAAAGGACGCCTATCCCTGTCTCTGCATACATCTTATGCCCAGAGAAGGCAAAAAAATCACAATCAAGATCCTGAACATCGACAGGAATATGCTGGACAGCCTGTGCGCCATCTATCAATACAGGAATTTCTCGGGCACGTGCCAACGCAACTATTTCCTTTAGAGGATTGATTACGCCCAACGCATTCGATACATAAATGATAGATATTAGTTTTGTTTTCTCTGTGATAAGCTTTTTTAGTTCATCTATTATCAATATCCCGTCATTATCAAATGGAGCGACTTTAAGGAGGGCCTTTTTACGTTCGCATAGAAATTGCCAGGGGACAATGTTGGAATGGTGCTCCATTTCGGACACGATGATCTCATCTCCTTCGCTGATAAACTTATTGCCAAAAGAATTAGCGACAAGGTTTATAGCCTCAGTTGTCCCGCTAGTAAAGACTATCTCAGAGACACTCTTGGCATTAATGAAATCCTTCACCGTTTTCCTGGCATTCTCGTATGCATCACTTGCCTGCTCGCTAAGATGATGTACTCCACGATGGATATTGCTGTTGATGCTTGAATAAAACTCGACAATCTCATCGAGAACCACATTGGGTTTTTGGGTAGTAGCTGCATTGTCCAGGTATACCAGGGGTTTTCCATGAATTCTTTTATCCAGAATTGGGAAATCTTCGCGGATCTTGTTTATGTTTAGCATAGAGTGTCTTATTCTTTTTTTAGAAATTGAATCAACGAAAACCATTTATTTTTATCACTGAAAATGTTTTTTATTTCAAGGCCAGCAGCTAATGCCAGATCATCAATATGCTTGTAGGTAAATTTGTGTGAGTTTTCGGTATGAATGGTCTCTCCCTCCCTTATTATAATTTTTCTGGGCAAATAGGGACAGGAAATCTCCATATATTGTATGGCTTTTAAATGCATTTCTATTCGGGAATACACTTCATCGTAAAAGGCGATGTGACTGAACAAATCTGGATTAAAATTTGTGCCCACATGCTTATTAATTACGTTTAAAATGTTTCGATTGAATTTGGCTGTGATATTTTTGCTATCGTTATATGCATTTTCGAGTGCATCTTTACTTTTTACCATATCTACACCAAGCAGTAGTATATCGTCTGATTGCATTGTCCTTCCCAGATCAGAAAAAAAATTCATGGACTCTTTTCTGGAGAGATTCCCTACTGTACTGCCAAAAAAGCAGATGAGTCTCTTTGCGCCTACCGGAATCAGGTTGAACTGTTTTCCAAAATCAGCGACCACACCTTGAATTTTCAATCCAGGAAATTTCTTTATTAGGATTTTCAATGAATCTTCAATTACTGCCTGGTTTACATCGACGGGCATATATCGAACCGATTCCATGTGCTCAGCGGGAATGGAATCAAGTAAAATGGAGATCTTTGAGCAATCACCACTCCCGAGCTCAATAATGTCTACATCCCTCAGTTTTCCTGCAATCTGAAAACACGTTTCCCTCAGTATTTTTTTTTCGGTGCGCGTAAGATAATACTCAGGTAAAAGAATAATCTTCTCAAAGAGTTTTGACCCAATCTCATCGTAAAAATACTTGCTTGAGATATGCTTTTGATCGGATGTGAGGCCGTCGAGTATGGTCTTGAGGGCCTCATCCTCACTTATTGTGAGTAAAAAGTTGCTCATCGTTATACTCTCGGCCATCACGGAATTCCTGTTTCATAGGGATTGCTATCATCATAGCTCCATTCGAACCATCCGCCATCAAATACAGAAACATACGGCCAACCCATCAACCAAGCGTTATAAAAAGCTTCACTGCCACGCCATCCTGTACCGCAGTAAAAAGCATTGTGTTTATCGGGAGTTATGCCAACCTCTGCCCACATTTTTTCCATCTCATGGAATTCACGTGTGGTATGATCCAAGTTGCGATAATTCTCCATGTGATAAGCGTCGCTGCCACAATTACCGAACACTGATCCTGGAATTCGTCCCTTTTTATTAATGTAATTATAACCACTCACTTCACCGACATACTCACGCCAACTACGAACACTAACGAGATTTTTGTTATCGGAGTTTAATATTTCTTTTGCCTCCCGAATATCCACCACAAGTTCTGGATGCGAGGGTATTGTTGCTCTGAAATCGGCCACAGAAATTTTCACTGTCTCTTCTTCGCTGATCTCGAATCCATCATCCATCCAAGCTTGCAATCCCCCATTGAGTACCCTAACATCATGAACCCCGGCATACATCATGATGAAGGCACAGCGGAGTGCACCCAAATGACCTGCGCTGCTTCCCGGAAATGGATCGTTGATATCCGGATTAGAAAATCTACCATACAAAATGACTGTGGTGTCATAGGTTATGCCCAAGCTTTCCAGTGCCTCTTTTAATTCTTCCGGGGATCGACGATTCCATGTTTCCGGGGATTCCAGCAAGTTTGTATCTAAATCTACAGCACCCGGAATATGGCCCTCTTCGTAGGCCACTCTATCGTGATAATAGGCATGACACAGGACATATTTGTCATTTTTATATTCAGGTGCAGTTCCAGTTAGGATAAGTCCATTGAGCCACTTGGCCGATACTAGTTGACGGTAGTTGACCAGCTTATCCATGGGGTATTTTTCATTTGCACTCCATTCATCAACAAAAGAATAATATATCCTCACATCTTCATAACCCGATCGGATAAACAGATTGGCTACCTTCTCTGTTTCGATATTATCGTAGCCGTAAAGAATCAGTGAATGATGAGTCATGATGTTTTTTGATTGAACTATCTCGATCCAGTCGATATAGTTCGACCATTTGAATGGCAAACTTCTCGCACCTTTGATGTGCCCGCCCCGCACCTCATTTTGAAGCATCCAACCGTTATAAGCCTCCACAGAACGTATATCTAGCAATTTTAGGGCCGGAGTTCCTAATTGTTCGAACAATTCTTCTGTAGAAATTTGGTTTAGTTGACTACACATGATTTTTACTTACTGCTTGGTTTTCGCTTTAAATTCTTCTGCCATTTGTTTTAAGCTCTGATGTTCCCTGCCGCATGCTTTTGCAAAATCGGAGGGTATATCAAAGGCACCTTCACGGATGCCTCGATATATACCTGCGACTATTTGACCCAAGAAATCCCCGTGAGCCTTCACTCTGTCCTGAATATATGCATCAACACTCATGGATTCGTAAATAAGCTCGAGATTAAATACAGCGTTGATAACATCTGTGAGCTCTTGTTGCGTGACGGTTTCACCACACAAATTGTAGATCTGCCCGTTCAGTGAATCATCCATGATTAAATTGGCATATGCCCTGGCAAGTTCTTCCCGTGATGTGTATGCACATTTTCCATCGCCTGCACAATTGGCGATCTTTCCTTCCATTTTATAGCCTGAAATGGCTTCAAAATCGGCATCAATATAAAGCCCGTTGCGTCCGATGGCCCAATCCAATCCGCTTGACTGAATGTCTTTTTCTGTCTGGCGATTCGATTTAATGATGGCATCGAACGAGCTTTTGCCTTCTATCCCATAGATACTGGTATAAACGATTTTTCGAACACCCGATTTCTTAGCCCCTTCGATTACATTTCTGTGTTGTTGAATTCTATTATCAGGGGCATCCATCCCTGATACAATCAGCGCTACATCAACTCCTCGAAAGGCGTTTACGAAATCAGATTCGCTGTTGTAATCTCCCTGCCGAGCCTCGATTCCAAGATCTTTGGCCTTTTCAGGATTTCGCGCCACACCGATAACATTGCTTTCCCCGATCTTTGTTTTCATTTCTTTAACGATCGCACGGCCCAATCGGCCACTTGCTGTTGTTACGGCTGTCTTCATTTTGTCTCCTCTGTTCTTTATAGCTTGCCTTGTATAAAATTTTCGGCAATCCGATCAAGATAATTCATGATCTCTTTTTTCTCTTTCCATGAAAATCCTTTATAAGTCATGGATAACAACTCATCGGATATTTCTTCGAAATCCTTTTTAAGGCTTTCCCCTTTTTCTGTTAAAGATATCAAGCTCACACGGTTATCATGCCTATGCGTGGTTTTTTGGACATAGCCACATAGGACTAGCTTGTTGACAAGAGTCGTAACCGTATTCTTCTTTTTGTTAATCCTCTCAGCCAAATCTTTCATTTTCATCTCTTTTTCTGCAAAAAGCTGTACGAGAATATTTCCATGCGAAGGGACAAGACCTTCAATTCTATGTTTATTCAATTCCTGGATTATAATCCTGTTGGCAAGGATTTCTATCTTGCTCATCGTAGCTATAATCCGTCTTGTGCCATTGTCTTTATTTGTCATTTCATTCTCACTATAGTTCGATATCGAACCTTTGTCAAGTCTTTGGCACAGAATCCGCACTTTTTTGTGATCAAAAGGAATTTTAGGTTCGGGTGTTGTTTTCTAGTCTATAGGTATTTTATTCCTGTAAGTTCCTCCGAAACCTCCCACAGTTTTCGGGCGATTTCTTTGTCGTGTGATAATTCATTCGATTCGACCTTTTTCGGGTATCCTTTCATCTCTCTCCAACCTGACGGGCCAAAATAATCTCTACCCTTGACATCCGCACCGACGGCAGCATATAGAGTGGGCAAAGCACCCATGGTGATGTCCTGGGAAAAGAAATTATTAAGGAAACTTAATAATCCGACATGCCTCTGCAATTCAGTCGCGGTCCACCCGGGATGTGCTGCTGTAACCATCGTATTCGAGGCCGCATTATGCAGCCTTCTTTGCATCTCATACGTAAAATAAATATTGGCGATCTTGCTGTCGCCGTAAGACTTCATCTTTTTGTACGGCCGATTCTCCCAGTTCAAGTCGTCGAAGTTCAAATCGCCGTAGTTGTGCGCCCCGCTTGACACATTAACAATTCTGGATTCCGGTGTATCTTTGATCAGATCGATGAGCAAGCCGGTAAGGGCAAAATGGCCCAAATGATTTGTTCCGAATTGAAGCTCGAAACCATCGGCGG
>Ga0114922_10004469_pt1 | contig 12953 bp, 10 predicted proteins | sample AartaG_FD_100975 | JGI IMG/M metagenome (GOLD analysis project Ga0114922, IMG submission 100975) | Deep subsurface microbial communities from Aarhus Bay to uncover new lineages of life (NeLLi) - Aarhus_00045 metaG | ecosystem: Environmental > Aquatic > Marine > Oceanic > Sediment | place... | reverse complement strand
CGCTCCGCACCGGGTTGCCGGTGGACTTCGCCCGGCCGCCCAGCTTGCGGGCGGCGCATTCCCACTGGCAGCAGACCTGAGCGGCCCGCGACGCGAGCCAGCGGTTTGTCCGGCCCGGAACCGCGTTTTGCTCCAACAGCACCAGGGGCCTCCTGCTCGTGATGGCGGCGATTGCCGGGCCCAGCGATGCGCTGGCGCCGAGGCCCACGACGACATCGGGCCGGAATGAGGCGAACAACCGCCGCGCCCGGAGCCAGGCGCGCGGTATGCCCAGCGCCGCGGCGGCCCGGCCCGGCGGGCGCTCCGCTATCTTGGTCAGAGCAAGACCGCGGCCGGCGATCATCCGCTCCTCGACCTCATTGGCCACGCTCGCGAAAAGGACCTCGGACCCGGGGTGGACCCGAAGGACCCTTTCCGCGAGCGCGACACCCGGTGCAATGTGGCCGCCGGTCACTCCGCCGGCGAACAGGGCTTTCATTTCCGCGCCTCTTTCCGCGTAGCGCCCCGCACATACAGCATGCTCTCGCTCGGACTGTGCCGCGAGACGTTGAGCAGCATGCCGATGCCGATCGACAGCGCCAGAATCGACGACCCGCCGAAACTGACCAGCGGGAGCGAAATTCCCTTGGTCGGCATGGCCGAGGCGGCCACGCCGACGTTGATGAGCATCTGGGAGCCGATCAGGACGGTGATCCCGACCGCGAGCAGCGCGCCCAGCACGTCGGGCGCCGCCTTGGCGACGCGGAGCCCGGCGTAGACCAGCGCCGCAAAGACGCCGATCAGCAGGACGCACCCGACGAACCCGTGCTCCATGCCGAACACCGCGAAGACGAAGTCGGTCTCGGCCTCCGGCAGGAACCCAAGTTTCTGGAGGCCGCGTCCCGCGCCGACGCCGGTCAGCCCGCCGCTGCCGAGCGCGATGAGCGACTGGCACACGTGGTATCCGGCGCCCTGCGGATCGGCCCACGGGTTGATGAACACGATGAGCCTTTGCCAGCGGTACTCCTTCATCCGCAGGAGGACGAACAGGATGGGGGCGGTCGTGACGGCCAGCGGCGCCACGTGCTTCCATCGAACGCCGGAAACGAGCAGCATGGTCATTGCCACCGCGGCGATCAGCACCGCCGTACCGAAATCGGGCTGGAGCATGATGAGCCCGAACGTGACCCCCAACACGATCACCGGCGGCACGAAGCCGCGCTTGAAGTCGCCCAGTATCTTGTGCTTCCGGCTGACGAATCCGGCCACGTACAGGATGATGACGATCTTCGCGAACTCCGATATCTGAAGACTCAACGGGCCGAGCCGGACCCATCGCTTCGCGTTGTTCAGGCGGATCCCGAAGATGAGCAGAGCGACCAGCCCGGCCAGGGTCAGTAGCACGAAGATCCGGCTGTACCGCGCCAGCCAGTGATAGTCGACGTGTGCGAAGACCGTGATCGCCGCAACGGAGATCACAACGGCCGCGATCTGCTTGAGCAAGAACTTGTTCATCAGCGGGTGGGTGCCGCACGACACCGCCGTGTTGCTGTAGACCATCACCAGCCCGGTCAGCATCAGCGTCGCGACGCAGCCGATGATGATCTCCCTGTTGCGCATACTCGTTCGTCTCCCTCAGGCAAATCGCTTCCGGAGCCTCTCCACGATCTCCCCGCGGATCTGGCAGATGCGAGACTCGGTCAGCCTGAGTACCTCGCCGATCTCGCGCAGGTTGAACTGCTCGTAGTAGTACAGCGTGACCACCAGGAGCTCGGTCTCGTCGAGCATTTTTCGCACGATCTCGGCGATCTCCTTCTTCTGCAGATGGTGCGCCGGGTCGGTCTCCCGCTTGTCCTCCAGTATCGCAGAGGGCGGATCGTTGGCGGAGCCGTCGTTCTGCGCCCAGTGCGCGATCGGCGCGTCCAGCGAGACGAGCGTCCGGCTCTTGGTGGCGACCAGCTTGCGCACCTCCTCCTCAGACATGCCCATCTCCTCGGCGATCTCCTTGTCGTTGGGCGCCTGGCCGCACTCGCCCTCCAGCTTCTTGACGGCGCGTTCCAGCCTGTTCAGCTTGGCCCGGGTGGCGCGCGGCGTCCAATCCCACGACCGAAGGTCATCCAGCATGGCCCCGCGGACACGCGGCGTGCAGAAGGTCACAAACTTGAACCCCTGCCCGGGGTCGAAGTTGTCGATGCAGTCGATCAACCCAAGCGTCCCGGCGCTCTCCAGTTCCTGGGCGCTGACGACATGGGACAGCGCCGTCGCGACCTTCTGCGCCTCCCGCCTGACGATGGGGAGGTACGCCTCGATCACAGCGTTGCGCGTTTCGAGGTCCCGCTTCTGGATGTACAACTCCCACAACTGGTTGTAGTGATCCGTTCTCGAGCGCTTTCGTCGCGTGTGCGGCTTGGCTTCCGAGGCGTCGACCGATGTCCGGGAATTCATGTTCTCTACCTCCCTGTCAGGAATTACCCCACCATGCGCCCGACCGGAGAGCCTTCGCGGGCTCCGGCGGCGCGTTTGTCGTCTTCCCCAACCGGCGCCGCCAAGTACGGCTCAAACGCCGGGACCTCCGGCTCTCGTCTGTCCACGGCTCCCAACCCGGTCTGGACCTGTTCGACCACTTCTTCCAGCTTCATGCTCCGCGAGCCCTTGAACAGGACTACGTCGCCAGGCTCCAGCAAATCGAGCAGCGCTTGCGCCAGTTCCTGCTTGGAGCCGGCGAGGAGCAGTTCGTCTTCGCTCATCCCGCGCTCGGCGGCCGAACTCAGCAGTTCAGACGTGTTCGGCCCGATGCCCAGCAGGTAGTCGAACTCAAAGGCGGCGATGATCTCGCCCAGCTTGCGGTGCGCCTCCACCGACCGCTCGCCGAGTTCGAGCATGTCGGCGACCACCAGAATCCTTCTGCCCCGGCACTGCATGTCGTGCAGCGTTTTCGCCGCCGCCTCGAGCGAGACGGGATTCGAGTTGTACGCGTCGTTCACGATCGTGACGCCCGAGTGCGTGCTCAGTTCCATCCGCATCGACGGCAGCTTGAAGGTGGCAAGCCGCTCGCAGATGGTCGTCCAGTCGATGCCTTGCTTCCGCGCCACGGCGATGGCGGCCAGCGCGTTCATCGCGTTGTACCGGCCCGCGATGGGGATGTGGATGCGGGGGCCCCCGTTCCGCACCTTGAAGCTGATGCCGCTCGCGTACGAGTGGGGCTTGAAGGCCCGCAGCTCGGCCCGGTTGTCAATGCCGAACGAGCTGAGCGTGCCCTTGGTCTTTTTGGCGATCTCGCGGGACCAGTAGTCGTCGGCGTTGTAGAACGCGCCTTCCCGCCAGGCGGTGTGTCTCAGGAGCACGGATTTCTCGCGTGCAACGCCCTCCTCGCTGCCCAGCCGTTCGAGGTGCGTTCCGCTCACGTTGGTCAAGAGCCCGACCACAGGATCCGCGATCTCGCACAGCCGCGCGATCTCGCCAGGGGAATTGGTGCCCATCTCGACCACGGCAAACACATGTGTCGGCCGGATCTGGAACAGCGTCAACGGCACCCCGATGGCGTTGTTGTAGCTCTGGATGGACCGGGCCGTCGGCAGCACGCCGTCGAGGATGTGAAAGAGCATGTCCTTGGTGGTTGACTTCCCGTTGCTGCCGGAGATCGCGATGACGGTGGCGGGATACTGCTTCCGGTGCCAGTGCGCCAGGTCGCCCAGCGCCCGTGTGGTGTCGTGCACCATCACCAGCGGGAGGTCGGGTACGCTCTGCGCCGCGCCCTTCCTGTGGACGACCGCCGCGCCGGCCCCGAGCCTGGCCGCATTGGGCAGGAAGTCGTGCGCGTCATGCCGTTCGCCTTGGATCGCAAAGAACAGGTCGCCCGGCGTGAGCGTTCGCGTGTCGGTCGATATTCCGGTGAGTTCCTGGTTGGGTTTGCCGCGCAGGATTTTCCCCTCGGTCGCCTTCTTCACTGTTCGCAGAGTCATGGTCACCATCGATTACGCCTCCGATTGAACGACGGCCGGCTGCGCGGGATCGCATTCGGCGACGGCGCTGCGCAGCACCTCGCGATCGTCGAACGGGGTCTTGACTTGTCCGATCGTCTGATAACTCTCGTGTCCCTTGCCCGCCACGAGGAGCACGTCCCCGGGCTCGGCGGAGTCCACAGCCGCCCGGATGGCCAGTTCCCTGTCGGGGATCACGTGGGTCGGCTTGGAGCCGTTCATCCCCAGTTGGATCTCACTGATGATCCGCAGGGTGTCTTCGCTTCGCGAGTTGTCGGCGGTCAGGAAGATCAGGTCGCAGTGCTCCTGGGCGACCCTGCCCATCTCCGGGCGCTTGCCGCGGTCCCGATCCCCGCCGGCGCCGAAGACGATGATGATCCGTCTCGTCGTCAGCGCCCGGATCGTTTCCAGCACGGATTGCAGCGCCCCCTGGTTGTGGGCGTAGTCGACCAGCGGGCAGAACCCGGGCGCGGGGATTCGTTCCAGGCGTCCGGGCACGCATTCCCTGCGCTCGAGGCCTGCCACGATGTGGTCCAGCCCGACCCCCGCCGTGTGCGCGGCGGCCGCTGCGGCCAAGTCGTTCATCACGTTGAACCGGCCGACAAACGAGGAGTGGACCTCGGCGCTCCCCGCCGGCGTGTCCAGACGGTAGTCGGTGTGCGTCATGTCCATCGTGAGGACTTTGGCCGTCACGTCCGCCTTTGGGGCCATTCCGAACCACAGCGTCTCGCACCCGTCAGCGACGCGTTCGGCCATGTACGCGCCGTGTTCATCATCCGCGTTGATCACCGCGACGGCGCCGCGCGGCAGCATCTCGAGCATCCGCGCCTTCGCGTTGCGGTAGTTCTCGAACGTGAGGTGGAAATCGAGGTGCTCGTGGTCGGAGAGGCAGGTGAACACGCCGACGTTGAAGTCGACGTTGCAGACGCGGTGCAAGGCAAGCGCGTGGGACGAGACCTCGACCACCGCGTGCGTGGTGCCCGTCTCTACCATCTGCGCGAACAGGTCCTGGATGTCAGGGCTGTCCGGGGTGGTGTTCTTCGCCGGGATGTTCCGGCTCCGGATCCGGTAGGCGATGGTGCCGAGCAGGCCCGTGGGGTGGCCGGCGGCTTCGAGGATGGCTCTCATTCGGAAGCTGGTGGTGGTCTTCCCGTTGGTGCCGGTGATGCCCGTGACGTGCAGCCGGGCGGTCGGGTTGCCGTGGAAGATCGCGGCCAGTGCCGCCAGCTTGCTTCGCGCATCGTGCAGCACGAAATGGAGGACGCCGTTACCGAGCGGGACCTGGCGCTCGGACACGACCACCGACGCTCCGGCGCGGACGGCGTTGGGGATGAAGTTGTGCCCGTCGGTCTGCAAGCCGCGCAGGGCGACGAACATGCAGCCGGGTTTCGCGCGGCGCGAGTCGTTGACAATCGCACTGATCTCCAGGTCTTCAAATGTCGCGCATTTGAGCCGGTCTCCCGCGGTGCCGCACAAGACCGGCAGGAATTCTCGCAGCTTCACCTGTTCCCTCCCGTTGCGCTGGTGTCGCCTACCTCTCACTCACGGCCACCACCGGGGCGTGTCCCAGACGGATGGGGCTGTCTGGGCGCTCCGACTCGGGGAGACCGGCGGTGGCGTCGGAGACCGAGCCCAGTATGGCCAGGGACTTGTCGATGATGCGTCCGACCGCGGGCGCGGCGACCTGGCTGCCATAGTACCGGCCGCCCTGCGGTTGATCGACCATGACGAGCACACATATCTTCGGCTGATTGACCGGGGCGAACCCGACGAACGACGCGACGTATTTGTCCGAGTACCCGCCCGCCGGATCGGAAACCTGCGCTGTCCCGGTCTTTCCGCCGATGGGGTACTTGCAGCCGCGCAGCACCTTGCCGGTGCCGCGCTCGACTACCTGTGCCAGGATGTGCCGCATCTTGGCCGAGGTCTCGGGGCTGATTATTCGCCCGAGTTCGAGCGGGGTCCGCGGGGGCATGTTGCCCGTGTTCGGGTCTTCGATGCACTCGACGATGTACGGCTGCATCAGCCGGCCGCCGTTCACCAGCGCGCAGAACGCGGTGATGAGCTGAAGGGGAGTCCCGGCGATCTCCTGGCCGATCGGAACGGAGGTGGTCGTGAAGTACGTCCAGCGCTGCAGCGGCGTGACCAGGCCCGGCGCCTCGGCGGGCAGTTTGATGCCCAGCTTCTTTCCGAAGTGATAGAACAGGACGTACTGCCGCAGGCGCTCGTTGCCGAGCATCAGCCCCAGCTTGGCGGCGCCGATGTTGCTGGAGTGGACGATGACGTCGGTGATTGACATCACGCCGTACGGATGGTGATCGTGCAGCCGCCGCTTCCGGTACACCCACAGGCCGTTCTCGCAGTGGATCCGGGACTCGGGGGTGACGAGCCGGAGGTCGATGGCGGCGGCCGCCACGAAAGGCTTGAATGTGCTTCCGTACTCGTACACGCTCTGGACCACGTGGTTGCGGAGGCGCCGGCGCAGCTCGTCGCGGCCCATTCCACGCAGCGTCGAGACGTCGAGGCCGGGGGCGGAATCCATCGCCAGGATGCGGCCGGTGGATGGCTCCATTACGACGGCGGATGCCGACACCGGAGAGAACTCGGAGTACACGTTCGCCAGCTCTGCGTCCACGATGGGCTGGATGCGCGAGTCGATGGTCAGGTGCAGCTTGCACCCGTGGCGGGGCGGAATGGTCGGCTCGGCGGAATCGGCGATTCTCTTGCCGCGGCCATCTCGTCTCAAGCGGGCCAGGCCTGGGCTTCCTTGCAGCGGCCGGTCGAAGAGAAGTTCGAGGCCCTCCAGCCCGCGGCCATCGGCGCCCACGATCCCCAGCCATTGGCCGATGCTCATCCCCTTCGCGGTCATCCGCCGGTGTTCGTATCGGACACAGATGCCCCGGATCCGGAGGCCCTCGATCTCGCGGGCGCACGCGTTGTCCGCCGGACGCTTCAGCCAGACGAAGCGCCGTTCTCGCGAGAGGGCCCGGCGTAGTTCCGCCTCGGGGAGGCCGAGCACGGGGGAGGCTTTGCGGGCGGCCTCGGCGATCCGGTCGTCGACCGCCGAACGGAGGCGGACCAGCAGAGCGTCCTCCGGCACGCGCAGGAACTTCGCCAGTTCCCTGGTGACGTGCAGCGTGCGCTTCAAAGTAGGGTCGTTCACCGCATCCCGGATGTCGCGACGGGACATGAGCAACTTCTTGAACGTCGGCCGCGGCACGCCGAGGAGGTCCGGGAGCCACCGGCGTATCTTGGCGGGGACGGCTACGATGCCGGGATCGGCGAAGATGGCGGGCGTCTTGAGGCTGAAGGCGAGGGGGACGCCGTTGCGGTCGCAGATCGTTCCGCGCACCGCGGGGATGGCGACCGTGGTCTCGCTCTGCTTTCTGGCCAGTCCGACGAGGAAATCGTGGTTCTGGATCTGGATGTTGTAGAGGCGGCCGACGAGCACCGCTACGCCGGCGAGGAACAGCGGGAACAGCAGTCCAATTTTCAACCGGCCCGGTTGCGACTCGCGCACCGTCAAGCCTCCCTCTCCTGCGGCGGCCGTGTCGGCCGCCGGATGCGGTCACTCACATGAGAGCTTTCCTCTGAACCGCTCGCAGTTTGGCGCTCCGCGCCCGCGGGTTCGCCCGAATCTCCTCTGCGGTCGGCATCAGCGGCCGCTTGGTGAGGATCTCCCAGACGCCTTCGCGCGCCTGGTTGCGAAACACCGTCTTTGCGATGCGGTCCTCATTCGATTGGAAGCTTAGGATCAGGACCCGCGAGCCGGGTTCTACGATGTCCTTCGCCGATGTGAGCAGCTCTTCGAGGTTCTGCAGCTCACGGTTGGTCCATGTCCGGATCGCCAGGAACGTGCGAGTCGCGGGATGGATCCGGGATCGGCGGGGGCCGACTGCCCGTTGAATGACGGTAACGAGCTGGCCCGCGGTCTCGATGGGGCGGCGTTGGCGTTCGCGGCAGATGGCGCGTGCGATCCGGCGGGCGCGACGCTCGTCACCCAGTTTCCAGATGACGTCGGCGAGTTCGCCCTCGGAAGCGCGTGCGATCAGTTGGGCCGCGGTCTTGCCGGACGTCGGGTCGGCCCTCATGTCCAGCGGCGCGTCGGCGTGCCGGAACGAGAACCCACGGTCGGGGGCGTCGAGTTGCAGGGACGAAAGACCAAGATCAGCAACGAGTCCGTGCACCTTTTTGGTGCCATTCTCGGCGAGCACCCTCGCTGCGTCCGCGAAGTTCGCGTGGACCAGCGTGATCCGCTCGCCGAACTTCTCGAGCCTCCCGGCCGCAACGGCCAGAGCCGCCGGGTCGCGGTCGAGTCCGATCAGCTTCCCATCCGGTTGAGAAAGAGCTAGAATCCTTTCCGCCATTCCGCCGCCGCCCACGGTGCAGTCCAGATAGCACCTGCCCGGCGCGGGGCGGAGAATTTCACACACTTCCTCGAGCAAGACCGGGCGATGGGGTACATCGGCCACTGCACGCTACGCCTGTCCGGGTCGGTCGAAAACCTTTTCGGCGTTCTTTCCGATGTCGGGCTTGGACTTCTTCCTGTCCTCTTCCCACTTGACCCGATCCCACACCTCGATCCGATCGTTCACCCCGGCGATCACGACCTCCTTCCCGATGCCCAGGTCCTCCAGCAGCGCCGCGGGCAGCAGCAGGCGTCCTTGCCGGTCGCACTTGGCGAACTCCGCGTTGGAGTAGATCTCGCGCTCCAGCCGTCTGCCGGCCTCCGTCTGGCGTACCCGCGTGTCGGCAGATGCGGCGCTGACATCTTCAAACCTGGCGACGGTCTGGACGACGATGCACTCGTCGATCCCCCGGGTGACGTAGTATCCTTCGTGGCCCTGCGGGCCGGTGGCTTTTCGCATCCTGGCGGGGATTATGATTCGGTTCTTGTCGTCTCGGGTGGTAAAGCACTTCCCGGATAACAGCGGCAAGAAATCCTCCTCCAATTTCCAGCCGGCTGAATCAAACTTGACCGGCCACGGGACCCAGGCTAAAATAGTGACGATAGGGTTGTGGTTGTGAGGGCGGTGAGTAAGGCTGGCACCTTTTCCTGACTAACCCGTTGGAACGGTCGGTCGAAAGGCTTCTCGAAAACGCGCCAGTCTGCCCAGACCCGATGTCTGGAAACACTCCGGTGCCCGCCGGGCCACCAGTTCCGCCCATTTCACACCACAAAGCACCAGAGTAACCTACCCTACACCCCGCGTCCTGTCAAGCCGTTTTCTCATCATAAATGGAGAATTCTTTTGCGTAAGAGACGCCCAATCAATATGTTGCGACGCTGACGCCGCCGGGCACAACATCTGGTAGCCCTCGGTCGCATCTTGGGCGCGGCCAATCCAAAAAAATCTGGTCGAATAAAGCCATCGCCGGGTGGCAAATGGCGAAAGATGGGCAGCAATGCGCCGCGGCGCGATCCGGCCTCGGATGTGAACGCCCTTAGTTATTGCTTGGGGAATGGTTACGGCATCGAGTAGGATGGGCGGACGGGAAGCTACGGTGGCGCATTGTGGTGGAAATGGAGCGGCGGCGACTACTTTGGCAGATTATGGTGGGGAAACGGCCTCAGGAGCCTTCGCGCTCCAGAAGCCGCCTGGCGTCGCCCAGGACGGCCCTGATGGCCCTGCGGAGCGGGCCCTTCATGGTGATGCCTGCTGCCCGGGCGTGGCCTCCCCCGCCGTACTTCCTCGCCAACGCCTCGACGGGAGGGCCCCCTCTCGAGCGTAGGCTGACCCTGACCTTGCCTCCGATTTCCCGGAAGAACAGGATCAGCTTCACGCCGCGCAGGACCCGGGGGATGTTGGTGAAGCCCTCAGCGTCTTCCTGAGTTGCCTTGGCCTCTCTGAGCATCTTCTCCGTCGCGTAGAAGTACGCGATCTGCCCGTCGCATTCGCTGCAAAGGGTCCCCAGCACCTGCCTCATCAGCGCCATCCGCTGCCAGCGGAACGTCTCGTACACGGCCTGGTACATCCTTTCGGGCTTGACGCCGTTTTCGATGAGTTCCGCTGCCATGCGGAACGTCCTGGGGGTGGTGTTCGGGAAGCGGAACCAGCCGGTGTCGGTGGCCGCGGCGACGAACAGGCACTTGGCCACGTGGGGGGTGATCGGAACGCGCAGCGACTTTGCCAGGGAATAGATAAGTTCGCCCGTGGAAGCGGCCGACGTGTCGACGATGTTCACGTCCGCGAAGGACGAATTGGTCTTGTGATGGTCGATACAGATCGAGCGGAGGTGCGCCCGCTGGATCGTGATCCCGACGCGTCCCAGGCGGTCGGGCGAGCCAGCGTCGACGGCGAACACGACGTCGCATTTCTCGATGCGGGCCGCGAGTTTCTTGGCGTGAACCTTGGCGGTCCGGCGTGGGTCGAGAAACCGGTAGATCTTCGGCAGCGGATGCTCATTGACCACGAGCACTTTCTTGCCCAGCCGGCGCAGGATCTGGGCAAGGGCCAATTCCGATCCGACCGCGTCGCCGTCGGGGAACACATGGGTCGTGATCGCGAACGAGCGGTGCCGGCGAATGAGCGTCTTAACCTTGCTCCACACGGGATGGCCATCCTCAGATGTCAGTTGTGCGGTACTTGGCCGCTCCTTCGTCATACAGGTCCCGGCCGGTAACGTCGTTGACCACGAACACCGGAAGGTCTTTGAACTCGAGCCGACGCACGGCCTCGGGGCCAAGCTCGGGGAAGGCGACCACGTCGCAGGCGACGATCGACTGCGCGATCAGCGCCGCGCACCCGCCGACGACCGCGAAGTAGACCGCGCCGTACCGCTTCATGGCTTCGACCGTCTCCACGGATCGCTTGCCTTTGCCGATGGTGGCGCGGATGCCTGCCTTCAGGAGCGCCGGCGTGTAGCGGTCCATGCGCCCGCTGGTCGTCGGACCCGCCGAGCCGATGACCTCACCCGGCCTCGTCGGCGACGGGCCCGCGTAGTAGATGGCCTGGCCGTCGAGCGCGAACGGCGGCTCCTCTCGATTCTCCAGGAGCTTGACCAGGCGCTTGTGCGCCGTGTCGCGCGCCGCATACGCGACCCCCGACAACAGCACCCGGTCGCCGGCACGCAGCGCCACCACGTCCTGCTTCGAGAGAGGCATGGTGAGTGGAATCGGCTTCTGCTGGGCGTCGCTCACAGTTCAATCCTCTTGTGGCGGTGCGCGTGGCACTGGAGCACGACCGCGACCGGGAGGCTGGCGATGTGGCACGGCATCAGTGCGGCGTGCACGGCGAGCGCCGTCGTCGTTCCGCCCAGCCCCGCCGGCCCGACGCCGAGCCGGTTGATCCGCTCGAGCGCCCGCGCTTCGATCCGCGCAAGCCTCGCGTCCGCCGATGGCTGGCCCAAGGGCCGCGTCAGGGCTTTCTTGGCGATCTTGGCGGCGAGGTCCAGGTCGCCGCCGATCCCGATCCCGACAACAAGGGGCGGACACGAGTTCACCGCGCCGGCCCGGACCGTCTCCACCGCATAGTCGATCACGCCCTCTTCGCCCGCGCCCGGTGTGAGCACGGCGGCCCGGCTCATGTTTTCGGAGCCGCCGCCTTTGGCCAGGAAGTCCAGCGCCAGCCGGTCGCCCGGTACCAGATCGACGTGGATCATCGCCGGGGTGCTGTCGCCGGTGTTCTGGCGGGTGAACGGATCGCACACGGTCTTGCGGAGGTAGCCATCGGCGTTGCCCTTGCGGACGCCTTCCGTCAGTGCCGCGTGCAGCCCGCCTTCGACGCGGACATCCTCGCCCAGCTCCGCGAATATGACCCCCAGGCCGGTGTCCTGGCAGATGGGGAACTTGCCGTTGCCGGCAATTCTCGCGTTCTCAAGGATTTGGCCCAGCGCCTCGCGGCCGACGGGGGAGGGCTCGTCTTTCAGCGCCTTCTCCAGGGCGTGGACGACGTCCTCGCCGAGCACGTAGTTCACCTCGATCGCCGCCTGTGCCACGGCGCCGATCACACTGTCCGCAGCTATTGCTCGCAAAGTTGCTCCTCTTGCTTGCGTGTGTCGCCCGCGTCAGCGCCGAGGGCACGCGGCTTATTTGAGCACACGCCGCCTGGCTCGTCAAGGACGGTGGCAGGAAGTCTCCGTCTGTCCGGACAGACGGACACTTCTCCAGACGTCTCCACCTCTGAGACGGGTCACACGCGCCGGCAAAGCCGAGAGCGCTGGGCCGGCGCTTCCTACGGTCGGCCCATCGCGGCGATGATGGCGTCGCCCATCTCAGACGAGCCGACGGCGGTTGGGTCGTCGCGGTACGGCTTCATGTCGTACGTGACGGACTCCCCATCCTTGATGACGGCGGCCGTCGCCGCCTCCAGCCGGTCCGCCGCTTCGCGCTCGCCGAGATGCCGCAGCATCATCACCGCCGAGAGGACAAGCGCAGTGGGGTTGACCTTGTTCAGTCCCTTGTACTTCGGGGCGCTGCCGTGCGTCGCCTCAAACACGGCCATCTCGTCGCCGATGTTCCCCCCCGGCGCGACGCCGAGGCCGCCCACCAGGCCGGCGCACAGGTCGGACAGAATATCGCCGTAGAGGTTCGGCAGCACGAGCACGTCGTACAGCTCGGGCTTCTGCACGAGCTGCATGCACATGTTGTCGACGATGCGGTCGTCGAACTCGACGTCGGGGTACTGCTTGGCGACCTGGCGCGACACGTCCAGGAACAGCCCGTCGCTGAATTTCATGATGTTCGCCTTGTGGACCGAGGTCACCCTCCGGCGCCCGTTCGCCCGCGCGTATTCAAAAGCGAATCGGACGATTCGCTCGGTATTCGTGACGGAGATGGGCTTGATGCTGATGCCGGAGTCGGGGAGGATTTTCCTGGCGGCGAGCTCCTCGATCTTGTCGATCAGTTCCAGCGCCTGGGGCGTTCCCTTTTCGAACTCGATGCCCGCGTAGAGATCCTCGGTGTTCTCACGCACCACCACCAGGTCGATGTTGTGGTACCGTGACCTTACGCCCTCATACGACTTGCATGGCCGCAGGCAAGCGTACAGGTCG
>Ga0114922_10004467_pt1 | contig 12954 bp, 11 predicted proteins | sample AartaG_FD_100975 | JGI IMG/M metagenome (GOLD analysis project Ga0114922, IMG submission 100975) | Deep subsurface microbial communities from Aarhus Bay to uncover new lineages of life (NeLLi) - Aarhus_00045 metaG | ecosystem: Environmental > Aquatic > Marine > Oceanic > Sediment | place... | reverse complement strand
TTAAAAGAAAGAACTGCTTTTTCATAATAATGTTTGTCTTGTGTTAGCAAATAAGCGATAAGATAAGTCTGAACCATAGAAGATACCTCTATTGGTTGTTGGTCAAAAAGAGCTCTTTTACCATTTTTATTAAACCAACCATCTTGGCCAACTGGTAAAAGTTCATCATTAATGAAAACAATATCTGAAAGGAAGTGGAGGGTTTTTTCAGCTATTTTTAAATATTTTTTATTATTTGTAACTTCATATGCTAAGAAAAGGGCTTCTGGTAATTTTGAATTTGAATATGTTAAATATCTTTCAAACCATTGCCAGTCGTCAGCTGATTCTTTTTTATAAGATTCTAATAAAGAGTCTGCTAATTTTTTTATTTTTGGAATATTTTTTTCATTTCCGTATTTTTTATTGTAATAATATAAACCAAGTATAGAAAATGCTTTTGCTCTTGGACTGATTATTTCATCAATTTTTTCATAAGATTTTTCAAATAATTTTTTTGCTTTTTTTTCTATTTCTTTGTTATTAGTTTTATTAAGAGTGTAGCCTAAAGCCCAAATTGCTCTTCCAAAAGCATCTTCACTATGCGAATCTAAAATTTCCCCTTCATTATTAAAATTATTTTTGAAATTCCCATTTGTTTCTTGTGCATATTCTAGAAAGTTTAAATAAATTTTAGCTAAGTTTAATGATTGTTTGGAATTGGATACGGAGTTATGAAGAATTACTGTAATTAATGCTCTTGAATTATCATCTAATGTATAACCGGTAGTTTTGTCAGGAATTGTATTTTTTGCAAATTGTATGCATGCGAAATTATCTGTTAAGTTTCTTAGATGATTTAGTTTTATTATAGGGTATTTTTTAGTGGTTTCTTCTCTTAATTGAACAACTTTATTAAAAACATTTAAATAATGTGAAGCAGTATTCTGCCATGTCATTTTTCTACTAAATAAATAAGCTTTTTTTTCAAATTTTTCTTTTAATTCTTTATCTGATAATATTTTGTCTATGGCTTTTGTGAAAGATTCTGGATTTTTAAATTCTGTTAAAAGTCCTTTTTCATCTGCTAAAATTTCTTTTGCATATGTGCTTGGTGTTGAGATTATTGCTTTACCACAACCCAAAGCATATGAGAGGGTTCCAGAAACTATCTGGTTTTTATCTAAATTTGTGCAAATATAAATATCTGTTGCAAGAAGATGATATATTATTTCCTGTAAAGTCAAATACTTGTTATAAAATTTAATATTGTTTTCTAATCTAAGTTTATTGACAAGTTTAATAAGCTCGTTTCTATATTTTTCTCCTTCTTTTTTTCTTATAACTGGATGAGTTTCTCCTATAATCAAATAAAGAATATCTGGATATTTTTTAACTAATTTTGGAAGTGCTTGAATCATATGTTCTATTCCTTTTCCTTTGCTGAGCAAGCCAAATGTTGACAAAACAGTTCTGTTGTTTAGTTTTAATTTTTTCTTAAAAAGATTATTTGAATAAAAAGCCACATTAGGAATTCCATGATAAACAACATGTATTTTACTTCTTTCAATATTATAATCTTTATTTAATATACCTACTGCAGTATTAGCCATGACTATTATTGCTGCAGATCTGGAAGCAATTAATTTAACTATATTCTTTCTTTTTTTATTAGGTGACGGCAAAATACTATGAAAAACTGTTATAACTGGTTTTTCAATTTTCTCTAAAAAATGTATTAAGTGAGAGCCATATTCTCCTCCAAATAATCCAAATTCATGTTGTATACAGACTAATTTAATGTCTTTTGAATCATTTACTTTTTTTGCAGTAGTTATATAATCTTCAATATTATCTTTATTAACTTGCATAATCACTCTGTTATCATAATTATAAAAACTTTCATTTTCATTTAAAGCTATAACTTTTGACTTAAGTAGAGGATTCCATTTTTTATTCATAGCATAGACTAAATCTTTTGTAAATGTAGCTATGCCACACTCTTTAGGAGGGAAATTACTAAAGAAACAAATTTTAGAATCTTTAATTAAATTAAGATGTTCTTCCATTTTGTATAATTTTATCAGGATATAATAATTTATAAAGTCAACTGTTCTTTTATGTTCTTATATAGTGATAAAAATATTAAGGGTAAAATTATTTAAATGCAAATTTCTCTTTTATTTTATAGGAGTTTTAGAAAATGAGGTGGCCAATCGGAAAATTAAAAAAATTTAGAGGAAATCCTGTGTTAAGTCCTTCTAGGAAAAATAAATGGGAAAGTGCTGCTGTTTATAATGGAACTGCTATTAAGAAAAACGGAAAAATCTATCTTTTTTATAGAGCTGAGCAGCATTATTATAATGAATATATTTCTCGGATTGGTTTAGCAATAAGCAAAAAAGGCTTGAAATTTAAAAGACAAAAAGAACCTGTAATTTTTCCTGAGAGAAGTTATGAAAAAAGAGGCTGTGAAGATCCAAGAATTTGTGAAATTGATGGGAAATATTATATGACTTATGTTGCATATTCTGGTCTAAGAACTTATATTGTATTAGCAGAATCTACTGATTTATTATCTTGGAAAAAAAGAGGGATTATTATGAAATATACTAAGTCAGGAGCCTTGCTTCATGGAAAAATTGATGATAAATATTATTTATATTTTGGTGATATTAATGTTTATCTTGCTGTTTCAAAAGATTTGAAAAAATGGAAAGTTTATGAAGAACCTGTTTTAACTCCTAGAGCAGATAAATTTGATTCAAGATTAGTTGAAATTGGACCTTGTCCTATTGTAACTAAAAAAGGGATTTTCGTGGTTTATAATAGTTCTGATGGCAATGAATATAATGTTGGTTATGCAATGTTCAGTAAGAAAAATCCAGAAAAGCTAATTGCAAGAACCAACAGCCCTAGAATGTCTGCAACACAGCCTTGGGAAAGTTATGGAAAAGTAAATTATGTTGTTTTTGCAGAAGGATTAGTAGAGAAAAATGAGGAATATATAGAGTACTATGGAGGAGCAGATAAAAGCATTGGGGTTGCAATTGGGAGGAAGTTGTATTAGAATTATTTAATAAAGAATAAGCCTATAATTTAATAAGAACAAGAGGAAGAGAGGAGAGTAAAGTAAAAGAAGACAAAGAGCTGCTGATAAACAAAATATAATTAGATGTAGATGAGAAGATTAAGGGGCTGTTATGTATAATTTAGAGATGTAATAAGATATTAAGAAAAAACTTATAAAGAAAGTAAAAGTGAACTTTTTAGAAAATTAGCAGAAAAAACTTTATGTTCCGTTGTTCTTCCTTTTAGTGTTGTTTTAAGATTAAATCAATGTAGAGATACAAATCTTGTTTCTAGATTTGAAAAAGGAAGAAATGAAAGAGAGAAATATGATATGGCAACTTCCCCCACACAAAGAACAATGGCTTTGCTTTATCATAGGCCAGAATTTTTAATTGAATTATTAGGTTTAAAATCAGATGATTATCAGATTAATAGGCTTGTTTCTCCTGATAGTTTCTGTATTGGAGAAAATAAAGTAAAAAAATTCCCTATACTTCAGATAAGAGAGGAAAAGTATGTGAATTAGGAGTTTGATTAATTTGGTTCTTATATGTTTTCTTTTATAATTATCTTTTTAAGTTTGAAAATATAGAGAAAAAGATGGTAAAAAAAGGTGCAAAGAAAAGAACTGTTATAAAACCTAATTTTCTTCCTCAGATTCCAATGCCTAGTACTCCTGCGCTTAGGGAATTAGCTAAAGAAAAGAGTTTGGATCTTCTTGATTCAATGGCTGGGGAAGGAAAGAAAAAAAAACTTGAAGAATTAGGGGCAAGGTTTGTTATGAATAAAAGGATGAAAATTTCTATGGAAAATACTGGAAGGTTTTATGTTTCTCTTTATAATGCTTTATATGGTGGTGAGATTTTAAGGAATAATGAAGCTCCTTTATTTGAAAACACTGAAACAACATATAATTTTTCTTCTAGTTTTAAGCCAGATATTATTATTAAAGGGAATTTAAAGACAACTTGTATTGAAGTTAAAGCTACTTCAGTACATCAAGGAAAAACTAAATTTGCTCATAGACAATATTTAAGATATTCTCAAGCTTTTTTAGAAGACAAAGGTTCTGAGATGTATGTAGCAATTTTTAAATATGGGAAGAGAAGACCTCTTAAGTTATATGTTTGCAAGAATGAAGATGGTCATAAATGTGATAATAGGTGTTTGGTTGATAAGTTAAGTAATTTAACAAGAAGTTTGTTAATTATGCCCCATAACTTATTAACTTTTCTTTTAATGCTTCCATATTCTCGGGAAGAAGATCATAGTACATCTAATACTTCAAGGGATTTTGAATATTATAAGGAGCCTTGGGGAAAATGGGTTTCTCTTTTACATGAGCATTGGGAAAATCCTGATTTAGCAATAACAAAAATTTTAAAGCATGCAGAATCTAAGCATATGGATTTTTTTGATGATTTTTCAAGAGATGATTTTTATCTTGGCTTTAAAACAAGACAATATGATGCTCCGAAAATTTATTGTAGAGGCAGAAGAATCGGGAATAAAAATAAATTTAGGCAAGGTTTAGAGCCTTTTATTATAACAGAGTATAAAACTCTTTATAATATAAAATGGAAAAAGCATTTTAGAGCTAATTTTGATAAGTTTGTAGATGCTCTTAGAATGAAAGAAGATTATGAAAAAATGTTAGGATGGGATGAATCTGTTGCTGAAAGAATTGCAATCAAGGAAACTGGACAAATGGAAGCGCAAGTGAAGCCAGATGATGGGATTCCTATTTAGGATTTAAATAACCTTTTTGTAGGTTCCCTTGTTTCTCTCTTCAATTCAATTATAGTATATTTTTTATTAGTATAAGGTTTAATTTTACAATCAAGAGAACAATTCATTTCACAATGTGCTAATTGTCTAGATGTACAAATATATTGCCCAGTTGCCCAAAAACCATCATTTAAATCAATTGCAGAAATATTCTCTTGATTAATTACTTTTTGATAAACTTTGTCTAATGGACTGACTAATTTTTCAAATCTTATTTTTTTTAGACCTGGAGGTAATTGAACAACTCCTGTTCCAATACTTATATTTATTACATGTCTATCTATTTTTATTGGAAAAGAATTGTGAGGAAAATCCCAAATTCCTACTCTTACCATGTTTTTTATAAGAAGAGTATTATTTGTTTTTCCATAACCATAAAATTTTTTTATTCTTTTTAAGGTTTCTTTTACTGTTTCTGCTTTTATGTTTTTTGGATCTCCATTGTATTCTTTATTAAGTTTCTGTGAATTTTCCATAAACATTTTAACGGGATTTCCAGAAGCTTTTTCAATAGGGGATTCAAAATATTTTTTTAACATTTTTTTTACATGATTAGTTCCTAATTCTTCAATTTTTGAAAAATCTAAGTGTTCTGTTAATATTCTTACCTTAGGATATGTTACTCTTGATTCTCTTCTTGAATCTAATGCTACAGCATAAAATAAAAAATGGGCAGGATTAACACTTTCTGGGATAGTAGCATCTGGAAATAAATCTGGTTGATTAAAGGGCCAAAGTTTTTTTTCTAACCTACTCATTATGGTTTTAGATACTTCTACTGCTCTTTGATAGTTGATTGTAATCTTAATCTTTTTTGGCATTTTTAAACATGTCCACCAAAAGTTTTTTGATATTTTTCAGTTGCTGTGGGAGGCTTTTCTTCTTTTTCTTTCTTCTTTTTTGGTTTCTTTTTTATTGAATTAACAAGTGCTCTTTTATGTTTAACTGCTAGACCTCTTCCTATGTAACATCTTCCACACCAGACATAATTATTTGTGTGGTGGCACATTCTGTAAAATCCATTATTATTTGCTATTAGGCCTAACCAAAAGGGGTGAAGTTTTTTTGGGATAAGTTCATTCCTTCCAGTAAGTTCCCAGGCACCTATATTTGGATCTTGATTTGAAAGCAATATTTTATCACTTTTTGCATCATTCCAGTTAATTCCAGCTATTTTTTTTGCAAGTTCTTTAGAATTATATCTCATTGGAAGAAATTGAACTCCTACTAGATTTTTTTTATATTTTTCTATGAATCTAATTATTTCTTGATCTCTTTTTGTTGGTTCTATAACAGGATTTGCTATTTGAAGATAAATAGCTGTTTTAACTCCTGTTTCTCCATATTTTACTGCTTGCTCACGTGCCCATTCAGTTGTGCATCCAAAACTAACAGCTCCTTTTTGAAATTCGTTCCAGCCTCGGTCATATAATACTACTGAATCTGTTCTTCTTAAAAGATCAGCAACTTCTGGATTATATTCAAGGAATTTTGTTGGAATAACTCCTTTAGTTTCTGTTTCAACACAAATTTCTAAGGTTTTTATGAATTGAGGCCTGGTTAATAAGGAACCTGCTTCTGTTCTTTTTCCAAATCTTAGTTTTTCTACTCTTCTTCCAAATTCTTTAGTGCTTCCAGTTATTAATTGGGCTTTTCCTAATAGTTCTTCTTTTAATTGTTGTCCAAATGATTTCTCTTCATATTCATAATTATTTTTTAAAAAAGATTTATGGTTTGGTATTGCATAACAATAAAAGCATTCATGCCATGGAGCAACAAAAATTCCTTTAGCAATTTTTCTTTCCCAGTCCCATACAACCTGTTCTGTAAATACTAAAGAAGTTACACAACCTTTTGAATAATCTATGTTGGCATAATTATCACATTGGGGGGTAAATTCAGGTTTACCTGGTGTGGTTATCATGTCCTTATAACGATTTATTTCTTTTATTTCTGTTTGAGGTATAAGAACAGAACATCTGTTTATTCTTGTACCAATAGGATTTTTTGCAGGAAAACTTTTCTTTCTCTTTTTCTCTGCTTTTCTTACAAACATTCTTATATCTTCTCTTGCAATATCTAAAACTTCAGAAGGAGTATTATTTATTATAATGTATTGAACATCTTGCCTTTTATCTACTTCTTTAATCCATCTTTTATTTAGTTTTATAGATGGTTGTTGTAATCTTATTTCAGGAATTTTAGATTTTTCATTTAATCTGAAAAAATCTATTCCCCCACTATATCCTCCATATTTATAAGTAGCATGCCCTAGTCTTTCCGCTCTCCCTTCTAAAGAATCAGGACAAGCCATCCAAATATCAGGATGAAAATTGTAAAGTGCTAAATAAGCCCCTTGTTTTCCTTGATATGTTCTTCCTGGAAATTTTTTCATTAAGAAAAAACAGAAATATTGTTATAAAAGGATTGTTATAATGGAAGGATTATTCTAAAACTGCTTTGATACGGCGGACTCCTGCAGAACTTGATTCTTCTTTTATAATTTTGAATTTTCCAAGTTCTTTTGTGTTTTGGACATGTGGACCTGCACAAATTTCTTTGCTAAAATTTCCTATTGTGTAAACAGAAACTTTTGCACCGTATTTATGACCAAAAACTCCTTGAGCTTCTGATTTTATAGCTTGTTCAGGAGTCATTTCTTGTCTTTGAATAGGGATGGCTTGTTTAATCTTTTGATTAACAATTTCTTCAATTTTTTTTAATTCCTGTTCACTAAGTTTTCTATCAAAATTAAAATCAAATCTTGTTCTTTCAGCAGTTATATTTGAACCCCTTTGATGTAAATCTGGTTTATGTAAAACTTGTCTTAATGCTTGAGCTAATAAATGAGTTACAGTATGAAGTTTTGTTGTTTCTTGCCCTTTATCTGCTAATCCTGACTTAAATCTGCCCTGTGTAGCTGTTCTTGATAGTTTTTGGTGTTTTACTAGTAGGGCATAAGAAGCTTCTGGAGAAAATTTAATTTCTTTATCTTTTGCTAGCTCTTTAATCATTTCAAATGGAAATCCATAGGACTGATAAAGTAAGAAAGCATCTTTTCCTGATAATTGTTTTTTATCTTTTATTAATTTATTAAACTTATTTAATCCTTTTTCTAAAGTTTCAAGGAATCTTTTTTCTTCTTTTTCTAATTCTTGTTTTATTAATTTTTCATTGAGTTTATAACCTTTGTATATTTGAAAAACCGGTTCAGAAACAGAAACTATAGATTTTATGTTTAGATTTTTTGCATGCCTAATAGTTCTTCTGATTAATCTTCTTAAAACATATCCTTGTTCAATGTTACTTGGTTTTATTCCTTCTGCTAAAATAAAACAGGAAGCTTTGATATGGTCTGCGATTATTCTCATTGATTTTTTATTTAAATTATATTTTTTTTTAGATAGTTCTTCTATTTTTTTTATTATTTTTTCAAAAGGTTCTGTTTCATAAACAGAAGATTTGTTATTTAAAATAGCAAGAGTTCTTTCAACACCCATACCTGTATCAACATTTTTTTGTTTTAATTCTGTAAAATTAGCTTTTTCATTTTTATTATATTGCATAAAAACATCATTCCAAATTTCAAATTTTTTTATAAACATTTCTGTACATGGACCACAAGGACCTGTTTTTCCTGCAGGACCCCACCAGTTATCTTGTTTTCCAAGAAACTTTATTTTTGATTTGTTTATTCCTAAATCTTCCCAAACTTTTGCAGATTCTGTGTCTTTTGAAGCATCTTTATCTCCTTTAAAACAAGTAATACTGAGTTTTTGTTTTGGGATTTTAAGATTCTTTGTTAAGAACTCAAAGCTCATTTCAATTGCTTGTTTTTTAAAATAATCTCCTAAGGACCAATTTCCTAACATTTCAAAAAAAGTTAAATGAAATTCATCTCCTACTTCTTCTATATCTCTTGTTCTAATACATTTTTGAACATTTACTAATCTTTTTCCTTGAGGGTGAGGTTGTCCAAGAAGAAATGGAACTAAAGGATGCATACCTGCTGTTGTAAATAAAACTGTTGGGTCATTTTCAGGTATAAGAGATGCATTTGGAATTTGTTTATGATTTTTTGTTTTAAAAAAATCAATATACGCTTTTATTAATTGTTTCCTGTTCATTATAGAATTAGTTATAGAGGATTTTTAAATTTGTTTATTTTGTCTTTTTTCATCTTAAACTCTCTAATTTGTCTCTGATTTCTTCAAGTTCTTGTTGAAGTGTTTTTTTATCATGTCTTTTGATTCCTTTTATTCTTATTGGGGTTCTTGGTATTGGTTTTAGTTTAGGAAATCCAGATTCTATTAATTTTATTTTTGATTTTAAAGATGTTAAATTAGTTTTTAATTTATTTTTTTTTATAAATTCTAGTTTTCTTAGGATTCTATATGCTTTTAATGCTTTTATTATGTGGAGGAGATTTATTTCAGAAGATAATAATTGTTTTTTTGCATCTAAGGCTTGGTCGTAGTTAAATTTAATATGTCTTGTTTCCATTTTGTTTTTTCTGAAATATTATAAATTTTTAAGTTGGGTTGATGAGTAACTTAAGCTTCTCATCTATATCTCTTTATTTTATAAAATATTGATTTAAGTATACTATAAACTATTAGTTTTATTGATTAATCCAACTTCTTAAAAATATTTTTATCAATAGATTCGATTCGGGCTTTTATTACTTGAATTTCTCTTTCCCAATCTTCTAGTTCTTGTTCTTCTTTTGTTTTAATTTCCCTTATTTTTTTTAAAAGAGATTCAAGTTCAAGGATTTTATTTTTAATTTCTTCAAAGGATTCTTCTGTAGCTTCAAATTTATCTAATCTTATGTAAATTGGTTTTTCTTTTATTTTTGGAGGTTGTGTTGGGAGTATTGGTTCTGGTTTTTTAAAAGGAACTTTTGGAAGGGGGGAAAATTTTGATTTTTGCATTTCTTGTGGTTCAGTTATTGGCTTTTTTATTGGTTCTTGAAACCCAAATTTAGGTGCTGCTAATTGAGGAAGATTTGTTTCAATTTCAGGTAATTCTTTATTAGAAATTTCAGGAAGTTCTGGTAAGTCTTCTTTTGAAAGTAGAACTAAGTTATCTTGTTCTGGTAATTCTGGTAATTTTGGGACCTCTTCTTGCTCCTCAACCTCTTTTTTTTTACTAAACCACCCCATGTTTTAGAAAAACCTTTTTTCTTTATAAAACTTTGTTTTTCTGTTCCTTTTAATATAATGATTTTAATATCTTTGAGTTTGTTTAAGTTTTAAAAATGAGTAAAACATAAATTTATTATGAGAAGAAATACAGAGAAAATTATGTTGAAGGAATTACTAATACTTTTCTGAGACGAAAAGTATTAAAAGGAAGATGATTTTCTTCTTAAAATGCAGATTAAGTTTCTGAAATCTATTGTTGAAGAGTTAATAAATAAACCAGCTGCCCCAATTGTAGGTTTGCTTATAGGGAAAAAAGATATAAATGAATTTTTAATTGCTAAAAAATTAGAATTAACTATTAATCAAACAAGAAATATCTTATATAAATTGTCTGACTATGGTTTAGTTTCGTTTATTAGGAAAAAAGATAAGAGAAAAGGGTGGTATATTTATTTTTGGACTTTAAATGTGCATCAAGCACTTAATTTACTTGAAAAAAAATTAAAAGAAGAATTAGAACAATTAGAATCTCAATTAAAAAACAGAAAGGAAAAAAGGCATTATTTTTGTAATACTTGTTCTATTGAGGTTACAGAAGAAGTTGCTTTGTTAAATAATTTTACTTGTTCAGAATGTGAAGAAATTTATAAGTTATCTGACAATATGCAATTTATTAATCAACTTGAAAAAAAAATTACAAAAATAAAAAAAGAAATTGTGTTAGTATCTGCTGAGAAAGAAAAAGAAGAAGAAAAACTTGAGAAGAAAAAAGCTAAGAAAATTAAGAAAGCAGAAGGAGAGAGAAAAGCTAAAAGAAAAAGAGGCAAAAAGCCTGGAAAAAAACCTAAAGAAAAAAAGATTGTTAAGAAGAAACTTAAAAAATTAAAAAAACCTGTTAAAAAACCTAAGAAAATTAAGAAAAAGAAGAAAATTGAAAAAAAAGAAACTAAAAAATCTAAAAAGAAAATAGTGAAAAAGGTTTCTAAATTATTAGGTAAGTTTAAAAAAAGAAAAAATAGTTTTTTAAATGTTTAAATTATTAATAAACTAATACCTTGTAAAAGCCGTCTTTTTAGAAAAAAGATGGTGGCAAAAATTAAATATGTGGGGATGAGAAGATAGCTTAAAGAAAATTTCCTCTTTAAAAGCTGTTCTGGGTTTAGGAGATTTTAAATAAACAAAAAATGGATAAAAGATTAAGGATTTATACTAAGAAAAGGTTAGGAAAGGGATTTTTTGATGATTTCTTTAGAAAATTTAGTGTTACTGGTTGGATTATTATAATTAATATAATTATTTTTGTACTTGCGTTTTTATTAATTGGGCTTTCAGGAGAAGATGGGGCAGAAAGTATTTTCTCTTTAATTGCATTACAGCCAAATGCATTTTTTTCTGGACATGTTTGGACTTTATTAACAAGTATGTTTATGCATGGAAATTTTACTCATTTATTTGTTAATATGATTTCTTTATTTTTTATTGGAAGTTTTGTAGAAAAGTTAATTGGAAGAAAAAAATATTTTTGGGTTTATATGTTATCTGGAATTTTTGCAGGTTTGTTTTTTGTCTTTTTATCTTATTTTTTTGGGGTTTCTGCTTTAGGTGAAAGAATTTTTGGTAGTCCTGAAATTTTTGCAGTTGGAGCAAGTGGAGCAATTTTTGCTCTTGCAGGATTGTTAGCTGTTTTAACTCCTAATCTAAGAGTTTATGTATTTTTTATAATTCCTATGAGAATGTGGATTGCTATAATCTTTCTTCTTTTAGTTTTATGGGGGGCTTCTATTGGTGCAGGTTTGCCTATTGGAAATACAGCTCATTTAGGAGGGTTGTTAGTTGGTTTAGGTTATGCTGTTTATTTAAAAAAGAAATATAAGCGAAAAACCATGATGATTAGAAAGTATTTTGGGAATTAATTATCTGAAATCCTATAAATTTTAAAGGGTTGGTTATGGATAACTTAAACTTCTCTTTTCTATCTCTCTTGATTTTTATTACTATTTTACAAGCCCATAGAAGACTTGAAGAAGAGAAGTGCATAACTTTAATGTGGGAAGAGATATTGAGATTTTTTTAGAAGTTGTTGATAAGTTTATAAACTATTTTTGATTTAAGAATATTATGAAAATCCTTTGGATTTTCAAACATTTGCTTTAAAAGGTAAAGCTTCATATTATGAAATTAAAAAAGAGGACGAGTTGGGATAATTTAAATAAGTTTGTTTATAGAAATTTTAAATTAAGTTTAGATTATTTAAAAAAAACAAAAAATTATTTTTGGTTTTCATTGATTTTGTTTTTTTGTGTTGGTATTTTAGGGTATTTGTTTCCTGTTTTTTTTGAAGAACAGATTTTAAAGATGATTGCAGAGCTTATTGAAAAAACAGAAGGACTTGATGTTTTAGAGCTAACTAAATTCATTTTTATTAATAATTTAAAGAGCGGGTTTTTTGCAGTGATTTTTGGAGTTTTTTTAGGTATTGTTCCATTAGTAGTTGGTATAATGAATGGTTATGTTTTAGGCTTTGTAGCAAGTAAAACCATTTCTATTGAAGGGATTTTAGTTTTATGGAGATTGCTGCCTCATGGAATTTTTGAAATTCCTGCAATTATGATAAGTATTGGTTTAGGGTTAAGATTAGGTTTGTTTTTGTTTATTTCTAAAAATAAGAATTGGAAAGAATTTAAGAAATGGGTGAGTGATTCTTTTAGAGTTTTTGTTTTTATTGTTGTTCCTTTGCTTGTTCTTGCATCAATAATTGAAGGAGTATTAATCTCTTTTTTAGGATGATTTGATAGGATGTTACATATCATATGATATCACATAAATCTTTATAAATCAAATTTTTTTATTAAGAAAATGAATAAATGGTCAGAAATCTTTGTTGGACTTATCTTAGTGGTAGTAGCAGTGTATGTATGGATGTCTAATTTTTGGAGTATGGGAGCAGCAGCATTGGTCTTTTTTAAGG
>Ga0114922_10004466_pt1 | contig 12954 bp, 4 predicted proteins | sample AartaG_FD_100975 | JGI IMG/M metagenome (GOLD analysis project Ga0114922, IMG submission 100975) | Deep subsurface microbial communities from Aarhus Bay to uncover new lineages of life (NeLLi) - Aarhus_00045 metaG | ecosystem: Environmental > Aquatic > Marine > Oceanic > Sediment | place: Aarhus... | reverse complement strand
TCGACGAACTGCTTGCGGTATGTCAGGTTGAGATAACTGTGACACCAGTAGGGGCCACGGTCGCCGGCCAGACTGAAGCCCGCCGTCCGTTTCTCCGGGTTGTGACACGTGACGCAATGCTTGTCGAGGATGGGCTGGACGTCGCGCGGAAAGTCAAAGACATCCGGCACGTCCGCGACGGGTTGGATCTTGCTGGGCAGGCGTCTCATGGCCATGAGAGACTTCTGCGGCGGATACATCGCGGTGGTGCGGCGCTCGTGGCAGCCGACGCAGCCGGTTGTCTCGCCCGGCTGGACCGTGACGAACGAGTGCATTCGCTTGATGGCGTTGTCGCGGGCGTCCATGGCCACGAAGAACAGGCTCCGCATGGCGGGCGCCTCGAAGTAGGCCGAACCGTCCGGCTCGACCGGCACGGTGCCCAGGATACGCTCCAACATGAAGGTGCCGCCGGACGTGATGGGTTGCATGCCGCCGTGGAAGTGGATCGGCTCGGGCAGCAGTTCCAGGACGAGGAGTTTCGTCACCTCGCCGGGCTTGACGCCGACCATGTTTCGGCCGACCGTCACGTTGGCGAGAGCGAGCCGGCCGGTTGCCTGTTTGGGGTCGATGCGCGGCGGGATGAACTTCTCTCGCCTCCGCGCCACCAGCGGGCGGGGCTCGTGCAGGTCCATACCGCCCGGCTTCGGCCGGAGCAACTGCGTTTGGCCGCGACCGTCCATCAGTTCGATGCCACGCGGGGAGGCCACCAGGATGCAGTCGTCCGAGAACGGATACGGGTCGCGCCACACGGGCTTGCGGTTCACGTGCCGGGCGTAAGGCCGGGCGTCCGGTCCGCCGTCGGGGTCGACAATGGTCACGGGGCCGGCGTGCTCCCGGCGGCCGTGGCCGGGCGAGAAGACGGCGCACACGCGGTCCGTGCCGGGGATCGGCTTGGCGGCGAGCATCACAATGCCGCCGTGCATGTTGCCGAAATAGACCATCTGGCCGGTGCCGTCGGGGTTGATGGTCCACAGGTGGTGATAGTGTACCTGGCTGCGGTCTGTGTATTCCCACCGCATGTAGAGGATGCGTCCGTCGGGCATGACCCACGGCGTGTTGTCGTGGTCGTTGTTGCTGGAGATGGGATGGACGCCCTCGCCGTTCGGCCCGCACCGGTACAGGACGCCGACCTGCGTGAGCCAGCAGTTGACCCACCGCTTGCAGCGTGTGGAGACGAAGACGATGTCGTCGTCCGGCAGGTAGATGGCCTCGTAGTCGTCGTAGTCGCCGCGGGTGAGTTGACGAAGGCCGGCCCCGTCGGCGCCGATCTCGTACAGGTGGTAGTGGTCGGTGCCGCCCTTGCGCCAGGAGAAGAGGATCGTCTTGCCGTTGTAGTGGACGTGCGGGTCGCGGATGTTGCCCTTGGGGTCGTCGACGAGGACGGTGACCTTTCGGGTCTTGAGGTTCATGCGCAAGAGGCGGCCGCCGGGGAGGTAGGTCTTGCGATTGGCGTCCTCGGCGTAGTAACTGATATTGGCATACCAGTGCGGGTCGGGGCCGGTGGGCCGAACCGCGAAGATGATGTCGTGGACGCCGGCCATGGGGCCCTTGAGCGCCTTCTGAAGCAGGTCGGGCGGCGGCGGTGCGGCGGCCGAAGCCGCCAAAGACGTGCAGAAAAAGAGGCACAGAAACGCCGGGCCGGCGAAGGTCCCCACGCCAGTCGGACGGACACCGGCGGCGAACTCCTTCGTCATGCTCATCCCCGTCTCAAAGCGATAGCAGATAGGCCACGAGGTCGGCGCGTTCCTGCTCCGACAGTTTGCTGGTGGTCCCGTGCTCGTCTTTCTTGTTGAAGGCGGTGATGACGTCCTTCAATGTCACGGCGCTGCCGCTGTGCAGATAAGGGGCGGTCTTGTACAACTCGACGAGCGTGGGGGTATCGAACTCGTCGGCCCGGTCGAGTTCGGCCCGTGTGCCCACGTTGTAGAGTTTCAGGTCGGTGAACAGCGGGCCCGGATGGCATGCCGCGCAGCCGCCCTTTCCCTCGAAGATCTTCTTGCCGCGTTTGGCCACGTCGGGCAGGTCGCCCTTGGCCGTCAGGTAGGGGCTGGGCTCCGGCTTGACCGACCTGAGAAACGTTTCGACGGCGCGGAGGGTCTCGGGCGTCGGCTCGTGGAACTGGATGTAGCGGAACCCGGCCGCCACGGCCGTCTCCATCTTGTCGCGAACGCCGCGCGACATGACCGGCGGCGTCTTGTGCGACCACAGGAGCGATCGGGCATTCTTCGGGTTGCCCAACCCGTCGTTCAAGAGGTCCCAGTTCAGGCCGTCCGGCCGAATCGCTTCCGGATGGCAACTGGCGCAACTGAGCCAGTGCTGGAAGCAGTACGTGGCGTCGTGGAAGATGATCTCGCCGATGCGGACCTGGCCCGGGTCGGGGCTCGTGCCCAGCGCGATCGTCGGGCCCGGCTTGAGGCTGTCTGCCTCCATCAGCGCCACGGTGCCCGCGAAGTGCACCGCCACGGCGAGCGTCTTGCCGTCCGGCGACAGGTCAATCCCGCGCGGGCCTTTCAGGGCCTTGCCGAACGGGTCCGGATTGAGGACGTACGGCCCTTTGCCGTCCACGTGCTTGCGCATGAGCAGGCCGGCGCCATAGAGTGCCGCGAGGTCGTTGACGAGAAAGTCGCGGCGTTTGGGGTCCTTCTTGATCTCTTTCCAGATATCCGAGACGTACCTCGGCCCCTTCTGCCCTTCCAGAGGCGGCAGGTCCTTGCCCTCCAGGAGCAGGTGAAGGCCTTCCAGGTCGACCTTGGCGACCTGGTGGACGCCGGCGATCGAGGTCCAGAGCGTCTTTCCGTCCTTCGAGAGGACCACGCCCCAGGGGTCGGCGGCGCCTTCGGAGAGGCGGTCGAGCAGCAGCGTCGCGTAAAGGGTCTTGCCGGTCAGGTCGATCACGCTCATCGCGTTGGTGTTGACCCAACCGCGCTCCAACTGGGTTGTCGGCAGGGTGGTGCGGCCGACGGTGTGGACGCCGTAAGCCCACTTGCCGTCGGGCGATACGGCCACCTGCCTGAGGGCGGTTGAGCCGCCGGGCAGTTTGATGTCGGCGACCGACTTCATGGCATCGAGGTCAACCAGGCTGACCTTCGCTGCCGTCTGGGGGTCGGAGGCGTCGCCCTTGGGCAGGAGGTTGCCGACGACCGCGATCTTCTCATCGGGGGTGACGGCCACGAAGTACGGTTCGCGGACGAGCGCGACACGGGCCTTCTCCTTGCCGCTCGCCAGGTCAAGCACCGACAGGTCGTGTGTCACCGTGTTGGCGACGAGGAGGAGGTTGCGTTTGGCGACGACGGCGACGCCCATCGGTCTGAGGCCAACCGGCAGGCGCCGGGCGATCTTGCCGCTTGCGGCAACCACTTCGGCCACCGTTCCGGCGTTGCGTTCGGCCACGTACACCTTGGAGCCGTCGGCCGACCAGGCCACGCCGGTGCCTTGGCCGTTCAGGGCGACCTCGCGGACGACCTTCTTGGCGGCCGGATCCATCAGGACGAGTTTGGCGGCGGTGCGGTCCGAGACGGCGATGGTCTTGCCGTCGGGCGAGTACTTGAGATCCAGCGGCGAGCGGTAAACGGGGGGCGCGGCCGCCCGGGCCGACCCCGTCAACCGACCAAGAACCACGGCGGCCAAGGCGCACGCCACAACAAGTGTGACCAGTCGCTTCATGTCAGTTCCTCTTCCCTTTCGTCTGCACGCGTCTCGCGTGATAACCTCGCGTGATTACCTCGCGTGATTACTCCGCCGACCCCACCGCCAACCGTTTCGCGGCTTCGTCCTCGGTGATGACCCGGAACCCGACGTGGTATACCTTCTGCCACGAGGGGTAGTGCAGGCGGAAGGCGGAGCGGCCGCGTTTCGGCCGGTCGTAGAACGAGCCACCCCGGACGACCTTTCTGCCTTCAGGCCCCGGGGCATTGCGGCCGTCATCAACCCGATACGGATACGGCTTGAACGTCGATCGCGTCCACTCGGAGACGTTTCCGTGCATGTCGTGTAACCCCCAGGGGTTGGGTTGGTGCCGATCGTAGTTGGCGGTAATCATGTCGCCGTCGTTGACGTCGGGGACGTGGGGGATCCATTTGGGCGAATCGCGCCGGCACAGGCCGACGAGTCGCTGGTCGGCGAAGTTCGCGAATTTGCTGAAGTCGGCATCCACCGGACCGTAGTTCATCGCGGTGGCGGTGCCGGCCCGGCAGGCGTACTCCCACTGGGCCTCGGTGGGCAGCGTGAACGTCTGGCCGGTCTTTTTGGAGAGCCACGCACAGAACGCCATCGCCTCCTGCCACGTGACGCGGATGACGGGCTGCTTCTCCTTGTTGGCCGCCTCGCCGCGATTGCCCTGGTCCTTATTGTACACGCTGATGTACTCGCTGTTGTGCATCGGGTCGAACAGGGCGTACTGGGCGTTGGTGGTTTCGAACGCGGCCACCCAGAAGGGCTTCGCGACGGCGACCCGGCACGGGGGGCCCTCGTCGAGCCAGGCGTCGGCGCTGCCCATGACGAACTCGCCCGCCGGGATGCGGACCAGTTCCAGGGTGACCCCGTCGCCCAGGTCGATGGTGCGTGCCGGCGTGCCTGCGGCCGCCTGGCGCCGCCTGGCCTCGGCCGCGTCGAACGGCCATCCCTTGCACGGGACGCTCCGGGTGCGGAACCGCTTCACGGGCTTCGGCTTGACCGGCACGGCGGGTTTGACCTCCATGACCGGGTACGCTTCGGGATCGATGTCGAGGTTGGCATACTCTTTGGCCAAGGCGAGGCGTCTGGCGCGGCCGTCGCCTCGAATCTGCCGGTACTCGCTCCAGGTTCCGTGACAGGGGACGTTCAGGTCGATCCAGGTGATGATCCTGTCCCAGGCATCGGCGTCGAGTTGGACGCCGCTGTGCCCCTTCTGGAGCATCTGGACGAGTTCGCTGGTGTCGGCGTGGTACTCCAGCGCCGCCGGCAGGTGATAGTCGCTCTCGGGTCCCGGCCGCCGGACATACGGATGGAGGGCGACGTAGGGCGCTGAGAATCCCCGCCAAGCCTTTTTGTCGCTGCGGCGGAAATCGGGGATCGCCATGCCCTGCTTGTTTTTCTTCGTCCCGTTGTGGCAGCCGACGCAGTAGGTGTCGAGCACCGGCTGGACCTCGCGGTCGAAACTGAAACCCCTGGCGGGTCCGTGCCAGGGTTTGATCTGGGACGGTTTCCGGCCGGTGGCGATCGCATGACGTGTGGGGGGCCGTTGGCTCTGGCGTTCATGGCACCCGACGCAGGAGGCGAACTCGCCCGGCATGGCCGTGTACCAACTCCGCATCACCTGGAGGGCCTTGCCCTCGGCGTCGAGCGGCTCCAGAACGATCGGCACGTTGGCCGGCACGCGGAACATGGCCGACCCGTCCTCGTAGACCGGCACGGTGCCGAGGATGCGTTTGGCGTCCCACGGCCCGTCGATGCCGATATTGATGTGCCCGCCCATGCCACGGTAGCCGTAATGATTCGTAAAGACGCGCAGCGCCTTGACGGTTCCCTTCGGCACGCCCTTCAGCCCGTCGCCCATGTACACGTTGGCCATATACACGACGGCATCCTTGCGTGAGAGGTCCACCTTGTCGGGGACGACCGGCGGCCTGGGCGCCCTGCGGAGCGGGACCGGCTCGAACAGGGCGTAGCCCGCTTCCTGCCGCAGCAGCAGCATGTTGTCGAAGACGTCCACCAGGTACAGGTTCCAGGAAGCCTTGGAGTTCATCTGGCAGGAGACCAGGAAGTATTTCTCGCTGAGCGGGTAGGGATGGAGGAACTTGGGCCAACTGCCGTTGACGAGGCCGTCGCGGATGATCGGCTCGACCTTCTTGCCGTATCCGGGGATGCGTTGGACGACGCCGTCGGCCTCGTGCTTGCCCTTGGCCGGGTCGAAGATGAGCAACTCTCCCATGCGAGGGACACCGTGATGGCCGGAGATGATGGCGACGACCTTCGTCGGATGGCCCGGAATCGGCCTCGCGTAGAACGTCGAGTTCGGCCAGTACGAGTTGCTGCCGTACAGTTCGAACTGGGCCGTGCCGTCGGGGTTCATCTCGAACAGGATCCGCGAGAAGTAGTGCGGCGTGTCGCTGTACTCCCACCGGGTGTACATGATGCGGCCGCTGTTCAGCACGGTCGGGCACCAGGAGTGGTCCTGGTCGAAGGTCAGTTGGCGGACGTTCTCGCCGTGATCGGTGGCAATCATGAGCGCGCCGACGGGGCTGCCCCCGCCCACACACGGCACGCCCTGGTAACCGACGGTGGAGCAGTAGATGATGCGTCCGTCGGGCAGATAACACGGGTCGTAGTTGTCGACATCGGCGTGTTCGCCCTTGGTGACCTGTCTGAGGCCGGTGCCGTCGGCGCGGATTTCCCAGACCTGCCACCGGCCGTGGGTTCCGATCATCGAGAACAGCATGCGGTCGGCGTTGAAGTGCAGGTCCACGTCGCCGACGAACTGGCTGCCGTCAGGCCGATAGAGCATCTTCCTCTCGCCCTGCGGGTCGCGCATGGGAACCGTGACGATCTCGTTGTCGTAGCCGGTTCCGCCGATGGCGGAGTTGCCGGTCCAGTTCTGCGGCAGGCCGAGTTTGCCGGCGCCGCGCCGGATGAACATGAGCCGCTCGGCATCCAGGAGCGGATTCGCCAGCAGCGCCTCGCGCTGAAGCGCGACCAGGTCCTTCGTCACGCCAAGGAGAACAGCCTTGTCGTCCTTGGCCTGCGCTTTTTCGAGCCGCTCCTGAAGCGCGCCAAGCCGCGTCAGGAACTCCTTGCCCTTGGGGTACCTGTCGCCGAACGTCTCGGCCAGGTCGGTGATAGCCAAATGCATGGCCTGGAAGTTGACGTCGCCCCCGCGCGCCAGCATCTCCTCGATGTCGCGGGCCTTGTAGTAGACTTTGCGGATGGCGTGGAGCCCGGCGGCGTTCTTGACGTTGGCTGCCAGGGCCTTTGCCTGCTCGGCCAGGCGTGGCATGCGCGTGGCCGCCACGTATCGGGCCGCCAGGCCTTTGACATCGCCGGCCTGCCAGTCGGTGTTCCAGATGCCGTCTCTCTGTTCCAGCGTCATTTCGCCTCGCGCTTGGCCGTCACGGAAGTCGCGCTGGACGAGTTTCCACAACGCCTGACGGGCAACCTGCCGGGGGTCCTTCCTCCCGCGTTTGGCCTTGCCGGTGAGGGAAAAGTAGAAGCCGTGCCCGCCTCCCCGGTTGTAGATTTTCAGCAGGAGATGGTTCTGGCCCTTCTTAAGCCTTAGCCTGGCCCTGTCCTGGTTCTCGCCCGCGCCGCGAGACACGTTGTTTGAGAGGATCTTCTTGCCGTTCAGCCACGCGGCGATGCCGTCGTCGCTGCCGAAATAGCCCATGACGTTCGCGTTCGCCCCGGCCGTGATCGTCCGGTAGAGGTAGGTGGACTCATTGCCACCGGCCGTGAGGCCGTGCACCGCACCGTCCTCGAACTGCTGAGGCACCCAGCGAAACTGGCCCATCGGCTTCGCAACGTCCACGCCCCTCTCGGGTGGGAACACGTAAGAGAAGCCGTCGCCGGACTTGGTCGCGAACGGCCCGGCCATGTACCACGTCCCGAGGGTCACGCCTTTGACGGTCTCGGCCGCATCAGCACTCGTGCTCTGCTCCTGCTCGTACTTGAGGAGCGTCTCGCGGGCGGCGACCAACGTGTCCTGCCACGTGCCCTTCTTGGCATAATACGGCGGATCGGCGGCCTCAGTCACCGTACAGGCAACCAGCATCCAGGCCACAGCAGCAATCCACCTCCGTCCAGCCATTCCCCTCATCAGCGTCTGCCTCCTAAGCACAAACCAAGCCACCATTTAACACGATGGCGGGGCCCCTCGCAAGAAACATTCCGTTTAACAACCATTCGGCGATATGGGACCGCAGGATGTTGACCTTCTCGATGGCGTTGATGGTCCTCCGGGGCATGGCAACGATATCTGGCATGGGACGATTTCCTGCGGCTTGGCCGCACGAGCCGGGGTTTATCCCCGGCGCATCCTGGCCGGCCCCGCCGCCAACGGCCGCCGGGCATAAAGCCCGGCGCTACAACCGCCTGCGCTCGCCAGAAAAACTTGCCACACCCGCCCTCCGGCGCCGGGCAGCCGACCGGTCAAGCCTCGAAGACGCCACCCGCGACCGGCCGAGAACCGCCTCCTCCGTGCCGCACGTCTACTCCAGCGACGGCTGGACGACCTCGCCCCGGGCCTGTGCCTCGATGTTCTCGTAGGCCCCGTAGAACTCGGAGTTGCAATCGAGCCACAGGGCAATGCGGTGACGGTCCTCGGCCGAGAGCCTCAGACCGCGCTGACGGTGTTTTTCGCCCTCGATGACCTGCATGAGTTTCGAGGCCCGCGCCCCGAACCCGCCGGGAACCGTCCGGCTGCCGCCGTGCACACCCGTCTTGATCGAGCCGTTCGAGACGTGGAAGTAGAAGCCGTACTTGCCGGCCAGGCTGTTGTACGACCGCGTGAACTGGCGATCGACGGCGCCGCTCAGGTCCGGGGCCTTCTTCTCCTTCCGGTGACACGCCACGCAGTTGCGGTCGAGCACCGATTGGACCAGCCGCGGGTAGTTGAACGGATTGGCACCCTCCACGTCGGGACGCATCTTCGACGGCGGGCGACCCAGCGCCAGCGGCATCCTGGCCGACTGGCGCGCCTGGGACCACTTCGGCTCGTGACAACCCTGGCAGGTCAGACGCTCGCCCGGATGAACGTACGTCACCGACCGCATCGACTGGACGGCCATCCCGCGCTCATCGAGGGCCTGGAAGTAGATGGGCTTGCCCACGGGCGCCTCGAAGAACACGCTGCCGTCGGCCTCGACCGGCACCGTGCCGAGGACCGCCCGGGCGTTGGTCTGGTTGGCCACGCCGATGCGGGGTTTGTTGGGCGGCGCGGTCGATTTCGGCAGCAGTTGGATGATCCGCAGCGCCGTTATCTTCGTCCCCTTCGGCCACTGGAAGTCACCGTCGTACACGTTCATGACCGCGACGGTCGCCGATGCGTCGGCGCCGGCCATCCGGGCGGCAGCCGTCTGCGTCGTCGCGTCGGGGATGACGGGCGGCCTCAGCCTCGGACGCATCGGTATCGGGCTCAGGCACGAAATCGACCCGTCGCGGTACAGCAGTTCGCGGTTGCCGGACCGGTCGATCCAGTAGATGCCGCGGTTCTTGGCATTGCGGCCGTAGACACACAGGTAATCGTCTTCGCTGAGCGGCCACGGGGTGCCGTAGATCATGTAGTTCTTGATGGGCCTGCCCTCGGCTTCGGGGAACGGCACCTCCGGCGTCAGCCGCGACAGTTGCGACATCGCACAATCGTCCTGACGGCCGTGGTCGATGACCAGCAGCGACCCGAAGGCGTTGCCGTGGTGCGCACCCGTCGAGGCCACAAACCGGCGCGAACCGGGGATGGCACGGCTGCTCATCTCCATCCACGGCCGGCTCTCGCGCCGCTCGGGGTAGTTGCCGTGGAACGAGCGCGGGTCGCGGCCGTCCGGGTAGCACAGCCAGATGTGGTGGGCGACGTTGGTGTCGCGGTCCACGTAATCCCACCGCGTGTAGGCGATCATCCCCTCGTTGGTGACGCTCGGATGCCACTCGTGCGTCTCGTGGAAACTCAGCGTGACGATGTCGCTGCCGTCCGGTTCCATCGAGAACATCGTGTAGACGGGGCAGTGGCGGCCGCAACGCAGGTACCCGCCGCGACGCAGCGAGATGAAGGCCACGCGGCCGTTCGGCAGGAAGCACGGGTCGAAGTCGTCGGCGTCGCCGTCGGTCAGTTGCACGAGCCCGTTGCCGTCGGCGCCGACCTTGAACAGGTGCCAACTGATTTCGGCCCCCCACGTGTAGGTCTTCTTCGCCCGGCACTCGGTGTAGGCAAACAGGACGGTGCGGCCGTCGAACGAGAGTTCGGGCGAGAGGAACGCGCCGCCGGCCAGCGACTTTCCTTTCAGCCGCCCTTTCTCAACCACAGCGCCGGCCAGCAGGTCGGCCACCTTCGGTTTCGACTCGAACGGGTCCGAGAGGACGAACAGGCCGCCGCCGGCCTTCGCGTTGCAGCCGTAGTACTGGTCGCACATGTGGAACGGGCCGCCGGGGTCGTGTCGCGTGATGAACAGGATCCGCTTGAAGCCCAGCCGCGGGTTGGTGAAGGCGATGCGGCGGCGCAGGTCGCAGGCGGCGGCGTAGAGCGCGTAGCGGCCCTTGGCGTCGTTGACGTCGGTCTCAGCGGCCTTGGCGCGGAGTTGCGTCAGTTCCGTCGCCATGGCCGAGAGGTCCGGACACGCCGGCATCGCCTCCAGCCGGGCGAGCAGGGCCGACGTCCGGCGAAGCACAACGTCCGCCGGGTCGCGGTCCTGGGGAAGGATCAGCGCCTGCCGGTCGAAGGCCTGCGAGGCGACACCAGCGAACCATTTGCGGTTGCCGATGTCGCGGGCCAACGCGTCGAACTCCGCCTTCGCCTCGGCGTCCAGGTCGAGCGCGACGGGGTCCGCGGCCGCTGCCACCGACAACCAGGCCGCAGCCAGCAACGCTCCCAGGGCTGTCACGAGGCGGCTTCGCATGGGCATCGAGACCCTCCCCTCAGATGGCCGACCGGTTGACCTCGGCCGACGCCGTCGCACCCGGCATGTCCATGCGCGGCCTGGTCTTGATGGTTTCGAGGACCGGGTCGAAGGTCCGGAGAATGGCCCGGTAGTCCAGGTCATTGGCGCTCGTGAAGACGGCCTTGCCGCACCGCTCGGTGCCGCCCGCGCCCTTGGCCAGCGGCGCGAGCAGGAAACTGTTGAGGTGCGGGTTCTCGAGGCGCGTCCACGCTCTGCGTGGCACCTTGCCGCCCTTGTGACAGGCGGCGCACCGGCGGGAGGCGACCTCGCTCAGCGTCTGGTCGAGGCCGGCCGGGTAGATGCGCCGACAGCCCTTCGCCTTCGGGTACGCCGTCTCGAGCGTGCCGTAGTACGGCACGTTCAGGTCGATCCAGGCAAAGACGCGGCGTCGGTCAGCGGGGGGCACGCAGGCGCGGGGCTTGCCGTCGGCGTCGGGATGGCCCGAGAGGATGACGGCGGCGACCTTGCTGGCGCAGGAGCCCCAGGCCTTGGGCGTGATGGTGAGGATGTTCGCCTCGCTGCCGTTGTAGGTCGAGATCCAGTTGGTGTACGCGTTGCCGCCCCACCGCGTATTGGCCCCGTCTCGGGCGAGCGTCTCATAGGAAACGTTGAAGAAGTCGGTGGCGTCGCTGCACAGGTCCACGCCCTTCGGCGGCGTGGCGCCCCCGTGGCACTTGACGCAGTGGCGGTCGAGGACCGGCTGGACGACCCGCGCGTAGTCAAACCCGGCCATGCCCCACTCGGGGGGCGTGAGGTCCTGCGGCTCGCGTTCGAGAATCTCCGGCCGGGGCAACCGCGGCCGCTCGTGCCGAGACTCGTGGCACCCGATGCAGCCCTGGGTCTCGCCGGCCATCAGGTGCGTGAAGCTGCGCATGCGCTGGACGGCCCGCCCCTCGGCGTCAAGGGCCATGAAGTAGATGGGCACGCCGGCCGGCACCTTGAAATACGCCGACCCGTCGGCCTCGACCTTGGCCGTGCCCCAGACCTTCTTGGCAGCGTAAGTGGCACCGCACGAGATGGTGGGGAACTGGAACCCGAAGGTCCGTTGGCTCGTGGGGATGCGGACGGGCTTCGGCAGTTCCTGGACCACGCGGACCCGCTTGACTTCGCCGCGCTCGACGTGCGGGCCCAGCCCGTTGTACACGTCCTGCAGGTAGAGGGTGGCCCACTGCCCCTCACGCTCCCCCTCGGGCAGGATCGACGGGACGGCCGGCGGTCGCAACCGCGCGCGGACCGGCCGCGCGCTGAAGAACCCGATGCCGTCGCGGGGCTCGACGACCACGGCCTGGCGCGTCCCCTCGTAGTCACGGAGGAGAATCGTGCCGAACCGCGACACGAGGTAGTACCGGCCGTCAATCGGGTACGGGTCCTTGTACGGCCCGCGGACGTGGTTGCCGCTGCCGCGGTCGACCCGGCCGATGTCGACCTCGGGGGTGAGGTTCCGGATGGCTGCCTGGGCGTTGACGCCCCGCGTCGGGTCGATGATGCCGACCCCGCCGCGCGTCGGGCCGTTGTGCGCCGTCAGCGTACACAGCACGCTCGTCGAGCCGGGTATCGACCGGGCCTCCATGAACGTGGCGGGGCTCAGCACGCGGTTGCCGTAGAACACGGACAGGCACGTGCCGTCGGGACGGATCGTCCACAGGCTCTGGATGGGGATGGCCGGCCGGTCCACGTACTCCCAGCGAGAGTAGATGATGCGGCCGTCGTTCATGACGGCCGGCGTGAAGTCGTTCAGGTAGTTGGCGGAGATGCGGGTCACCTGCTCGGGCACCGCGGGGTCGGGCATGCGGTACAGGACGCCGACCGGCGACGTCCAGCAGTAGGCGAACTGGGCCATACGCGTCGACAGGAACACGATGCTGCCGTCCGGCACCCAGCAGCAGTTGAAGTTGTGGTGTGGCCCCCGGGTCAGCTGCGTCGGATTCGCGCCGTCGAGGCCGATGGTGAACAGGTGGTAGGGCTCGGCGGCAGCCTTGCGCCAGCTGAACAGCACCGTCGAGGCGTCCCACGAGAGGTCGGCGTCAAGAATCTGCCCCTGGGCCGCGTCGACGAGCGGCCGCAGGTCGCCGGTGGTCACGTCGTACACGTACAGCCCCCCGCCGGGGCGGAAACCCTCGTTGTGGTACGTGTAAACGTGCGTGCAGTTGATGGGGTGGCTCTGGAGGAGCAGCAGGTGCGTGAACCCCAGCCGGCCCGCCTTCAGATCGGCCGCCAGTTCGGGCGAGTCCTTGACCGTGACCTTGGGCAGCAACTGCTTCGGCTTCGATGAGGGGGCCTTCGCCAAGAACACGCCGAG
>Ga0114922_10004465_pt1 | contig 12957 bp, 8 predicted proteins | sample AartaG_FD_100975 | JGI IMG/M metagenome (GOLD analysis project Ga0114922, IMG submission 100975) | Deep subsurface microbial communities from Aarhus Bay to uncover new lineages of life (NeLLi) - Aarhus_00045 metaG | ecosystem: Environmental > Aquatic > Marine > Oceanic > Sediment | place: Aarhus... | reverse complement strand
GACGGATTTGGGAAGGAGATCTTTCAGGCCATCGATACCAACAAGCTGCTCAAACGGCAGAGCTCCCATGTCGGCGCGGGTTGAGTCGGGGTCGTAGGGCGACCACGGCGCGCCGGCATCTATGCAGGGCGATTTGGTCTCGTCATCGATAGGGTAGTTCGCCCAGGACAGATGGAAGTCGCCGGCATCGGGATCGATAAACAGTGGGTCGGCATCGATGTTGCCCTCACCCGGCCAGCCGCCTTCGATGTTGCAATAGAAAATCTGCATTGAATCTTCAATATCATGTACACAGATGTTATCTTCATCATATGCAGTATTGCCATAAATGATGTTATTTAATAATGTATCATTTTCATCGAAAGTAATGTAAATCGCGCCACCTCTGCCACGGGCGCTGTTACCATAAAAGGTATTGTTCTCAATTATCATACTGCCGGTATCAGAAGAACACGATAAACCACCACCAAAGAAAGAAAAATAATTGTTAATAATTAAATTGCCCTTCAATCTAAAGGTTGCTCTTACGATGTGAATAGCCCCTCCATAAGTCCATGAACTGTTTTCATCAAAAATATTATATTCAATTAAAGCCGTTCCGCGCAATATCACAATGCCCCCTCCCCCATAATTAGCGCCGTTCTGATAAAATTTATTACTTGATATTATAACATTAGAACTATTACAGGAAATAGCTCCGCCAAAACCTCCACCTAAAGGGTAAAATGTAATATTGCATTCAAAAACGTTATTGGTAATATTCACTATAGAGTTAATGCAACAAATACCCGCCCCACCAAAACTGGATTTGTTTGATATAATCGCGTTGGCAAATAACACGATATTAGAGTATTCGCAGTAAATACCGCCACCCTCACCTTCATATGCCTCATTGTTGCTTAATGAACAATGACTGATATTAATACTTGAGTTACTAATAAAAATTCCTCCCCCATTGCTAATTGATGGCTCCCCAAAACCAGGAGTTCTACCCCATTTGATTATACAATAGGAAACTTCACAACTGCTGCTTGCATTGAAAAATCGTAGGCCATACCAGCCATCGATAGTATCCGAGGCTGTAAAGGTTATCGAATCGCTCTCAGTTCCAACAGCTTCAAACACAGCGCTCGTATCGACTAAAAACATATAATGCCCTTGAAAATCTATATAACAGCCCGGCTCAATTACCAGTGTCGATTCCTGTGGAACGCGCAAATCGCCGGTTACCTCATACGGGTTATCATCTGCGCTCCACACACCCCAGACATCACCGGATACCTGTATAGCTATAGCTGAACTACACATGCAAATTGAAAATAATATTGCGAAAATTATTCTTCTCATATCGATTTGCTCCTTTTTATCTGGTTTTGCTGTTAATGTAATATAACAAGAAAGCCCCGGAAGTCAAGGTTTTTCCCCGGAGCTTTCTTAAGCGCGTGAATTATTTGACATTAACCTTTGTTTTTGTACTTTCTACCGGAATAACTTTTACATCTGACATCAACAAGCGGCCAACGGGACAATCAGAACAGAATACCGGAGCCGGTCCACCGCCTGTTAAATAATTTATAAGATAGGTAACATCACCTCCAATGAATATACAGTCACCGTTAACGTCAGCGGCATGATATAAAAAGTCATCAGGACACATACAGGAATCAGGAGGCGGCGGACCGCCCATAATGAAGTAACTAACTGCATAAGTTACATCCGAACCTTGAACATATCCGTCCCCATTAACATCTCCGGCAACAGCATCAGCGCAATAAGAAACAAAAATAGAATCTTCGAAAGGAATGTAATGCGATTTAGAACAAACGATTGAGATTGTGCCGAGTGAAGTGGGATAGGCTGTCAATGAAACATAACCGGTAATATTGGTAAATCCACGCTCATATATTTCATTTCCCTTCCAAAGGGTTACCAAAACATCCGGAACACCGATGCCATAATAACTATCTCTCACTCTTAGAGTTAAAGCTTGGACGGAATCTAATTTGACACTTGATGGGAAATCTACAATAAATGTATTAGGGTAATCAACATGAACTGGAAATTCTGGATCGCCAAAGTAATTATTACTATAAACAAGATATAAATTGTCATATGCATTAGGTACTTTGGTGCAATAGTGAGCAGGACCAAAACGATTTTCCGTAACAACATAATCCACTAATTTTCTAATTCTTGTTAATTCAAGAAGGTATGAACTTGAGACATAACCGTTTCTTGTATTATAGGTTCCTGCAATTGAACCCCCTTCCATAATTAGATCTTTTTCAGCAAAGCATTCATCTACGTAATTCCACACCACATCACAATCCAACATTCCAAGACCGCAGGCTATTGAAGAATGGAGATATTCTCTACCATTGTTACTTATATCTCCTATAAAACCTCCTTCAATTAAATAAGGAATTAAAGCTTGCCAAGTAGTAACTCCTGAATAATCGTCGGCATTATAACCAGATGTGCGGCAAGTGTAATAATTAGGATCACCATGACTTAAACTAAAATAATATCCCACGGACGGGTAGCTTAAATGGTTTATTATAGATTCGCCTGAAGGGGAGATTGGATCTGGATCATGGCCTGATGGCTGCTCTCTAAAAGTTTCAGTATCAACATTAAAGAAATCAGTAAAGAAACCAGCAATTTGTTGCGGCTGATCTGAATTAGCCATCTGGTCTGAAGATGAAATCATTACTCTATTAAGATAAGACGGATCGCCCAAACCTGGCAATTCATAACAAAATAGTTTCTCAATCCATGTTGTGGCATGCCCCGGTTCACTAATGGCAACTCGTCCTACATATATTTCGGCCCCGAAATCCGGGTCATCATGATTTGGTTCGCCCCATACTCCGTCTCCATCGACTTCCCAATTGCCATCGATATCAGCATAGTACATATCGCTTATAATACGATATTCTAAAGCTGGTTGCCCATCTGTATCATATGGCAATGTATATCGAATTGGGACTACATCCTTGTTTCCGGCAAGAAGTACAAAATTAAAATCATTAGGATAAGTAGTTTTATAATCAATTAGAAAATTTCTTAGCTTTTCAGCATTGTCGATTCCTTGATAATTTGGATAAACATCTGTTTCGAGAATTATGATTTTTGTTTTGTATCCTTTTGATGTTTTCCATCTTCTAAGGGGTTCAAGTTCTGCAGCAAAATCTCCCGTAGTGATTATCATATACTCTATCGGAACACTATCGGGATCCACAGGATAATTATTAGAATAAACATTTACCACAGGCGTGTTGTCATCTACATCTTCTGAATTTTCTACAATACCGTTGAGAAAGGCCGTAATAATTTTATCAGCAACTGCGCTCCTTTCGGTAACTATTACAGGTTGTCTTTCGGCAGCATTTAGATGGATCGTTATTGAAATATTTGTTATGAGCACCAATTCATGATTAACAATATTGTATATTACTGGCCTAATTTTTATGACTCCTACTCCCATTGCATGGCTGAACGAGATTGGTAATGAACATGTTGTGAGTTGTGCTTTTGGAGGAAAACTTTTTAAATTGTAATTTTCCCCAGGCGGTACGAAATCTGGGATTTCACAACCCATACATGTACTTATGGGTTCTTGTACAGGATAAACAAGATTATGTATTGCTGCCAGCACCGTAGTCTCTTTGCTATTTATAGTAACGTGATCGATTTGCATTCCTTGCGGTAAGCTATATACAAATACTGCTGCTGGTAGCCAGGGATCGCCCGGTTGATCAGTAAGAACCTGATTTGATAGATCACAGCTTACCTTAACATAGTAATTTGAATCTGGCGCAAAAACAGTCGATGTATCAAAATCAGACAGCGAAAACGTCAATTGATCGGTTATATCAGCATAGCTAATATTTGTGAGCACCGAAAAAATGAATATTGTAGTTAAAAAAAACTTCATTTGTTTCAAAACCTACTCTCCTTTTAAAAGGACTTGCACTTTACATCGTTTACTTACTTTTACTTAGTTTGTACCTGATTTCCAATTTAAAATTTAATGAAGATAATTTGGATTATTATATTATCATTTACGCTCCCTTCTATCTATACATAGCTGAATATGTTTCGGCATCAGGATGAATTCCATCTTCCAGAGGAGCCGCAAGCTCCTGTATCACAACTAAATCGTACTCTTTTAAAAAATTTGCAAAGGTTTTGTCATCTTTCTTCCTATGGGGACCTAAAAATTGAATGTTAAATGAACATATAGTAATTATACCCGGCTCAATTGAGACTTCCATCTCCTCCTCTGGATGGCGACCTTTAGAGTCATCGCCCGATTGGTAGCCGATATAAGTAATACCTATTGCAATTGTAATGATTGTAGATACCTTTAATATTAAGAATTGTCTGTCCACCGATAGCCTATGTTTAATTAATAACATTTTACGTTATCCAAGATCTGAGTTGTCAAATAACAGAAGATTAGATATCATTCAGCAAATGCTAACTACATTATTATACTTTATTCAATAAATTTATATTTTTTTAGTTTGTCAATAAGACAAAGTTACACCTAATTATACGTATGCATAATTACGTATTGTACAGCTCTGGCAGAAGAATCCGCCTATGGCAGATGCCAGCACATATTAATATACTTACATAGATGCCCATATTTCATAAAACAAGAAAACGCTTGTTTCAATTAATAGCATTCCTTAATTTTACTCAGATTGTTAAAGTTTCAAACTGCTCACCTGGAGGTAATGATGCAAAGTAGACTTATTATTTTTGCTCTGATCGGATTGTTGACGTTAGTCTTCTGCGGAAGCTGTATGAAGAAGTCACCCTATCCGCCGGAGGTAACAGAAGTTCTGAAAGAGGCAGGCGATAATCGCTCCGAACTGGAAAAAATCCTGGCTCTTTATATGGCCGGAGATGATACACTCAAACTGCAAGCCGCATATTACCTGATTGCCAACATGGAAGGGCATTGCTATGCCACGTATGTTCTTAAAGACAGCAGCGACGAACAGATCGATTTCAACGTGCTTGACTATTTTGATTATGACATCTTGCGATCGGCTTTCGATTCCTTAGAGGCGCAATATGGCGAGCTTGATTTTGAAAAAGATGAACGTATCTATGATATGAATGTAATCACCGCCAATTTTTTAATTTCCCAGATCGATAATGCTTTTACAGCCTGGCGTGAAAAACCCTGGGCTAAACAGCTTTCATTTGACCGTTTCTGTGAATATGTTTTGCCATACCGCGGCAGCAATGAGCCGCTTGAAAGCTGGCGTCAGACTTTCCAGGAAAAATATTCTGATATCGAAAGCAAAATGGCCGACCCCCTCGATCCAATCGAGGCGGCGGCTTTAATCAATGATGATATAAAATCATGGTTCAAATTTGACCCGCGTTATTATTACCATCCGAACGATCAGGGACTTTCGGGAATGCTTGAAAACGGGCTGGGGCGATGTGAGGATATGACAAATGTAACGATCTACGCTATGCGGGCTAACGGACTGGCAGTCACCAGCGATTATACACCATACTGGGCAAACTCGGGCAATAACCATGCCTGGAATGCAATCGTAGCTCCCGACGGCAAAGTAACACCGTTCATGGGCGCAGAAAGCAACCCGGGAAAATATCGCCTGGCTAATAAGATGGCTAAAGTTTACCGTAAGACTTTCAGCAAACAAAAAAACAACCTTGTATTTCAAAAGAAAAAGCAGGAAGAAGTGCCCGGCTGGCTTGCCGGCAAAAGTTATGTCGATGTTACCGTCGACTATGTTGATGTTTGCGATGTAACGGTTGCGTTTGAACAGGCCGTTCCGGACTCGGTGGACATCGCTTATATTTGCGTTTTTAATTCCGGCGAATGGAAAGCTATCCACTGGGGAAGAATCGAAAACAGTTCCGCAGTCTTTACCGACATGGGCAAAGATATCGCCTACCTGCCGGCACTTTATACTAATGAAGAAATCAAGCCGTTTGGCGCGCCGTTTATTTTGCACGAGGACTGCAGTATCGAAAAATTGCAGTCTGATGAGCAATCGGCAATTTCAGCGCGGCTGGTCTCAACTACTCGTCGCAAACAGGCTATTTCGACTGATGGAATCGCCAGAATGTTTCTGACCGAAGGGCTGGAGTATGAGCTGTTTTACTGGCAGGACGACTGGCAGTCAATCGGAAAGAGCGCTGCCGGCGATAAGCCGCTTGTTTTTGATGATGTTCCCGATGGATGCCTATACTGGCTGGTTGAGGCAGATTCCGACGAAGAGGAACGTATATTCACTATCGAGGATGGAAAGCAGGTCTGGTGGTAAAATGCTAAAAGCTTAATCGCCTGGATCTTTCTGGATTTCCAGCGCCAATATCCTTTTGATTGGTGTTGTATTCGAAAAATTGGTTGATACTTTTTTGTCATTGCGAGCATATAACAAGATAGTAGTGTTATATTCTAATGAATAAAACCGAGTTTAAAGAACAAATCAAAGTCAAAGCCAAGGAGCTCGGTTTCGACCTTTTAGGCGTATGTAAACCCGAATACAGCCCCGCCGATCATGACCATCTGCTCAGATGGCTTGAAAAAGGATACCACGGCGATATGCATTATATGGCCAGAAATCCCCGTCAGCGAAGCGACCCCCGGCTATTTCTCGAAGGAGAGCGTTCAATTGTAACTGTCGGTATGAATTATTATAAAGAGCCTGGTTACAATGCGGATACGCCCTATATTTCGATCTACGCCCGGGGTCAACCATACCAAAATGTGCTAAAGAGCAAGTTGAAAACGCTAATGGAATTTATCAAACAGGAACATCCTGAAGCCAATGGCAAAATAGCGGTCGACACATCGCCAACATTCGATAAATTATGGGCTTTAAAAGCCGGCCTAGGCTGGAGAGGAAAAAATACCCTGATTATCAATAAAAAAATCGGTAGTTTTATTTTTCTGGGTGAGATTTTCCTCGATATTGAGCTTAATCCGGATATCCCTCAGCCCGACCTTTGCGCCGATTGCCATATATGCCTTGATGCCTGTCCTACCGGCGCCTTAGAACAACCATATGTATTGAATGCCGTAAAGTGCATATCTTATCTGACCATAGAGGCGAAAAGCGCCCTGCAAAACCCAAAACTCATTGGCAATCATATGCTTGGCTGCGACCTCTGTCAACTTGCCTGCCCCTATAATGAATCTGGTCCAATCACACAAATCCCTGAATTTGCACCGGCTGAAAGTTTTAATATTGACCTTGCTCATAACTGGAGAAGTCTGACTGAAATTGAATATAAAAATAGATATATGGGAACTATTTTATACGATTATGGTTTTAATAAATATAAAAAAAATCTGGAGATGGTAGAAAAAAACTTAAAATGCGATTAAATTATCTTAAAGTCAAAATTATACTTGACAGGAATATCTATATTTTTTAATATAATAAATGAACTTTTAATTAGAGAGGAAAGGTATGCAGATTTCAAGAAAAGCTGATTATGCAATTCGCGCTCTTATTTATGTTGCCGCTATTAAGGGACAACGAACTTGCAGCATTAATGAAATTGCAGGGAATGAAAAAATCCCCAGAGAATATCTGGCGAAAATTCTAAAGGAACTCACACAGAAAGGCTTTTTGATAAGCTACAAAGGCGTTCATGGCGGCTATCGTCTGAGTAAACCTCGCGAAGAAATAACTTTCTTAAACATTCTTGAGGCTACTCAGGGTCCATTCGTGGTCAACCCCCGCGATATGGATGTTCATGACGAGTCCGGTTTTAAGGGTAAGGATAGCTATGCTTCATTTGAGTTCTGGGATGATCTTCACAAAAAGCTTAAGAAAATATTCTCCGAAATGAATCTCGGCAAAATCAACTATGGCAAATATTATGATTTTGCCAAGACCGAGAAAAAAAGTTAACGCCTGATAATTCTGTGAAGTATTTGCTGATTTTATTCCGGTAGACGACAGATAAAATTCAGTTAATAAGAGGCGCTATTTTATATTTGATATTTATGGCGCCCTTTCTTTATTATATAATTGATACGGGTGTATATGACGCCTATTATATTAGCCTTATGGCAAAACCAAAAGCGATAGCTCTTTATTCGGGCGGTCTCGATTCCACCCTGGCGATACTGGTGATGATGCGTCATGGTATCGAGGTTGAGGCGCTGAAATTTACGATGCATTTTTGCGGTGATGCAGCTGATTCATCATCGCGCGGCTCTGATCCCTATAAAGCGGCTGAACAGTTCGGCTTTTCTGTGAAATTATGTCATCTTGGCTGGAAATTTGTCGAAATTGTGAAAAACCCTCCTCATGGTTATGGCAAAAACATGAATCCATGTATCGATTGCCGGATATTAATGCTTAAAGAAGCTAAAGAATATTTAGAAATGATCGGCGCTGATTTTGTAATAACCGGCGAGGTGCTGGGACAGCGCCCGATGTCTCAGATGCGCAATACGCTGAATCTGATTGAGAATGAATCTGGTCTTGAGGGACGGCTTGTAAGGCCGCTGTCGGGTAAACATCTGCCTCCTACTGTACCTGAAAAAGTGGGTTTAATAAAAAGAGACTGGCTTCTGGATATTCATAGCCGGTCCCGTAAACGCCAGATGGAATTGGCTAATCAATTCGGTTTGAAGGGATATGCCTCCCCTGCCAGCGGGTGTCTACTAACCGATAAACATTACTCAAAAAGGCTAAAAGATTTGCTTAAACACAAGGAGGATTTCGATTATAACGACCTGAATCTGCTAAAGGTTGGCCGTCAGTTCAGGCTGTCGGAAAAATGCAAGTTGATTGTTGGCAGAAATGAAGGCGAAAACGAGAAGATCTTGTCGCTTAAAAATGATGATGATATAATACTGGAGGCATTAAACACTGGTTCGCCGATCAGCCTTCTTCGTGGAAAAGCAGAAAAACATGATATTGAGCTTGCCGCGGCTATCACCGCCCGTTACAGCGATGACAAATACGAGGATTCGGTGACTGTGGATATATTGCAAGGTTCCCGTAACAGCAAGCTGGAGATCAAACCGGTTGATGATGGGGTGATTGATAGGATACGGTTATAGGGAAGTTTAATTTGCAAATTATCCCACCCCCGCTTGCGCGGGGGATGGGGCACCGGGCGGGAAAATATTAAAACTATTCGGGAAGCACACATCCCCTTTCTAATAGCTTTTCTTTAAGCTGGCGTAAATCGGCCTCAGAAAGTAATTTTTTTAACTTAATGTAAAGATTGACAAAATCAGCATTGTGGTAAGGAGGTACATCTGATTTAGAAATAATATGTATTAATAATTCTTTCGTTTCATCGGGGTACTTTTCGATAATCTGTGATTCTTTCAGTTCATCAAGTAATATTGAGTGCTCTAATTCAAACTCTTTCGTTCGTGCTATAAAAGGCAATGTTTCGGGAAATATGTTTACAAATTCAGGTACTAATTCTATTAAACCACCTGCTTCATTTTTCTCAAGTGGAACCGGTATGCTATCTAATCTATCTTCCCAATATTCTCTAAGCCATTCATTCCAAAATTTTACTTTTTGTTTATCGGTTAATTCTCTAATGCTAAATTTAATATTATTTAGTAAGGCTTTACGTTCTTCGGGTTTAATCTTTTTTAATATCTCGTAGAACCAAGAGCTCTTCAGGGATAACGAAGGTGCTGCAAAAATCAGACCCTCCACAAATCTCAATACTCGATCACGTTTTTCGTTAAACCTTACGGGAATAAAATTAAAAGCATTATTAAGTAAAATCTTAAAATCATCAATTAGCCCAGGTGGTATTTTTCCCCAATATAAAAAACCGTCCCAGCATGCTTCTGCGATCTCTTTATTAAAATCCCAATCGAATAATGGAAGCAGATTATTTTTAGTCCATTCGGGATCTCGATAATATAAGAAATTTAGTTGACTAGCTAATACTGTCTTTCCGATGTGTGCTGAAATGTGGTTGGTTTTAATAACTTGTTCAAAACGTCTTTTGTAGGCATCGGGGAAAGGTTGATCTTGACTTATATATTTTTTTGATAGGGTTTTTACCCAGAATAGTACGACTCTGCCTGCAGGGTTATTCAAAGCTTTCATAAGCCAATCATAATCCTTTGAGGACTCAGATTGAGAATTAATTAAACTTTCCCAGTACTCATCTGAGAATTTTTCTAATAATGGCAATGTTTCTGTATCAATAGTATCAGGTTTTTTCTCGATAGTATTCTCTAAAATATCACCTATACTTCTTATTTTTGGCAAGGCTAAATTACTCAATAACAAGATATCAATTATTGCTTTCCATTTTTCTGCTGTAAGGTCATATGTCATCCAACCTTGTATAATGCTATACCAAACATCATCTTCCCAGATATTTGTATTAATTAGGAATTTTGCTAATTCAGTACTAAAATTAAAAGACACTTTTACGGCCTTGGTTAATTCATCTAACAATCCAGCCCTGTTTGGTCCGGTCAATATGCTCTCGTCTTGAAATGTTAAAAGCAGTTTCGTTAATTCACTTGGATCATATTCTATGATTTGTTCTACACTTAAGGGACTTACTGGTAAAATTTGTTGAACGCCACTACTCCATGTAGATAAATCCGGATGTTCTCTGGGTTTAAAAATGGGGTATTCTTTCTGAAATTTATTAAACGCTTCTTTAGCTGTAATCGATTCGGGGGCTTTTGATTTTATCCAATACAATATATTATATATACGGTATGCCTTTGTGAGTTCTTCTTGATCTTTATTGCTCATCATCAGGCCCTCTTAAAACTTCTTTAATGAATGACTCTTGCGTTTGTCTATTAGAATTAGCAAAAGATTTCTCTAATATTTTAAAAACTTCATGCTTACAATCACTTTTATATAAAAGTTTATTACTTATAATATATTCAAGCTTTTCTTCTGGGATTATTTTATCATTTATAGATATACCATGTAACGCTATCCTTTTTAATATAGGGACACGAGTCGAAAACCACATATCACATAACATTTTTCCCTTCTTATCATCTTTCTGGATTACATATTCCAACAAATCTCTTGCTGCATCTATTAATAAATCGATATCTCTAGGGTGATGATTTTGTGGATGTGGCTCAATTGCATTCCTCCACCAACTATCTCTATCACTATTATAGTTAGCTTGTCCTAATGCAACATTTGAGATAAGTGCTATGGTAAGTTGTTTATTTAACACTGGTTCAAGATGAACCCAATAGAAATCAAGATTAGGTTTGAATATTTTTTCCCAACTGTTTCGCAATTCATAAACGTTACCTTTTAATTTGTTCCTTGAGTCGGCTTTATAGCGAGCATCTTTGTCATAATATTTAGAATAGGATTCTTCGAACTGCCTAACTGGAGTAGTTAAAAAGTCGAATAGAATTAGTGCTGCATTTTTATTTTCTGGGTAATTGCAATTCATCAATATCATCCCCAATTGTCGTATATATGTTTTAAAAGAAGGGATAGTATCTAAAAGAACTGAAACACACTTAGCTGTGAATAATTCATCGGAATTATTTTTTACTTCTTGGGCTAAGTAGAAAGCAATAGAATACCAAATATTAAAATTTAATTCATGATTGTTTTTAACCATAAGTTCAAAAAAAGTTTCATTTTCACTCTGGACAATTACTCTAGCTAACCAATCTGATAGTTCTATCTCTGCTTTACTTAAATTCATGCAAGGTTTAAATAGATTATCCAATAATTTTTGATTGTTTAACCATTTTAGCCATCTATCCAGATAATTGAGATTTAGAAACCTTGAGAAACTTCTAATTTTAATTTGATCTTTTATGCAGTCTACAATGTAATCTGTTACTTCCGTTTCGGTCATTTCAGGGGGCGGGTTGTCACAAATGCTTTTCATTTTATCTTGATGATCGATCAAACTCATGTGTATATGACTAGACCAATTGTTTAGTGTTAATACAACGCTTTTATATTTATCCTTTTCTTCTATTATTGGATATGGTATTGGCGTTATCCTATAATAACGCCAATGTTTTTCATCATCTTTATTAGCAAATGCAAACATTGGTTTCGCATCCTGTAATCCTTTTGTCAAATATTTTAAAATAGTATCATTATGTCTGTAACCATAGAACAGTATAGTGTAGGTTTTAAACAAATCATGCAAAAACTTACTTGCCCAATTTTCTGTTATATATGCTCTGCCAAAACCACTTTGTGAAAAAACTAATTCATAAGCACCTTTTACAACATTACCATGTATATATGCTATACCGCTAAATCTATTACCCGGTGGAAGGGCAGGAGCATAAAAAAAATTAATATTATCCATTTTGCGTTCTTCAACAACAGTGTTAAAATGTCTGTCATAATTGGTTGTTACAATTTTTATTGAATCGGGTGATTTGAATAAATCAATTAGAAGACCGTGTATATGGTTTGGCAATGAATCCGGATTAGAATATATCTCGTATATAAATTCTTTAATCGGCTTTTCATCTTGCTCCAATAATCCAAAGTATAGTTCTAAATTATTTTCGAATTCGTTTTTGAGGGGAAAATCAAATCTAACGGAAGCAATAGATGCTAGCTTATTGAAATTAGGCAAATTCGAAGGCGGATCAATAGAAACTCCAGCACCAGCAAAAATAACTAATTCCCCATCTTTTTGAGCTTTAATAAGCTCTTCTGGTATATCTACTAATCCCGCAAAACGCATACTAGTCTTTCAATAAATTTGATATATTAGTACCCAATCTTATATAATAAATAGTAGAATATATTGTCGATGTCAATAGACTAATTATTTCACTGCCTATATTTCATAATAAGTATCAGCCCCCCTCTAATCTATAGACTTGACAGGAACTGCCAAAAACTATATCCTTATTTTAATGATGCGTCAGGATGGAAGCTTTGCGACATCCTGACGCTATGGCGGAGAAACCCTCAGGATGTCGTT
>Ga0114922_10004463_pt1 | contig 12958 bp, 8 predicted proteins | sample AartaG_FD_100975 | JGI IMG/M metagenome (GOLD analysis project Ga0114922, IMG submission 100975) | Deep subsurface microbial communities from Aarhus Bay to uncover new lineages of life (NeLLi) - Aarhus_00045 metaG | ecosystem: Environmental > Aquatic > Marine > Oceanic > Sediment | place: Aarhus... | reverse complement strand
TCTATCCACACAATAGCATCCTGCGCATTGGCAAATGCCAGTCTGAACTTGTTTTCACTCTCCTGTAACGCCCTATTTGCTTTCCTTTGCTCAGTAATATCAGATGTGATATGAACAGCTCCAACAAGATGCCCATCATTGTTTATCAAAGGATCTACCTTAATATTTAGCCATCTGTCACCAATTTGAAAATCTTTTGTCTGACTGCGGCGAGTTTGATACATGCGCACGAGTGGACACCTCTTTACTGGTTCTGAAGAACCGTGGATGAGTTCGCAGCAGCTTCGACCAATGATCTCGTTATACGGTCTCTTCAAGAACCGTGTCATGGCTTTGTTACATTGGAGTATTTTGCCTCCACTCTTATCAACGATACAAACGCCATCGGTAATGGCGTTGAAAGTCTCTTGCCATTCTCGAGCAAAAGCATTAAGCTTCTGCTTTGTCTCTGCGCGTTCATGAAGGCGTTTTCGCATTTTGTGTATAGCGAACCAGGCAAGTGCCATCACAAGCAAAACGATGCTGTTCGTTGCAAAAGCCTCGCGAACCTTCTGCCAATGTTTGTCACGCCGATCTTCCAAAACTTGAAACGCATTGCTGATGTACTCTTTCATTCCTCTATTATATGCCTGCCTTTGCTCTTCATACTCCGGGCTTTGGAGTAAAGCCGCAGCTTTGTCATGTTTTCCCTGATGTACCAGAGCAAGAGCCTCATTCTCTATTGTGTCAAGCTTGTCATTGACAAAGACCATTAAGCCTGCCTCTGCGTTCAAAGCATCCACATCGTCATTTTCAAAAACAGTCCAAATCTCATCGACAGTAGCTTGTACTCGTGGACCAAATTCTTTGTACCGATTTGCCCACTTCAGATTTCGGGTGGCCGCGGCCATCTTCGCTGACATAGCGAGCACCTCATCACGGTACATGATAGAACCCTCTATTTTGACGAACTGCTCAAGTTGAGTTTCAGTGGTCCTGATATTCACATATGAGTGCCAAGCTTGCCAAGAAAGTCTCGCGAGTATGGTTGCTGCAACCAAAAGGAGCAATACACATCTCTTCGTAGTAAATAAGCCAACTTCTCGAGCTTGATAACGGGATGCAAGGTTTGTTTGTTTGTTTGATTTTCTACGACTGTTCATTTTGCAGTCTTTCGCTCCTGCTGTTGTTAGCAATCTTGTTACCAGATGCGTTTAATCCTTTGGCTGAACCATCCAAATCATGCGTGTCCATGCCTAACAGTACGTTTTCCGTGGCAGTCCCTTTTGGACGCCTTTTAAGCCTGCTTGTAAAAGAGGCTTTTTTATATCAATAGAGTCACACCGATGAATATATCGTGCTAAATAAGGTCATAAGACCGCCGAACAATGCCATAACTATAAAAATCTTTTCCTGTCATTTAGATGGGGCAATATGGCGAGGCTTGCGCGCTTTCTTATAGGGCGTACTGCGGCGCTTTCCAGAATCTCTACTGTCTATCGGACCAAGTCCTCGGTTAAAGTCAGAGGCTACTCATGTCGATAAGCTTGGCAGAAAAGAGGAGGATTAGAGTTTAGTTTTAGTAACCAGAATCCATGTAAATCATTCGAAAGGCCGATAAAATGCTCGAGACTGTCGAGTGTCAGAAGGAGATCGTGACTATCAACTCAAGTGAGACTGTTGCTACAGCGGCTATGAAGATGCGAACTAATAAAGTGGCCTGTCTTATTGTAACCGATGACCAAAGCAAGTTTGCAGGAATCGTTACAGAACGAGACATTGTTAATCGGGCGGTTGCCTCTCTGGTAGACGTTGAGCAAACTACCGTAGGTGAAATCATGACACTACAAGTGATTTCATGTCAACCTGGTATTGAGACCAGCAAAGCCCGAGAGATCATTGCTGCAAATCAAATTCGTCATTTGCCTGTCGTCAAGGATCAAGTCGTGGTGGGAATGCTCTCGATCCGCGACGTTTTGGAACAGCAGCTGGTTGAAGACCGGGCGGCGGCCGAACAGATCGCAGCGCTACCGAATTGTCTCAAAAGCATAGATATAAATGAAGTCATCAAAATAATCACCCTCGAGGTGCCTAAACTCTTCCAAGCTAAGAAATGTCTGCTTTTTCTTCAGAGAAACAGGAACTCGACGCAAGACTCCCCACTTGTAAGCTTCAACGGTTGCGTGTGCTCTGAAGAGGACCTGGAGTGTCTTGAAGAAGCTTGTCCATTTTGCACTGACTGCCGGTTCAGCCATTCCAGTATGTCGCAGGTTTTTGAAGAACAGGGGGCCCAATCACCACGAGTTGTAATTCCGCTTACCATTTCTGGTTCAAAAGATCTTCCATCTGACAAAAGTAAAGTGCTGTCCGGGCGGTTATGCATGTGTGATTTGGATCCTTCTGTCGCCGTAAAGAAAGAGCTAATATCCTATAAGGCTCGGTTAGTGAGGGAAGTGCTGAACTCACATCTGACCAACGCAAGGTTGTATCAGGAAGCAAGACTAACTTCGCTGACCGACGCCCTGACCGAAGTAGGGTCGAGAAAACTTCTTGAGGATAAATTAGAGGACGAATGTGCCCGTGCAATACGCTACAAGCGTCCGTTCTGCGTAGGAATCGTAGACCTGGACAATTTTAAAACAATCAATGATATACTGGGCCATGCCGCCGGTGACGATACCCTTAGAAAACTTGCTAAATGTATGAAAAACAACAAGAGGACGGCTGACGTGCTCGCACGCTACGGTGGTGATGAATTCGTGGTCCTCATGCCGGAAACTAAAGGCAAGGATGCTTTCACATTACTGGATAGGCTTCGAGCTAAAGTCCAGGAGATTAAGATAGCAAAAGACATATCAATGACAATCAGTTGTGGGATAGCCGAATGGCAACCAGACCGCACTGATTCCGCCAGCGAGTTGATACGCAGAGCAGATCTTGCTTTGTACGAAGCCAAAAGCTCTGGAAGAAACTGCGTGAGGGTCTGCGATGAAACCATGTCCAAGCATCTGAAGGCAGGTGAGATTGAAGAGGATGAGATTAAAAAGCTCAAGATACGCATTGCAGGCCTTTCAGAGCAATCAGAAAAGATGTTCCTTCAAAGCATCTGGGGATTAGTCCAGGCCCTTGAGGCTAAAGATGCTTTTGCCAAAAGACATTCCGAAAATGTAATGTATTACTCGGTCGGTATTGCCAAAGCTATGAAGATTGCTCCAAAACAGACTGAAGTAATCAGACGAGCAGCCATGATTCATGACATAGGCAAGATCGGCATACCAGACGCCATTTTGTCCAAACCGGGCGTGCTAACACGCCGTGAACACAGCGTTGTTGAGCAGCATCCACTTATCGCCGTCCGCATCTTGAGTCGGATGGAGTTTCTGGAGCGAGAAATGGCCATCGTTCGGCACCATCATGAGAAATGGAATGGCCAAGGTTATCCGGATGGTTTATCTGCTGCTTCAATACCGCTTGGTGCCCGCATTATGGCTGTAGCTGATACCCTTGATGCCCTTACCTCAAATCGTTCCTACCATAAATCAAGGTCTGTGGCGGAGGCAATTAGTATTCTAATTGATTCAGCCGGTTACGAATTCGACCCTAAGGTTGTCAAAGGGGCGGTCGACTGGGTAGAGAAAACCGGCAGTCAGCTAAGCAAGAAGTTAGAAGATCTCACTCCAGACGATTTGGCGGATTCACAAAAACATCCAGACCATAGCTCGCTGGGATCAGCTGTTGCCGGCGCAGCAACGTGAATCGGACGATCGTAATTTGCATTATTTATTGACCAATCTTTTAAGAACCTTGTGTAATCTAGATACGCCAAAGTATCTTGCCAAATCAGCCCTGGCTTCGTTACCATTTGTACCAATTAGCCCCTGCCACTCGAACGCTCTTTGAATTCCCCCTGTTTTAATCTGAGCAAGTGATTTTTTATGCTGTTCTTGAGCTTTGGGAGCGGGATTCTAACGCAAATTAAAACGAAAAAAGCGGCTTACGGGCGTTATGTGAGAATCCACAAATAGACTTAACTGCCTTTTCTTCTCACAATCACCAAATCCAAGCCGAGCAATAAACAGTCAGTTTTTGTATAGCCTACAGACCTTACCCGTTCTTCTGCCGACGTTTATTGCCCTCCATCCTGCCATTCTCCGCAATAACCGTTTTCGTGGACTTCAGGAATGCGGTATAAAGTTGCTATTTTCCCCTGTTCATCAACCACGCAAGCTTGTGGCGGGTAACGGTGGCAATAACTTTTTGAGCCGCTCCTGGCAAAAAATTTGCAGTCTTTACATTGGTTTTTCGTATTATCCATTTCTTACCTCATTTTCTCAATATAATTCAGAGAGGATAACATCATATATTACTTCAAAGGTAATTATTACACAATTGTAAGCTTTCCTCAGTTTTTTTCAAAATATATTTTGTAATTGCCGGGTTGTTGGCGATACACGTTTCGTACGCAAGAGTGTTATCGAGGTGATGGTGTAGGGGGTGACATTTTTATCCTGAGAAACAACCGGATATTAATACGAAGGTTGAAAATTGATGAGAAAATCTTTTAAAGAATCATTTTTTCTTAAGACTTTTTTTCTTCTCATCTAAATGCTTTTTCCAATTTTTTGTTTTCCCGACTGCGCAGGGACTGATAGGTCCATATTCTGCAGCATAATTTTTGTTTATTATTCCTGCTATTTCGGATGCCGATATATCTGGGGAACAAGACCTCAAGAGCTCGCCGACTTGCTTATTCAGCAGCCCCTCAGGGCGCTTCTTCACTGTTTCTGCCAGCTCTTGAGTTGCTAAACATTCTGTTGTCAGTTTCACTATATTTTGAAGACGTTCCACTGTCGGGATTGCTGTGGTATCGATAAAATTAACACACCAAAAGCCAAGGTCATGACTTTTTTCTGCTCCGTCCTTGTCTTTTTCAATTTGCTGTAAAAATTTGACGGAACGCAAAAAGTCGTTCCATATCTTCTCGAGTGACTCAGCGATATTGGGAATATATAAGCGGAACGTATTTACAATATCATCAAACCGTCTTCCGTTCTTCTTATCCTTGAAAAATTTCAAAATGTAAAAATCTGAGAACCAATCTGAAATCCACTTTTTACGGAAAGCGGCTGTGGTGCGTACAAATCTCCCCCTTTGTTGCTCAGTCCACTCCTTCATACCATCGGCAATCCGCTCCAATGATTCGACTGCCTGTGCTAATTCTTCATGATTTTTGATGTTAGCCTTTTCCATACATTATTAGAATTCCACTCATTATGATCCGCGAACTACCCTAAGAACAACAATTGTATTTACAGCTATCATAGTCAGTATTAGAATCAACACTGTCCGAGTAATAGTCACTATCATCTATTTAAATCTTAAGAAATGAATTGAAGAATGCAAAAACAAGATGTTTTTCAAAGTCATTAAAAGGCATTTCACAACCTAAGTTTTTTATCTATCGCCGTTATCGGACTTATGTAAACTTGGCTATCGAAAGGAGATTTTTCGATGGCCGAGGAACGATGGGAACTAACAAACGAACAATGGAAAACAATCGAATCATTATTACCAAAATGCGTCGTCCGGACCAAGATTCGATAATAATACTGACTTTGCCTTTTTCGAACGCTTCTCAGTCGGCCAACGGGACTACACCAACATTATCTCTATCTCCATTTTCTTGGCTAAAAATGTGGACAATTCGCCTTTGTATAGCTATGTCCGAAAATTTACCTTTGAGCCAAAGATGCTTGCTTAGGACTATATAAAAACTAATCTTTTTTGTCCCAAAAATCCTTTTCCATATCAATCATCTGCAAATCTGGAGTACGCCCAACCTAAAGATTTTTTGTAATTGAGAAAAATTCTGTGGTTAAGATATAAAAAAGAAAGGCCTTTTTGCCGATATAATATAGAAGACATATGAGCAATAAGCCTAAATGGTGAAATATGTTGTTTTATCGGTCTGTCACGAGGCCCAATATTCTATTCGAAGATATGTGCTTAATAAACATAAAAATCCGAAAAGCAAAAGAAAGTAAGGTGTAAAATGACAGACAGGAAAAAAGAACTGCCCGATCTGCATGAACAACACAAAGAAGAACAAAATCAAAAAGCAAAACAAGGAGATGCTACAGCAATATCAGCAAAAAGGGAAGAATCCAATGAATTTCTGTGTACTGTAGTTGATTCGGCATTTCGTGACTTGGCAAAAGAACTCTTCAAACAAGAAAGAAAAGCTTATAATTTTGGAGGCAGTGAAATCTCCAGGGAGCTTGAGGTCCGCTTTCAAGACAGTACAGAATTCAGATACATTATCAACGTACATGTTGGAAATACTCCGACCACAGTACAGGCCAGCTATATTGCAAGATATCAAAACGGCAACGAAGGACAAGGTGGAGGGATTATAATGAAGGACGATACACAAGCCGATATAGCAGAAATTACCAAAGATGATATCATCAGCGATTTCATGAAATATTATATTGGACGTGAAACTCTTTGTCCATATTAAGAACTGCCGGCTTTAAATTATAGAAGGATCGTATCGAAATATTTCTACATCACTTGAAGATTATCTTTTAATTCGTTTTCTCTTGCATAACCGGTTTCTTATATTTTAATAGTAGGGCTACGGCTAAAAAACCATGGACCGGGCCTTGAAAGTGCGCGATGTAGCGGTGCTCTTTTTTCATGCACCGGTAGAGTTAGCCAATTTTTGAAAAATAGAGATTGAGATGGAAGTGCTTGGACGGGTAATGTGGGGGGTTGCGTGTCTCTTGAGCCTGTGGGGCCTTTTTACTTTCATTGGGGAAATTTTTAGACCTGCCCGATTTCCCAGGGGACCCAAAGCCTGCTATCCGCTCGATTTACGAAGGCTAATCAGCGGCCTTTATGCTTTGGGCATGATAGCAGCCGTTGTAGCTACTGCCGGCTTACACATTTCAAAGTTACATCTTTTGTGGTTTATACCAATATTTCATCTTTTTGGCGCCAAGTGGATAGGCTGGATATATCTACGTTATTGGTATAACGCTTATTACAAAGTCTTGGATTGCTTACGGGAAGCTTGCGCACTACTTTGGGATGCTTATGAGTGTAACTTACACCTAAAGAAACCTCCTACAATTGGTGATCTTTTAAGTGTCGTCTGTGGAATGTATGAAAACAAAAAGGCTTTGATAAGCACAGAGACGGGGGAACTTCTATGGCACGCTTGTGAGTCTCTACAAAAAGCTAATAGATTCTATGAAGAAAATACCAAAGACGTGCCACGTCAAGCTAAGATTGATGAGTCCATATATGCTGATAAGGACCTGCCTTCGCAGGCGGGCGAAAAAATGTTGCCCCACTTAAATGAGGCTGAAGATTACTTTAACAGTGTCGATATTCTATTAGGAGTACGTAGAGCACACGTGCCGGATTTATGGAATTGAAATAAAGACCCTCGGAGATGGGTGATCTGTGAGATTCTGTGCGCCCGACTTAATTAACGAAGAAAGGGCTGCAAGGTAATGCCCACAGCCCCTTGATCTTCGCACCCGTTTTTAGCAACCTCTCTTGGCCTGGACAAATTCAATTTTAGACCTCCTCCTTTTTGTAAGTTTTCTCCTCACTGCGTCTTCGCCGCCATTCCGCGAGATACTTTGCCGCCGCATCTCTTCCACCCAACCCGAAAACCAGAGCCAAGACAAGGCAAACGCCACCAAGGATGAGATTAAATGTAGTTGTTACCAGAAGTGTTGCTATGCCCAGCTCGAGCCACTAAAAAAAGATGGTTTTACAACCAACCCGGATGGAGCAAGGCCGATAATACGGCTTGATTTATCGTCTAATGTGTCGCGTTTAGCAGAATTTAAAGACAGAACTCGGTGTTACCGATAAATCTTATACTACTTCAATCACTACGTATTAACTCATTACCTGCACCTTGACTTATGTCAGCTCTGAGTCATGGTGCGACCTCTTTTGGTCTGATTCTCTTAACTTAACAACTTAACTGCTTACGCTGGCTCACAAAATCTTATACACCTCCCTCAGCTTTCAATATAAAACGTCTCACAGGCCATTTAATAGACGAACTCTGCTAATATGATAGGGAATTTACTTTCAAGTTTGGCCATTTTAGCAGGTTAACAGGGGGAACCGATGTGAGACTACACGGCTTACTGGAAATCAAACAAGAGTACTTTAGCCTCTCCATCCTGCAGCAAATCGACTATCATTGTTGGTTTTGTCCTTGCTCTCTTGAAAATCTCGTAAGCTTGTCGTTTGCTGTTTAACGGATGTCCGTTAACTGCGCGAATTATGTCACCGCTCTTAAGGAGAAGGTCTCTCGCCACCAATATTCTGTCCAAGCCAGTTATTCTAAGTCCTTCTATTTGACCGTTGTTGTGATAGGGTTCAATAACTGCGTTCTTCAATATCGCCTCTACACATCTGATTTTAGTTCGTACCTTGGTTAGTACTTGCGGTGCACCTGCTCTCACTGTGTCACTTGTTTTTTCGATGTTCTGGCCCGGATGTGTTTCAGTAGTATTACTACCTTTGGAAGACCACTCAGTGCCAAAGACATTGCCAAACAATTTTAAGTTAGATCCGTCCTTATCCGGCTGTATCAGGCCGGTAGCGCTGTCCTGCCGGTACTCCCCGACCAAATGTTTCGGCAGGTTCGGCATCTCAGGTATAGTGGTACATTCGCTACCACTCGCTGATGTTGGTGTAACAATTCTCTTCATATGCCGTGCGATCATGGTTGTTCCAACAGTATAAAAAAAGATAACACCAACAAGAACCCACTGGTTTCCGAACCGAACCAGACGCGTATACATTTTATCACCATCCTTCCTCAAGACATGCGGACTCTACTTTAAGATTTCCGCACACTTCTGCATACCACTGTTCGAGATGGTTGCCAAACAGGCTGTGATATCTGCATCTTCTACAATTCCATGCATCATATCCACCCAACTGCCAAAAGGACGATCGCAATGGTTCCTACTGCCAAAATAATCAACCCGATTATTAACTCGTTCCGACTCATAGTCCCCTATTAAATTCTAAGAAATAGACAGATGAATGCAAAAACATGGGATTTGTTGTTAAGGCCGATAAAGCTTCTGTTTTTTTTCAATTTAAGGCCCTTGAGCGTCTGTTTGCAGCCCTTTTTTCATTAATTAAGTCGGGCGCACAGAATCTCACAGAATCCCCCCGGCTTTCAATTTAAAACGCCTCAAAGGCCACTTAAACGACGAACTCTGAAATTCCTTGGACCAGTCCCACCAGCCGACCAGAAGCGCACTGAACCGCGCACAGATGCTCTCCAAAACAGCTCCATTTTTATCTGCCGACCGACACAACTCGGCTACAACCCAACAACCCGTTATCTCCAAATTCGAAAAAAAATCTATTTCACAAGTCCCGCATTGCTAAGGCGTTACAAAAATCACAAAAATTGTGAACGGTTTCAATGGCCTTTTCCGGTTGGTGACTGGCCGTAAGGGAACCATACTGCATCTGCTCGACTATTCGCGTGCCGCAGCTTCAAGCCGTGAACCCGCTATGTGAAAGGGCTGACAGTGTCTCAGGCTGCCAGCCCTCTGAATATTCTGGGTGTTTTGTTTCTTCTGAGGTGGACAACGCTTGACAAACGCACTAAGAAGATATATAATTAATTTTCAAAGGGGGAATAAGTCTCAAATATTCATAGAAGAAGAAATCGTGACCAAAAAAAGACATCTGTTATTATTTTCACGACTATGTGCAGCAATTGTCTTATTATTGGCACTGTTACCTAGATCTGCCCACACAAACGAAGCGCTCTGGATTGAAGGTGAGGACTACACCACTTCCTCTTTCAACCGGCACGGTTGGTACCAGAATACCAATATCAAAAAAGATCTTCTGTCGCCGGGAGAACCTGGCGTGTCCAATGGTGACTGGCATGTGCATTTCACAGATAATGATTTTACTGATTCCGCTACAGCGACATACTCGTTCGACATCGTGGAAGGTGGGACATATAAATGGTGGATTCGGCTCAACCCGTTTAGTAATCAAAACGGTGGCGCACACTACAGCTACAGGCTCAAGCCTCCCCGCGGCCTCTGGGGGGGCTGGAAGGACATGGACGTCTCGCAGGCCCGAAATCACATGATTGACCTGGTGGATCCAGGAATCGATATACGCTTTATCGCGTGGTCTTTTGGTGATACGTTCGAGTTCATGCGAGGGTCATATCAACTCCAAGTCCGTGTTTCGGAACGTGACGGTGCCGAAAAACAAAACCACGGTGGTATAGATGTGATGGCTCTTGTCAACTTTCCCTGGGCCCCCAGCGGTGTCATTCCACCGGATCCCAATCCTCTGTCCCCTGAACCAGGTGATTGGTTCATGCTGATGCCCGCGCCGGACCAATTCTCTGAGGATTCTATCATCGACATGAGCCATCTGATCGAAAAACCCGCCGGAACACATGGCTCCCTCAAACACCAGGGCAAAGAATTCGTTTTCGAGGATGGTACGCCAGTGAAATTCTGGGCCCTTTGCGCATCGATGACCGAAACCGTCGAGGCACAGCAAAAGCAGGCCAAATTCTATACAAAGTACGGCATTAACATGGTGCGCCAGCACCCGGTGGAGAGTGTGCTGGGAAAACTAAAGGGAAGCCCCGGAAGTCGCTACTTTGACCCTGTCAAGCTTGACAAGTGGGACAAGTGGTTTTCGATCCTGAAGGAGAACGGCATCTATATGACATGGTCGCTCTTCTATCATCACGTAGTTCTGGCCAATGAAGGTATTGACACGGATCTGTACAACGAACTGCCCGACCACGGTAGCGGCAAAGATACATATGGTCTGGCAACTTTCATAGAGAAATACCAGGATTCACAGTGGGAATATGCGAGCCTGCTGCTTAATCATGTGAATCCACACACCGGATTGGCTTATAAGGATGATCCGGCACTGGCTATTATCGAGTGCCGTAACGAAGATAGTGTTTTTTTCCACACTCCACTCGGTGATAAATTTGTCAGAGGTCAGACCTACCCCGAACACGGCGAGCGGTTGAAGTTGATGTGGCAGCAGTGGGTGAGAAATGAATATGGCAACGATAAGGCCTTGGCTAATGCGTGGGGCGCGGGTTTGAAGACCTCTACGATCAGGAATAGTGATGGATCAGTGCGAAGCCGGCCTGATTCGGTCAGTGAAACTAATATGTATATCTATGCCGCCTGGGAGATGGAAAAGGACGGTCCACGCTGGAATAAGGATAAGGAAAAGAAGCGTATGGGCGACTTCATCCGCTTCCTGGCCGAAATGCAACGTAATACATACCAAGTTTACCGGCAGCGGCTGCGCAACCTAAGCTACAAGGGAATAACAGTAAGTACTGCCTGGAAGGCTGGCGGTCCGGCAGCCTCAGCGGCTAATCTGTGGACCGACGATGCGATGGAGGCCATCGATCGCCATAATTATTTCGGCGGTGGCGCAGGTGGCCACAATATTACAACCGGTTCGGTCAACAACAACACGCACATGAACAAAGCCGGCCGCGGTATCCTCTCCAGCGGCCTATGGCAAGTCGAGGACAAGCCTTTCATAATGACCGAGTGGACTCAGAAGCCGCCGAACCAATGGAAGGCAGAGATTGCCCCCCTGATTGCCTTCTACGGTCTGGGATTGCAAGGCTGGGATGCCTCCTATCACTTCGCTGGCTCGCGCTCCTATATGGGTGATGGTTGGCCCAGAATGCGTTCCTATGTCACAGAAACGCCACACTACATCGGCCAGTTCCCGGCACTGGCCTTCGCCATTTATAATGGTCACTTTGACGAAGGCGACATTATATCGGCACGCCGGCTATCAACCGATGAAGTCTTCGCCGGAGTCGACGCGCTGGATCAGAAATATGGCATTGTCGGTTATGATGAGAATGAGCTCTTGGCCCATGGCGATACACCCGTTGAAGCACTGGCTATGGGGCGGGTGACACTGAAGGTTGAGGACGGCCGGGATACTTCGTATCTCGCCGACTTATCAAACTATTGGGACCGGAACGCAAAGATAATTCAAAGCAACACCGGTCAACTCACGTGGGACTATGGTAGACAAGTTGTGGTTGTCCATTCTGAAAAAACACAGGGCGTTATCGGTTTTGCCAGCGGTGATGTATATGACCTGCCTGGCGTGATTGTGGCGGATATCCAGACTCCCTTCATCAGCTTGCTGTTTACTCCGTTGGACAATCTTCCTTTGGTCATCTCCGAGCACATCCTCATTACTGCTATGGCACAGGACAAACAGTACGGCGCGGTCTATAACACCGATGGGACAGAACTAATTGAAACTGGCGGGTCTCCTTTGTTACTGGAGCCAGTACAGGCAACCATCACATTTAAGGGCGGTCAGGTGAGCTCGGTGAAGGTAGTTGACCTCTTCGGTGTGCCAACCAATCAGGAAATCGAATGCACTGACAAAACCTTCGTGATCGACGGTCGTTATGCCACTTATTATTATGAGGTCAAACGCGTTACCGAATGACTGTAATTCGATAAGCGTAATAAACTAAGACGACTTGAAATGGTCGTTCCACATGAAACGACAGAAACTTTTAGACCAGACCCACCAGCCAACCAGCAGCGCACTGGGCCGCGCACAGATGCCCCCAAAACGGCCCCATTTTCGTGAACTGTAAAATGGCAGAATTCTTCGAAAATTCGTGGGCGAGTAGACATAAGACTCCCGGAACTTAGGAAGAAGTTGGTTTTCTCTGTTTGCCGTCTGCTCTTGCGACGGTGCCACAATATCTCTTCCATATACCAGTCGTACTCCTGCCCCTCTCACCTATGAAGAGCGAAAAGTCAAAACACTTTTTTCAGTCAACTCAAAATTTTCTTTGAAGGGCATCCCATCGTTCGCTCTGCTGTGACTCGGTCAGGCAGAGCCTCCGGTTCGTTTCGAGCCGACCATC
>Ga0114922_10004462_pt1 | contig 12962 bp, 12 predicted proteins | sample AartaG_FD_100975 | JGI IMG/M metagenome (GOLD analysis project Ga0114922, IMG submission 100975) | Deep subsurface microbial communities from Aarhus Bay to uncover new lineages of life (NeLLi) - Aarhus_00045 metaG | ecosystem: Environmental > Aquatic > Marine > Oceanic > Sediment | place... | reverse complement strand
AGACCTGCAGCCTGTTTCAGTTTGCCCACAGTATCGGTCTCACCCTCTATGAGGGGATGTGGATCTCACGAGGGTTTTCTTTTGATTTCCCTGCCGAGTTCAAACAGAACATGTACATGGCCTTTGAGACCTACAGCGGCAAGCCGGGCTTAGAGCAGGCAGTCAGGCTTGAGCAGGATATTGTCATTACGGATAAGGGTCCGGTGCTCTTTACGTTGTTCCCTTTTGATGAAAAATTTTTACAGTAGGGTCAATCTTTTATAAAGTTCTGCAGAAATGGAGTACTAAATCAAGAGGTGATTCACACATTTTTACTTACAAAAATGCACCTATAAATAGGGAGGAAAACAAGATGGCATGGAAAAAAATGTTGAACTATATTGATGAAGAAAGGGTGATAGAGCTAACTAAAGGTATGATGTCGATCCCAAGTGTTTCGGGGCAAGAAGGAAAAGTGGCAGAGTTTCTTGTGAAGGAAATGAAAGAGATGGGCTTCAAGGCTGAGTTTCAAAAAGTACCAGGTCACGACGATAGGCCAAACGCGATTGGCATACTGGAAGGCACGGACAAGAATCTACCAAGCTTAATGTTGATGGGTCACACGGATATTGTCCCCCCCTCGCCGGATTGGACTATCACAGAGCCGTTTAAACCGAAGCTTATAGACGGAAAGATCTATGGGCATCACCATATGAAGGGTGGTCTCGCGTCCATGATTATTGCCGCCTATGCAATCAAAGAGGCAGACATCAAACCCAGAGGTGACATCATACTGGCAAATGTTATGGGTGAATGTGATTTATATGGTCTTGGAACGGTCACGGCCTGTAAGCAATACAAGACTGATGCAGGGATCTGCTTGGAACCTTCGGGTGGGCATTACATCTGTATCGGGCACACGGGAGTAATACAGTTCAATATAAACGTAGAAGGCGTGCATGCTCACCAAGGCATGATAGCCGACGGTGTCAAACGTGTTAACGCGATAGAAAAAATGGCTAAGATCATCAGCAAGTTAGATACAACAATATTGACTTACAAAGAGAGTGAAAACAATATTAAAGGTCTACCGCGCATCATGGTTGGAAAAATAGAAGGAGGAAGACATCCCGCTTTTGCCGCAGCGAGTTGTACAATAGATGTGGATGTCAGGAGTGTCGAAGGCATGACAGCAGAGTCGGTTAAAAAAGATGTAGAGAACATGATAGAAAAGTTAAAAGCGGAAGATCAGGATATCAAAGCCTCAGTCGACATGTGGATGCCACCCAAATTTTATCCACGCGGACCGCTCAAAGTTTCGTCTGAAGAGCCCATTGTTCAGACCATTAAAGAAGCCCACAAAAAAATATATGGATACGATCCAGGAATCGGCACGGATGTTTGGCTTAGAGTGTTTGTGACTGATTCGCCATTTATGAATGAAATGGGAATTCCAACTCCAGTATATGGCCCAGGAGCAGGCAAATCAAGCAGGAGTGATGTGGGCGGTGATGCATATATTGAAGTAGAAGAAATTATGACTTGTGCAAAGGTGGTTGCAGTGGCAGCCGCAGATTTCTGCTCAGAAAGGAGATGATGACTATGCAAATAGCAAAATATCCCAGAGAAAGACTCGGAGAATTTCCCACGCCCCTACAGGAAATGCCTCGTCTTACTGAAGAGCTTGGTGGTCCTAAGTTACTAATCAAGAGGGACGATATGACTGGCTTGGCAATGGGTGGAAACAAGACGAGAAAACTGGAATTCTTGATGGCCGACGCCAAGAGTAAAGGTGCCGATGTTATAATCACAGGGGCCGGCCTTCAATCAAATTGGAGTACACAAACAGCAGCCGCAGCTTTGAGATGTGGCATGAAAACGATCGTGTGCAGTGCAGGTCCCAAGGACAAATACAAACCGGAGGAATATGGCGGCAACATGTTATTGCATTATATATTAGGCGCAGACGTTAGAGTATTTCCGGTGGGTTTCAAAGAGCTTTATGAAACAGTATTCGTAGAGGTCGCCGAAGAGATGAGAAAGAAAGGGCTCACCCCATACATTGCAAAGTTTGCTGGCTCGACTCCGATTGGTACATTAGGATACATTAACGCTATACTGGAATTAACCAATCAAGCAACAATTAATGGCACTGAAATTAATTATCTTGTGACAGGTTGTGGGTCTGGAGGCACTCAGGCAGGACTGATACTGGGGGCAAAAGCTTTGAATACTGGTATCAAAGTGATAGGTGTATCTGTCAGTCCAGCGGACAAAGCCGCAATGATAACCCCGTTAGTGAATGAAACTGCAAAAATGTTAGATGTAAATTTGAGTATAAAGCCCGAAGAGGTGACGGTCTTTGATGATTATATCGGAGAAGGTTATGGAGCAATTTACAAAGATGTAGTGGATACCATAGAGCTTGTAGCTAGAACGGAAGGGATATTCCTGGATCCGGTTTACACTGGTAAAACAATGACAGGCCTGATCGATTTGATTAAGAAAGGATACTTTACAAAAAAGGACACAGTGGTATTCCTCCACACAGGCGGACAAACTGCACTCTTTTCATTTAAAGAACCAATAAAGGCCTTGAGTGAATCAAAGACACCGCCTTGGACAAAATCACCTTGGGGGCTATGGTAAGTGCTTAGATGGTTTTCTGTCTTTACAGGGGATGGTTTATAAACCCGTGGCCTTTAAGCGAAGAAAAAGTTAACGAGATGTTCGCGTAAAGAGTTATCGATGATGCAAGAGTGGGCCTTCGAGAATCAGGCCATCGATGGGGATGGCCCTTATCCAACAGAGAAAGGCAAAAAGGAGGTGATGAAGAACTTCAATTTATGTAACTTAAAGAGAGTAAAGGAGAATAATGTAGGAGTTAAGGGGCTATGTATTTAGTAAAGGCTAAAACAAATGAAAGGAGAAATGAACGATATGAAAAAGAAACGGATAGCAATTTTTGTTGGAATTTTATTCTTTGGTATTATTGTGGGCACTTCTTCTCTTGGGGCTGAGCAGAGATTTCTTACGCTAACTAGCTCACCCGTGGGTGGAGATTGGTACATCCTAGGAGGAGCTTTGGCTGAAGTAATTAAGAAAGAGATTCCGAGCCTTGCAGTCACAGTAACCACAGGGGGCGGTGTAGCAAATCCTAGCAAGCTGAATTCAGGTAAGGCAGATATTGGATTTACCACACACTCAACTTTCCATGAGGCGCTCCAAGGGACTGGACCATACAAAAAAAAGGGGCGCCAAAGCAAGGTGATGGGGATGCTTTATTTGGCTAATATCTATACGAATTTATTCTTGGTAAGAGAAAATAATCCCGTCAACTCAATCGAAGAGATTAAGGATAAAAAAATCCCCATCAAGCTCGTTGTCGCGGTTAAGGGCAGTGCTTCTTCAGTATCTCCTGAGAGGATGCTCAATGAGTATGGAATTACTTTCGATGATATTCGTTCGTGGGGAGGCAGGATTAACTTTGTCTCTTATTCAGAGGCTGCCTCTCTTATTAAGGATGGGCATGCGGATGGCTATTGCGGACCTTTTACTTCGGCTATCCTCGAATTAACTGTATCTAGGCGGATGAAGTTACTGCCTGCGAAAGAGTCAGTTGTAGACGTTCTTAAAAGCAACTTTAAATATGGGAAGGCAGTCATTCCTGAAGGTCACTGGTATTTTGTTAAAAAAGATACACCTACAACGACTTATGAGATGATGATTGCAGTGCGAAAAGATCTTCCCGAGGATCTGGTCTATAAAATTACCAAAGCTATCTGCGCTCACCCAGACAGCGTCCGAGGAGTGAGTAGAACTTATAAAAAGTTCTCATGCGAGCCAAGTTATCAAGCTAACCGGATTACTGGAGGACCTATTCATCCTGGAGCTCTTCGGTTCTACAAGGAGAAAGGGATTTCAAAATAGGCTGCTAAGAAAATAATAATCGTTAAGTTAAAAAAGGTTAAAGAATATTCGAGAACAAAAAGGTTACAGAAGAAAGTGTTACCATTTGTGTGTGGGGTTTAAAACTGATGAGGTCTAATAGATATCTTTGGTGGTTTATTGCTGTATGGTCAGCGAGCTTCGTTTTCTTTCATCTTTACACCGCTGCATTTGGGACACTTGTTACTCACCTCCAGCGCTCTGTCCACCTTACATTTGCTGTAGTTCTCGGATTTCTCGTATATCCATTAACTAAAGGGAAAAAGCCGGGTATTTTGGAGTTAATATTGGCTCTTTTTGGGCTTATTTGTTTCGGATACATCGCTTACAACTATGAAGAGATAACGGTTCGTCAGACTTTGGTGGACCCCCTTTCCTTTCTTGATCTAATCATAGGGGGATTGGGGGTTCTTCTTATCCTCGAGATTACTCGGAGAACAACAGGAGCTGCCCTGAGCATAGTGGCTATTATCTTCTTAGCATATGCCTTTCTGGGACCTTATTTCCCGGATATGATCGCTCACAGAGGTGTTTCTCTAATTGATCTCATCGATTATCAATCCTTCGGGTTAGATGGAATTTATGGAATTCCTATAGCAATATCTTCTACTTATGTGGTTCTCTTTATTATTCTGGGCACTTTTATGGAATTTATTGGAGTAGGAGATTTAATTATGGATCTGGGCAAGCTTGTAGCGGGGGGTACCCGAGGAGGACCTGCTAAAGTTGCAACTTTAACTTCTGCTCTATTCGGAACTTTGTCTGGAAGCGCTGCGGCGAACGTCTATACCACTGGCACCTTTACTATTCCTATGATGAAGAGACTCGGTTTTAAGCCTCACTTTGCTGGCGCTGTTGAGGCTGCTGCATCCAGCGGAGGACAGATTATGCCACCGATTATGGGGGCTGCGGCTTTTATTATGGCAGACTTACTGGGAATTCCATATATCGCGGTTTGCAAGGCAGCTCTAATTCCAGCTTTTTTATACTTTACTTGCCTTTTCTTTTCAATTGATTTCGAGGCGGCCAAAACTGGCATTAAGGGTTTAGATAAAAAAGAGCTTCCTAGGCTTCGGGAGGTTATTCCCAGAATTTACCTTCTTTTGCCTTTGGTAATTCTCTTAATTTTCCTCGTGTTAGGATATTCTGCTTATAGGGCTGCATTTATGGCCATTTTGGCTACATTGGCAATTAGCCTCTTTAAAAAAGAAACCCGCTTCACCCCAAAAACGTTTTTAGAGGCCCTTGTTACGGCTTCTCGTAGAGCAATAATGATTGCAGCAGCTTGCGCGACAGCGGGACTCATAACCGGAGTAATAACCCTTACGGGTATTGGGCTAAAAATATCTAGTGTAATAATGTCTATTTCCGGTGGGAATATGATATTGACACTTTTTTTCATTATGATTGCTTCTATCATAATGGGAATGGGGGTTCCTACCACTGTATCATACATTATTGTAGTAACTCTTGCAGCGCCCACGCTTGCAAAACTTGGTTTTTCTGAAATTTCCTCCCATCTGTATGTTTTCTATTTTGGCGTGCTCGCTATGATTACTCCGCCGGTAGCAATAGCTGCTTATGCCGCAGCCGATGTAGCCGATGATGAGCCCATGAAAATTGGATTCACTGCTTGTCGTGTGGGTATCGTTGCTTTTATTGTACCTTATGTTTTTCTTTTCGATGGGACTCTGCTCATGGAAGGCTATTGGTTGTATATCATTCTACGCTTAATAGCTATTCTTGCGGCGGTATCAATCCTCGCCGGTTCTTTGACTGGATGGTATTTTAAGCGCTTACATTGGAGTTTAAGACTTCTTGGTTTACTAATGTCTTTTCTTATTATTTATCCTTCAATTCAAACAACTATTATAGGAATAGTCTTTGTAGTTTTGTATTTGTTTGTTGTAATTTATCGTCATCAAATAAAGAACCAAACTCACTCCAGTCCGAAAGAAATCGCTGGCAAAGTAAATAACTATCTACAGTGATTATAATATCACAACCAAAAACTTGTTATCGGCTCGAAAATCGATTTATGGCCATAATTCCCGGAAATTATTGGGAAGATGTGCCTATGCGTTCAGGGCAATTAATATTTATTCAATTAATGGGCATTTTGGCCCGTGCATCAGGTTCGTTAATCTCGCCAATGCTGTCAAACATCGTGCTTAATAAAATAAGTGATGGCTTTGCAATGTTTCGAAAAACAGGGAAAATGCGATGGTGAACTTAATGCAGCATCAAACAAATTAGGGCTTATGTTAAACTAACTCAGGATAACAAATCGGAACTTAGTAGGTTGCGATCAACTCTTGAATTGGCTAAATAGCAGGCAATCAACTATTCCCTTGAATGGCGGTGTATTTTTAAGCTGGATTATTAAGCAGAAGGAGATAGTGAAAATGGCAGATACTTTCAAAACTCTATGCAGTATGTGTGGCCGATATTGTGGCATAAATGCTTATGTCGAAAACGGCAAGATGATAAAGGTAGAGGGGATGACGGAGCATCCCGTTAACAGGGGTGGCTTGTGCCCAAGGGGTCTTGCCGCTGTTCAATATGAGTATGATCCGCAACGGCTAATGCATCCTTTGAAGCGGATTGGTGAGAGAGGCGAAGGCAAATGGAAGCAGATTTCCTGGGAAGAGGCCTTAGAGGTCACAGCGCAAAGGCTGGGCGAGGTTAAAGAGAAACATGACTCCCGATCCATATTTTTTTTTAAAGGCCAGGGTGATCACTGGGAATCCAGCTGGGAGCATGTTAAGAGGTTCATGAATGTGTTGGGATCACCGAATTTCGGTTCGCACAGCCATCTCTGCTCCATCCCTTTTATGATGGGTCAGGTATATACTATGGGCCAATGGGCGGTGGCTGACATCGAAAACACCAACTGCATCATCCTCTGGGGATACAACCCCTTCACGAGTAATTTGCCCTCTGGACGTCGCATTCTTGATGCCAAGGAGAGAGGAGCTAAGCTGGTAGTTATTGATTCACGATTCACTGAATCTGGTGCAAAAGCGGATCTCTTTGTACGGCCCAGGCCTGGCACCGATGGAGCTTTGGCTCTGGGGATGATGAAGGTCATAATAGAAGAAGGATTGTATGACAAGGAATTTGTCGACAAATGGACCTATGGATATGACAAGTTACAAGAACTTATTCAACCATATCAACCAGAGAGGGTTAAAGAGATAACCGGTGTACCAGTAGAAACAATCTGCGAGGTGGCCCGGCTATATGCCATCACTAAGCCAGCCTCCATTGAGACGGGTAACGCGTTCGATCAACATACAAACTCTGTGCAAGCCTCGCGTGCTATTGGAATTTTGATCGCGATAAGTGGAAATCTTGACCAGCCAGGTGGTAATGTCTTTAGGCTTGAGCCCAAGGTGGCTGACATACGCCTTACTGATAAACTACCTCAAGGTGCAAAGCCGATAGGCCACCATCCGCTATTTTACCGGATATGGTCCGTAACAGCCCCAGATTTGTTAGATACATTGCTCAGTGGAGAGCCATACCCAATTAAGGCCATGATCGTTATGGCGGGTGATCCAGCAATATCTCTGTCTGAACAAGGTCGGGTCAGAGAGGCCCTAAAAAAGCTCGATTTTCTGGTGGTCCACGATCTGTTCATGACCGCTACTGCTGAGCTTGCCGATATAGTCATGCCTGCCGCCAGCTGTTTTGAGTACCCAATATTTTGTGGTTATCACGGTGTTAGAGTCCCTGTCAACACCCAGTTAGTAGCGCTGCGGAGCAAAATAGTGGAGCCGCCAGGGGAGTGCCATTCTGATTTTGAGTTTGTGTGGAGTCTTGCAAGAAAACTAGGATTAGGTGAACATTTTCCCTGGGAGACAGAGGAAGAGGCCTTTGACGAGGAACTGAAACCGTCAGGCATCACCACTAAAGATCTGAAAGAGCATCCGGAGGGTATCCTAAGAACCATTGATCCCCAAGAACTATACCAAAAGTATGAGAGACAAGGGTTCGCCACACCAACAAAAAAGGTTGAGATTTACTCCACCACATTGGAGGAGTTTGGGTATGATCCTTTGCCAACATTTGAGGAGCCTGGAGAAAGTCCTATCAGCCGATCGGATCTGGCCAAGGAGTTTCCGCTGGTGTGCTGCATCGCTATAAAACCGGTGCAATATACCCATGCACAGTTCCGCACGGTGCCATGGCTGCGAGAGATTATGCCTGAGCCATGGGTGGAAATCAATCCGCTGAAGGCCAAGGAGCTAGGTATAGAGGATGGGGAGATGGTTGTGGTGGAGTCACCTCGGGGAAGCATAGAGGTTAAAGCTAAACTCATAGAGGGGATTGATTCTGGAACAGTGTTCATTCCTCATGGATGGGGGGAGCCCTATGCCCATGGCTCGGCGGATAATTTTATAACTCCAGGTTCACCCTGTTGCCCGATTTCAGCAAGCACCGGCAATAGATCATTTTTATGCAGGATCAGGAAAGCTTAATTAGGAAGGAAAGTTCAGATGAATGGAAACAAATATGGAATACTGGTTGATTTGGATCGCTGTGTTGGTTGCTGTGCCTGCGAGGTTGCATGTAACCAAGAGAACAACTCCTTACAAGGCACGCCATGGATCCGGGTTAATGCCATAGGACCAAAGATGGTTAATGGGAAATTGAGGGCAGATTACGTCCCTTTGATTCTTGATGGGTGCGATTTTTGCCGAAACCGCGGCTTTCAACCATCCTGTGTGGCTCATTGTCCAACAGAGGCCTTGCGACTCTGTTCCACAGAATCAATGTTAGATTGCCTGAATAGCAAGAAACGTTACCAATTGTGCAATCTAAATTGACCTGGAAGCACTATTGAGCACCTGGCATGATGTATTCCCTAACCTTGTAGGTTGCCAGAAAAAGCCTTAGAAGCAAAACGCTTGATATTACCGGCCGAAACGGCAATGCGACAAAACAAGGGTAGTTCTCAGAAATGGGGCATCTGAAGGCAGCATGAGGCAGAACCCATCCACGGAGCGAACAGCGAAGTGAGTAAAATCGAGTAGAGAAAAGCTGTATTACACACGTGCTTGGAACTTTATCTATTTTGGTTTTGACAAGTCAGAAGCAAGGGAAATTGGCGAATGTAAATTATTAACCACATTAGGAAGGGTGAAGAAATGTCTGACAGAGTAAGTAGAAATGGATATTTATGGAAAGATAAATATAATCATGTTTTTGAGTCCTATTGTTCACTTTGGAATTCTTCACTGAATTTTATTGCAGAAAATTACGGTAATGATGCTTTGGATAAATATCTGACAGAATCTATGGATGAAGATGTTTTAGGAAAATCTACATTTTCTGATCTAGGTGCTGGAGCTGATGTTGAAACCTTTGTTAAAAATTATGTTGGACACCATCAAATGCTTGGGGGCAGTCTTAAGGTAGTAAAAGCAGAATCAGATGAAATCATTGTTGAAATTAAACGTTGCGGTAGCAAGAGTATGCTTGTCGAAAAGTTTGGCGCAAACAACGCAAGACATTACTGTAGGCATTGTGAGGTTCTTCCAATGTGGAGACAGTTGGGCTGGTGTAGCGAAGTGGAAAAATCCAATGCACAGAAGATAGACGGAGAGAATATAGGGTGTAGAAGGCTTTTTAAGCGTATAAAGAAATAGAATTTTCGCATATACTACGGACTATGAAACCGCTAAATAGTATATTGTTTAAAACCGGGACAAAATAATAAGGATAATGTTAGTCTGCCTTCCTGAAAAACCCAATATTCTGTATTTTTTACTTTATAGTAGGTCTATCAGCCCAACAGGTTCTTTGACAAGAGTGTATAGCAAAAGGTGAAACAATTCTTGAAGCCGCCTCATCAGATTCTTGAAGTTGAATGCTGTCTCTGCCAGCATCAGATTGATGCTATCGCATAGAGTTCCTTTCAGGTAATCTCGCATTAATCTATAATCTGATTTTAGATGTCCTATGATTGGCTCAATGCCCGCTCTTCTCCGGAACCGTTTCTTTGCTTTTTGTTTTTTGTAGGAATTTGATCATTTTACGGGATTTTTTGGGATCACAACGCTGGTCCCTTCCTCAAAACTCTTTCCCCAGAAGCCGCGGTCACAAATGGCTACCCTGGGTCTTCCGCTCACAAGTGGCGTGGTTTGTTTGAGTGTCTCAGGCAGTACCCATCACCGATCCGCTTTCTGAAGTAAACCAGATCGGTGGAGTGACAGGGAAAATTTCGTTGGGATACTGTCTCCCCACAAAAAATTGAAGGTATGGTTTATCAACCCAGCGTTCAATAACCGATTCATCTGAGATATGATAGATCTGTTTCGTAACAAGTAAGGACACCATTAACCCTATCGGTTTTGCAGGTCTGCCCGTATAGTGGTAAAGATCAGCAAAATGATCTTCGGTATTATCCCAAGGAATTCGGTTGGCTAGTTTTATAAGAGATTTTCGGGATTTATTAGATTATCCAACTGTTGTTTTAACAGATGTAGCTGAAATGGATTAGGAGATGTGTCTTTAATTTTTTACCTCAAAATGGTGATATTTTTTGCGAAGTTTTGAGCCAAATCATATTATTTTACGGCAACTTTTGGTAGCATTATTTGATTGTTTTTAAGGCATGTCAGTAAATTGCACTATTTTTTAGGATTGACTATATACATTGGAGGTAGACATGGAAAAAAAATTTAAGAAATATGGGGAAGTAAGTATGGGCTGGAGGGCAAAAATTGGAATTATAATTCCTCCTACTGGTTATAATTTCCAAGGTGAATTTCACGCATTGGCTCCATCAGGGGTGGGTATCATAACGAGTTGTATACCACTTGAAAGAGCGACAGCAGAATGTCTCATAGAAATGGAGGATTATGTTGAAGAAGCTGCGAAAGTTTTGAAGGGCGGTCAACCGGATTTGATAGTTTTCGGCTGCACTAGTGGGAGTCTTGTATTAGGGCCGGGATCTGATATAGCGCTTGCCAAAAGGATAGAGAAGGTTAGTGAGACCCGAGCACTAGTTACATCAAGTGCTGTAGTCGAGGCATTGAAAAGGCTGAAAATAAAAAAACTTATCGTTGCAACGCCTTATATTGATGAAATAGACAAATTAGAAAAAAACTATCTTGAAGCTATGGGTTTTGAAGTCCTCAAAATTGAAGGATTGGGAATATCTGACACGCAGGAGATAGTTAGTCTAAATCCCACCCTTTGGTATAGGTTTATTAAGGAGATCTATACGCCATCATGTGATGGTATTTTCATCAGTTGCACTGGAATTCAAACCATGGGCATAATTGAATCAATTGAGAAGGATTTTATGCGACCAGTTGTCACTAGTACTCAAGCAACTTTATGGGCAGCATTAGAGATGCTTGGAATTAAAGAATCTGTTAACAGCTCTGGAAAACTATGGTCGTGTCAAGGATAGCCTGTATTTCGATATCACAGCCACCAAACTTAAGTATTAAGTTACCTTTAATATTGGATTCGTGTTCCTTAATGTGGTTTTTTTGGCACAACATCTTTCCATGGGCTAATTCTCACCATATAAGCTAAGAAGTAATGAGCCTAATTTGATAGGGAAGGGTATTTATGATACGAGTGAGAAAGATGCGGAAGGGGCTGTCACGCAATCTAGCGTTTTCTTGACAACGGATGCCACAGCGAGACTGATTACTTGAATTGATACTTTGAATTTTGTGGAATAAACAAATTGGCACTACTAGAAATAGGAGATAGTACCATGTTAGATGAAACTGATATCAGCCAGGAGAAGGAATGGTTTTATCGGGAGCTTGCAAACAAAGTGATTACCAACCTGAAAAGACTGAATATAAACGCCCAATATGTTTCAAGCCGTAGAGAGGCATTATTAGTTATGCTGGATATGATTCCTGAAGGAGCTATAGTAGCCCGTGGTGACTCTATAAGCTTAGATCAAATTGGGATTATACCTGAACTCATAAAGCGAAACCAAAATAGTATTATTGATCCGCAAAAAAGAGACGCAAACGGAGTTTTCATTGCAGAGCAAGAAGAAAGATTGGCGATAGCGAGAGAAGCTTTCTTTTCTGATATATACCTAACCGGCACGAATGCAATCACTATTGATGGCAAAATGGTCAATGTCGATGGCTGGGGAAACAGAGTTTCGGCCATGGTCTTTGGACCTAAAAAAGTCATAGTAGCAACTGGTGTCAATAAGATAGTAAAAGACGTGGATGAAGCCTACGAGCGAATTAGTCAGTTTGCTGCCCCTATGAACGCCAAAAGGCACTCTTTAAAACACCATTGGCCGGAGTTTGGTGATTTGCCTTGTGTAAGAACGGGTAAGTGCGTGGACTGCAATCATGATTGGCGTATATGCCGCTATACAATGATAATTGCAGGTACCCTGCCCAAGGACAAGGGTCGGATAAATGTGGTAATAGTAGGAGAAGAGTTAGGGATATAGGTATGTTAATAAGTGCTCATCTATGAATGGGCTAAATCAAAAAATATTGGCATCAGATAATTATGTTTATTTTGTAGACTTTATATTATTTGCATTATTGTCATATTGGTCGTGGTTGTTTTTTTGGCAATCTTTCCTGGAAGGTGAAATTATGTGGGTACCAACGAAGTTGCCGTGGTGGATTGACAGACTATCCATGTTTATCGGGGCGGCATCGAACCCCTTTGCCGATCCATTTCAGTATAGGGTTCACAGGCTTGCCAAAAAGGTAGAAGCCGGTGTTGATTTTATTCAAACCCAGTGCATCTATGATATGAAACGGTTTAAAGAATTTATGAAACAGATCGTCGATATGGGATTGCATGAAAAATGTAAGATCTTGGCCGGTGTAACACCCCTTTAAATCTGTCGGTATGGCCCGGTATATGGCCGCCATTGTAAGCGTTGTCCATTTTCCACCCTTATTCTGATAGGCCTGCCATAAAGAAACAACTCCTTTACTCCACTCACTCTGCCTGTGTTATCCTCTTTTCATTTTCTAATTATAATGGAATCACACTGTTCTGTTGGGCGATATAGTAGT
>Ga0114922_10004461_pt1 | contig 12963 bp, 10 predicted proteins | sample AartaG_FD_100975 | JGI IMG/M metagenome (GOLD analysis project Ga0114922, IMG submission 100975) | Deep subsurface microbial communities from Aarhus Bay to uncover new lineages of life (NeLLi) - Aarhus_00045 metaG | ecosystem: Environmental > Aquatic > Marine > Oceanic > Sediment | place... | reverse complement strand
CCTATCCCGTTGGCCAGTCCATACCGCTCTTTGTCCTGGTTGTCAACCGTTTTTGGGAGGAAGTTTTATGCAGTTGTCAAAGATCAAACATCCGTCGATTGTATATGTGACGTTACAATGTCACATTGGGCTCAGAAGGAGGTCTGCGACCCCCGACCCGGCTACCCGCCAATGTGTGAGAGTCAAAAACGCGGGTCACAGACCTGCTTGGAGCCTTGAATTTTACAAAGTTGGATTCAGAGATATTGACGGGCATTTCTCACTCCCTGGCCAAGTACCGATCCCCGGCCCAGCGGGCCGGGTTGTTGATGATGTATCGCCGGATGCGGGCCAAATCGGCCTCGTCGCGGATGATGTGTTCGTAATGATTGCGTTGCCACACACGCGCGCCGGAGGTGTGGCGGATCTTGTTGATGCGTCGTGGCGTAATCGTACCCTTTTAGCCAAATGGATCGCTGGTGGTGTTTTTGGGGATTGTAGGGCATGGTTACGCCATCCCTCGCACGTCTATTTTGCCGGTGACAGCGGCGGAGATGAGGGTCAGCTTACGGTGTAGCCCCGCGTTCAACCGCTCAATCAAGCGCGGGCGCGATACCAGCCTTGTCCTGAGCCCAGTCGAAGGATCGGGCCGGATGGGGGGATATAGAGTTTGGTTGTTAGCAGGGGTGTGGACAATTCACTCTCCCGGGCGACATTCTGTGACCGACACTCATCTGCCTGGCGCGCCATTGGGCCTGGCAGTGTTGGCGGATCTCCACAGTCACCGCTCACACCTCGTAGATGTGCAGCACTTCGTCCCCGTAGTGATTGATCACTTTTACCGCGATCTTGCCGGTTTCGGGCGGGTCGAAGGGGCGGCTGACGGTGGCGTAGAGCGCCGACCAGGCCGCTTCGTCTACCTCGGCGCGCAGGGCACGCTTGAGTTTTTCGTACGGTTTGTCGGCGCCGGTAAAGTAGGCCTGGCGCACGAAAAAGCTCTCTTCGTTGTAGTTGGTGTCTACGAACCAGCAGGCAATGTCGTCTGTGGAGCTGGCGCGAATCTCGCCGGTGGTGGGGTCATAGATGTCGAGGCCCTTGATTTCGATGATTATTTGGCCGTCACCGTCAGCCGGGCGGATTTCCACGTCCGGCTCGCCAAAGACCATAAAGAGGTTGCCGGAGCCGGTCTTTTTGAGCAACGTGTCGCCCATGGCCAGGTCGGGGTTCACGCGGGCGGTGAGCACGGTCAGGTTGCCGTAGCGTTGGGTTTCTTCGGCGACGTGGGGGTCGAAGGCAAAGCCGCAGACGATGAGCAAGTTGAAGCCCAAACCGCGCACCGCTTCTTTGGCGGCCTCCTTGATCAGTTGCGGGCCGACGGTGCCGTGCTCCGGGCCGATGGCGACGGCCACCCTTTTGGCCTGTGGGCCGACACGTGGATCGGCCCCTACCTCGGTGTATTCCCCCTCGGCCTGGATCCACTCCCCGGCGTAGGGTTCGAGGCGGTCAAAGTTCAGCCGCTCGTTCTTGATGGTGTTTTGCACGCCCGCTTTTTTCAGGTTCTCGACGATCATCCGCTCGAACCCGCCGGCCTGGGCCTGCCGCCCGGCGGCCTCGCTGGCCGGGCGTTCCTCGCCGGTGGAGAGGACGCGGTGGGGTGACAGGCTCTCGACGGTGAACGGGCCGGTGACGCGCAGCCGCTTGCGGTCTTGGTAGGGCCGGTCGTAGAGGGTTTCGTTTTCAGAGTGGCGGCCGATGGAGGCGTCAATTTCCTTCTGGCGGGCGCGGCGCAGTTCCCACCACCGGTGAAGCAGGTCTTTGACGGGCTGGGGCCAATCGTCACCCGGTTGGCGGGGGAGTTCCCATGCTTGCAGACCTGACAGGTTTTCGAAACCTGTCAGGTCTTGGAGGACTGGTTCAATCTGCGCCTGCCACTTTTCGTGGATGGCGTCAATCTCTTCGTTTCTGGCTATATCTCTGAGCGTGATGTGCGGCACTTGCCGGTAGACAAAGCCCTGCTTGACGTCGCCGTTGGTTTCAGGGAGCGGCGATGGGGGAATCTGCCCGCGCGCTTCGGCGGACTGTCGGATGCCTTCTGGCGAATCGGCCAGCAGGTAGTAGGAATAGCGGGCGGTCATCAGGCGGGTGCGGGCCAGCGCCAGCGCCACGCGGCTGGTGTCCACTGTAATCCAGCGCCGCCCCCACTGCTCGGCCACATAGGCGGTGGTGCCGCTGCCACAGGTGGGATCGAGCACCAAATCTCCAGGATCGGTGGTCATAAGCATGCATCTTTGAACTATATCGGACGCAGTTTGGACTACATATATCTTGTCTTCTCCAAATCCACTGGTTACAGTATCAATCCATCCATTTGTAAGGACTCTAAAAGGGAAGTCATCATAGTAGGGCTTGAAGCGCAAAGATTTTCCAAGACCCAACAACCGGTTAGCAGCCTGAAGTCTTGAGAAACCATCCTGATTAGTAGACCAGCCTCGTGTAGTGGGGGGAAAGAATTTCTGACCGTGTAGTTCAACGGTAAATCTGCTCGCTTCACTTCCAGTTGCTGAATACGCAGCTCGATGGCTATGGAGACGCGCTTCTGGAGGGATTGGCGTTGTTGAAGAGTATCCTTGACGGTTTCCATCTGTAAACTCGAACCACTTCTGTTGGGCTGAGAACCATTCATCAATGGGCGTACTTATATACAGTGGTCGAAATTTTATTAACTCGCGTTGCTTTGCGTACCAAAGAATGAAGTCAAATGTATTAGGTAGCGTCTCGCTTGTCTGGAATCCTCCTCTCCTATAAAGAACCTGACTTACGAAGTTTCCACTGCCAAATACTTCGTCTAGTAGACAGCGCACCAAATGCACGTTTTCGTCACCGATCTGGACAAAGACACTTCCACTCTCAGTCAACAACTCTCGTGCCACCACCAGCCGGTCGCGCAGATACGCAAGATAAGAATGGATGCCAAGTTCCCAAGTATCACGGAAGGCTTTGACCTGCTCTGGCTGCCGAGTGACATCTTCGGCTTTGCCATCTTTTACTTGTCGCTTACGGGTGCTAACCTGCCAGTTGGAGCCAAACTTGATCCCGTAGGGCGGGTCAATGTAAATCATCTGCACCTGGCCCTTGAGCCCCTCCTTCTCGGCCAGGGAGGTCATCACCAGGAGGGAGTCGCCCAGGATCATGCGGTTGGCCCAGTTCTGCTCGTGCTGGTAGAACTCGATCAGTTTCTCAAATTCGAGACCGTTAAAGTCGGCAAACAGGGAGGGTTGCTGCTCGGGCCGGCCTTTTTTCGCCTGCGCCCGCACGTCTTCGATAATGGCCTGGGGGTGGATTTTCTCCTGGATGTAAACCGGCACGGCGGCCACCGCCAAGTCTTGGCCGTCCTGCTCGTCCTTGCCCTGCCACACCAGTTGCGGGTCGAGCGAGGGGTCGCGGGGATAGCGAAAGGTTTGGGGCGTGTGCTCGTCCTGGGCCACAAAGTCGCGTAGTTCCTCGGTGGGGATGTTCGCCCGCTTGTCTTTGTGCCTGGTGCTGGCGATGGGTTTGGGGGTCTTTGATTTTTTGCGGGCCATAGGTGCTCCTTCAAGAGGACACGATAGGTGAATTCTCTGTGCAGCCCTGGGGTGGCAGCGCCCAGGCATCAAGTTTGGCTTTTAGCTCGGGTATCTGGGCGAGCAGTTGCTGGCGCAGGTCTGCATAATCCGGCTCAGAGAAAAAGATTTGGCGTATGGCGGCCAGGTAGGGTTCAGACGGATCGAGCATATCCAGGAATCTCTCGCGCACCGTGTATCCTGAGGGAGCCTCATAGTCTGGGCCAAACTCGCGCAAGATACATACCCAGCCGAGGAATTCCATAATGGTTCGAGCGCGCGCCTGGCGCAAGTCGTCCCGCTGGTTCAGCTTCAGCCGCCGGATGGTGTACGCGGCCCGATCAGAATCATCCTGGTCAAGGCCATCTCCAGGCCAGATAAAGCCCTGCCTGACTGGAGGGCCTTCCATCAGATTGATGTCCAGGTAACAGATCGGATCGTCCTGGCAGGGGTTGATGAGTTTGGGTTTGTCCCCGTCGTACCATTCCATACGGGACGCTTTACACTCAAAGCCGTTGCAGGTTCCACAGGCCAGCAGGAGGTTATCCCATACGAACATTCTGGCAAGAGTGCCCTTGTATGCATTGTGAGGGTGCGGTGACTTTGGCCAGTGATGCTCGATATGTCGTGTTCCGTGAGTGCTTTCGCAATAGGCGCACTTGTGGTGAAACATTGTCTCGAGTATTTCCTTCAACTCTTTGCGAGATTCGTGCTTGCTGAAATCATCCCAGGGTGAATCACCAGCCTGACCGCCGTTCACGGCGTTCTGGCGGTTGTCGAGTCCAGTCTGGAGCACGGTAGGGAGGTCAGGACGTTGGGTCTTGAGCATTGGTCATTGTCCTCTTTTCCCGTAGCAGGTCAGCGAAAAAAACCAGGTCTTGTTCGAGTTCCTGTTGTTCAGGCGCGTCGCGACTGCCGGTCATACGGGCGTTGAGGTCGTTTTCTAATTGGGCCAACTCCTCTTCCTGTGCCGGTTTCAGTTTACCGGCGCGATGAGCCAAAAGCAGTTCTTCATACTCCTCTAGTAGCTTGGCGGTTTCGGGGTCGCGCAGGCTGATCATGTCAAAGAGGCTCGTCAGCACCTGACCTACCGCCCACCCGCGCACATAGGGCACATCCTGGTTGGCGCGAACGACGTTCCCCTCTTTTTGTAACAAGGTCAGCGCGCCCTCGCCCGCTGCCATAGCCACAAAAGGACTGTGACTGGCGACGATAAACTGAATATTGGGAAAGAATTTGGTAAGCCAAAAACCAACCTGTCGCTGCCACTTGGGGTGCAGGTGGGCGTCAATCTCGTCTATTAGAACGACGCCTTTGACTTGATTGAGGGGAATCTTGGTATCGGAGCGCGCGAGTTCAAGCCAGCGCAACAGGTCAATGACCAGGGCGAACATGCTGCGATACCCATCGCTGAGTTGGTTCAGGCTGGTTGGGTTGCCATGCCACATAAATTCGACCTGATCCTGGATTTTGATTTCATATACTTGTGGCAGCAATTTACAAATCAGGTCGGTGGCGTCTTGCAAGGATTTTCGTGTAATTGAGCCTTTTTTGCTCTTTTTCGCTTTGCGGTCCAATTCTTTGAGCCAACTCTCGACGTCATAGAGAGCAGCGCCTTCTTCAAATAGGGTCAGAAACCGTTTTTGTAGTTGAACATCAACCTTGGCCGTGGAGGTGGAAAAGCCAGAGATACGACGAAAAGCACCGTATCCACAACTATGCCAGCCGCTGCGTGTCCGTTTTGCAAGGGCATTTCGTTTGATAAAATCCATGTCGGCTATAACGCTCTCATAATCGGGACCAAACAGGTGGCCATAATCGGACGCAGGCTCCAGGATCGTAGCGGTGGGGAAGAATCGAGGAGGGGCGACCTCAAATAGGGTTTCCTTTTCGAGTTCAATTTCCTGATTGGCGTCAACGATCAAATACTGTACAGTGTAATCTGACTTGGGGTCTTTGACAGGACGTCCAGGTTGTGGTTTGTCGTCCTTTTCCTGTATCAACTTGGCCGTCAGTTGGGCCGTCTTTTGATCGTGGCGTACCCAGTCGTTGGGGTCCAATAGTTTCTGGGCCGTAGCAGCGTCCATCAGGCAGACCGCAATGGCTTGCAAAAGCGTCGTTTTGCCATCTCCGTTGTCCCCCAGGATGACATTCCAATTGGATTGCCGGTCCTGGGTCAGGGCAGCGGTCTGGAACTCTAGTTTTATATCTTTGAAACATTTCACATCTTTTAGATTAACACTATCAATGTACATGTGCTAAACCTCCTGAGACTTGTAGGCCCGTCTAGCAGATCCTTTTCAGCATGATGGAATACTGTCCTTAAGCATTGCCCGAATGGTGTTCTTGGCATCCCACGGGTCGCTGATCTCGATAAAGGCCCAGCGCCCGTAGCCGCTGTGGTTGTTGATGGCGGGCATCCACAGATTGCGGGCAGCGGCGACCTTGGCCGCCTTGTCCTTGCGGGCCTCGCCCGAGACCTCCACGATCAGGTTCAGTAGATCGTCCGGGCCGTGACCATCGTCCATGTGTAAGATAAAGTCGGGCGTATACTGCCGCTCCTGCCCGTTCAGCGTGTAGGGGATGGTGAAGCCCAGGCCATGGTTCTTGACGTAGCGCACCACTTTGTCCATCTCTTCCAGCGCCTGGGCCATCTTGGCCTCCCAGCCGCTATCGAGAACGATGTGCGAGACGTGGCAGAGTTCCGGCCCGGTGGAATACACCTCGCGGGTGGTGTCAAAGCCCACGTAGCGGGTGCTGCCCACCGTGTCGTACGGGCGCAGAATGGGGTGGAGCGTCTTTTCGCCGGAAGTGGACTGGACGATGGCCTGGTAGATACGTTCGGCAGCGTCGTCGGCAAACTCGTGGAGCAGCAACAACTGGGGGAAGGTATTGTCTTTCAAGGTGAGACATTCGGCTCGCCATCGGCGGGCGATGCGCAGCAGTTGAGGGAACAGCCAGGGTTTGGTGTGGCCCTCCATATCGCGGAAGTAGCGTTCCAGGACCAGCTTGGCCAGCAAAAAGTCCACTTCCTGCTCGCGGCGGATCTTTAGGTCATACAGAGTGTGAATGACCGATTCGCCCACGATGGGCGCGTTCTCGGTGCGGGTAGGCACATCCTGCGTCGAGATCGCCTTCTGCGAGTCGGCGGTAAAGTTCGCCGTCAACTGCTCGCCGGGCAACTCGTAGCGATAGCCAATCACCCGGGGGAAGGTGATCTCGCAGGCAATGCGTTCCTCCAGCGCCCGCACGCGCGTCGGGCGGGGGCCGGGCCTGGGCGGGGTGGCGCTACCCTTGGTGGGGATGAACGAGAACGGCACACCATACACCTCGGCATATTCCACCGGGAAGGCTTCGAACTCGAACACCTGGCCGTTGACGTTGACCTGGCGTGCCTCGGTGGCAAAGCTGATGCGTCGCAGGCCGCGACCCACCACCTGCTCGCAAAGCAACTGCGTACCAAAGGCCCGCACCCCCAGGATATGCGTCACCGTGTTGGCGTCCCAGCCCTCAGTCAGCATTGAGACTGACACCACGCATTTGACCGGTTCACCCAGCTTGCCAGGCTGGCCCACGGTGTTCATCACCTCGCGCAACAGATCTTCGTCGGTCAGGCTATCGGCGTCGCGGCCGGGGAAGCGGGCGCGGTATTCGGCCTTGAACTCTGCAATCTCTCGCGCGGCGATCTTTGTGAACTCTTTGCTCATCGCCTCGCCGGATTCAAGTTGCTTGCTGTCAATCAAAATCGTATTAGGTCGTGCGACCCAGCGTCCGTCTTTCACGTTGCTGAACAGGGGCAGCGCGCCGGGAACCGGCACTGTGTGCTCATCGTCCAGTTCCTTCTCCCACCCGGCGATATAGTCGTACATCATCTTTGACACGCTGGTGTTGTTGCATACGACGATGAATACAGGCGGGGGTACTTTGCGGGCGGCCTCGTTCGTTTCCCACTGGCGGTGGTACTTTTGGTAGTTATTGTACAAGCTGTGCAGCGCGCTTTCGAGCTTGGCGGGCAGTTTGGGCTCGCCGCTGATGGCCTCCGTCTTGCGGCCTTTCCTGGGCAGATCGTCGCGGACGTGGGGCCACAGGTGACGATAGGTCGGATAGTCGCCGATCATGGCGTCGTCGTCCACCGGCACGCGGGGGACTTTGACAATGCCACACTCGATGGCGTCAATCAACGAGAAATCGGACACCACCAAGGGGAAGAGCGTGCCCTCGGGATAACCGGAGCCGCGCAGGAAGAACGGCGTGGCCGACAGGTCGTAGGCCACCTTGAGGCCGGTCTTTTCCTTGACCGCCTCCAGTCCCGAAATCCAGACGCGGGCTTCTTTATCACGCTGTTTTGCTTCGCGGCGCTCATCGCGGCTCAGGCGCACCTTCTCGCCATCGGGTTTACGGCGGTAGCAGTGGTGACCCTCGTCGTTGAGCACGACGATGCTCTTCTTGTTGCCCAACTCACGGCACGCCCGCCGCACCATCTGGGCGGGTGTCTCGGTGAAGGGACTGGCCTCGCCCTGGGCCAGCAGCTCTTTGGTCAGTTTGCCGGCCTTTACCTTCTCTCGACATAGAAAGGCGTGAAAGTTGGTGATGACGATTTTGGCCTGGTGGAGCTGCGGTATCAGGTCGAGCGGCAGAATGTCGAAGCGGCGGTAATAGTTGTTCGGGTCGCTGGGGAGCAGCACTCGCAGCCGGTCGCGGATGGTGATGCCGGGGGTCACGATCAGGAAGGCATCGGAGAAGCGGGCATCCTGGCGGTTGGCTATCTTGTTCAGCGCGTGCCAGGCGATCAGCATGGCCATGACGACCGTCTTGCCGCTGCCGGTAGCCATCTTGAAGGCGACGCGGTAGAGCAGCGGATTGGCCTCTGCGTTGGCGCGGCGCAACTCGTTTGCGATCCAGTTGTCGCCGTGTTTGTGCGCCACTTCGGTGATATAGATTGCTGTCTCCAGAGCCTCAATCTGGCAGAAGAACAGTTTGCGCTCGCGTCCGGGATTCTGCCAATATTTGAGCAAGCGGCGGGTCGTTCTGGTTATCCCTACGTAGCCCCTGCGCCAGAGTTCCACCCGGCCTCGCACGCGGTTGATGAATTCGTTGGGCTGGACGCGGTCTTGAGTCCACGTCTCGAAGGCCAGTTGTCGTTGGCCCTTCTTCCTGGGGCGCGCGATGGGCACAAAGTACTCGCTCTGGCGACGGCCCACCGCGATCTCGTCGGTGATGCCTTCTTCCGAGAAGCGAAAGTGGAGCCTGGGTTTCTCAAAAGGCGAGTTGATGATAGGGTTGGCGATTACGACTCGTTTGATTTGCATAGCCTGGACTCACAAGCTCACAAGCGCAACCATAGCGGTGCAGACACCAAATGATCTTTTGTATTGTGGCGACGTTGCGTGCGCGAGGCCGCGGGCCTGTCGCCCAAAATCAACCGGCTACGCCATTCGGCGGGGCGGCCCGCGCTGAACAGGTCGATCGCCATCTGGCGCTCCTGGGCGCTCTCGTTCACGGTTCCCACAGTTTGGAAGGGCAGCTTGACCCGCACCGGAGCCGCGCGCCGGCCGCCGGCGTCGTATTTGCCTTCCCAGGTTATTAGTTCTACCATTGGGAAACTCCTTGATGGTTATGTCCAACCTTGTCGTTCGATGATTTCCACAATGTCACTTTCCAGAGCATTGAAGGCAGACAATGTTCGTAAGGGTGAAAAGTCATCAACAAGTTCAGCGACGCGGCGAGCACGTTTATGAACGGGGAAGCGTTTCAGACGACGTCCGCTGAGGCCACTTGCTTGCTTCAGGCACTCGTACAGTCTAGTCTTGGGATCGGGGAGTTGCTCAACCTGTCGGATGGGAAGAAGATTTAACGAGCGATGGCCAGAGCGGTTTCCGGCTGCATGTCTGATAGCCGCCTCGTCAAATAGCAACCATGCCTCTTGCATACGAACAGGCACGACGCATACGGCAGGGGGAACAGGGTGAGATGTAACGACTTTTTCAATCGCCTCGTTTATCTCATCTACACGCTTTTCTCGTGGCTCTCTTTCTGCATCCCGATGGACAAACAGGAGATCGCAGGGATAAAAATCCAGACTCCAACGAATTCTATCGGCCAGTCCTCGTTTCTTCGGTAGACGCGACTGGCGCAAGTCGGCCCACTCAGGTTGAATGGCACAAGATACTCCATGCGTTTTCAATAACCAGGTCAGAATAGGCAGCAATGCGGTATCAGAACTGCCATTCGTCACCAGTGTGTAGCGCAACTCTCTCATCAGGCCTCATTGGAAAAGGGGAAGCATTTCCTGCACGTCAGGTCTATCAACGACCCGAACCGTACGAGTGGACTTTTCTCGTTTCAGCTCCGATAACTGGCTCATTGAGATGACAAGGTTTAGATAGGCCAATAGCTTACCCCTGGCCACAGGGTGAATGCTCGAATCGGCATCTTGGCGCCACGTATCTGGCAGCCAACTAAAGCGAGCCCCCTTGAATCGCCGGCCATCCTGCACGACTTCTTTCAATTCAGCAACCAACAGGCTGGCATCAGGGACCTGCATCACTACGGCAGGGGAATGAGTATTGACAATCACCTGGCGGAGTGGATTGTCCGGCCCCACCGGGTTATCAACATCGGTAGCAATATCCTGAAGTAGTTGTAACATTGTGGGGATTCGCGCCGGGTGAATCCCGTTTTCTGGTTCTTCCAGGCATACGAGGCCGCTTGCTCGTGGGTCTAACTCTAAAACGGCCAACGCCAAGAAGCGCAACGTCCCGTCAGAGAGAGAGCGTGCTGGCTGAACTGTGCCATTATGATCTGTGATTTCCAGAGTCAAGAGTTCGCTCCGTTCATCTCGATCAACGCTGACGGCGTAAACGTCGTCAATCAGTTCGGATAAACGGGCGGCGATCTGATCATAAATCCAGGTTGCTGCCTCCTCCCGGGAGGTGTGACTTGTGTGTTGGTACGAACGTACCAGATAATACAAGGTGGCGGCCAGGTGAGAACCATCAGCGCCTAGCCCTGGAGGCGTCGTGAATTTATCCGGTTCTCGCAGTGCGGAAGGCTCCAATTGCAATAATCGCCAGGATTGCAGTTCTCGACGCGCTAAAAGTGCCGTCGGACTCTCGGCGGCATTGACGGTAGAAAGCACAGTGCGAGGAAGGTTTGTTACCAGGAACGACTTTGGTCTGCCACCGCCGCCGTCTTGATGTAGTTTTACGATCCGGTTTCCTTCTTGATTCTCGGTTGAAATGAAGGGGGCCGTTCTTCTGCCTTGCACGACAGACTTGCGCCAGACACTTGCTTTGTGAGGAAACCTCAAGTGCTTCCACGCCTCGCCCAACTTTATATGCTCAAGTTCTTCCCGAACGAGTTCAAGCGATCCCAACGAAGGCAAACTCTCATCCACGCGATAAGCTAGAACCACAGTGTAACGTAGAAAAGTGATCGTAGCTTCTGCCTTCTGGCCCAAATCATCCACGCCTTCCTGGGGAATGATCATCTCTGCTTCAAAAAACATTTCCTCAGCGTATTTATCGCCGACCTGGTGAAAGAGGCTGCGTACGTTGGCTGTTCTTCCCTCCTCGTCACGCACGGAGAGCGCGGCGTCAATGAGCGTATCATTGGCAAGACTGTTTAGAAACTTGATTGCGTCAAACAAATTAGATTTGCCGACGGCGTTCGCACCGGCCACACAGGTAAACGGCCCGAAGCGAACGTCAACATCAACGAGGTTCTTGAAACCGGAAACCTTTAGGCGAGTCAACATGGTACTCTCCAATTACTATACTGTCAGTGTTGCCCCGGTAATACGGTAAATCTGCGTCACCATGGACGATGACACGCCCTAATTATACTCCACGAGTAGCCCTCACACAAACGAACGTCGGCCGCGGGCCCGCTTTTCCCACCATAACCGACGACGGTGGGCGTTCAACCGGCTACACCATTCGGCGGGGCGGCCCGCGCTGAACAGGTCGAGTGCCATCTGGCGCTCTTGCACGCTCTCGTTCACGGTTTCAACGGTCTAGAAGGGGAGTTGGAGGCGCAGGGGAGCGGTGTGCTTGCCGTTTTCGTCGTATTTGCCTTGCCGGGTTAATTCTACCATTGAGGTCTCTCCTCACGTTTCACGTTCATCAACCGTCACCGTCACGCGCAGGCGCTCAGGAAGGCCGCCGCCGGTCAGTTTGCGCAGCGCCCACTGTTGAACGTAGAGCGTGCCGATGACCGGCGGGCCGTCGCTGGCCTTTTCCTGGTAGCGGCGGGTGTTCTTGGTGTCTCTTTCGACTTTGAACGTCAGTTCCAGTTTGTCCATTGCGTGGTGCCTCCTGTGGTTTGCGAGTTCTTTGATTCTCGTCTACAGGTTCAAGCAGTTTTACTACAACGTTACTGAGAAATCGCTTTACCTGTGCAAACGCTGGGTGATCAAGCTGCCAATATCCCTCCTTGCCTCGCCATCGCAGTTCCATGTCGGGCTCGAATAGGTCTGTTATACAGATTCTCCTTCCGCCGCCCCACTTCCCTAACCACGACCGGTGCCACCATGCGAAAAACGCGGGGCCACGGGCTAGTCTTGCGGTGAAAGGCAGTCGGCACGCCCATGGCGGGCCGTCTTCTGTGAGTGGGCGCCCTTCTTGCCAGTGTCAGGGATATAGCCCGATCTCAATGAGCAGCTTGCGCTCTTTGATTCGAGTGGCGTCATTAAGACGCAAAATCTTGACGGTTACCCGGCCCTCGGACGTCAAAGGACGGATACAGGGCCACAGTATTCACAGCATCCCTCAGCGCGTGCAAACACCAACTGCCGCAAGGCGGCCGGTATATCTGTGGACATCAGACGTTGCCCGCTATCTGCTTGCGTGCCTGGGCTTTGAGCATAATCATGATATGTTCGATTTGCTCTATCTCGTCCAGTTCAGCCTGTTCTTCCAACGAAAGTAACCCGGCCTCATTCAAGGCCAACAGGCGGCGTAAGCGTTGCTGAGCCCTTTCAGAAACGGTACAGGCAGCCACTTCATCTGGCGAGGGGCCGGTAGATAGAAAGGTGATGATCTCAGAGACGGTTTGCACGGCTCTGGTCTTGAATATAACCAGGCTCAATTCCAGCACGGTCGGCAGCCAGGGGGACATAAGGCGCAGCTGTTGGGCCAATCTATCCGGAACTTGCATTGTCACTTCAAACATCTTGATCACCTTATCCCTTTAGAGAACAGATCCCAATTACACGCTTTGGACACCGGCAAGGATGACAGAAGGCTTGTTTGGCTCTTCCCCCCGCTCAGCGCAAAAAGACAAATAATCTTCCACAGAGTCTTCAAACGCTTGGCGTAGTTCATCTACCGATTTCCCTTGAAACGTAATCACATCTCGAATGTTGATTACTTCTCCGTGGAAAATG
>Ga0114922_10004460_pt1 | contig 12963 bp, 8 predicted proteins | sample AartaG_FD_100975 | JGI IMG/M metagenome (GOLD analysis project Ga0114922, IMG submission 100975) | Deep subsurface microbial communities from Aarhus Bay to uncover new lineages of life (NeLLi) - Aarhus_00045 metaG | ecosystem: Environmental > Aquatic > Marine > Oceanic > Sediment | place: Aarhus... | reverse complement strand
GGATTCGGTGTGCCCGGGGTTTTCATGTTTGTCGCGATGGTGTCATACTGGCTGGGCCGATACAAGCTTGTGCACATTCCTCCGGCAGGCAAGACCGGTTGGAGAGAAACGCTTGATAAAGAAGGAGTTAGAACACTTGGCAGGCTCTGCATAATCTTTGTGTTTGTATCCATGTTCTTCGCGTTGTTTTATCAATCGGAATCCGCATGGGTACTACAGGCTGGAAAAATGAACCTCAGATGGTTTGGTAAGGATTGGCTGCCCGCCCAAATGCAGGCGGCCAATCCCGTGCTCATTATGATCTTAATCCCGTTGTTCTCATGGGTAATTTATCCTGTCCTTAATCGCCTGTGGACCCTGACACCTCTGCGTAAGATTGGCATTGGCATGTTCCTGACAGCCGCCAGCTTTCTTGTCCCTGTATGGATCGAAATCCAGCTCGAAAGAGGCTTCCAACCCTCTATCGGATGGCAAGTCGTTGCATACATCTTTCTGACAGCCGCCGAGGTCATGGTATCTATTACGGCACTCGAGTTCGCCTATACACAGGCCCCCAGGAAGATGAAGTCCCTAATCCAGTCAGTTGAGCTCCTTGCAATCTCGATTGGAAACGCGTTCGCAGCAGTTGTAAATAACGTTATAACAAAAGAAGATGGTACAAGCAAACTGCCGGGAGCCAGCTACTACTGGTTCTTTGTGATAGCTATGCTGGTAACCACACTTATTTTCATACCAGTGGCACGTTGGTATAAACCAAAAGAATACATTCAGGATGAGACCCAGGCGGAATCTTCAACATGATTGTGTCGAGGTCCTTTTCGTCGTTATTGTTATGGCGATGCTAATAACTTACAGCGGCTTGAGCAGCATTTCGCGGACGATGATTTTCATTGGGCCGAACTGCTCTCCGGGGTGCACCTGAAAACCAATCTTGCCCGAATCAGTAGTGTCATCGTGCATGTCGGCGACCTGCCGGCCGTTCAGCCAAATCTGAATGTGGTCACCCTCGGCCCGAACCTTCATTGTGTTCCAGCCGTCTCGGTCCACTAATGTCTTGTCCGTATTCATTGCGATGAACATTTTCCCGGGACAATAAAGCGAACCGGAATAGCACACGGGATTCTTGTACTCAAGAATGTCGGCCTGGTATGCTTTCGATGGGGACTGATAGCGAAACCAAACACCGGTATTGCAAGGCCACTCGACCCGGTAAGTAACGGTCAGCAGAAAATCCTTGTACGTATTTTTAGTGAACAGGTCGCCGTGAGCATAGTTATCGCCCTGTGTGCCCACAATCGCACCATCTTCGACCACCCATTTGGCTCCACCGCTCGCCTCCCAGCCTGTTAGGTCGCTGCCATTGAAGATTTGCAGGAATCCTGCTTTAGTCTGTTCTTTGTTTGTAACGACCTTTCCACAACCGGTTTGTAACGTCAACATTGCAAGGCATACGATAGCAAGTAATCTACGCAACATATTTTTCTCCTTATACATTATTCCAAAACTGAACCGATTTTTCCACGTGCCGCCAAGGCGGAACTTTCCAAACATTCACCGGAATGATACCCTAACTGCTCGCATAAATCCAGCTTTTTGTTCTGAATTGACACCTGCTTTGATTTGAGTCCTCACGTTAATAGAGTGTGAAATTGGGTCCGGTTCCAAGAGGGACAGGCCTGTCAGGTTTCAGCCCTTTTTCGTTTTTGAAAATGTACACTGCCTCTGTTGTTGCCAGGACCACGTCGGGGACACCGTCTCCGGTCATGTCGCCGGTGAGGATGCTTCTCTCGGAGATTCTCTCGTCGGGAGGGGAGGCGTTTTTAGTTGGCTTGGGCGTAGCGAAGACGCCGATGCGTTTGCCCTTATGGTTATAGATACCTCCGTTGTGGGCCACAAGAATTTCATTCACGCCGTCACCGGTCCAATCCAACAGGTGGTGATGCCGGCTGTAGTCGGTTATGAGCTGGCCGAGGTGTTTGCCGTCTTCGTCGAGCACCCAGAGAGGACTTTTACCAAGGGGCTGGTGGTCGATATCGACGAGCAATTGTGCTGCCGGGTGGTTGGGTATGATTTGCCCTATATCCACGGATTCAAAATGGTGGCCGGAGACTTCCCACAAGACCCTGCCGTTGCCGTCAACAAGGGCAACATTATTAGCGCCGCAGCAGGTCAGCACAAGCCGGAAGTCCTCTGGCGTTTTGCCCCTGCGCAGCACACGGCAGCAATCCAGATGCCCGCGTGCCTGGTTGACTTTTTTAGATTTAAAAACCCAGCGTACCGAACCGTCGGGATTCAGCATGGCATAGCCGGCCATAATCTCGTCGCGTCCATCGCCATCGAGGTCTATCGGCCTCGGCTGATGGGCTGTGCGGTAGCCGCCGGGGTCCCTGACGGTCCAGAGAAGATTGCCCGCCCGGTCGTAGGCCCAAATCTGATGGTATCTCGTCTTGACCAGAACGTCCGTTGGCCGATTGCCGCCGGTCAGATTGGCAAAGAGCAGACAGTCCGTAGCTTCGTCGGCAATGGCAATTCGCCTTCGCTGCCGACCTGTGGCGCCATCCAGCTCGACCAGGTAACCTTTCGTACACAGGACCACTTCGCTTTTGCCGTCCCCGTCCCAGTCGTGGATCTGGCACGCAACGTCGTGGTGCCATTTTTTTCGCCCGATGTCGGGATTTCCCCAGCGCCACAAGACCGAGCCGTCCAGTTTTTGTGCCACCGCCGTACTGGTGTAGTGCACGTCGTTTTTGTTGACGTTTTCGGCGCTGACGATTTCGACCTGGCCGTCATCATCAACATCGCCGGCTACCACCCACTGCCCGCCATATTCAGGGTCGAGAGAAATGATTTTCCATGGCTTAATTACGTGGACTTTGTCTGCCGGTTCGCCAACGTCCCTAACATCAAAATAGATGGGTCCCTTTTGCTTTGCATTAAGCAGTTTGCAAAATCCGAAAGCGACCAACAAGCAGCAACAAGCAAACCAACAAAGCCGATGTGGCAGTTTCACAAACCTATTCATCATATTGTGAGTCTGCACGGTTAATCTTTCCAGATGTCAGCGGTTCGTGCCTGGACATCCGGCATCTTCGGCAGTGAGTCGCCGGGAACCGGCTCATACCAGAACGTGGCAGACGACCAGTCGTCCTGTGTCTCGGCTAATCCGCCCTTCCAGGCGATTTGTTGAATTGTGATGCGACATTCCTTCTGCCACCAGATGGGGTCGGGCAGGTGCCAGCGATACATTGACACAAAGTCCTTCTGGTTAAGACTGCAGCCATTGTAAAGGTACGGCGTCTGCTGCATACCGTAGGACAGGCATACGTAATCCTCGCTTCCCGTACCGCAGATGGTAGGGAAGTCCTTGTCGCCGTCCATATAAATCTTGATTTCGCCTTCGCCCCACCACTGGCCGGGGTGCATGTTCCGTATACCGATGATCGCTCCTATGAAGCGGCCTTTGTTCTTTCGCTGCGGCAGCAAAACGAAGTCTTGCTTCTCGGTCGTTGGGTTCTCTCTTCTAAACAGCACGTGCAGTCGGCCGACATCACGCGGATGCTTATCGCCGGTCGTGTAGTCAATCTGGTAAAACAACGGCACATTTTCCTTGCCTTCATTTGACAGCGTAATCTTTGCGCGCTTGACAAACGGCATCGGCAGCCAGATATTCATGCCGGCGTTTTTGCCCAGCGAGTGTACGGCTGAACCATACGGCATTACCTTGCCATGCGCAAAGCCCATAAAGTCACCGAGCGGACATTCGATGCTTGGGTGGTCCTGGTTGTCCCACCATGTGCGGAATACAAGACTTCGCAGATTGGTCGGATTATTACTGGTGGTCATCCAGATGTGCCGAATGGTTCCTGTGCCCTTGATGTCGCAAAGCTGTACGGCCTGGCCGGCTTTCAACGTTATCGCGGGCTTACCTTTTCTTCCCACGCCCAGCTTGCTGGCTGCTTTGCCGCCCTGTCCCGGCGAACCGGTTGGGTTCTCGAAAGAAATCGACCGGGAAAGCAGACCGGTATCAAGCATGTACGGTTCCGTGACGATGTCCACTCCGTCGAAAACGCCGGACTGCAGTGGTCGACAGCCTGAAAACAGGACGGCAAATACCAAACACGACAGTTTTACCAATGTAATTCTTGTGACCATAGCTTTTCCTTTCAGTGGTACGGTTTAGATTTTTCTAATCCGTCGAAAACGCCGGATTGCATTAGGATATTTTGATAAGTTTATATGAATCCAGTGTGCATGTCAAGTCCGTCGAAAACGCCGGACCCAAACGCGACTTTTTGCGTTTGGTGGTCAGGAGGGAAAGACTCCAGACACAAGACTTCAGACTCAAGACTTGAGTCTTGTCTCTTGCGTCTTGGGGAGACGGCGGCAAAATTTTCCGGCATTCGGGAAGATTTGTCCTTACCGGCGGAGACTCTCGGTGAGGAAAGGCCAAAAGGAAATTTCTTTTCAAGTTTCTTAAAGGCTTTGGCAGCAGGGGCTTACATGCCGGAAAACCGAACCCCGCACCTATCGTTCCACACTAAATGGATAGGTGCGGGGTATGTGGCACACTAATTGCACTTTCTCTGAACGGCTTTCGGCGAGTTCAGTCGAGCCGTGCAAAAAGGTCTTTGTAAAAAAGTAGTGGATAAAGATAAGGAGAAGTAAAAATGAGTTTCGCATTGACGGCAGGAGTTACGGGCTTACAAGCCCACCAAAGAATGCTCGATGTGGCAGGGAATAATCTGGCCAATATCAATACTGTCGGTTTTAAGAGCAGCACCATTATTTTCTCGGAGCTATTGAGCCAAATACTCAAGAGAGCGTCGCAACCAACGGCTACTATCGGCGGTGTCAACCCTCAGCAGATAGGCAGCGGTGTCCAGGTAGCCGGTATAACGCCGGATACGTCTCAGGGTAATCTCGTACACACGAATAGTCCGCTGGATTTGGCGGTAGAAGGAGAAGGCTATTTTGTGCTGAGTGACGGCTTACAAAACGTTTACACCCGTGCAGGTGCGTTCGCCGTTGACTCAAGCTCGAATTTAGTCGACCCTTCTACGGGCTATCTTGTTCAGCGTACAGGTACGGTGGGCGAAAGTGACAATTTTCAGACACCCGGTAACAGCAATATTAAGGTTCCTTTCGATGTGGCAATGCAGGCAAGTGGTACGTCCGAAATAAAGGTATCAGGCAACCTGAGTGCCGATGCAGTGCATGAGATAACACAAATAAACAGGCTGAGATCGGATATAACTTATACCACCAGCGGTGCCAACGCTACCGGAAGCACCAAGATTTCAGACCTTGACCAATATGATGAGGACGCAACGTGGGCCGACGGCACAATTACCTTCTCCGGTTGGAAGCCGAACGGTGATCCTTTAGGTGCCACTCCGACCACCGATCTGGATATGGCTGTTGATGTGAACACAACAATACAGAATGTCTTGGACCACTTGAACAAAACTAACGAACAGCAGACAATTAGTAGTACAGGTACCGGCGGCACATTCAACGTAGCCTTTGGGGTCGATAATGTTGATATTGCCTTTGGTGCTAGTGCCGCACAAATTGAAACTGCACTGGAAGGTTTGTCTACTATTGGCGCTGGTAATGTCAGTTGCTCCGGCGGTGATCTTCCGACCACTCCCGTCGTTGTTGAGTTTACCGGTACTTTAGCCGCGATGGATGTTGCTGATCTGGCAATTGATAATACCAACTTAACAGGCGGTACTGCATCTGTTGCAGAGACGATAAAGGGCAGTGCTACAACGGGCGTTCTTAACGGTGCGACGGCGTCTATAGTCAACGGCAGAATAGTAGTAACCGATGGCGCCGCCGGCTACAGTCTATCGGATCTCAAAATGGAGTGGTCAGACAGTAACCTGACAATGCCGGCGTACTTTGAAGCAGCTACTGTCGGGGGTGCCCAGGTCAAAAGTTTTACTATTATAGTTTACGACTCTCAGGGCGGCGAGCACGTTCTTTCAGGTGCTTTCACGCGAACAGGTACCAACAGCAATCTCTGGGATTTGATCCTGACCTCAATTAGCGGTAATATCAATGAGCTGACTTTCGACAATCGGCGAATTCAAGGCATAAAATTTAACGGCAGTGATGGTTCTTTCGCCGGTTTAGATTCCGGCATCGGCGATACAGCCCAGTTTACAGTGACGTTTGCTCACGATACCGCAAACCCACAAACCATTGCGGTAGATATGGGTACCCAGGGCCTGTTCAATGGCTTAACGCAATTCGCAAAAGCATCTACGGCGGTGGCGAAAGAGCAAAACGGCTATACGACAGGCGACCTAAGCTCGGTCTCGGTCAGTAATGAAGGTTTTATTATTGGTGCTTTCACCAACGGTCTTAAGAAGAATCTTGCTGCTGTTCAACTGGCGTTATTCAGTAACCCATCAGGTCTGGAAAGCGTAGGCAATGGTCACTTTACTCCATCGGTCAACTCTGGTATTGCGGTGGGTACCCAGGGCCTGGTCGGTGGTGCGGGCACGATTCATGGTTCGTCACTGGAGAGATCCAATGCCGATGTGGCAAACCTGTTTGTTTCTATGATTGAAGCTCAAAACGGTTACCAAGCTAACGCAAGGACAATCAAGATTGCCAATGACATGCTTAAAGAATTGACTACCCTCATCAGGTAGTAACCTGGCTGCATTTGGAACTTTAAAAATCGGAAACTGACTCCTTGTACTTAGGTTCTATTTCGATATAACCCTGCCGGGAAGCCATGTCCCGGCAGGGTTAAACTTTTTGGTTTTGGCCAGAAACGCTCGTGCGACGAAAGGAGACGGCAGGTCGAGCTTAAGCAGCAAAGAAATATAAAGGCCACTACAGAACTATTGGGAATATACGGGAGAATTTTCCATCGTCCTCGAGGCTTGAGTCGTACTGTCGTGAGGAGGATGTCCGGATGCAGGTTTCACCTGTGCCACCTCGCCTGAGACAGAGACGCCTGGACTGCTCTGAAGTTGTAGTAATGCCTGGAGGATATTGGCTTGCGTTACTAAACCCAGCACTTTGCTCTGTTGATTTACCACAGGCAAACACAGCCTGCGAAACTGGCACATATGTTTCATTAAACCAGCAAGCGACGTCTGAGGGCTTATGATGTGAACGGGCCTGCTCATTATCCATCTGATTCTTATTTGAAGTGTGGCATCGTCCAAAAACTGACGCCGTCTGGCGAATACAGGTTGCAGGTAGGGACTGGTCGCGCCTGTTATATCAGACTTTGATACAATACCTTCCAGTACTCCATCGCGACCTACCATCACATAGCTGGCATTGTATTGCTGCATTTTTGTAACAGTTTGCTGGACGCTATCATCAGCACTTCCCCAGATAAGCTCTTTTTGCATAATGTCTTTTGCGCTTATGCCTATGTTCCCCTTTTGCAATAAGTCGTACAATGGGGTCCCAGAATCTGGGCGGAAGTGCTCTTCCGGCAGAACCGTCAGCGACTGTGGCATTCTTTGGAAGGTTTCGGAAATCCGTTGCTCTTGACTCTCAACTGTCGCCGCCGCTTTTTTTCCATCTCTTACTTTGGCTATCGTAACGGTATATACCGTCGCTTCTTCTTCGGCTTTAGCCTGAACCCTGGCTATCGCCTTGATAGCTTCAGCCTTAACCCTATCTATTGCTTCAGCAGCTTTAGCTTCTGACTTTGTCTTTTGTTCAGCTATCGCCTCTTCGGCTTCGGCCCTGACTTTGGCTATCACATCGGACTTCGGCGAGCTCAGTCGAGCCGTGTGCGCGATTGGTTCTTCTTCAGCTTTAGCTTCTGACTTTGTCTTTTGTTCAGCTATCGCCTCTTCGGCTTCGGTCTTGACTTCGGCTTCTCGTTCGGTGTATGTTTTTGCTTTTGCTTCGGCTTCAGCCTTGACCCTGGCTATGGCCTCAGCGATTTCAGCTTCTGACTGTGCTTTTTGTTTGGCTACTGCCTCCAAGAGAAGTGCCTCAACTTTGCTTGAAGGTTTGACCTTGGCTATAGCCTTGGTAGTGTCAGCTTCTGACTTTGTCTTTTGTTTGGCTGACGCCTCTTTGGCTTCAGCCATAACTGCGGCTGTCGTATCGGTGTATGTTTTTGCTTTTGCTTCGGCTTCGGCCTTGACCCTGGCTATGGCCTTGGCGATTTCAGCTTCCGACTTTGCTTTTTGTTTGGCTACGGCCTCCAGGAGAAGTGCCTCAACTTTGGTTGAAGGTTTGACTTTGGCTTCTCGTTCGGTGTATGTCTTTGCCTTTTCTTTAGCCTTGACCCTGGCTGTCGCCTTGGTAGTTTCAGCTTCTGATTTTGTTTTTTGTTTGGCTGACCCCTTTTTGATTTGAGGCTTAATCCTGGCTTTCGTATCGGTGTATGCCTTTGCTTCGGCTTCGGCCTTGACCCTGGCTATAGCCTTGGCGATTTCAGCTTCTGACTTTGCTTTTTGTTTGGCTACTGCCTCCAGGAGAAGTGCCTCAACTTTGCTTGAAGGTTTGACTTTGTCTGTCGTATCGGTGAGTGTCCTTGCCTTTTCTTTGGTTTCAACCTTGAATCTGGTTATCACCTCGTCGGCTTCAGCCTTGACCTTGGCTATCGCCGCGTCGGCTTCTGTCTTGACCCTGGCTATTGCACCCGTTAAAAGTGCATCAACCGTACTTGAAGGTTTGCGACGGCTGCCCACACTCATCTTTTTCTGTCTTTCTCTGGAGGGTTCGTTCTTTTATTTGGTCCCATTATCTGTTCGTTATTCCAGTTACCAAAGATATTGTCGACCGAAAGGGCCTTTGTTCTTAAAAAAAGGAGAGAAGGATTTGCATAACAGCGGTACGGGCGGTTCGCGAACCGCCCCTACGTATTTAGGCAAATGCAAGCTGGATATCTTAAATGTTGAGCGCATTGTCCGATATCATTTTGCCTTCGATTCATTTTGTAATACATTCCGGATTGCTGAACAAAATTGCAAAATACCTGTTTGTCTTGGCGAGGAGACCCTTTCTCCCGATAATATCTGTAGTAAACAAGTAAGGAATGGATATTGAGCGCCTCTCATTAGCGGTAGGGTGTGCCTGACTTGAGGAAGAAAGCAACACACAGGAAAAAGACAAAGGTGAGGAAAGTGAGGGAAAAAAAGAAGATGGAAAAAAGGAAGAACTCAAGCCACCCCCAAAATCGCCCGATATCCAAAGCTGGCATAAAGATAAACGTTGCAATTAAAGCGCAAGAGTCTCAGCCACCGGTTGCCAAGGCAGAATCGCAAAGTCGTAAACCTTGTTAGGCCAATGCCTCGAGCGATTCTGAGTCCTGAGCGCGTATCTGCCTTGTGAGGGCGCAGGATTTGAAGAAAAAGGGCGTCGTGTAGGACAAAAGGTGGTTGATAGGGACATTGAAATACAAATTATGGAGTCAACTTAAAGGGAGTGCAAGACAATGAGTCGCGGCAAATCAGAACTTTCGGAAATCGGCGAGGCGCTTGGAACGTCAGTGCTGGTTAGAGCTGATGCTAAGGCCAAAGAAATTACCGTAAAGCACAGGTCTGGAGCCGGTGCAAAGGGAAAAAGCGGCGATAAAACAGGAGCTAAGCTTAAGGCTGAACCGCAGAGACGGTCAAAAGCTCACACAAAACAGGTAGCTAAGGTCAAGGGCAAATCCTCGGCGGCAGCGACTGCTGTTCGACCGGCTAAGAAGAGGATTAAAGGGCGTGAGTCTTGGTTACTCATCACAGGCTCTGATGCATCGAGGTCTTCTAATATAGGATTGGATGGGGTGAACTTGAGTGGTTTCCCAAGCGAGGCCGAGAGAATAATCTTTACGAAGGCTCTTTCTGATATCGTGAGTCGGGATGTCGCCATGCGTGTAGATGCGGCTAAAACGATGGCTGGCATCCGCCATCCGTTGTCGGTCAGGACTCTTGCCTGCCAGATGACGCGAGAACCTTCCCCACAGGTGCGGCAGGAGTGCATTAGGTCCCTGGCGAAACTGGGGATGAAGAAAGGGCTGCCTGTAATTGCACATGCTTTGACTGATTCTGCTGCTTCGGTCCGCCTTGCTGCTGTATGGGGCTTGTATTGTCTGGCTGAAGAAGGCAGTTCTGCTGTACTGCTAAGTATGCTTTCCGATGAGGCCGAAGAAGTCCGGCGTAGAGCGGCAACGTGCATCGGCTGGCTTGGTAAAGCCGAACTTGCTGTAAAGCTGTTACCTCTTTTGGATGATAGCAGTCCTTCTGTCCGTCGGGCGGCGGCTGGGGCGATGGGTAACCTCCGTTCTCGGCAGGTAGTCTGGTCCCTTATTGAACACCTTAATGACCCTGATAAGGCGACAGGTAAGGCTATTCTTAATGCCCTGCAGGCAATCACCGGTTTGAAGATGAGCCAATCCTTTCCAAGAGATAAGAAGTCACTTCAGGGTGTAACTGCACGATGGCGCGAATGGTGGAATGAGGAGCTTTCAGTATGATGAGGTCGTGTCAGTATAATTGGGAAATGGAGTATCTGTGTCGGTACAGGTTTTCGATTAGAAGTTACGGGTACGGTTTTGAAATCTCTAAACCAAACCCGAGGAAATTAGGATTATGGGTTTAGAAGGTGCGTTTTTTGACATTGACTTATGGTCTTTGATAAAAAGCGGCGTCTTTTGAAGCCCTCGCTGACAATAAATTAAGGAGATCGTCTGATGCCAAAAAGTCGGAAACAAAGGACAAGTGGAAATAGAAGAAAACCGAGTACGAGAAGGAGAAGGATTAACCTGGACTTACCGGTCATTCCCCTTTTGGAGTCGATGGAAGAGTCCGTCGACGAGCTTGCAATGCTGCAAGTTAGCAGTGTCATGGATAGCAGCAGAAGCCAAATGGATGACTACGCCGACGTTTCCAGGGAGAGGTCCAGTATCATCTCTATTGTCAAAGGTCTCGAAGAACAGGTTGACACAGCATTTAAGTTGAAAGGTGTCCTGGAAGCTGAGCTTGATGCAGCTCAGAATCAACTGGCTGAAGAATTGGCCGACCGCGCCAAGTTAGAGGAGCAGGTCAAGTCGCTTCAACCACAGGCTGCGTTGGTGGACCAGTTACGTGAGGACATTACCTTTGCTGAGGAAGAGCGGAACAAGTATGCCAACCTGCTCGCCGATACTCAGCCACAGCTTGAGTCAGTAACTAAAGAGCGCGACGCGCTTGCCCAGGAAGTGGTCTCTGTTAAGACACATGCTCAGAAACTCGATGGCGAGAAGGTGGCCCTTGAGGCCCAGGTGATGAACCTCAAGGACAGGGTCACAGATATGAACCGTCTGTATGCCGAGCTCGATAAGGTAACCAAAGACCTCCGAAAGAAGCTTACGAGTTCCGATAAGCGGTCGGCCCATCTGTCCCTTCAGCTTGAGGAGCAGCAGGCTGCGAACAGGGAGCTGATAGAGGCGAAGGCACGCCTCGATAGCGATATACAAACATTGAGGACCAACCATAAGGCTGCCAAGAATGAGCTCAAGATGTTCCAGAAGGCCTTGCGCGACATACGCAGCGAGGCGGCTCGCTCCAGCGGGCGTGTCCGTCGGCGGTACTTAAAATCGAAGAATAAGAGATAATCCCTCTCGGGATTGAACATTCAGGTGTTAATCCCGAGATGAAGCTGGTTCTTACTCGTACCATGGGGGTGACACGGAAGCTCGTGTACGATGTATGTGGGAACATTCGCATCATCGGCAGAAACGTGGTCTCGCCGATGCCCGGTGCAAGCTGGAGAAGGCCCGTAACGAAGCGGAGCAGACGCAGTCTCAATCTTGCATCGCAGTTCCTCCGTGCCTTTTTCTAAGGACAATTTTATTACCTGGCATTGCTTTGCCGGGTTCGGCGTTTGCCTTGCACCATTTTAGTCGGTTTTGAGCGACCAACGCTCCATGCCCATTTCTCTCAACTAAGCGCAGTTGCCGGCGCTAACTTCCAGTGAACAAATGTATGAAAAACTATTGACAAAGCATCTGGTTTATTGTCTCATTTGGCTAAAATGAGATTTACAATCTGCCTTTTGGATGTTCCGGTTGTGACTTGAGTATTACTAATCTTTTTGAGGAAGCGAACACATGGTGGAGCGGATTCCTTTAACCGATATGAAGACCGGCGAGACAGGAAAAGTAGTTGAGATTTTAGCTGGAAGGGGGGTACATAATCGCTTACGGGCACTTGGGCTCAGGGACGGAGTAAAGGTCACCAAAGTAAGTGCGGCTTTTGCGCGTGGTCCGGTTGTTCTGCAGGTATATGGCGCACAGACAGCCCTGGGATTTGGGATTTCTCACAAGATTATTGTGGATGTGAAACGATGAAAAGGATATTGCTTATGGGCAATCCTAATGTGGGCAAGAGCGCCGTCTTCTCGCGCCTTACCGGAATACACGTTATTGTTTCCAATTATCCGGGTACCACGGTTGAGTTCACTCAGGGGACCATGAGAGTAGAAGGCCAAAAAGCTATTCTCGTCGATGTTCCAGGGACATACGGCTTGGAAGTGACCTCTAAAGCCGAAGAAATAGCAGTAAAGATGCTTGAGGATGGAGATGCGGTTATTAATGTTGTTGATGCCACCAATCTTGAGAGGAATCTTCATCTTACTTTACATCTGCTTGAGAAAAATATGCCCGTTATCATAGCGCTTAATATCTGGGACGATGCAAAGCATAAAGGTATCACGATTGATGTTAAGAAGATGGAGGAACTTCTGGGCGTTCCGGTAGTTCCTACCGTGGCGGTTACAGGAGAGGGGATTAAGGAGCTTGTCTCGCGTATTCCTGAGGCTTTCAGCCCTGAGATTGCTGAGCGAACTGAAGAGCAAAAATGGACAGAAGCAGGCAGGATTATTGATAAAGTTCAATCACTTCAACATCGGCATCACACAGCCCTGGAGATTATTGGTGATGCTTCGGTTAAGCCTCTGACTGGAATTCCTATGGCTATTCTGGTTATGTTTGCCGTATTTAAACTT
>Ga0114922_10004459_pt1 | contig 12965 bp, 10 predicted proteins | sample AartaG_FD_100975 | JGI IMG/M metagenome (GOLD analysis project Ga0114922, IMG submission 100975) | Deep subsurface microbial communities from Aarhus Bay to uncover new lineages of life (NeLLi) - Aarhus_00045 metaG | ecosystem: Environmental > Aquatic > Marine > Oceanic > Sediment | place... | reverse complement strand
TTTTTCGAAAATGCCGTTTTCTTCCCAAAAGAATAATATTTCTTTTTCCAGCTCCGGCAGCCTCAAACCTTTTCGATATTCTTTGAACATCGTACCTTTTAGCTGTGTATAATCAATTAGAAGAGTTCAAAAAACATTTCTGTCCCTGATAATAGGGTCTATCCGAATTAATGAATTTTGAAATCTTTTAATATATAGTCCAATTTTTTTCTTAGCAAGCAAAAAGGACGAAATATCAAGTTTGATCAATCGCCTAATACCTTTTATCCATGAACTTACGGTTAAATCGAGTCTAAATTAAAAAAAGTTTCAAACTTGTTGAAAACTATCTTAACAGGATTTATTTTGTGATCAGTGTTTAGAACGAGTCGCAGGACCTTATGTGCGAATTGAAATCGAAATGGACTTGACTCTGGTTAAAAGGCTCGAATTCTATCATATTATTGCAATTATGATTGAGAATATTTATTTTGTTAATTCGATTTGTTCTAATTGCCAATTTACTTCACAATGCAATTAAACTTTTTTTTAGAGACAAAGGAGTGCACGATGTGTCGCAATTTAATTTTAGTTATTCTCGCTCTCCTTTTATGGACGCTTTCTCCAATAGGTGCACAACAGGAATCTCAGCCAGCACTGGGCCCTCAACTGCAGAATAAGCTGGAGCAGGCTAAGGGGATGCTCCTGCAAAGCAATTTTAACGCAGCTGCGGCCCTGTTAGGGGAGATAGTGGCCCAGGATCCGAATGCGGGAGAAGCGAATTTCTTTCTCGGTTTAGCCGCAATAGGCGAAACCCAGAAGAAAGAAGCGAGGGAAAAAGCCACCGGGCATTTTCTGGATGCCGCAAAGGCCGGATACCACATTCCTTTCGGAGCATGGGAAAATTATCCGGTTAAGGCGAACGGTTATATCGAGGCTAATTGGGACGCAGCCAAAGGTTATATCAAGGATGAAGACCCCCAGAATTACAGTCTGGCGATACACCTTTTGAACAATATTATTGCCGTAGATCACAAATCCCACGATGCCAGCGAACATTTGGGCAACCTCTATGTCAAAACAGGGCAGAACAGGAAAGCCATGGATCTGTTTCAAACACTTCTGGAAGCGAATCCGGATCAGAGCGAGTCTGTCTACACGCTCGGGCTGGGATTTTTCGATATCTACAATAGAGAGATTGCGGAGGTGATCCTGTCGGATTTGTCCAGTGAAGGGCCTGAGAAAATGACTGCCCTGATGAAACTTCTGATGGCACGGGCATTTTTCGTGATCGAGGATTACCGGATTGCCAGTGTCTATTATAAGCAGTGTCTCGATGATCTTAACGAGATAGCGGCCAGGGAAATGTACCGGGATATCATGGACGTCGTGACACCTCCGGAACGGGCTGACTGGAAGCAGGTGCGGACTATCGACCAGAGAAAGAACTTTCTCCGCAAGTTCTGGAAAAGCCGCGATCCCTCGCCCACCACCGAGTACAATGAACGCCTGGTTGAGCATTACCGAAGGTTGAATTACGCTAAGCAGAATTACACCATGAAACAGACCAAAGGTTATGACGACCGCGGTATTGTCTATATCAAGCACGGCGAACCGAACGAGTTCGCCGACTTGGTTGGCAATTTCGGTATCAGGGACAACGAGACCTGGGTCTACTGGAGAAAACCTGATAATTTTATCTTCCATTTTGTCAGGAGAACCTCCTCGTACTTTATCGCCAACTCACTAATGGAGGCGGTTATTGGCAGGCCCTTCACTACCGCATTAACTGAGCGGGAGAATCCGGAAAACCCGAATGAACCGCTAACCCTGCAGGCTGAGGATTTCAGCGCTAACTGGCGAGACCTTCTCTGGAGCCGTATGGAGATCGACCCGATTTATATGCGTCTCTATAACGAAAGGGTTGATTTCGACGAATCCGATTATCTCCAAAACGAGATGATGACCAACTTCCAGATGGATGAGGCGAGGCTGGTGGAAGCGGCTCTAACCGTGGGTATAGAAAGCGAGACCTATGTGCCGGATATGGGCACGGAGCCGTTCGACTACTATTACTACACTGCTGACTTCATGGCCATGAACGCCAACAGCAACGTGAATATTTTCTATGGCATGCCGGTCTCCGAGCTGGAGTTCAAACGCGACATTATCGGGGTCAGGGTTAATTACGAAAGCACTTTCGCGGTTTTCGACCAGGAATGGAACGAGGTAGACCGGGTTTACAACCGCCGCAGTTACCAGCTCAGCCAGGAGCCGGATAAAAATAACAAAGGCCTTCTGCTGGTGGACAAGCAGACCATGAATCTGCCCCCGGGAGACTATCATTACTCGGTCAGTGTGAAAGACCTCGGCTCGAACCACCTGGGGATTTATAAGGGTGATCTAGCCGTGACTCATTACAAACTGGATGAATTCAACGTGAGCCAGATTATCGTGGCCTCCAATATTACCCCCTTCGATGGCGGGAAGCCGGGTAAGTTCACTCGCGGCAGGTATAACGTGATGCCTTTGCCCTCGCGTTCATTCACCCCGGATCAGGCGGTTTTTGTCTATTATGAAATCTACAACCTGAGCAAGTCGGACGAAGGCAAGAAAAGTTACAACGTGGATTTCACCATCGAGGCGGAAAAACTGGACCGGAATCTCGCCAACAAGATTTTCGGTTCATTCGGCAGGATGCTCAGCAGAAGCGAGGAAAAGGGAAAGATCACGCTTACCTTCGACAAAGAGGTCGACCCTGGACGAATCGACCAGATCGCCCAGGCTGAATACGTCTCTATTGATATCAGCGACTCGCCTGCAGGCGAATACAACATGACAATAGTAGTTACAGATGCGAGTACTGGGCAGAAAATTACTCGTACCAATATGTTTTTTATCACCAAACGGGACTGACTCGTGCTGATTTGTATTGCTGTAAATAAAAAACCCGGTGAACCTTTCGTTCGCCGGGTTTTTTGTACCTGCATGAATGGCTGTGTCAGGAAAGAGCCTTCAGTCCCTCTTCGATCCGGGCAAGCGCTTTCTTGATTGCATCCATTGAGGTGGCGTAACTGATTCGCAGATGGGCGTCCGCGCCGAATCCAGCCCCTGGCACCACACCGACTTTTATCTCTTCGAGCAGGTAGCTGCTCAAATCGACACTGCCGTTTATAACCTTGCCATTGGCTGATTTACCGTAATGCGCGCTGAAATCGGGGAAGGCGTAAAAGGCTCCCTTGGGTTTGACACAGGTTACGCCTTCCATTGAATTCAGGCTATCGACAATGTAAGTGCGGCGTTCATCGAAGGCTTTGACCATTATCCCCACACTGTCCTGCGGCCCGGTAAGCGCCTCGATTGTCGCCATCTGGGAGATCGAGCAGGGGTTGGAGGTTTCCTGGCTCTGAAGTTTGCCCATTGCCTTGATCACTTCCAGAGGGCCAGCGGCGTAGCCGATTCTCCAGCCGGTCATCGAATAGCTCTTGGAAACACCGTTGATCGTGATTGTCCTGGAGAAAACTTTCGGATCCAGAGAGGCGATAGAATAATGCTCGGCGCCGTCGTAAAGGATTTTTTCGTAAATTTCATCGCTGATCGTGTAGATCTCCAGTTCCCTCAGCACCTCGACCAGGGCGAGCAATTCATCCCTGGTGTAAACCATGCCGCTCGGGTTGGAAGGCGAGTTCATTATCAGGGCCTTCGTCCTGGGCGTTACAGCTTCGCGCAACTGCTCTGCGGTTAGCTTGAGCTCGTTTTCCGGCAGGGTTTCCACAATCACGGGCTTTCCACCAGCGACTTTGACCATTTCCGGGTAGCTCACCCAATAAGGAGTGGGGATGATCACTTCGTCCCCCTCATCCACCAGGGCCATGATCGCAACGAACTCCGAATGTTTCGCTCCGCAGTTCACGATTGTCTCTTCAGGTTTGTAGCTCAGACCGTTGTCCTTTTCGAACTTCTCAGCAACTGCCTTGCGAAGTGCCGGGAGACCGACTGCCGGAGTATACTTGGTTATCCCATCGTTAATCGCTTTGATCGCTGCCTGCTTGATATTATCCGGTGTGTCGAAATCCGGTTCCCCTGCGCTCATACTTATTACGTCGATCCCCTCGGCTTTCATTGCCTTGGCCTTGGCGGTAATTGCAAGGGTGATTGATTGCTCGATCCTGGAAACGCATTTAGATACCGACATAGACTGCCTCCTGAACGTTTGGGTAATTAAAAGTAATAGCCAATAATAGGGGGTAGCGTAAGTTATCAAAGGTTGCTTTCAAGCCGGCCGTGGCAGACAGAAAAGGATGGTCAGGTTTTCAAACCCAGCACATCCTGCATATCGTAAAGCCCCGGCCTGGCTTTGGCAGCAAAGCGCGTGGCAACGACCGCCCCACGCGCGAATGTGTCGCGGCTGTGAGCTTTGTGGGTGATCTCGAACCTTTCGCCAAGCCCACCGAAAACCACTGTATGTTCTCCCACGACATCGCCTGCACGTATGGAATGGATCGCGATTTGTTTGCTGTCCCGCTCGCCGGTAATCCCTATGCGGCCGTAACAGGCCACCTCGGCCAGGTCTCGCCCGAGGCTTTCGGCGATTACCTCAGCCAGGCGCTTGGCTGTGCCGCTCGGGGCGTCTTGTTTGAATCGGTGGTGGGTCTCATAAATCTCCACGTCGAAATCATCGCCCAGAACAGAGGAAACAAGGGCGGCGATCTTGAACATCAGGTTCACTCCCACGCTCATATTCGGGGCCCAGACTAGCGCGATTTTGCTTGCGGCCTGACGCAGGATCTGCGCGCCGTTTTCCGGGATGCCGGTTACTCCGCTGACCAGCGGGATACCTCTGGCCTGGCAGAGTTCAACGGTGTGGATTAGTGAATCAGGCAGGGAAAAATCTATCACCACCCCGGCATGCGAGAGCGCGGAATCCAGGTCGTCAGTGACCTTTACACCCAGAGAAGAAAGCCCGGCAGCCTCACCAGCATCCCGGCCCAGCGAGGGGTGCCCTTTGGCTTCCACTGCACCGGACAGCCGGGTATCACCGCTTTGGGCTACCGCCGCGGTGATCCTTTGTCCCATACGCCCGCAGGCACCGACAAGACAGATTTCGATCATTTGTTCAGCGTCCTTTCCTGGTCAGTTGGCAGGATAAGTCGTTATGGCGAAGGCGGGAAAAGCCTTGCCCTGGCTTGCATGGAAATCGTTCAGTGGCTTAAATCAGATTCATATCCCGCATTACAGTGAGGAGCTTTTCCTTGTTGGGGGCAGCCATCGGGCACATCGGAAGGCGGTATTCCTCCTTGATCTTGCCCAGAGCAGCTACCGCAGCCTTGACCGGGATCGGGTTGGTCTCGATAAAAAGGGCCTTGAAAAGCGGGAAAAGCTCGAAATGCATCTTTCTGGCAGTCTTGGGATCCCCGTCCAGCCAGGCGCCGGTCATTTTCGCCACCAGTTCAGGAACTACATTTGCAGCCACGGAAACCACGCCCGTTGCCCCGATCGACATCAACGGCAGTGTCAGCGAGTCATCACCGGAAAGGATAGTAATGTGGCAGAGGCTGGCGATCTGGCTTGACTGGTCGAGACTTCCCGAGGCTTCCTTGATTGCTACCACGTTCTCTATTTCACTCAATCGGGCGACAGTCCCGGGCTCGATATTTTTTCCTGTGCGGGAAGGCACGTTATAGAGAATTATCGGGATGTCCGCTGATTCGGCCACGGCCTTATAGTGCTGAAAGAGCCCTTCCTGTGTGGGCTTGTTGTAATAGGGACTTACCAGAAGAGCAGCCTCGGCGCGCATCTTTACCGCCTCCCTGGTGAGATAGATCGCCTCGGCGGTACTGTTGCTTCCCGTGCCGGCAATCACCGGGATCCTGCCCGAGGCGGCCTCGATCACCACCTGGATCACCCTCATGTGCTCGGCATGGTCCATGGTGGCACTTTCACCAGTTGTTCCGCAAGGGAGGATCGCGCTCGTGCCGTTTTCAATGTGAAAATCGACCAGCCCGCCCAGGGCTTTCTCGTCGATTTCACCGTTGCTGAAAGGAGTAACCAGTGCGACTATCGAGCCCTTGAACATGTTTCCTCCTTTATATAAGGAAAGGAAAATATACTTGTTTTCGTCACTTTGCCAGCTTTACAGCATCCCGATTAAAATTCGAACCTGACCCCACCCAGCCGTTTTGTGATTTCGGCCGCAATCCGTTTCTCCTCTTCGGGCGTTGGCGCAATAAACGTTGCGCTCAGCCGGAGGTACGGCCCTGCTGTGTGCTCCGGTACAGTGGAAATAAGGTGCTCGCGGATTAAATACTGGGAGCAGTCCTCAGCCGTGGCGAAACGCTCACCGCCGGCAATGCCTTTCGGAGTTTTCATGTAAATGTAGAAAGTCCCTTCCGGCATTCTGACCGTAAAGCCCAGTCCGGCAAAAACCTCACAGAGAAGTTTAAGCTTGCGCTCGTATTTCAGGCAGATTTCCTCGGTGAACTGCGGGTTATCCAGGCCGACAATGGCCGCTTTCTGGATTGCGGCGAACTGGCCGCTGTCCGAGTGATCCTTGACCTCGGCGAACGCTTTCATCAGCCTCTCGTTGCCACAGACAAACCCGATCCGCCAGCCTGTCATGTTGTAGGATTTAGACAGGGAGTGAAGCTCGATACCCACCTCCATTGCGCCGTCTATGGAGAGAAACGACAGCGGATTGCGACCGTAAACCAGAGCTGCATAAGCCGCGTCCTGAATAACTGCAACCTTGTGCCGGTGGGCGAATTCCACCACGCGGCTGAAAAATTCCCTGGTGGCGCACTTGCCTGTGGGGTTATTGGGATAATTCAGCACCAGCACCTTGGCTCCTCGGGCTGTTTCACCGCCTATCGAATCCAGCTCGGGAAGAAAGCAGTTCTCCTCTGTCAGCGGCAGGTTTACCACCTTTGCCCCGTACCAGTTGCTGTGAGTGCCGAAAACAGGGTAGCCCGGCACGGTCATCAGCACAACATCTCCCGGGTCGACAAGGGCGCTGGGCAGAAGCGCAAGCGCGCTTTTACTGCCTATCGAGTGATTGATCTGAGTCTGCGGATCAAGCCCCTTGACACCGAATACTTTATCCATATAACACGCGGCGGCTTCGCGGAATTCAGCTATGCCGTTGTCAGTGTATCCACGGTTTTCGGGTTTGCGGGCCTCTGCGGCCAGGGTCTCGACAATCAGCTCAGGGGTCATGCCGTCCGGTTCTCCAACCCCCAGATCGATCAGCTCGATCCCCGGAGTGGCCGCCATCGCGGCGCGCTTGGCCCGTTTAATTTTTTCGAACTTGTAGACTGTTGTATCTTTCCCGAAATCTTTCCCGCCGATCCGCTCGGCAAAAAGCTCCTGAATCAAAGGATCCGGCATCTGCAAAACTCCAGCGTGATAAAGATATTTGCTCTGACTACTCCGGCCAGCAGCCTGTGTAAACTTCCTCTGCCGGTCCGGTCATGAACACGTTTTCGCCCTCTTGCCATAGGGTTGAAAGCCAGCCTCCGTTCAACTGGATTTCGACCGTGCCAGGGGAACATCTCCCGGTCAGGATCGAGGCCACTGCCACGGAGCAGGCGCCTGTGCCGCAGGCCAGGGTTTCTCCTGATCCGCGCTCCCAGGTGCGCTGGCGCAATTTGTTTTTGCCGCGCACATTGACAAACTCGACATTCGTGCGGTTGATAAAAAGAGGGTTGTTCTCCACTGCCGGCCCGTACCGCGCAACCGGGAAATCCTCCACCGGCTCATCAAGGAAAATCACCGTGTGGGGATTGCCCATGGAAACACAGGAAATCTCGAAAGCACGGCCGTCGGCTTCTATCGTTTGCTCGATAATCCGTTTTCCCTGAAGACGTACGCCGATATCTGCCGGGGAGAACCTGGGAGGACCCATGTCCACACGCACCGCTGGCACTTTGCCGTCCTCCACCTCCAGATCGAGACTTAACAGACCGGCCCCGGTCTCTACACGCATCCTTTTTTCGACTATCTTGCCCCGTTCGTAAACGAGTTTCGCCAGGCAGCGGATAGCGTTGCCGCACATTTCCGCCTCGCTGCCGTCAGCATTGAACATCCTCATCCGGCAGTGACCGGATTTGGTTTCCGGCGGAAGAATCAGCACCAAGCCGTCTGATCCAGCACCGAAATGGCGGTCGCTCATCTTTCGGGAAAGAGAGCCGGGGTCTGCCGGCGGGGCGATGTCCAGGCAGTCGATAAAAATATAGTCGTTGCCCAGCCCGTGCATTTTAACGAATTCCAGCATCGAATTTAAATCTCCTCGCCGCGTATCAGGTCCTCGAGTGTTTCGGCTTTTCGCACTATGCGGTAAGAGTCGCCGTTGACCAGCACCTCCGCGCCCCTCGGTCTGCCGTTGTAATTGGAACTCATGGTGAAGCTGTAAGCCCCGGCGCCGTGAACGCAAAGCAGCGCACCCTCTTCTAATTTAGGCAAAAGCCTGTCTTTTGCAAGCCAGTCTCCTGTTTCGCAAATCGGGCCGACAATATCCACTTTGACTTTCGGGGAATCACTTTCGGTTACCAGGCTTACCTGATGATAGGTATTGTAAAGGCTCGGCCTGATCAAGTCATTCATTCCCGCGTCAACCACAGCGAAATTTTTCACCCCGGCCTGCTTGAGATGGATCACCCGGGTGAGCAATATACCGGCATTACCGCTGATAGAACGTCCCGGTTCGAGGATTATCTTGCAGTCCAGGGGTTTTAGGATCGGCAGAACGGCCTCGGCAAACTCGGCTGCTGTGGGCGGAGTTTCCTCGGAGTACCTGATTCCCAACCCGCCGCCGATATCGAAAAACTCCAACTCAAATCCCTCGTTGCGCAGTTGGATGAATAAGTCGGCTATTTTTGCAAAAGCTGTGACAAAAGGCTCCACCTGGGTGATCTGCGAGCCGATATGCGTGTCGATTCCGATCAGCCTGAGGTTTTCAAACTCGGCGGCTTTTGTGTAGGCCTGGAGGGCTTCATCATATGGAATGCCGAACTTAGACTCTTTTTTCCCGGTAGAGGTATATTCGTGTGTATTGCTTTCCACGTCGGGGTTGATCCGGAGGCTGATCGGGGCGGTCTTTCCGAGAGCTGCTGCCAGGCGATTGATTGCCTCCAGTTCCGGGATGCTTTCCACGTTGAAAAAAAGAATGCCGCTTTCGAGACCGTCTCGGATTTCAGCCCCGGATTTGCCCACCCCGCTGTAAACTATCCGCTCTGGGGGCACACCAGCCTTGAGTGCCCGGTAAAGCTCACCCTGGCTTACGATATCCATGCCCGCACCGTGGCTTGCCAGAAGGTTGAGCACAGCAAGGTTGGCATTGCTTTTGATTGAGTAACAGATCAGGTGATCGAGCTCCGCAAAAGCTTTATCCAGTGCAAAATATGCATTCAAAAGCGCTCGACTGCTGTAAACGAAGCAAGGCGTTCCAGCATATTGGGCGATTTCCGCAATAGAGACCTCTTCGCAAAAAAGCTCCCCATTGCGATAGGTAAATTCCGTCATTTCCACTCCCAGACAATTTATCGGATATAAAAAACCGCTGTCCAATATGGCTGGCCAGCGGATTGCTATGAAAGGGCTATTTCGGTCCTCGCTGTCTTTTGTGCCCTCAATTTTTCAAGGACACAGCAGTAATCTTAACAAAACAGGCAATTCCAGTAACGACAGCTCTGGTCGGAACCTCAAATGAATGGTTCAGTATCCCCGCTCATGCGATTCAACACAGTCCAGCAACGATAACAAGCCGGATTTTATGTGTTCGGTCTTCTGCTAACTGCTTCAAGCAAGGCCAGGAAGCGGCAAATGGTGAGTCCGGTAACAAAGGTATCCTGGTAATGGGTTGCTTGTTTAAGGAATGAGATGATGATAAAAATAAATTCCGAGCTGTAAAACACAATACTTAATGGACCGCATTGACGTCCAAACCGGAAACTCACAAATCCAAAAGTAAATAGAAATTGCCTAAGAGGTTTTACGATTACTGCAAAAGACAATATCCGTTCGCTATCAGGTTCTAGCCTGACAAGATGCCGCCGGCTTTGCCGATCTCAGTCATAATCATTTTCGTAATCGTCAATATCTTCAATTTTTTCTTCTAAGTACTCTTCCGTGTCTAATTCGTCCTCCTCGTCGTCGAGTTCATCATCGAGCAATTCTTCTTCCAAATCCTCATCTTCGAATTCATCGAAATCATCGAACTCTTCTTCCAGGGAATCATCGCCGTATGAAAAACTGTTCATCGCCCCTCCAAGTAGCGTGTCAAGAAAAAGGAAAGTTGTCAAGAGACCACATAACTCTCTGCAAATAAGAAGGTTACGGCAACAAAAAGATCGTCCTAAAAAAAGTCGACTTATACTATTAAAAAAAGTATTAGCTGTCAAGAGTGAAAAGGGAAAAAACAACAGCGGTTTACAATGACTATTAAGATATCGTATCTCTACAGAGCCATTGATTATCTGGAAGGGTTCATTGAGAGATTTGGCGGCCGACATAGACCGTGAAGCGTTTAAACTCCCAGCCATTGGCGGTCATGCCAACTCCGATGGTATATGCCCAGGCCATTGCCGTGATTGTGAATTCGTTTTTTCCCTGCGACAGTTTGTCGGAAGTGATCGACTCTCCCGCGGAATTTTCTATCCTGGTCGAGTCCGTGAGCACTACCGTAGCGTTCGACACGTACATGCGCTTGTGAAGCTCATCAATACTTTTGATAAAGCCCACCAGGTCTGGGGCAGGATCCTGGGGCGGGGCGGCAGTATCAAACCGTCGCACGGTCATGGCATACATAAAGCGGCCCGGAGCGAGTACCTCTCCATAAACAGCGACATTATCCCCGATGTGGAATGAGTCAACGCGGCTCAGCGGAATCCTGAAAAGAACTGATGAGTCGGCGGAGAACTCGGTCTCGTGAACCTCACTCGCCTGACGGCCACCCTCAGTCCAGCCTACCACCAGTTTCAGCCGGCCCATATAGAAATGCTTCTTATAGGGAAGATCCACGAAAGTTACTCTCGCCTCTAAATTAAGCGAATCAGCCTCCTCCGGCAGGAACACGACCTGCGGTCCGACATTTTCTATCTCCACATCGATATAAAGGTTGAGACTGTCCGTGGTAGTGTCATCACGGGCCACGGCGAGCTGCGGAAAGGGAGCCGGGCTGCCGGGCTGAACTTTGAGCCTGATGTCAAAGGAGAGACTGGAAGCGGCCTGCAAAGTCCCATCATCCGGCTGATTCTCTCTGTCAGTGGGGGAGAAAAGGTTGTTCGAAATCCGCGAGTCGCTGCAGCCGAATAGCAGAATCAGGGCAATGAGGGGAAAAAAATGCAGAGTTTGGCGGACTATTTTTATTATCGATTCTGACATAAACAGTTCATAGGGTGAGTAAATCTGGAATTGCAAAAAAGGCGATATTAGTGTCAACAGCGTGCTTGCAAATACTATACCAGGAGAGAAATTTTTTAGAGAAAAATACTTGACAGAAACCGGAAAATGATTTACAATAAATCAACCATTTAGTTAAACTGAACGGTTGGTTAATATTAATCTTTATATATTCGAGAGCTGCAAAGACAGAGATGGTGCAGTGGCTGAGTCGCTAACTTTGAATGCCAAAAAGTTATTTTAATTAAATGTGGGGTGAGTAATGATTACCGACAAAGAAAAAACCGATCAGAAACTGAGCACTCAGCAGAAGATTCTAAATGCGGCAAGGGAAGAGTTTATCGAACGGGGCTACGAAGGAGCACGCATCCAGCGAATTGCCGATAACAGCGGGGCCAACAAGGCGATGATCTACTACTATTTTACCAGTAAAAAAGAACTCTACAGACGGGTAATCACCAATGTGTTTGGTGGGGCTCTGGGGCAAATCAGGGGAATTTTCGAAGTGGAAATGTCCGTGGAGGAAAAAGTCAAAGCCCTGGTCGATTTTTATGTGAGTTTCTACAGATCGAATACTGGATTTGTTCGCCTGATGCTAAGGGAGATTGCCAGCAATTCCCCCGTTCTTACCGAGGTTCTGGAGGAATTGAAAGATACGATCAAAGGATACGATTATCCGGGTGCAGTAGAGACCAGGCTCCTGGGAATTGACTCGGGGAGTAAGGTCCGGGATATTGATCCAAGACATACGATGATGTCTCTTGTTTCGATGTGCGTCGGTTTTTTTATTTTCCGCCCGGTGGCCTCAGCAATTCTCTCCCTTTCTCCGGAGGAAGCCAAAAGGTTCGCAGCCGAGCGTTCAGAGCACATTTCAGACCTTCTGTTGCACGGAATATTAAAAAGCTGAAAAAGGAGGCTCCAGGTGAGGAGTTTGCCGCGAAAAGTTCAACTTGTTTTATCTTTCTTGTTCGCAGGGATGTACTTTGCTTTTCCCCTTCAGGCCGGGGAACTGGGGCTCTGGGATTGCGTTAGGCTGGCGGTTACCAGACACGCGGTGGCAAAGGCGGGCAACTGGAGGGTTGTGCAGGCCCAGGCCTCTGTGGATGAGGACCGGACCGCGTTCAAGCCCGAGTTGTCTTTTGGGGCGCATTATGTGGCCAGAAGTTACGTGCCGGAGATTCCCATTCCAACCGGTCCGATACCGCTGGGAGACCATCACGACGCTGGTTTTACCGTGGAAGCCGGGCACCTTCTGTATGACTGGGACAGGAGGAAAAACAGGCTCGAGGCGGATTTAAAGCTCAAAAAGGCGAACCTTCAGTCTCTCCGGGCACTGCGCGAGACCCTGGCGCTCGAGGCCGGCACCGGCTACCTTCGCCTCCTGGCCGCCCGGCGCGAACAGAAAATAGCCGAACGTTCTGTAGAAATCGCTCGGACGCACCATGAACACCTGCTTGCCTTTCACCGTTCCGGTTTGACCACCTGGGACGAGGTGCTCAAGGCTCAGGTGCACCTGGAACAGTTACGTGTGATGTTAAGCCGCAGTTCGAACCAGGTCAGGCTGGCCCGCGCAGATCTTCTCCAGCGCATCA
>Ga0114922_10004458_pt1 | contig 12969 bp, 11 predicted proteins | sample AartaG_FD_100975 | JGI IMG/M metagenome (GOLD analysis project Ga0114922, IMG submission 100975) | Deep subsurface microbial communities from Aarhus Bay to uncover new lineages of life (NeLLi) - Aarhus_00045 metaG | ecosystem: Environmental > Aquatic > Marine > Oceanic > Sediment | place... | reverse complement strand
GATGCCGCCGACACCTCCGGACAGGCTGGTGCCGCCGATGATCACCGCGGCAATGGCGTTGAGCTCCATACCCACACCGAAGGCGGAATTCGTGAAATTCAACCTGGCCACGATGATGATCGCCGAAATCGCGGCAACCAAGCCACCTATCGTGTAGTAGATGACATAGTATTTCTTCACGGGTACGCCGGCCAGTCGGGAAACCTCGTTGCTGCCGCCGATGGCATAGCAGTTGAAACCGATCTTGGTACGAGAGAGGAAGATGTATACCAGCAGAAAGGTCACCGCCATGATGCTGATGGGAATCAAGTATCCCTTCCCGATCATCTTGAAAGATTCGGGGAAGCGGGACATATCCTGATTCATACCCAGAATCTCGGCCAGACCACGAAAAGCCTTCATCATGCCCAGGGTACCGATGAAGGCTGGAATACCGGTGCCGACGATTATTGCGCCATTGAAGGCACCGCAGGCAGCTCCTATAGCCAGGCCGAACAGCACTACCAGGCCTACGGGGATGCCGGCGATAAGCATTCTTCCGGTACAGACGGCCACCAGACAAAACAGGGATCCGATCGACAGGTCCAATCCGCCGGAGATCAGCACAACTGTCGGCCCGGCGGCCAGTGTGCCTAGAATCACCGCCTGGGTGAGAATGGTCTTAGCCGTGTCGAAGGTTCGAAAGGTCGCGGAGAGAACCACAAAAATCAGATAGATGAATACCAGTCCGAATAGCGGCTGAATACTCTGCATCACCCTGGATCTTGTTCCTCTGCTTGCTACCATACTCTATATCTCCATCACTGTTTTGCGAGCTGCGGTTGTTTTCATTTCTCGGCCCCGATCGCCGTCCTCAGGATATCCTCTTCGGTGGCTTCCCCCCGCTGGAACTCTTTGGTGATCCTGCCGTGGTACAGAACGATGGTTCTGTGCCCCATCTCCACCGCCTCCTGATAATCCGAGGTGAGCATGAGAATCCCGATCCCCTGCTCGAGCAGCTCATTCATCAGGGAGTACACCTCCTCCTTACCACGGATATCGATTCCCCGAGTCGGCTCATCAAACACGAGCACCTTGCTCTGGGTGCCGAGCCATTTAGCCACCACCGCCTTCTGCTGGTTTCCGCCGGAGAGCTGATTCGCTTTGGTCTCCCTACTGGGTGCTTTTATATTCAGTTTCTTCATGAACTGGTCACATTCGCTGGTAATGGCTCTATGATCGATGAACCCCAACTTGGACAAGCGCGCGGAGCTGGGAAGACCGTAGTTATCGCGTATGCTGTGCACCAGGATAAGCCCCAGAGCCTTTCTGTCTTCGGCGAGATAAGCCAAGCCCGCTTCTATCGTTCGTTTCGGCGTCGAGAAGTTGATCCTTTTGCCGTCGATATAAACCTCCCCGGCGTCGCAGGGATCGATACCGCAGATCGCCCTCCCCAGTTCCGTTTTGCCGGCTCCCATGAGCCCGGTGACACTGACGATCTCACCCTTTCTGACGTTCAGGGATATTCCGTTCAACTTGTTTCCTTGACGTATGTCCTCGATCCGCAGCGCCTCCTTGACTTGAGGTTCTACTATCTGGGGATACTGGTTTTCAATCTTGCGCCCGATCATCCTTTCGATGATCTGGTCCAGGGTAATCTCGGCTACCCGATAGGTACCCTCAGTCTCCCCGTCCCGCAGGATGGTTACCCTATCACCCAACTCGTGGACCTCCGCATAGCGATGGGAGATATAGATGAATCCCACACTGTGACTTCGTTTCAATTCGTGGATGACCGAAAACAGATTTTGACGGGAACGGTCCTCCAGAACATCGGTGGGTTCGTCCAGCACCAGTACTTGTGCGTCCTTTATCAGAGCCCTGGCGATTTCCACCAATTTCTGCTGGGTCACGCTCAGGGTGCTTACGATGGCATAAGGATCCAGATCCATGTGAAATTTTTCTAAAAAAAAGGCGGCTTTGTCGTACAGATCTTTGATCTTGACAAAACCAAGGGCGCGGGGTTCCATTCCGAGGAACATGTTGCGGGCAATGTCCAGTTGGGGAACCAGGTTGAGCTCTTGATAGATGAAGCTCAAGCCCAGGTGCAGCGAATCCGCGGGGCTGTGGATGGTTGCCGGTTCTCCCCGAACGAATATCTCCCCCTCATCCTTGGTATAGGCACCGCTTAGAATCTTGATCAGGGTGCTTTTTCCGGCCCCGTTTTCGCCGAGGAGCATATGCACCTCTCCCGGCAGAAGTGAAAAATCCACCTGGTCGAGGGCAAGCACTCCTGGAAATCGCTTTACGATCCCTCTCATCTCAACAAGGGGTACATTGGCAGGTTCGGTTCGCATAACTCAAGAACCTCAGTTTTAGATTTATACCACGCCTGTAAAAGATTTGTCAACAACACTTGCTGAAAAAAAAGTATAACGATATACTGTTCTTCATGCCCCGTAGGCCGACACTAAAACAAGTCGCAGAGAAAGCCGGTGTGTCTTTAGGCATGGCCGGCAGGGTACTCGGTAATTACGGCTATTACAGCGAATCTACAAAAAAGAAGGTTGTGGATGCGGCAAAGGCAATAAACTATTCCCCAAATGTTATTGCCCGGTCACTCAGAACCCGCCTTACAAAGACGATCGGGGTACTCATCTCCGATATCACTACTTTCTTCTGGACGACTCTGGTGCGGGGAATACAGGACAAAGCCGGAAAAGAAGGATTCAGCGTCATCCTCTGCAACAGCGATGAGGAATCGGAAAACGAGCAACTGTATTTGTCCACGCTTTTTGAGAGAAACGTCGACGGGCTGATCGTGTCCCCAACTCCGCACAATCATTCCTACCTCAAGAAACTCGCCCGCGGGATGGTGCCCATCGTTCTGGTGGACAGAAGGGTGAAGGGCCTGCGGGTACCGACCATAAAGACAGACAATCAGGCAGGATCGTACGAAGCTGTCAACCACCTGATCGCTCTCGGGCACGACCGGATCGCCGTCATCACCGGCATTCCGGGTGTTGAGACCAGCGAAGACCGCTTCGCCGGATACCGCCAGGCCCTGCAGGAGAAGGGTATACCCCTTCGCAAGACCTTGATCAAGGAAGGTAACTACCAGAAGGACCAGGCTTTTTCCGTCACCAAGGAGCTTCTGCGGATGAAGAGACCCCCTAGTGCGATATTCGTCTGCAATGAGCCCATGGTCAGCGGCTGTATCCTGGCCCTAAAGGACAGCGGCCTGCACATCCCTGAAGACATAGCCGTTATCGGATTCGACGATCCGGTCTGGGCTTCCTATACGGACCCCCCCCTTACTACCGTCAGCCAGCCGAGCTATACCATGGGCATCCTCGCCTTTGATTATATCCTGGCTCAGATTTCAAACAACAGGAAAGACCGCAAATACCTCGAAGATGTCATCCTCAAGCCTACACTGGTCATCCGGGAATCCTGTGGAACCGGACTGAAGGATCATGAAGTTCACCCTGCACAGAAGAACCCGTAAGCTCGCTTTCGATAGCCGGGGACGGCGGACCTGGAAACCATCGGAAGTTGTATCGGAGGTTTCGGCCAAGTCGCTGGCCGTAATCGTATGTGACATGTGGGACCGCCACTGGTGCCGCAGCGCCTCCGAACGGGTTCAAGACATGGCGCCGAGAATGAACGATATCTTAAAGACGGCAAGGACTAGAGGCGTACTGATCGTGCACGCTCCTTCCGAGACTATGGAGTACTACGAGGGAACGCCGGCCCGCCTCAGAGCTGTCCAAACCCCGCCCATCGCTCCACCCTCAGAACTGCCCCATGACGACCCGGCCCTGCCCATAGACGATACCGACGGCGGGTGTGACAGCGGCGACAATCTCGGTGAGGTGAACGAACGCGTTTGGACTCGCCAGCATCCGGCAATCTTCATAGACCAAAATCGGGATGTAATCAGCGACGAAGGCGTCCAAATCTACAGCATACTGAAGGAACGGGGAATCAACCAGGTTGTGATCATGGGCGTACACACCAATATGTGCGTCCTGAACCGATCCTTCGGAATAAAGCAGCTGACCCGATGGGGTGTTGACGTCACGCTGTGCCGCGACCTCACCGACAGTATGTATAATCCGGGGAGGCCTCCTTATGTCGACCATAAAACGGGTACAGACTTGGTTGTGGATTACATCGAATCCCACTGGTGCCCAACGATACACAGCGGAGATCTTGTAGAATCCCACCTCATATCGTCGTAGTCTTTTTAGAATCCGCGCAGGTTGGTACTGGAACGGCCCACCAGACCATCCTTGGGCGCACGCCTCAATACGAGGTATTCCAGGCCGTGCTCCCTGCAAAAGGCCTGCTTCTCCGGCTTGTCCCCGTCCTCGTTCACCACATAAAGGTCCGCCTTGAGCGCCAGTATCTCCGGCTCCGCGTCCATCCAGCCCCTTCCGGAGGAAATCATCGCCCTAGTGACATAGCGGACAGATCCCACCAGGTAACACCGTTCGGCCTCCGGAAACAGCGGATGCCCTTCGCCCTTGAGCAGGCGAACATTTTCATCGTGTCCGACCACGATGTACAAATCTCCGTACTCAGAGGCTTCCTCGAAAAAACGAACATGCCCGGAATGAAACCAGTCGTAGCAGCCGGTAAGCACGACTTTCTTTCTAGGGTTTTCTCCTCGCTTGTCGGTTACAGCGTCGTGCTCGGGGAAGCCGGCCAAGTCACCGATGTCAAGAACTCGGTACTCGAAACCACGGCTTGCGCAGAAAGCGGCCCTGGCCGGATTTTCTTCAGTGTCCAGCCAAAGGTCGGGATCGACCCTCAGTAGCAGAGATTCGGGTAGGGCATCTGGATTATCCATATCATCAGCAACAGTCACCCCCTCTACGTAACGGTCTGTCTGGACCAGATAGTGCCGTTCGGCTACCGGAAATTTGGGAGGTCTGCCTGTAACGGAAGAGACCATCTCATCAGACCAGAGAAACACATGTACCCTGCCCAGACGATGAGCCTCGTGCAACAGACGAACATGGCCCGAGCGGAAGTCATCGAAGCTTCCGGCTACCAATATCCGTTTCAATCACCGGCCCCCTTGGGCAGTCCTTACCGAAACAGAAATAGAGCCGGGCACCGGTTCTTCCGAGGCCACGTGCAGATACCCGCCCCCGCAACCGGAGTACATCGCTCCCTCGTACCGTCTCTGGTAGTGCTGTAAAATCTCCAGCAGATCGACATTTAAAGCCGGATGCCTCACCACGTTGGGAAGGATTGTTTCCCAGCACAGCATACACTCGTTCATCGAAGCACCGAGTGCTTCGATGTCCCTGTCAACGATGGCCTGGTAGCAGTCCTTCCCCGTCTGCCCGAGCCTGCGGATCCACTGCGGATCGAGGTTCTTGACCCCGAGAGGATCATACCCGTCCGGACGTTGGACAACAGGCACCATCTTGATGACTCTCTCGAGCCAGCGAGCCACGGCAGGGTCGTTATTGGACTCAATATGAACGGGGAAGATCCCCCCCTCGTGGTTGAAGTCATAATCCAGCCGATTGGCTCCGGGGTAGATCAAACCGATCATATCCTGAGAACCCGAGGGTTCCGCTTTATCCTTGTTCTCCTCTTCGTACAGCTCTCGAACCAACTCCGCCGGATCTCGATCGGGCAACTGTCCGTTCCACAGGTCCACCGCAACTTTACGTGTGCTCGTGGCCATACCGCTGCGATCGAGAACGCGAAAAGTCGGTTCCAGGGCTACCACGACCATGGAACCCGGCGGGCTCGGATTGTGCTTGGAAACAAAGGGCTGGTCGATCCAACCCCCGGCTAAAGCCATTCGATTGGGAATAGTTCCGATGATTTCGGAAATGCCTGTCTTCACCGCTCTTTCACTCGTAATGATCCCGGATTGTTTCCATGGTGAGGGTCTCCCACTCCCACAGTCTCTCTGGTTTATAGCTTACCGTGGAAATGTCTTTCATAATGAACTCGATATGACAGGCCCTCCCGGACAACTGAAGGACGCCATGGATCTCCTGTTTGGCTCTCTCGGGATTCCAGCGCTCCTCGGCGAATATGGCCGGGCTGGGTTTCACACTCAGCACGTAGTCCGAGCCCGCTTCTTTAATCACCCGCTTCATATCGTTCCATGGACTGACGGATAACTTCCGCAGATTGGCTACCTTTCTCAGCAGAGACATCTTTCTGTCCAGAGGCTCGCAGCAGCCATAGTAGGTCAATCCCCACCGTTCGAGCCATTTCAGATCATGCTCAATCGCGAACTCCCAATGCATCTCAGGAGATACATCTGAGAAAATCTGAGCATTGGAACAACCCCACATATTCTTGGGCTGGACCCGGTCTGGATCGTACTCACGGCCGGGAAGCTCGCCGGTATAACCGTACCCCCCGGAGCCTATTCTGATATTCCTACAATCCAGCGAGAGAAGGTTCTGCTCTTCGAATTGATCCAGCTCGATCATCCAGGCCTGGACCATGCGCTCGACCGCATCGTGGACCAGCCGAGGTCGGGCGATCAGATCTATCATCGCCTCCTGGATTCCCCACCAGCGGATCAGATAATCCCAGGGACTGAACCAGATATGGGTCTGACCGACCCTTTGGACGGGAATAATGTCCCTGTACAGATCGGACATTACCTCAAAGGCCAATTCGGTCGTCTCCGCATAGTGGGTGACGACAGGCATCTTGATTTTATCCAGATCCTCGAGTTCGCTTATCTGGACGTTGAAGTGGCGAGACACGATGTCACTCGACTCATCCGTGCTGGCAATATCCACGTCTTCATGGATGCCGAAATCAGTACTGTGGATCGCCAGGGGGCATTCGATGAAGTCGCTCACCACCATGTCTGCGGGCATATGCTTCCACTGGTAGATCTCTTTGCGCAGCCGATCCTCCAACTCACGCGCCCACGGGTCTTCGCACCGAAGGGTGAGCTCTTCGTTGACATTCATCTCATGCCAGGGAATCTCGTTGATCCACACCATGGGCCGCACCGATTCCAGGTCATTCAGCTTCCGCCAGAGAGCGGCCTTCTCTCGGTGCACCGGGAGGGCGGCGATCCCGGCAAGCTCCCCCCCAAGATTTTTCAGAGTATCCTTTTCCCCGGCCGAGAGATCGATAGTGTCAATCAGAGAAGGTGCAGTATAGCTGCCCGGGTCGTGTAACATACCTTACTCCTTCAACTGATCGTTCGTCTGCCCGCTTTGCGATCTGCGTACTGCTGATCAATCCAGTGATACGTTTTCTCCATTCCCTCCCGCAGGGGAGTGGTCGGCTCCCAACCCAGAATTTTCTTTATAAATATATTGTCGCTGTTCCGTCCAGCTACTCCTCGAGGAGCGTCCAACTTGTAACTGCGCTTCAGCTTCACCCCGCCTATCTCTTCCACCAAGTCTACCAGCTCGTTGATGGATACCAGCTGACTCGAACCCAGGTTGATCGGAGTTGCGATAAGATCATCGCAGTGCATGATCATGTCGATTCCTTTGGTGCAGTCATCGATGTACATAAAGCTGCGGGTCTGCTTTCCGTCCCCCCAGATTTCGATCACACCACTCCCGGCGTCCTTGGCCTGGATGACCTTGCGACAGAGGGCGGCCGGGGCTTTCTCCCGCCCGCCATCCCAGGTGCCGAACGGGCCGTAGACGTTGTGGAAACGGGCGATGAAGGTCTTCAATCCGCGCTCTGCCCAGTATTCCTGACAGAATATCTCCGACATCAGCTTCTCCCAACCGTACCCTCTTTCGGCCATGGCCGGGTAGGCGTCGCTTTCCTTCAGGGCTCGAACATTCGGGTCCTCCTGAAGCTCGGTGTTGTACGCGCAGGCAGAGGAGGAGAAGAAGTAACGATCAACTCCCGCCCAATATGAGGCTTCAATCAGGTGGGTATTGATCAAAATACTGCGTAGACACTCCACCCGGAACTTCTCGATGAAGCCCATGCCACCCATGTCTGCGGCTAGATTGTAGACCTCGGCGGCACCCTCAACGGCCCGCCTGCAGTTATCCTTTTCGCTGAGATCCATGGACAGGGACTCAACTCCCGAATGCCTTTGGTACCACTCCGGAAGAGGTTTTTTGTCTACGGCACGAATATTGGAAAAGCCCTTCTCCTGGAAGTACTTCACCAACCGCCCGGCGATGAATCCCCCCGCCCCGGTTATGACTATCAAATCTTGTTGATTCATACTCCACTCCTTTACCGGCGATTTAGTGGTTTGATCGTTTCAGCTATATGATAACAAAAACAACCTGTACCGCAATACTCAAAATGCGTATAATTACTAATATATTGCGCAACCTACCGGTTTCACCGCTTGTATATGTCTGGATGGGGGCAATGAAAAAGGCTGACAAACAACGGCCGGAGACGAACATAGCCCTGTTCATGGGTCTGAACGACACTTATGAACACGGAATAACTCGGGGAGTTACCAGATATGCGAAAAACCATCCGAACTGGCGCCTCTACGGATACGGCTGGATGTTTCGTCCGTTGGAAGCTGTTGAGTTCTGGGAGGGTGACGGAATTATAGCCCGTATCGAATCTCCCGAGGATGCAGAGCGCCTGGCGGCTCTTCAGATTCCTGTAGTTGACGTGGCCGGAGCGTATCTTCACCCTGGATTTCATCAGGTGAACAACAATGACGACCTGACGGGGCGCATGGCAGGTGACCACCTGCTGTCTCGCGGATTTAGACATTTCGCCTTCTGCGGTGTGAAAGGGGTAGGCTGGTCGGAGAAACGAAAAGCCGGTTTTATCGCTGCTCTGGGTACGACTGCAGCTAGTGTACCGGTCTTTGAAGAATCCCTTCCCTGGTGGGAGCAGCTGGAAAACTCTGAACATCTCAACGACTGGCTATCGGAGCTGGAATACCCTGTCGGTGTTTTTGCCTGTAACGATACCGCCGGATTAAAGCTCACCGAGTTGTGCGGAAAACTCGCGGTGGAAGTACCGGAGGCAGTGGCCATCCTTGGAGTAGACAACGAAGACGTATTGTGCGAAATGGCAGCAACCACCCTATCCAGCATCGCCCTGGACTGCGAGACCATTGGATATCGGGCTGCATCTGTGCTGGATCGATTGCTGAATACAGCAGATACACCTTCACGAACCGATACGCCATTGCAGGTTCCACCTCTGCAGATCATTGTCCGTGAATCAACGCAAATATTTACCTGCGAGGACCCGCTCGTCGAGCAGGCGGTGAGATACATCCGCACTCATGCCTCAGCGCCCATCAGGGTGCCCGACGTTCTCTCCCAGGTAGTAACGTCCAGGCGGAACCTGGAAAAACGATTCCGTTTTCAGATGGGACACACCCTGCACGAAGAGATAATCAAAGCCCGATTGGAGTATTCTAAGGTTCTCCTGCGAAACTCCAACGCCACCGTTGCTTCGATAGCAGAGGAAAGCGGATTCCAAACCCTACAGAGGTTTCATGCCGTGTTCAAGATGCGGGAAAGCACAACTCCGGCCAAGTATAGGGCTTCTATCCATACAGGTCGTGGCCTATCGTAGTGGCGGAGCATTCTTAAGGCACACACAGGATCTCCCCAACTCCTCAATCATCCTTCCAGCGATAGTGGTGATGGGGTGCCGCTAACCCTCCCCTCAGTAGCTCCAAGTACTCGCTCCGCGGAACTTCGACCGCCCCCAGACTGAGGATATGGGGAGTAACCTGCTGGCAATCGATCATCAGGAAGTTGTGCCGCTTCAACCAACGGCAGAGGTGGTGGAGAGCAACCTTTGAGGCGCTGGGCTGCAAGGAAAACATGGATTCACCGAAGAACACCCTTCCCAGGGTCAACCCGTACAATCCGCCGCAGAGCTTTCCCTCACGATACACAGAAACGCAGTGAGTAATGTACTTTCCGTGGTGCAGCTCGGTGTACGCCTCGAAGAAGCCACTGTCGATCCAGCTGCCGTCCTGGCGGGCTCTCGGCACCGTACCGCAGAGGTATACCACCTTTTCGAAATCCTGATCGAAGCGGGCTTCAAATTGCCCCTGCTTCAGGGCACGGCTTAAACGCTTGGAAACGTGTAGGCGATCGGGATACAACACGGGCCGTGGATCGGTTGAAAACCACATGATCGGCGGTCCATTGAACCAGGGGAAGATTCCCTTGCTGTAAGCTTCGACGAGCACTGCTTGAGATAGTTCTCCGCCTACGGCGATCAACCCGTTCTCATCAGGTTGGAGGGAATCCGGAAATACCGGATCGGTGTTGGGATCGACGATATGGGGCAGGATCAGAGAGCTTCCTCCAGTGCCGATTCAGCTGTGCTTGGAAGTTCTATCACCTTGTGCCGGGAGGTTTCACCGGAAACGATCTCGATCTCCGATTTTGATATCGACAGTGCCTTGGCCAGGAATCTCAGCAGCTCTTTATTGGCTTCCCCTTTCGTGGCCGGCGCCTGGACTCGGATGACCAGCTCGCCGTTTCGTACACCGACGATTTGGTTCCGCCCTGCCTTCGGGAAGGCCTTTACCTTGAGAATTATTCTTTTCTCCCTGATCGTGAAGGGCAACTGCTCAGCCGACATTGTGGTTCTGATTTCCTTTGAAGTCTCCACGAACACGATAGGTGGATTGCCACCGCTTTTTCAAGGTCTTTTCTTGGGAAGGTGAATCCTGCCGGTGACGATCCCAAAGTGCTGAGACACCTGATGCGACAGCCTTGTCTAAACGGCAACCTTCTATCATATTAGAGCCATGCAGAGCTGATTATTTCAAGGAGGAACCGATGCCCGCTGTTGAAATTCGGAAAAACGTCTACTGGATCGGTGTAAACGACAGAACTACAGATCTCTTCGAAGGAATTTGGCCGATCGAAGAGGAGGGAGTATCCTACAACTCCTACCTGATTCTCGACAAGAAGAAGGTGCTGATCGACCTGTCCAAAGCACTGAAGACCGACGAGTTCTTCAGCCAGATCCAGGACCTGGCTCCGATTCAGGATCTGGAATATATAGTGATGAATCACCTGGAGCCCGACCACACGGGTGTCTTGAAAACTTTTCTGCAGATCAATCCTAAAGCAACGATCCTCGGCACACCCAAGATGAAGGAACTTTTGGCCAATTTTTACGGGATAACGGAAAATTTCCAGGTTGTTCAGGACGGAGAAAGCCTGGACATCGGCAGCCGAACGCTGCAGTTTTTCCACACACCCTTTGTTCACTGGCCGGAAACCATGATGACCTATGATAGTGCGGAGAAGATCCTGTTCTCCTGCGACGGCTTCGGCGGCTACGGGGCTTTAGTCGGGACGATCTTCGATGACGAGTGCAAGAACCTGCGGTTCTACGAGCAGGAGTCGCTGCGTTACTACGTGAACATCGTGGCCAAGTTCAGCAAGCCTACCCTCAATGCGATCGGAAAGCTGGCGGGAATCGAAGTCAAAGTAATCGCGCCGTCCCACGGGCTCATCTGGAGGAGCAATCCGGGACGAATTATCGAACTGTACAAGAAGTGGGCCGAATACGCTTCCGGACCGACCGAGCCCGGAATTACTCTGGTCTACGGCTCGATGTACGGAAACACGGAACGGGTGATGGACGTGGTTGCCCAGGGAATCACCAAGGCGGGAGTTCCCCTGCAGATATTCGATGCCGCCCGCACCCATGTCAGCTACATCCTGCCGGCTCTCTGGGTCAATCGGGGAGTCGTGATCGGAGCGCCCACCTACGAAGGGGCGTTGTTCCCCCCTGTCATGGACGTGCTGAACCATGCCGCGGTGAAGCGAATCCTTAACAAGAAGGCTGTGATGTTCGGAAGTTACGGCTGGAGCGGCGGGGCCCTCCGCAATATCAAACAGATCATTGAGCCGATAAAATGGGAGCTCGAGGATTCCTTTGAGTTCCACGGCAGCCCGACAAAAGAAGATCTCGAAAGAGCCCGGTCTTTTGGACAAAAATTCGCCGAACAGATCAAAAACAGCGGTTGATCCAACAACACAGACGGTGAAGATTCTCCGCGGGTGAAAGCGGGGAGGGAGGGGATGTGACCGTCGAGATATTGTTCACTCTGATCGGGGGACTTGGACTGTTTTTCCTCGGCATGAGGACTATGTCCGACGCCTTGCGGAAAGTCGCGGGAGACAGCTTCAAGAAGACCCTTGATATCATTACAAAGAGACCGATTTTCGGACTGCTGATCGGAACCTTTGTTACCGCCCTGATCCAAAGCTCCAGCGCCACAACGGTCATGACCGTCGGTTTCGTAAATGCCGGGTTGCTAACCCTGCGGCAGGCGATCTCCATAGTCCTGGGGGCCAACATTGGAACCACCCTGACTGCCTGGCTCGTCTCTTTTCTCGCCGTGTTTAAAATCACCCGCTACGCCCTGCCTGCGATCGGAATCGGGTTTTTCCTGACCATGCTGGGAAAGAGACAAAAGGTCCAGAGGTGGGGTCAGCTGATCCTGGGATTCGGGCTCTTGTTCGTGGGACTGGGTTTCATCAAGGACGCCTTCGGCCCGCTGCAGGAACGGGCCATCTTGAGAGATTTTATTGTGCGCTTCGGCTCCTACCCGGGTCTCGGCATCCTGATCGGGATGTTGGTCACGATCGTCCTTCAAAGTTCCTCCGCCACTATTGCTCTGCTCCAGATCCTCGCTTTTTCCGGGCTGATCGACTTCCATATCGCCATCCCGATCATCCTTGGAGAAAATATCGGAACAACCATCACCGCCGAGTTGGCCGCCCTTGGGACAAATCTCAATGCCCGCCGCACCGCCCGGTCTCACGCGCTGTTGAACATATTCGGAGTACTCTACATGGCTGTTCCCGTCTATCTAGGCTGGTACGGGCGGCTGATCGAAGCGCTCATCCCCGGACCGGTGACCCGGGGCAACATCATGGTCCATATTGCCTTGGCCCACACCGTCTTCAACGTAATCAATTCGGTCTGCGTATTTCTGCCCCTGGTGCGGGTGTTGGAAAAAGCGGCGGTCAGGCTGACTCCGAGCAG
>Ga0114922_10004456_pt1 | contig 12970 bp, 12 predicted proteins | sample AartaG_FD_100975 | JGI IMG/M metagenome (GOLD analysis project Ga0114922, IMG submission 100975) | Deep subsurface microbial communities from Aarhus Bay to uncover new lineages of life (NeLLi) - Aarhus_00045 metaG | ecosystem: Environmental > Aquatic > Marine > Oceanic > Sediment | place... | reverse complement strand
TGTTATGGGAAAAAATTTACACTCCCGATGAAAAAAACCGGATCAAGATGGGGCTTAATTCTCTTCTTGTCCAAACGGAACAGGCTTTGGTCCTTATCGAGACAGGTATCGGCCCTTGCATTGATCGGAAATTTTCCCATTTTTATTCTGTGGAAAGAAAACCCGGTCTTTTGGGGGAAATAGATAATCTTGAGTTCGATCCCGAAGACATCGATTATGTTATCAACACTCACCTTCATTTCGACCATTGTGGAGGAAATACTTACCAAAATGAAGAAGGCAAATGGGTTCCGACATTTCCGAAGGCCCGATACATCATCCAAAAGGGAGAATGGGAATATGCGCTGGCGCCTTGTTTTAGGGATAAACCGAGCTACATGCGCAACAACTTTCTACCTTTGGAAGAACATGGATGTGTCCGACTGGTGGAGGGAAACGCTCAGATCACAGATGGAGTGCAGGTTCTTCCGGCATCGGGACATACAGCCCATCATCAATGTGTTAAGATCTCCTCAGATGATGAGGTGTTGTTTTTTTTGGGAGATATGGTTCCGATGTCTTCCCACGTGGGCCTTTCCTATGTCATGAGTTATGACCTCTACCCATTGCAAACTCTCGCAAATAAAAAAAAGTACTTTGAACAGATTATTGCCGAAAAATGGAACGTGGCCTTTGTCCATGATGCGAAGCTATTTTTTGGAAGAATTGGCAAGAAAGAGAACAAATATTTCAACATTCCTCTTTTTTAGCTATAATAAAAAGGAAAGGATTAACCATGAGTGAGAATGAAGAAAAGATCGCTTGTCATGTTTGCAAGACCATGATTCCCAAAGCCACAGCCATGCATGCAGAAGGGGAGGAATACGTTCTACATTTTTGTAAATTGGACTGCATGGACTACTGGAAAAAAGAAAAAAAGGAAGAAAAAGAAGAGACCGAAACCAAAGAGTAGTCTCTTTTCTCCTACCGAAATACCGAAATAACGTGATATTTCGGTAAGCCTGACTGACTCATCATTGGACAATCTTATTAATTACAGCAACTTATGTTCAAGAAAAGTCTTGGCACAAATATCGCATTTTAAATATGAGAAAATAAATGTAAAAGGAGAATATTATGAACTGTGAAGAAGATCTTTATTGTGGACTGAATAAAGCCAAATCCGAAAATATCGAAGATATGACAGATTTGGAAAAGAAACATACCCCTGTTATCAATGCTCCTGCTAAAGTCAAAAAGGGAGATCCTTTTGAAGTGAGCATAGAAGTCGGAAAATTGTTAGCTCACCCCAATGAAAACGGCCACTTTGTGGAGTGGATCGAGCTTTATTCTGGTGACACATTTTTGGTGAGAGTCAACTTAGAGCCAAGATTGACGGTTCCTCATGTCAAGGTTGTGGTCTCTCTCGATCATGGCCATGCTCTGGTTGCCAAGGAAAGATGCAATCTGCATGGTGTGTGGAAAAGTCAGCCGTTCGGCATCGAACTCGAAGAGTAATATTTTAATTTAAAGCGCCGTTTATTTATCTTCTTTTTCTGCTCTGGCAAACTAACACAACTTCTCTGTTTTTTCCGTCTATCTCTCTGTATTGATAATCTGGGAACTTTTTCCTGCCCCTGTGCGTATATCATTGAGAGAATACAATAGAGGAGGCCTCTATGTTTAAGAAGATTCTGATAGTGGTTATAATCCTCGCCGTCATATCCGTCGCGGTGTTTATTGCAGCCAAGACCAAAAACAATAATGAAGAAAATGGCATTCGATTAATAAACGTCGAACGAGGAGACATCGTCGAGAAAGCTCTGGCTATCGGTAGGATCGAGCCTGAAAAGGAAATTGCCGTGAAATCCAAGATTTCCGGGATCGTCAGAAGCGTTTTTGTCGAAGTCGGGGATCTTGTCAAACCAGGACAACCTCTGATGGAGATCAAACCCGATCCCACACCTCTCGAATATGCCGAAGCCAAAAGGAACTCTGAAATTGCTCTAAACAATTTTGAAAGGGCGAACAGTGAATATGATCGAATGAAAAAACTCCTCGAATCAAGCTTGATCTCCCAAAAGGATTTTGAAATAGCAGAAAACGATTATAAACAGTTCAAGCTGAGGCTAAACATGGCTCAAGAAAGATTGGCTTTGATCGACCAGGGAAGCGCGAAAGTGGCGGATCGTCAAGTGGATACGGTCATCAAGTCATCGGTAGGCGGGACTGTTCTGGAAAGAAGAGTCAACGAAGGAGATCCCGTCGTTCCATTGACTTCCTATCAGGCAGGAACCGAATTGCTCCTGTTGGCAGATATGGATAGCCTTATCTTCAAAGGCACGGTAGATGAGATCGATGTCGGGAAACTCGAACAGGGAATGGAAGCAGAGCTAAAAATAGGGGCCATTCCTGATCAGGATATTTGGGGAACACTGTCAAGGATTTCTCCGAAGGCAAAAAAGCAGGATAATGCCACTTTATTTGATGTGGAGATTACAATCACAAAAAGAGGAAATAAGATCATAAGGGCAGGGTATTCTGCCAATGCTGAGCTTTTAATCAACAAGGCAGCGGACACTTTATTTATTCCAGAGAGATTGGTGGTGTTTGAGGAAGATCGCACGTATGTCGAGGTACAGAATGCAGCCGGTGAGGTCGAAAAAAAGGAAATAAAAACCGGTTTGAGCGATGGCATAAATGTGGAAATTCTTGAAGGGCTAAGCCAAGGGGAAGAAGTGGTGGAAAATCCTCCAAAGGAAATCAAATGAAATCTTTGATGTTCATATCTCAATTTTTCCGGGATATCAGATCTCAAAAATTGAGAACCTTTTTGACCATTTTCGGGATCACATGGGGAACTATTGCCGTCGTCCTTTTGCTTGGATTTGGTGTTGGGCTTGGAAGACAGATGAAAAAAAGCTTTCACGGCATGGGAGAGGGTTTGATCATCCTCTGGCCGGGAAGGACGAGCATTCCCTTCGAGGGTCTCAACAAAGGAAGAAGCATGAGTTTTCGTGAAGACGATGCCTTTCTTCTAAAAAGGGAAATTTCCCAGATCAAACACATCAGCCCTGAATATGCGCGAGGAAGCGTGCAGTTGAAAAGCGAAAAAAATACCTATTCCGTATATCTGCGGGGAGTGTATCCTGTTTATGGGGAAATGAGGAATGCCATTCCGGAAATGGGAGGACGTTTTCTCAACCCGATAGACATCGAACATAAAAAACGATCCATATTCATCGGATCCACGGTTAAAGAAGAACTCTTTGGGGATGAACCAGCGGTAGGACGATTGGTCATGTTGAATTCGGTCCCTTTTCAAGTCGTCGGAGTGTTGATCGGGAAAACACAGAATTCAAGTTATGGAAGTCGAGATGAAACAGCTGCATTTATCCCTGCTACGACTTTTGCTGCGTTATTTGGGCATAAATATGTCAACAACATGGTCATTCAAGGAAAAGATCCCCGGCAGAACGAGATCTTGCAGAAAAATGTCCTCGGTGTCCTTGCCAAAAAATATCGGTTTCATCCCGACGACGAAGAGGCCATCGGGGTTTGGGATATGAGCGAAGGAGAAAAACTTTTCACCGCATTCCAGCTTGGATTTAATATATTTCTAGGGATAGTCGGTGCATTTACCCTAATTGTTGGAGGAATCGGAGTCTCCAACATCATGAACGTCGTTGTAGAAGAAAGAACGCGAGAAGTCGGCCTTAAGATGGCAATCGGAGCCAAAAAAAGGTTTGTCCTTTCCCAGTTTTTGTTCGAAACACTTTTGATCACGCTCATAGGAGGGGCTATCGGCCTAGCGATCTCCTATGGGATTATCAATATCTTTCCCACCACAGGTATCGAAGAGGAAATCGGGAAGCCTACTTTCTCTTTGGAGGTCGCAGTCGTCACCGTGACGCTTTTGGGATTTATCGGGTTTATTTCCGGATTTGCCCCTGCGCGGCGAGCATCGAACCTCGATCCTGTCGAAGCATTGAGGTCTTAGAGGAATAATATGAAAATGTTGTATTTGCTCAGAATGTTTTACAGAGAGCTACGCAGACAGAGAAAAAGGATCAGCTTGACCATTTTTGCCCTTGCCTGGGGTACATTTTCCATCGTTATTCTTTTGGCATTCGGAGAAGGGCTGAATAGACAGATGCAAATCGCCAACCAAGGATTGGGCACAGGCATAGTCATCGTTTCAGGTGGCCAGACATCCATACCATATAGGGGCCTGGGGAAGGGCCGCCAGATTCGTCTTCGCAGGGAGGACGTGGAGCTCCTAAAAAACAAAGTACCTGGGATAGAATACATCAGTCCCGAAGGCGACCGTTACGCTAATACTTTAACTTTCGAAAGGAAATCTTTCACCGAAAGGGTTATCGGAGTCTATCCATCTTTTGAGGAGATGAGAACGTACTATCCTCAGAGAGGCAGTCGATTTCTTAATCCCGTCGATCTGCAAAACAAGAGGAGAGTGGTTTTTTTGGGAACAGAGATAGCCAAAAGACTATTTGAAAGTGATGATCCTGTCGGAAAGACCATCATGATCAATGCCATCCCTTTTCTTATCATAGGCGTTATGCAGGATAAAATACAAAACAGCATGTACAACGGTCCGGATGTGGATAAAGCTGCGATTCCCTATTCCACATTCCAGGCTATATACGGAGATGAGTACATCTCCCGGTTTATTTATATGCCCGAGGACATCACCCAAGCTGCTGCCGTGAAAGATGATGTTTACCAGGCTCTTGCGGCTAAACATAAATTCGATCCTAAGGATACCCAGGCCTTGTACACATGGGACACGATCGAGGATGAAGAAATTTTCGAAAAGATATTTTTAGGGATACAAATATTTATGGGGATCATCGGGGGTTTGACATTAGTCGTTGCCGGAGTGGGTGTGACCAACATCATGTACGTCTCGGCCAAGAAGAGGACCAAGGAGATCGGGATCAAAATGGCCTTAGGAGCCAAAAAAAAGTATGTGCTTTTTCAATTTGTGTCGGAAGCGCTGATGATAGCCTTTATCGGAGGCGCAGTCGGAATTCTCTTTTCCTTCTTGATCGTCGGTCTGTTCAAGGCCCTTCCTCTGGAAGGCGATGTTGCAGATCTAATGGCTCACCCTGTCATTTCAGCGGATATCATGTTTTTAACTGCCATGATATTGGGTGTTATCGGATTTCTAGCCGGAGTATTCCCTGCAAGAAAGGCGGCGTCTCTGAGGCCCGTAGAGGCCCTCCGGTATGAATGATGAGGAGAATAGGATGATCAGATTGAACAATATCAGCAAGGTATACGGAACGGGTGATGTCAAGGTCGAAGCATTGAAACGGATCGATATAGAGATCAAGAAAAATGAGTTTATCGGATTGATAGGTCCTTCTGGTTCAGGAAAATCCACACTAATGAACATCATGGGATGCCTGGATACTCCTTCTTCGGGCGAATACTACTTCGAAGATATAAATGTCGAGAGTTTTAATCATAACCAGTTGGCAGAAATCCGGAACGAAAGGATCGGATTTGTCTTCCAAAATTTCAACCTTCTTCCTTATGCCACTGCCTTTGAAAATGTGGAATTGCCGATGTTGTTCATGGGGGTGAAGACAAAAACCCGGAAAGAAAGAACCATGGAATTGCTGGATAAGGTCGGACTTTCGAAACGGGCTCGTCACAAACCGAATGAGTTATCCGGCGGTGAGATGCAAAGGGTCGCCATTGCGCGATCCCTGGCCAATAATCCGAGCTTGATACTGGCAGACGAACCTACGGGTAATCTTGATACTCAATCCGGCGATGAAATTTTGGCCGTATTTCAAGATCTCTGGCACCAAGGACACACAATTGTCGTTATCACCCATAATCCCAATATCTCTTCACGGGCGCAACGGGTTGTGAAATTAAAAGATGGATTAGTAGAGAACAACGGAGCCTAAGCGCTATTTTTTGACTTTTTCTATCCACTTTACGATATCATCGATAACCACCTTGTCCACGTGGCCGACCTTTTGGTATTCCTCTGGAGTGCACTTCCCTTCTCCTGGTATCAGCAGGTGATTATGTGCAGGATACAGTACTTGATAGTCCCGCCCTCCTTGGAGAATGAGAATCGGACGATTTCTGTGAACAGATCTTCCAGCGGCCGGGTCGACCGTGAATAATCCAGACACCTAAATTATTCATCAATATTTTCCATGACCCCTGTCTAACCACAATCTTAATTGAGGTGTGAATCAGGTCGGCATACATACTACTGGGAGATCATTATTCTTATTCATTTAAATTCCTTATTGATTTGTCAGCTACAAAAGAATGTCATATACTGCAGGTGAATTATTTGGAGGAAAAGATGGAATACGCTCAAGATTTTTACGTCTTGATGATTGTGTCTTTCGTGCTTTTCGTGATGTATTTTCCACGATACACCAACTGGGAGGAATGGATTAAATTCAAGACTAGTCATTGACGAGTTAAATAGTGACAAAAAAAAGGAGAAATTGGAATATGCTGATTCCAACCATCATTATGGCTATATTGGCCACTGTTCTTCTGGCGATCGGTTATGCAAAAGGAGAAGGGCAACACATCCAAGGATTAAATTCTGGTTTGAAGATGATCGTGGAGATCATGCCTCTTTTGCTGTTTGCTTTTATCGTAGCCGGGATGATTCAAGTTCTTTTACCCCAAGAGCTGCTATCGAAGTGGATAGGAGAGGAGTCGGGTCTAAGAGGGATCCTCATCGGGACGCTGGCTGGGGGTGTAACTCCTGGCGGACCTTATGTCAGCCTGCCCATCGTTGCCGGGCTACTCAAAGCGGGTGCGGGAGTGGGAACTTTGGTCGCATTTTTGACTGCCTGGTCGCTGTGGGCCGTGGCAAGATTGCCTATGGAGATCGGGATATTGGGGTGGAAATTCACCTTTGTTCGCTTGGCTTGTACTTTTTTCTTCCCACCCATTGCAGGGTACATCGCTCAACTCGCTTTCTCTGGAGTCAAATAGATGAAAATAAAATTCTTGGGTGCCAACCAACAGGTAACAGGCTCTTGTTCTCTTCTAGAGACAGAAACCTCACGAGTGCTGGTGGATTGTGGCCTATATCAAGAGAGGAAATTTTCGGCGCGGAACTGGGATCCTTTTCCCGTCGCTCCTGATTCCGTCGATATGCTCTTGTTGACCCATGTCCATCTCGATCATTGTGGACTCATCCCAAAATTGGTCCGGGAAGGATTTTCTGGCCCGATTTTCCTCACGTCTCCGTCAGAAGCTTTGCTGCCGATTGTTTTACTGGATTCGGCACGGATCCATGAAGAAGATGCATCCTACAAGAAAAAACGGCATAAAAGGGAGGGACGCAAGGGGCCCTATCCGGAAATCCCGCTGTACACTGTGAAGGATGCCGAACGTGCTTTGCCTTTAGCTCAGGAAGTTCCATACAATAAACTAATCCCACTCAAAGACCAGTGGGAAGTGCGCTTCCATGATGCAGGGCACATTTTGGGATCAGCCATTATCGAGGTGATCGTACGGGAAAAGGGTCGACAAGAAACGGTACTGTTTTCTGGGGATATCGGTCAATGGAATCGGCCTCTGATGAAAGATCCTGCAGTGTTCGATCATGCGGACTACATAGTTATGGAGACCACTTACGGCAATCGCGACCATGAAGACCTAGAAGATGTGGATAAAATGTTATGCGAAATCATCAATGAAACGGCGGAAAGGGGAGGGAATCTGGTTATCCCTACTTTTGCCATCGAAAGGGCTCAGGAATTGTTGTTCCACTTGGGTCGATTGAACAGACAGAACCGAATCCCATATTTGATGACCTTCCTCGATAGCCCGATGGCTTTGGATGTCACAGAGGTTTTTGTGCAGCACCAGGACTATTTAGACAAAGATGTCTTAAAACTCCTGAACGCTGGGAAAAAACCCTTTGAATTCCCTGGTCTGAGACTGACGCGGACAACTATCGAGTCAAAATCCATCAATTCCATAAGAGGTTCCACCATCATCATGGCAGGCTCAGGAATGTGTACGGGAGGCCGGGTCAAACATCACCTTGTTCACAACATCTCCCGTCCCGAGTCAACAGTTCTTTTTGTGGGATATCAAGCTCTTGGGACACTGGGTCGGCAAATTTTGGATGGAAAATCCGAGGTGCGTATACATGGGCAAAGTTATCCTGTTAGAGCGAAAATCGAGCAGATCCAAGGATTTTCTGCCCATGCAGGACAACAAGATCTCTTCAGATGGCTGGATGCCTTCCAATCTCCGCCTGCCCGTCTTTTTCTTACCCATGGGGAAAAAGAATCTGCTCACACTCTTTCCGATTTGATCCGCAAGAAAAAAAGGTGGAAAGTTACAACACCCCGCTATTTAGATGAATTTGAACTGTAACAGAATAAACTCTTGGGACAAGAGAAGATTTTTGTGCTGGAAGAAATGCCAGAATACTAAGCAGTTATTGAAGAATTGAACTTGGGTGTCGGCAGGATTTATGAATAATCCAGGTTAAAATCTAAGTGTGAATATTGTTTGTTTTTTTGGTTCGGAATGGACGGCAATAGCGCCATGATGGAGACGCATTATCTGGCGGGAAAGGCTGAGGCCGATACCTGATCCCATGTCTTTTGTCGAAAAGAACGGTATGAAGATCTTTTCGAGATTTTCGTCTTCAATGCCAGGGCCATTGTCTTTGATCCGGATGAGAATCCTTCCTCTCCCATCCAGATGAGCGATCAAGTCGATCTTCGCTTTTTTCTGTCCCTCGACCGATTGGAGTGCATTCAGGAGAAGATTGATCAAGACCTGTTCGATGAGTTCAGGATCTGCCGTGAGTTCCAACGTTTTGGGATCGACGTTTATCTGGAGGCGAATGGCCTTTTCTTTGATATTTGTTTGCATGAGTTTTTCAACTCGTGCGAAGAGTTCTTTGACAGGGAATAACTGAAAGCTGGGTTTTTGAATCAGGGTCAGGTTCCTGTAGGCATCGACAAAATGAAGCAAGCCTTGACTTCGTTTTTGGATGGTCTGGGCGGCATCACGAATATCTGTCAATGACTCGGAATCAATTTTTTGTTTTGCTGTGGGGATTTGATAGCTATCCTTGATCATTTCGTGGATGGTCGAGGCTAACGAGGATATGGGCGTGATGGAATTCATGATTTCATGTGTGATCACACGAATGAGTTTTTGCCAGGCTTCAATCTCCCTCTCCTCCAATTCGCTGTGAATGTTTTGGATGGACACGAGAGAAAAAATTTGTCCTCTCATTTTGAATTCCGTGGCATACAGGGCTAGATGAAGCAACTCATTTTGGTCTTCAACCTTGATCAAGGCACGTCCCTTGGGTTTTATTTTAAATAGCATATCCACAAGAGGTTTGCTGAATGTTTCGAGAGACCGGATGTTTTTTAAAGCAGGGATACCGAGAAGACGCTTAGCGGATGTGTTGATCAATTCGACGTCCCCATTGGATTGATACGCGATCAATCCGATCCCGATATGTTGGACAACGGTCTGAAGATACCGGTAATGTTCCTCTTTTTCTGTTCTCGTTTTCCGGAACACGTTCATGACCTCTGTAAAAGCTTTTCTCAGTCCATCAAAAGAAGGCCCTAGTCCAACATCTTTAAATGTCTGGGAAAAATCACTGTATCTGATGGATGTGAAAAAGCGCGTCAGATCCCTGTTGGTTTTTTCAACAAAGTGAATCAATGCATAAGTTTGATAAATGATGAATACGCCAACGATAAATAAAGCGGCATACAGTGAGGTCCGGAATAGGATGAAGAAAAATCCAAAGATGGTTAGGCCCAGAAGGATTACTCGGATGAGACAGTTAAGCCTAAATCTATTATAGACCATATTTTTCCAATCTGCGGTACAATGATGCCCGGGATAATCCCAGTTCTCCGGCTGCGTGTGTTATGTTTCCTCCATGTTTGCTGATGGCACGATGAATGACTAATTTTTCGATTTCCTCCAGATTATAATCATCGAAACTCATGGAATCTCCCTTTTGTTCTTGAGTTGGAAAAAAGAAATCCGTTGGTTGCAGCACCTGGGAGTCGCTCATAATGATTGCCCGTTCGATGGCATGCTGTAGCTCTCTTACATTCCCAGGCCAATGGTATTTCTCCAATCTTTTCAATGTAGCAGAATTCAGGCGCCGCAATGGCTTATTGTACTTTTTGCAGTAGATCTTTAAAAAATGCTCCACAAGAACAGGAATATCACCTATACGTTCTCGAAGAGGAGGGATCCGGATTTCAACTGTATTGATGCGATAGAGTAAATCTTGTCGGAATTTGTTTTGATTTACCATTTCATGAATCGCCAGGTTTGTGGCACAGATCAGGCGTACATCTACTTCTATGGGTTTGTTCGAGCCAAGTCGAGTGACTTTTCTGTTTTCGATAACGGTCAGCAGTTTAGCTTGCAGAGTTAGTGGGAGGTTCCCGATTTCATCAAGAAAAAGTGTTCCCCCTGAAGCGATTTCAAAGCGGCCGGCCCTGTCACCCTTTGCGTCGGTGAAGGCGCCTTTGACATGGCCAAAAAGTTCGCTTTCAAAAAGGGTTTCACTCAATGCCCCCATATCCACGCTTATGAAAACTTCTTCGGCTCGTGAAGATTGGCGATGAAGATCTCTGGCGACCAATTCTTTGCCTGTTCCGTTTTCCCCCAGTATTAAAACATTAGCCTCTGTCTTGGCAACTTTTTGAATGGCATCAAAAACAACTTCCATAGCAGAACTTTTGCCGATAAAATCATGGAAGGGCTGATCGAGGTCTGCGCTCAATTGTTTTTGCTTGGATCGAAGCTTGGTCGCTTCTGTTCGTGTTTGCCTTAGGTTCAAGGCAGTGGTGAGGGTTGCGATGAGTCTCTCGTTCTGCCAGGGCTTGAGAATAAAATTCGAAGCTCCTTCTTTTATTGCACGAACGGCCATGTCCACATCACCGAAGGCTGTGATCAGGATAACAACTGAGTTGGGATCGATTTCATGAATCTTATCCAGCCAATAAAATCCTTCCTTACCGCTGGTGGCTCCCTTGGCGAAGTTCATATCCAAAAAGATCACATCGTATGCTTCGTTTTTAAGCAATGAAGGAAGGAACTCTGGCGTTTTTTCTGTGTGTATGTGCGTTACGTGTTGTTTGAGTAATAGCCGTGCAGCTTGGAGGATGTCTTCGTCATCATCGATGATTAGGATTTTACCCTTTTTTTTGTTCATTTGAAAAACTCCGCATTACCGTTATTGTATTCAATCTTCGAGAGCGAGAGCTGCAAGATATGTGCCGTTCGCATGGCCTCTATATTCCTCAGACTTCCTATGGCTTTATGAAACAATTCTTATTATAATATAACTGTTCGAATATGAACAGCCAATGTTATGCAATCGAACACTTTTATTGAGGATTTTGACACCAATCAGATTGCCTTCTCTAGATTTGTGAGACTGGCACAATTATTGCAAAAGGTTTATCCTTATGATCAGCTCAATCTAATAAGGAGACCTCAAATGGGAATGGACAAAACGATAAAGAAAAAGAAATGGCCTCCAAAAAAAATCGCTATGTTTGCAGGATCGGGGCTATTTATTGCGTTTGTTATATATATTTTTGTTTTTGGAATGAGCAAGTCCTCCCTCAACGTAAAAGCTGAGCGGCTTACTGTATCCGATGTCAATCGCGGGCCTTTCCAGGAATTCATTCCGGTCATGGGAAATGTTCTTCCATACTACCACTATTTGACTGCAGTGGAAGGGGGAACGGTCGAGGAGATTTATTTGGAGGCCGGTACCAAGGTGGAAAAGGGAGACCCGATTTTGAAAATTGCCAACACCACTCTTCTTATAAACTTGATGTGGCGGGAGTCTGAATTGTTCCAACAGATCAACAATCTTCGCAACACGCGGTTGGACATGGAACGTTACCGCCTGAATTTGAATCAACAGCTTGCTCTTGTGGATAATAATCTTCAGCAGCAGAAACGGATTCATGAACGCTACCAGGAACTGATAAAGGACGATTTAATCTCACAACATGATTACGAGATAGCAAAGGACCAGTATGAGTATCTGGTGAAAAACAAGGAATTGACCATCGAAAGCCAGACAAAAGATATTGAATTCCGGCAAAGACAAGTGGAAGCTTTAGAAGGTCAGGTCACTCGCATGCAGAGCAACATGGATATCATCAGATCGAGGCTCGAGAATTTGACCATCAGGGCTCCTGTTTCCGGTTATCTGACATCTTTGGATGCCGAAATCGGCCAATCCAAACAAGAAGGAGTGGACTTGGGACAGATCGACACGCTCGAAGGGTACAGGATAAGAGCCGGAATCGATGAGCACTACCTGGCCCGGGTGGAAATCGGCAGAAATGGAGAATTCGAATTCGCGGGAACGAGTCACGACATCATCGTCACAAAGAAATATCCTGCGGTTGTGGAGGGGCGATTCGAAGTCGATATGGAATTTATGGATGAAACACCTGATGGCATCACAGCTGGACAGACCTATCATATCCGATTGGAGTTGGGGGACATATCCGAAGCCATTCTCCTGGCGAGGGGAGGATTTTCTCAAACGACCGGAGGGAATTGGGCCTATGTCCTGGATCCTTCTGGAGACGTGGCGATAAAGAGAAGGATAAGACTCGGACGACAAAATCCTGATTTTTTTGAAGTGCTCGAGGGGCTGGAGCCAGGCGAAAAAGTTATCACATCCTCTTACGAAAGCTTTGGAAACATGGATAGATTGGTTTTAAAGTAAACTAAAAGTATCCATTTTACGTCTATAATAGAGAGAAGGTATACAAGAAAGATCTATTACGGAGGAAAATATGATCAAAACAAAAGACTTGAAAAAAATCTACAAAACAGAAGAAGTCGAAACGACTGCGCTGAACAATGTGAACCTTGATGTCAAAGAAGGGGAGTATGTCGCTATCATGGGACCATCAGGGTGCGGAAAGTCCACTCT